>Ga0209358_10000215_pt1 | contig 53639 bp, 44 predicted proteins | sample LauGreFa1BDMLBSN_2_FD_187574 | JGI IMG/M metagenome (GOLD analysis project Ga0209358, IMG submission 187574) | Freshwater lake microbial communities from Lake Michigan, USA - Fa13.BD.MLB.SN (SPAdes) (version 2) | ecosystem: Environmental > Aquatic > Freshwater > Lake | place: Lake Michigan, USA... | reverse complement strand
GTATATTTGTTTTATGCAGAAGGAATCTTTAACCAGCTATCCTAAAGAAAAAATTAAAATTTTATTTCTGGAGAACATTAGCGAAGCTGCTGTTCGAAATTTTAAGCAACAGGGATATGTTCAGACCGAACGTGTTAGTAAAGCCTTATCAGAACAACAATTAATCGAAGCGATACGAGATGTTCACATATTAGGAATTCGTTCTAAAACTCGTATTACAAAATCTGTACTTGACGCAGCACAAAAACTACAAGCCATTGGTTGCTTTTGTATTGGAGTCAATCAGGTTGATTTAGCTGCTGCTACCAGCCGCGGCGTAGCTGTTTTCAATGCGCCGTATTCAAATACCAGATCTGTGGCTGAGTTGGTGATTGGCGCATCAATTATGCTGATCAGAAGAATTCCAGAAAAAAACAAAGCAGCTCATGCCGGATTATGGTATAAGGATGCAAAAAACAGTTATGAACTAAGGGGGAAAACCTTAGGTATTATTGGATATGGAAATATTGGAAGTCAAGTAAGTGTCCTTGCTGAATCGCTAGGGATGCGTGTCATATATTATGATATTGAAAAAAAGCTACCGCTCGGCAATGCTATTGAAAAAAGAACTCTTCGGGATCTGGTAGGCCAGGCTGATATAGTCACCTTACATATACCTGCTACTCGACAAACAGAGCAATTAATAAATAAACAGCTCCTCAAGAGCTTTAAAAAAGGCGCCATTCTCATCAATTTTGCCCGGGGCGAAGTGGTTGACTTGATTGCTGTTGAAAAGGCTTTAAGAGATGAACAATTGGGAGGAGCTGCCATTGATGTTTTTCCGGAAGAGCCTGAAAAGAATGGCGACTACTTTAAAACTCCGCTCCAGGAATTACCTAATGTGTTGCTAACACCTCATATCGGAGGTAGCACCGAGGAGGCGCAACAGAATATTGGTGAGGATGTCAGCAACAAGCTTTTCAATTACCTGGAAAAAGGAATCAGCTTTGGATCTCATACTGTTCCTGCATTAGCATTACCGCCTCAGGAAGGCGCCCATAGAGTTTTACATATTCATCGAAATACCCCGGGTGTTTTATCTGCAATCAATACCGCCCTTTCAAGTAATAATATAAATATTGTTGGCCAATACTTGAAAACCAATGATTTAATCGGATATGTTGTTTTAGATATAGAGAGTAAGCTTTCCTCAAAGGCTCAATCCTTATTACGAAAAGTGCCTGGCACCATCAAGTCCAGACTCCTTTACTAGTTCAATTTATTCTTATAATTTATATTATGTTAAATGAGAAGTTCAAAAGAAAACCACCCTTGTGTGGGTGGCTTTACTAGTATTAGTTCTTTATCGATTCGTATCGGTCATTCCATTTCTTCTCCTCAGCCTCCCATTTTGCTTTATCAGCTAGATTTTTTGCCTTGTTGGCCATTACCTTCTTGAGTCCATAGATTTCAGACAAGTAGCTGGTTACTTTTTTATACTGCTGCTTGTCCCTTGCTTCTAGTTCCCCCTTTGTTCCTCTGTCTGCAAAAATTGAGGCGGCAGCCAAATATGGTTCGCGAGCGCCATCCATGGTATCCCAATATTCTTTATCTAACGCATCTCTCTTAGCCACATCTTCTTTAGAAGCCATAGTTCCAGGCTTCGTGCGTGCTTTCATATCCTGCGCATGTTTATTTCTCTTTTCATCAACACGGCTGGCTTTATTGATGTAATGATCTCCGATGTATAAAAGAGGTATTTCGTACTCAGGTTTAACCTTAGAGGAACGGGTGAATGCATCGACCATTTTCTTCTCGAGTTCATTGTAATTCTCTGGTAAGATTGCGCCCTCTTCATCTCTGGGGTTTAGTGTGTCATAAATGATCTCTCCTAGTACCTGATTGGCTTTGAAATTAGTAGGATCACTAGCTAAAACCTCGTCAATAGCTTTTAATTTTTCTGCAAATGTGTTGACCAACCCTACAGCAAAATCAACTTTATCGAAATCAAAATAATCGCTTTTAGGAAATACTTCTTTACCTAGGTTTTTGTATTTCTCAAAACCTTCCATGTTCTTTTTCCCAAAATTGTAAGTAACCAAATAACGGTAAACACCCTCGTAGCCCTCTCCGCCTACTTTAGCATCTGCCAGTTTTGTATAATATGCAGCGGCTTCATCCTTATAACCACCCGTTTCAGCTGTGATGGCTGCCAGAATAAGCACATTGGTGTCCAATGTTGAGGTTAATACTTTTTGCTTGATCAATAAATCGGAATATTGAATTGCTTTTTTTAGTTTTTCTAGCGCTTTATCGTAAGATTTATTATTGTAGTCGCTATAGCCAAATGTGTAATAATTTGAATACAGCATGATAATGCCGTTCTGATAAATGGGCTCGTTAATGAGGGATAGCGCTGGATCCAACTCACGATATTTTGTAAAAGCTGCATCGGCCTCCTCTACTAATTGAGCAGCCGCTGGTGTATCTTTTTTTCCATCCATCATAGATACGCTTGCATAAATAGCTGTTTTCAAAATAAAGGCTTCAGGCTTTGAAGTGTATTTGGCATTGGTAAACGCTTTATCCAAATCAGCTTTGGCTTTGTCAAGTTGATTTAACATCACCAAGGTTTTAACAGGATCATAATTCTGAGCCCATCCTGCGAACGAAATCGCAAAGGCAATAATAAGTAGCAAGCTTTTTTTCATATACGTAGGTTGATTATAAAATTACATTAATTGTTTGTTTCGGTATTCGTATCACCCGTTTCAGGATTCTCCGGAGCAATTTCATCACCTTCTACTTCTTTATCATCCAAGTTGGTGATTGCAGCAATTTCATCGCCTTCATCCAGTTTGATTAATTTGACCCCTTGTGTAGCTCTGCCTTGTTCACTAATACCACTTACTGGCATTCGTATGGTCACACCACTCTTACAAGTAATCATTAGATCCTCTGATGGCGATACATCCAAAATGCCAACTACTCCTCCTGTCTTCTCTGTAACATTGATAGTTTTAACCCCTTTACCACCCCTGTTGGTAAATCGATATTCGTCCATGGGGGTTCTTTTACCAAAACCTTTATCACTTACTACCAAAATGGTTCTTTCGTTTTGAAGGGTTGGGTTCACGCAAATCATTCCTACGACTTCATCTTTTTCATCCTCCACTTCGATACCCGCTACACCTATGGCACCTCTTCCAGTTGGTCTCACTTTTTCTTCAGAAAAACGGATAGCACGACCGCTTTTTACTGCCATCATAATTTCGCTTTGTCCGTCTGTCATGCGTGCTTGGATCAGCTCATCTCCCTCTACAATAGTGATTGCATTAACTCCCGTTTGTCTGGGACGACTAAAATCTTCCAAGGCTGTTTTCTTAATTATGCCTTTTTTGGTACAGAGGATAATGTGATGCGCGTTGACAAAAACTTCATCCTTCAAGTCTTTAACATCAAGTATTGCTCTTACTTTATCGTCTGGAGGTATTTGCATTAAATTTTGTATTGCTCTACCCTTCCCTGTCTTTTCGCCTTCTGGTATCTCATAAACATTCAACCAGTACACTCTACCCTTTTCTGTAAAGAATAGCATGGTATGATGGGTAGAAGCCACAAATAAATGCTCGATATAATCCTCGTCTCTTGTTCGTCCTCCAATAACACCACGCCCTCCTCTTCTCTGTGAACGGTATTCTTCCGCAGGCGTACGCTTGATGTACCCCAAATGTGAAATTGTAATTACAACATCTTCCTCTTTAATCAGGTCTTTGATTTTCACCTCATCATCTAAATAGGTGATTTCAGTTTTGCGTGGATCGGCATACTTTTCTTTAATCTCTAGCAATTCCTGCTTAATTAATGCAAAGCGTTTTGACTCATCGCTAAGCAATTCTTCAAGTGATTGAATCAACTTCATTAATTCTTCAAACTCCTCACGAATTTTATCACGCTCCATTCCCGTCAAACGCTGTAATCGCATTTCAAGAATTGCCTTGGCTTGTATTTCGTCAAGTCCCCAGCCCGCATTCACTAATTTCTCCTTTGCGATCTCAGGTGTTGCTGCACTTCTAATCAGCGCGATTACTTCATCCAGGTGATCCAATGCGATCAGATACCCTTTAAGTAAATGGGCTCTTTTTTGCGCTTCGCCAAGTTCGTATTTGGCTCTGCGAATTACCACCTCATGTCTGAATTCTACAAATTCTTGGATCAGATCTTTCAGATTCAATGTTCTGGGTCTTCCTCTAACAATGGCTACATTGTTGATTCCGTAAGAGGTTTGTAGATCGGTATGCTTATAAAGCTGGTTGATGATTACATTAGCAATTGCATCTTTTCTAAGCTCAATAACAACGCGTGTTCCTTCTTTTTGATTGGATTCGTTATTGACATGGGTAATTCCTTCAATTACTTTTTCATTAACTAGTTCTCCAATTCGGTTGGTGAGTGCATCCCTGTTGACCTGATAAGGAACTTCGGTGATAATTAATTGCTCCTTTCCTCCAGGTTTAGTTTCTACAGTTACTTTACCTCTTACTACAACGCGACCCCTTCCAAAATGCATCCCTGCTTTCACTCCTTCCATCCCGTAAATAACTCCTCCCGTAGGAAAATCAGGGGCTTTTACATATTGCATCAAATCATCAACTGTGCAATTCTTGTTTTCAATGTAGGCAACACAGCCATCGATAACCTCCCCTAAGTTGTGCGGCATCATATTGGTGGCCATACCAACTGCTATCCCACTTGATCCATTTATCAATAATTGTGGAATTCGAGTTGGTAAAACAGTGGGTTCTTCCTCGGAGTCATCAAAATTTAATTGAAAATCTACCGTCTCTTTCTCGATGTCATCGAGCATGTGCTCAGCTAATTTTTCAAGTCTTGCTTCTGTATAACGCATCGCAGCTGGGCCATCACCATCCTGATTACCATAATTTCCCTGCCCATCTACCAAGGTATAACGCATGCTCCATTCTTGCGCCATACGGACCATTGCATCGTAAACAGAGGAGTCTCCGTGTGGGTGATATTTACCAAGTACCTCCCCCACAATACGAGCAGATTTTTTATAGGCTTTGTTATGACTCAAACCCAATTCATTCATTGCATATAAAACTCTACGATGTACAGGCTTTAATCCATCCCTTACATCCGGAAGTGCTCGCCCTACTATTACAGACATTGAATAGTCGATATAGGCAGTTTTCATCTGCTCTTCTATATTCACGGGGATAATCCGATTATGGTCGTTGGTCTCCTGAGGCTGCTGCAATTCTTCCATAGTATTTTTTACTGTTTTCGGCTCGTTTAAATCATTAAAAACAAGCTATGCAAATCTACCTTTTTAAACCCTTATTTCCGAGTAAAAATGAGGTCTTTTACCCCTTATTTTATCCACTACTGTTAATTAAAAAAGGGGATATTTGAGCTATGAAAATCATCCTTTTATTTGGAGCTGGAAAGAGTGCAACGGCGCTTATTAAGTACCTGCTGAAGAAAGCTCCAGTAATGAATTGGAAATTGATTGTTGCTGATGCAAACAAAGAGCTGGTATGCCAAAAATTGGGTGGGCATCCCATGAGCGAGGCATTGGCATTGGATGTTAAAAATGAGGAGGAAAGAAAACTGGCTATTGCTAAAGCTGACCTAGTTATTTCATTGTTGCCCCCTCATTTGCATATATTGGTTGCTAAAGACTGCTTAACACACGGAAAGCACCTGTTCACCGCCTCCTATTTAGATCCGGAGATTGAGTCACTTCAGCCGGAGATACAGGCTAAAGGGCTCCTATTCCTCTATGAGATGGGGTTAGACCCCGGAATCGATCATATGAGTGCTATGGCAATTGTTGATAGGATACATAAAGCGGGAGGAACTATCAAATCCTTTATCTCTCATTGTGGAGGATTAATAGCTCCTCAAAGCGATAATAATCCCTGGCATTATAAAATAAGCTGGAATCCCGCCAATGTGGTGGCAGCAGGTAAACAAGGGGCCATTTTTAAACAGCATAATACTCTCCATAATTTACCATATAAAGAAGTATTTGAATCAGAGAGAATAGTCGACATAGATCAGGTTGGTAAGTTAGCCTGGTATCCCAATCGGAACTCCATCCCTTATATTTCACTATACAAAATGGAGCAAGCAAGTACTTTTATCCGTACTACCCTAAGACATCCTGATTTTATCAGCGGGTGGAAAAAATTGATTGATTTAGGGCTAACACAAGATCAGCCAGTATTTTCTGTTCCAACGCATTCACCTTCCAAATTTGTCTTACAATTTTTAGCTGCCACAAAGCAGCAAGAGCAGTATCAAAAATGGTTAAAGGAGGATTCGCTTTTTGAAAAACAAATCTTATCACTTGGCTTACAAAGCAATTCCTTTAAAATAGAAAAGCCATCTTACTCTCCCGCTAGTTTGTTGCAGGAATTACTGGAGCGGAATTTAGGGATGAATGAAAACGATCAGGATCGGGTAATCATGCAGCATGAGTTTATTTATAACCTTGGAAAGGAGAATTATTCATTGACTAGTTCATTGGTGTTGGATGGGGATAATGCGGTTGATACGGCAATGGCCAAAACAGTAGGTTTGCCGCTTGCCCTTGCTGCCACATTTTTTCTTGAGAATAAAATTCAATTAGTAGGACTTCATCGCCCCCTTTCATACGTTTTTTATTCGCAGATACTTCCTGCTTTAGAAAAAGAAGGTATTTCTTTCAAAGAGAAAGAAAGCAGGATTGATGAAGCTTAACTAGCCAATTCAATTATAAAATCCCATTCCTCGGAAGTAACGGGCTGCACAGATAAGCGGCTCAATTTTACAAGTGCGATGTTTTGCAAACGCTTGTCTGATTTAATTTGTGCAAGTGTAACTGGCTTTTTTAATTTTTTAAAAGGCGCAACATCCACAGCTACCCAAGCCTCTTCTTTTGTGGTAGGATCTTGATAAGCTTCTTTTATGATTTTCACAATCCCTACAATCTCCAATCCTTCATTACTATGATAAAAGAAAGCTAAGTCTCCTTTTTTCATAGCACGAAGATTATTGCGTGCTGCATAATTCCTTACACCATCCCAAAAGGTTTTTTTGTCCTTTTCAAGTTGTTCCCAGGAATATTTAAAGGGTTCAGATTTTAATAACCAATAAGCCATAACTGTATTTTACCAACCGGATGCCAACACATCTGCCAAATGCATTGTTTTTAAACTGTAGTTTTTTTGTTGAATATACCCTTCTAAATGCATGAGGCATGAAAGATCTGTAGAAATCAAATAAGAAGCCCCTGTTGCCAAAGCGTGTTCTACTTTCTGTTCACCCATAGCCATTGAAATTGACTCAAATTTGACAGCAAAAGTTCCTCCAAATCCGCAACAAGTCTCTGTGTCATTCATTTCAAGCAATTCTAATCCCTGTACCTGTTTTAATAATTGACGAGGTTCTTCTTTGATGCCACACTCCCTTAAAGCTGCACAAGAGTCATGATAGGTGGCCTTACCATTTAAACGAGCTCCAAAATTTGTTACCCTCAAATCTTGGCAGAGAAAGCTGGAAAACTCCACTACGCGTTGCTTTAACTCTTGCACCTCGTGATGCAACGAAGAATTATCGAATAATCTTGCGTAGTAATTTTTTACAAACCCTCCACAGGAGGCACTTGGTACAACAATGGGTTCGTCTCCCTTGAAATCAGCAATAAATTTTTGACAAACTTCTTTTGCTTCGTCCCAATAGCCAGCATTAAAAGCGGCTTGTCCGCAGCAGGTTTGTCTTGGATTGTACGAAACAGAACAACCGGCCTTTTCAAGGACCTTAATCATGTTGAAAGCAGTATCGGGATACAGCTGATCAACAAAACAGGGTATGAAAAGCTGAACGTTCAACGTTCTGATTTTAATCTTTGCTGGAATAAACGCCTAGTCGGGCCAGATTTTTTTCAGCGTCAAAGGATTGCTGACTACGTGGATATTTTGAACGAATTTCCTCGTAAAGTGCAATCGCTTCAGCGTTGTCTTTCATCACCTGATCGGCAAAATAGGCAGCCATAAATAAGTAATCTGGAGAATTGACTTCATCCTTTTCAAAATAGTGGCCTGCTTTTTTATAGTATTCTAATGCCTCTTGGTTTTTTCCGCTGTCACCAAAAGCGTCGCCCAAAAGCTTATAGGCACGAGCCTGTGTAATTTTTGAATCGGAAGAAAATTTTTCTAGATATGTAATTGCTTTTGCGTTATCGCCAATTTTTAAATAGCAACTACCGGCATAAAAGCAGGCTAAATTAGCAGCTTGTGTGCCGTTGTGTTTTTCGATAAACTTAATGAAGCCTAGATTTTGCCCATCACCATTTAGAGCCAGTGCTATAGAATCTTTACGGTAATATTCTTCTGCACGAAAAAGGGCCTCAACTGCTTTTTTCTCTTTGGGTGATTGGTAGAATTCTTGGTATGCATACCAAGCTCCGACTATAAAAATTATAATCAGTGCAACTAAACTTAACTGTTTGCTGTACTGGTCCCATAACTTAGTTACTGCATTTGGTGATTGCGTTGTTTCCATATCGATATTAATCGGTTATAAAAGGATAGTTTGCGTCAACATAAATATCTTTCAGCACCTCACTGTCATCTGGCCATGGACTTTCCTCAGCAAACTTTACCGAGGCCGAGACCATCTCATCGACACGTTTGTTAATACTGTCTAAGAACTCTTGGTTAGCATGCCCTTCGGTCAAGATAGTTTGAACTATTTGGTGAATAGGGTCTTTGCCGCGGTATTCATCCACCTCGTCTTTGCTACGATACTTTTGGGGATCACTAATTGAGTGTCCCTTGTAACGGTATGTTTTTATTTCCAATAATGTGGGTCCACCCTTTTCCCGTGCCCGGTTAACCGCTCGACTCACCCCATTATGTACAGCCTCAGCACTCATTCCGTCAATAATATCAGCAGGCATTTCATATGCATCCGCTAATTTATAAATATCAACTACGTTTGAGGTACGTTGTATCGATGTACCCATTGCGTAATTATTGTTCTCACAAATAAAGACAACAGGAAGTTTCCAAAGCATGGCAAGATTGAAAGTTTCATGCAACATCCCTTGTCTAGCTGCTCCATCTCCAAAAAAAGCTAGTACCACATTATCGGTGTTTCGGTATTGCTCTGCAAATGCTAACCCTCCCCCAGTACCAATTTGAGCGCCAACGATTCCATGACCGCCGTAAAAGTTATTTTCCTTGCTAAAGAAGTGCATACTACCACCCTTACCTTTTGCACAACCAGTGGCTTTTCCGTAAAGTTCGGCCATACAGCTATTCACGGAAACACCCTTGGCGATTGCTAAGCCATGATCTCGGTATGCCGTTATAAAAAGATCCGAGGGACGGGTGGCGGTCATACAGCCGGCGGCTATAGCCTCCTGGCCTACATAGGCATGAAAGAAGCCTCTAATTTTACCCTCCATCTTATACTTCTCTTCCGCCATTAATTCAAATTGGCGAATTAGTTGCATTAGCTCGTACCAGTAGAGGTAAGTTTCCTTGGAAAATTTGCTGGTCACCGGGTTCAATTTTGAGTCGCAAAAATAAGGGAAAGGCCCCACATTAGGTAAATTGCAGTCCAGTATGCCCCAGCTCACCCAATTAGCCCTCACTCATTTTAAAAACTACGCCTCCAGTCAGTTCTACTTCAAAGAACGGATCGTTGGAATTACCGGACTAAATGGGGTTGGAAAAACAAACTTATTGGATGCCATTCATTTTTTGTGTCTAACCAAAAGTTACTTTACAAGGAATGATTACGCAGTTGTTAAGCAGGGTGAAATGGGCTTTCGTTTGGAGGGCACATTTAACCGTTCAGGTAAAAATGAATTGGTAACCTGCATACTTAGGGAAAATGGCAAAAAGGAAATCTCCATAAATGATATTTTAGTTTCAAAACAAGCCAATCATATCGGGAACTATCCTCTGATTTTTATCGCTCCTGATGATATAGTACTCATCACAGGTGAAAGTAAAGAGAGGCGAAGCTATTTAGACCAGTTAATTGCACAGATCAACCCAGAATATCTGCGTCATTTGATGACGTACAATAAATTACTTCAGCAACGAAATGCATTGTTGAAAGAATTGGCGGAAAAACGAACTAATAGCTCTACTGTATTAGAGGTAATCGATCAACAAATAATTCCTGCTGGACTTTATTTGTTCGAATCTCGCAAGAAAACAATAGAAGAACTAACCCCTAAAATTCTGTCACTTTACGCGGTTATCGCAAATACTTTGGAAAAGTCTAGTGAGGAAATTACAGTTGAATTCCGAAGTCAGTTAGATAGCTTTCCCTACGATAAACTATTATCTACACATTTGGCTAAGGATATTATTCTGCAACGCACTACACAAGGCCCTCATCGAGATGATCTAGTCTTTATGTTGAATGCTCAACCTTTTAAAACAATCGCATCACAAGGGCAACGCAAAAGTTTACTTTTTGCGCTTAAACTAGCAGCATTACATATACTTGAAAATAAAAATGAGAGTTCCCCACTACTATTGTTAGACGACCTTTTTGAAAAACTAGACGACGTTCGAGTTCATAATTTGATTAAACTTGTTTGCCAGCAAACTGTAGCACAAGTCTTTATATCTGATACAGCTTCAGCACGTCTTGAAGCCAATCTTCAAAAACTAAATTTACCTTATCAGATCTGTAGCATTTAATCCTTGTACTTTTGTAATATGTCTATTTACTCACTTGCTCAGGCCCTTCAACTTTATTTAAAGGAAAGTCGTGTGGGAGATCAGCTTCAAGCCCTTCAGATTCAGGATGCTTGGGAATCAATTGTGGGAAAGACGATTGCAAAATATACCGACAGTGTTCGTTTACAAGGCGATAAGCTCTTTATACATACGCAAGTGGGTCCACTTCGCAATGAGTTACAATTTCAACGTTCTACTATCATTAAAAAAGTAAACGAGTGGATTGGATCACCAGTTGTTCGAGAAGTGATCATTCAGTAGTAGTAGTAGTAGTAGAATTAAAAATCTTTTGCTGCTTTTTTTCTGATCACCACACCCCTCTCCAGGTAGTAGATAGTAGGGTCAGTACGAGCTGCGGTTTGGATAGCTTTTAAATCGCAGCTATACACTGGCCAGCCATTATATTTTGTTGTAGAAAGTATCTGTTTTACTTGGGTAGGTTGCGCAGTAACCACATACACAGGAATAGGATTATCATTTATTTTGGCAGGAAGCTTTTCAAGAGAAGATAAACTCCTGTTTATCGCACTTGCTTGTTCCGTAATCACTAATAAAACAGCAGGCAATTGTAAAACATAATCAGTTGAATCAATCCCAGTTTCACCAGATAAAACAAATCCTTTGATGGGCGGATCCATATCCTTTCCTGGGCGAATTACTTTATCCTCCCGTGAAACATATTGGTAAGTTTGACTTGAAAAATCAGCAGGAAATTGTGATGCTGGAAAACGTACCAATTCATTACCCTTTTTATATGTAAAAATGATTACTGTACTGTCCGGAATTGCTGTAGCTGGTATTTTTCTATTCTCGTTTAAATTTGCTCCTACTTTATAAGGGAGGCAGTCAATGGCGGGTAAATGAGTGAGTGTATAATACTGAAAAGTGAGCACTAATAAAACAGATAGAAAACAATAGAATCCTATGAAAGGGGAAGGATGCTTTATTTTAGTAAAGCGAGAAAAAGCAAGCAGGAAGCTCAAGAGTGCTACCAGGATCACATCTTTCATAAATGACTGAAATGAACTTAATGGCAAGCAATCACCGAAACAGCCGCAATTTTTCGGAAATCCAGTCCAATATGTATACCCTGTCAACCCTGTAAAAAAAAGCAATAAGGCAAGTAGTGAAAAGTGAGTAATTTTTGTTTTCCAATTCAAGAATAATGCAACTCCTAGGCCAATTTCAGCGGTATTTAGAAGTACAGCCAACGGAAGTGAAAAGGAGTTGAGAGCATGTAAATTCCAAACCTCAAAATACTCTTGAATTTTATAGCTGAGACCTAAAGGGTCATTAGCTTTAATCAAGCCAGAGAATATGAATAGCAGACTAACAAGAATCCGGGTAACGTTATAAATTAGATTCATATTAGAATTAAGGCAAAAACTGCATAGTTGATAATATCTAAATAATTGGCATCAATTCCCTCGCTAATGAGTGTCTGACCATCATTAGCTAGAATCTGTTTGATTCGTTGCAGTTTCATCAAGATCAGATCCACAAAACTCTCTTGACTCATTTCTCTCCAGGCTTCCCCATAATCATGGTTTTTATCAAGCATTAATTTTTTTGCGGTACTAATTTTGTTGTTATAAAGCCCTGTTAATTCATGTATGGGAATTTCTTCCCTCTCTGAATCAGGTAATTGTAATTGTATGAGTCCTATAACACCATAGTTGATAATACCCCGGAATTCAGCTGTTATATCATCGTCAATCCGTTGCGTTCCTTTTTGTTGGATAGTGCGAATTCGTTGCGCTTTGATCAGGATTTGATCTACGACAGAAATTGTACGAAGAACCCTCCAAGAAGTGCCATAATCTGCGGACTTTTTGAGAAAGATATCTTTACATGATTCAATAACTGTATCGTATTGTTTTGATGTGTCCTGCATAGCTTGATGACTTTCGTACCTTCATCAAAAATAAACAACAAGCTGTAATGTTTACACTGCAGAGCAAGGATAGAACAATAGTTGTGGATAAACCCATTGTAATGGGGATACTTAATATTACGCCCGATTCATTTTTTGAGGGTAGTCGTGTAGTTGAAATGGACCAAATATTGAGAAAAGCAGAGCAAATGCTGCGGGCAGGAGCTACCCTATTAGATATTGGAGGCCAAAGTACTCGACCCGGCAGTGAACGGCTTTCAGCAGAGGAAGAGTGTGATCGAGTTATTTTGCCAATAGAACGACTATCCAGTGCATTTCCACAAGCTTTTTTATCAGTAGACACATACCATGCTCAAGTTGCCGAAGCTGCTGTAAATGCTGGTGCACATATGGTCAATGATATAAGTGCAGGATTGCTTGACAATAAAATGCTGGCTACTGTATCAAAACTTCAAGTTCCCTATGTTATAATGCATATGAAGGGTGAACCAGAAACCATGCAAAAAAATACAACCTATCAAAATGTTTTGAAAGATGTAATTGACTTTTTAGCTGAAAGGAAAAATGCATGTCAAAAACAAGGGATTCGACAAATCATCATTGACCCAGGAATTGGGTTTTCTAAAACTATTGAACAGAATTTTGAAATCATTGCTAAACTGGAGGCTTTTCAAGAGCTGGATGCCCCCTTACTATTAGGGATTTCCAGAAAATCTTTTATCTACAAAACGCTTAATACTGACCCTGCTGGTGCTCTAAATGGAAGCACCTTCTTGCATGCCATTGGGCTGCAAAAAGGTGCTAAAATTTTACGGGTTCATGATGTGCAAGAAGCCGTAGAAGCTGTGCGCTTATTTAACGCGCTTTTTTCTACTTAGTTTCTGGCGCTTTAGCCTGTACATCTGTGATTTCCACTTCAAAAATAAGGTGATCGTAGGGTTTAATGGGGCCACCAGGAGGTGGAGCTGCACCGTAACCCAATAAGGAAGGGATATATATTTTTCCTTTTCCGCCTTTTCTTAAATAAGGCATCGCTTCATCAAAACCTTTTATCATTTGTCCCACTCCTACAGAAAACCGAAGCGGTTCAACATGCTTGAAAGTAGTGTCTGTGTTGCTGTCAAAAACTTTTCCTTCAAAAGTTTTACCTGTGTAGTTCACCGACACATAATCACCTTTTTTGATTAAGTCACCTGCACCAGCAGAAATAACTTCTACATAAGCTCCAGCAGGTGTGCGTTGAACTGAATTTACTTTACCGCCAAGAAACTTTTCAACTTCAGATCTCTCACGAACACTATAGGCTTTATTTTCATTTTGTTCATCCAACGTTTTGAGACTGTCGGAAGCGAATATTCCTAATACCTTAATGAATGTGATAATACGATCACCTTTTTTAAACTCGGGAGGAAGATTTCCAGCAGGCAATCTTTTCAAAAAAGTATCCATCATTTGAGTGGCAATCACGGAGTCGCCGCGATGTAGCGTAGTCCAAAGCTCTGAAATATCATAAGGCTGTGTTTGGGGAGGAACAGGAATGTAAATTGGAAGTCTGTCCCCAGTAGTAAAATAGACGCTATCATTTATTTTCTGAGTCAAACTCAACTTAATATAACTACCAATTTGTGCTTGCTGCGTGTCTTTACTTCTAATGAGTTGATAAGGCATCCCGCCAGGTGTTTTTTGATAAGCTGGACCGGTACAACTGATAAAAGTGACCGTAAGTAGCGTTAGCGCTAAAAATTTAAAAGATGTATGCATAATTATTAATTAAAAAAGTGATGATTGTGTTTTGATAACTTCTTTAAATCGGGCAACCGTTTGTTCAATTGAATCGCTGCTTCTTCCTCCCGCTGCATTAAAATGGCCTCCCCCTTCAAAATAAGTACGGGCAAATGTATTGCAATCAAATGAACCTTTACTCCTAAAACTCCACTTTCTTTCTTCGTCACGGTCAATGACTAACGCCACCATTTTAATACCCTGAATAGATTGCGGGTAATTTACAAGGCCATCCGTATCACCCGTTTTAATTTGAAATTTTAATAAGTCGGATTTGGGAATAGTGATTAATGCCGTATTGTATTCATAGAAAATCTCCATGCGGTGGAGTAAAACATGACCAATAAAGCGGAGACGGTTCTCCAAAAAATTATCATATAATCCCTCGTGAATCCGTCCATGGTCTAATCCACGAGATTTAAGATCAGCTACAATTGCATGTACACCAGCATGTGCAGAAGCAAATCGAAAGGACCCTGTATCACCTACTAAACCTGCATAGATGCACTCACTTATTGAAATATCAATTAGCGAAAGATCACCTGCTTCTTTAATCAGATCATAAATCATCTCAGAGGTTGAGCTTTTTGAAGTATCACTCACCCCAAAATGAAAAGAAGGCAGATCTGGTTCCTGGTGATGATCAATAAGAATTTTTATACATGAAACTTTTGCAAGCTTTTCGGCCAATGATTTAGTTCGGTGAAACGCGTTAAAGTCTAAGCAAAATAATAATTCGGTATTGTCAAGTATACTATCTGCTTTATCTTTTTGCTTTTCATAATTAATAACAGCAGAGGCACCATTCATCCAACTAACCCAGCCTGCCCAATTGGTGGGCGATATGACTGTTACAGTGTGGCCTTTTTTAGTCAAATACTGGCATAAAGCGAGCGATGACCCCATGGCATCTGCATCAGGCTTTTGATGCGTGGTAATTACTACTTTTTTGGGGCTCGAAAGTGAGGGAAAAAGTTCAGAAATTGGCTTCATGTAAACTCAAAGGTATGGAAAGATAGTTGTAAGTTTGCGGCGCTAAAAACACTAAGAATGAGTAACCGAACTTTTACAATGATCAAGCCAGACGCCTTTAAAAAAGGGCACAGTGGCGCCATTTTAGACCGAATTATCAAAGAAGGCTTTAAAATTAAAGCCTTAAAAATGCTTCACCTTTCAAAAGATAAAGCGGGTGAATTCTATGCAATTCATCGTGAGCGTCCCTTCTATGGTGAATTAGTGGAGTTCATGAGTAGTGGGCCTATTATTGCTGCTATTCTAGAAAAAGATAATGCAGTGGATACCTTTCGAAAATTAATTGGAGCAACCAATCCAGCTGCTGCTGAGGAAGGGACTATTCGAAAATTATTTGCCAGCTCAGTAGGTGAAAATGCAATTCATGGGAGTGATAGCGATGACAATGCTGCTATTGAATCCGCTTTCTTTTTCTCCGGCTTAGAACAATGCTAGATGACCTTTTTATTTTATAAATTAAAACCGCCTTATGGCGGTTTTTTTAGTATCTGACTTTAATTAAAATTTCAGTTCCAGATGCGGGCACAATAAAAGATGCCTTTTGATAACTAGGGGGGCCTGCTAATCCCATCACATTATTTGAAAACCCATAACCTTCTTTTGGCAAACCAAGAAAGGTGGTTGCCATTTTTCCATCCTCATCTTCGTCGTGAAGTAGCGCTATGGCGTACTTACCTGGCTTTATATTTTTAAAAACAATGGGGACTTGGAGTTTTTTGACTGGCATTCGAATTTTTTGATCCGCCTTACTCGCATCAGAGGGATATCCATCAGCAGAAGAAAAAAGCGATAATAGAATAACACCTTTATTATTTCTAATCCCCTGTAAGTTTATTCTCAAATTGCTCGATTGTGTAATAGCAACTATATCCTGACAGTAGACATTAAAATAGCTAAACACAAAAACTGAACTTACTAGTATTTTAATCCACCACAGCTTCCTCTCCATAGATTTGACCTTTATATTTTAATGAAGGAGAGGCAATGAACGAACCTATTCCCAGCTGCCCCCATTTTTTATCGACTTTTTCAATAGTAGCTTGGTCAGCAACAATGATATTGGGCCAGTCTCGTTGGAAATTATCCAACTCCTTGGTTTTTCTAGTACCATCTAATCCCATGCAGGCCGTGTAGGGAAACCCATTTGATTTGAAAAGATAACTATCTCTTTTGGGGTCTAAATTATTGCAGAACCGCCATAAGCTTGTTGCCAGATCATTTGGGTTAACGGTATGCTCCACATAAAGAATCATTTTAATACTTGCCATTGTCGGTAAGGCAGCGATAGCGCTGTGTAATTCTCTTATATGTCCAGGTTTATTTTTTTCAATAGCCAGTAAAATACAAGGAATCCCCTCCTCTATTAATTGTGTATTTACATCCCGAATTGACGGAGAATACGCAAGTAACAATTCTTTTAATTCAGCCGAACTGATTTTAAGTGGTGGGCAGTGATAATCTTCATCTTGTTCTTCAGGCATTTTATTAGTTCCATCAATACACATTTTTCCGCCAAAGCCCATTTTGCTACAGCTATGATCTAACACGTCCATAGGACCGGTCGAAAAAGAAATATCTGTAGCTGGATTCAGATTTGAAAATACATAGGTAGTCAATTCTTTATAGGCCTGAATTTTGATTCCCTGATCCGCCAACACCAGGATTTTATTAAACATCATTTGTCCGGCACCCCACATTGCATTCATTACTTTTTGACCTTGGCCTGCATAATCTTTGCTAATCTGTGTAATAACAAGGTTGTGAAAAACCCCCTCCACAGGCATATCCATATCCATAATCTCAGGCACCATTGTCATTTTAATGGGTGCCAAGAAAATTCTTTCCGTAGCTTTCCCCAGCCAAGCATCTTCCTGAGGGGGGATGCCTACAATTGTTGCGGGATATACCGCATTTTTTCGATGTGTTACGGCAGTTACATGAAAGCGTGGATACCAATCAGCTAATGAATAGTACCCCGTATGGTCTCCGAAAGGTCCTTCCCAGATTAAATCATCTGCAGGATCGACATATCCCTCTATGATAATATCAGCATCTGCAGGTACTTCAATTTCAGGCTGAGTGATGCAGCGAACCAACTCCACCTTTTTTTTACGAAGAAAACCGGCGAGCATATATTCATCAACATTTTCAGGCAAGGGAGCTGTAGCACTGTAGGCGTAAACTGGATCTCCACCCAGTGAGACAGCAACTGGCATTTTTACACCAGCTTTTTTGTAAGCACTAAAATGCTTGGCACTTACCTTATGTTTATGCCAGTGCATCCCCGTCAACGTAGGACCAAACACTTGCATTCGATACATTCCTACATTTCTGCTATTAGTTTCAAGATCTTTAGTATGAATTACCGGAAGTGTTATAAAGGGGCCTCCATCTTTTGGCCAACAGGTTAACACTGGAATTTTACTTAGATCAGGATCCATTATTATTGATTCCTGACAGGCACCCCGACCTTTAATAATTTTAGGCATCCAGCTGGCAAACTGACCTAGTTTGGGAAGAAGTCGAAGCTTGTCCAGCATGTTTTCTTTTGGAGAAGCCAGAAGTTTAAACAAATCCTCAATCTCTTTTGCAATAGAATCCAGCGAATCAACGCCCAATGCCATACACATTCTCTTTTCACTTCCATATGCGTTCATCAAAACAGGGAAACCCGTGCCCGTGTTCTCAAACAAAAGCGCCTTACCCCCACCCCCTGATTTACTGATTCGATCAGTAATTTCTGCAATTTCTAAATGTGGATCTACATAAGTATTAATACGAATTAATTCTCCTTGCTTTTCCAATGCTTCAATAAATGCTTGTTGATCTCTCCAGGCCATAACACTGATTTAGTAGAACATTTACAACAATTATTACAACTCTATTGTTCATTTTTTTGGACTCCTTTATACTCAACCCCCAGCCCATTACCCAATGGAAGCACTACTACCCCATTTTGGAATAATAGTCCACTTGATAAATCTTCTGCAAGCAATAAAGGACCATCCATATCCAGATAATCAACCCATTCCCGCAAATGCCCGATAGCTGCAGACCCAATGGTGGATTCGTTCATACTTCCTAACATTACTTTCAGTCCTAAAGATTTCGCCTGCTTGATCATTCGGCGAGCGGGTGTGATTCCACTACACTTCGTTAATTTAATGTTGATTCCATGAAAGCAAGTGGCACAAGTTGCTATGTCTCTTTCTGCAACACAGGATTCATCAGCAATCAGCGGCAATGGGGAAATTGATTTCAGTTTTGCCATTTCATCCCAATTATCTTTTGCCAGCGGCTGTTCAACTAACTCAACTCCAAGTGCCGCCAACTTCGGCAAAAGCTCGATTGCGGTATTAAAGGTCCAACCCGCATTGGCATCTACTCTGAAAGGGGCATCGGTGTGAGCGCGTAGTTTTTCAAGTGTTTCAAGATCGTTAGAACCTCCAACTTTTATTTTATAAAGCGGCCAGGATCGTTCCTGCATTTTTTGTAGCATTCGATCGGGTGTATCCATCCCAATAGTAAAATCTGTGATTGGACCAGCTTTGCCATCGCCACCCCATATTTTATAAAGTGGCAAGCCTTTTCGTTTTGCAAACAAATCCCATCCTGCCATGTCTAAGGCGCAAGTCAGAAAAGGATTGCCAGGGATGAGGTGATGTAAAAAATGCCAAAAACGCTCCGGATCGGTGAATGCAAATCGCTCAATAGTTGGACGAAATTTTTCGAGTGTTGCGACTAGCTTTTCTAGCGTAACCTCATAGTACGAAATTGCCGGCGCCTCACCAAAACCTCGCCAATCTCCAACTTGAATTTCAACGATAAGTGTTGGCTGATGTGTCTTAGTTCCCTTCGATATTGTAAAAGGATGTCTAAACTCCAACTCATGAGTCCAATAGCGCAATTGCATAAAACACTTTGCACGAAGATAATCAACGCGAACACTAAATGCGCCCTGCATCTGCAACCGACTGACGAACTAATTTTGTAAATTCTTTCTTTTCTATTAAGTCCTCAAGATTTAGATGAAGTCGATACTGCCAATAGTGCTTAGGATTGGCTGGATCATTGATTCTTTCCTCGCGTGGGTCTGTTCTTCGAATAGTGTCACTCATACCAAGCAGATCTTGTAATTGAAAAATACTCCACATGGCTGGCGATTTCAAATGCTGTAACACGATGGCTCTATTAATCCATGCTTCACAAAACTGCGGGGCCTCTCCCCATTGTTCCATTACATGGTTATAAAAATATTGCGTACGCGACCTGTTCTCCTCCCACCAACCTCGAATAGTACTCATATCATGCGTAGAAGGCGTTACAACGGATAAATAAGGAGCCTGGGCGGGGTTGAAAAAAGATTGATTAGGATCTTTTGGCATTCGCTGAATTTCCAAACTCAGGATTCCAGTTTGTTGCATCACATCAGGAACACAATGGGGAACCATGCCTAAATCCTCGCCACAAATCAACATATTAGTTGCTTCTTTAAGGAAAGGCAATTTTTGCATGGCTTCGTGATACCAGAAATGGTCTTGTCTTCGGTAGAAGTAATCGTGATACAATTCCATCAATTTGTCCTTGAGATGCTCATCAAGTTGCTTGAAAGACCAGGTCTTCTCAATGCCAATCCTAAAATGGTATTTATTACCACCCGAGTTGGGCTCTTCTAAGAGAATAAGATTTGCGTGAAGTTCTAAGAGCCCAGTTTTGATTCGATAATCAGCTTCTGTTTTTTGTATGGAATCAAAATACTTTTCTATTTTAAGTTGCGAATCATACAGTGGAGAAAATACCCATTTTCCCGATGCATCTCTGATTAGAAACTGCTCCTTCACTTGAAATTGTTGCTGACCAAACAACGCATGAAGCACTTCTTCATTGATATGCGGAGTGCAAAATCGTTGGTAGTCAATTGATATGCCATTTTGTGAAAACTCTTCCTTTGTGATAGGGATGCAAGGAACAAATCTTCCCAGTACTCCTTGAATTGCATCTGTTGGAATACTCCAAATTCTAAAAAAACCTAGTATATGATCAATACGAAAAGTGTCAAAGTAATGACTCATTTGTTCAAACCGTTGTTTCCACCACGCAAAACCATCCTGTTGCATTTTTTTCCAATTGTAGGTTGGAAACCCCCAATTCTGACCAATGGCAGTAAAATCATCTGGGGGAGCGCCGGCTTGCCAGTCCATATTGTATAAACTAGGATCGACCCAAGCATCAACTCCATATCGATAGATCCCAATAGGAATATCCCCTTTTAGCACCAACCCTTTTTTGTGTGTATACGCTACAGCGTCTTTCAATTGCAAATGCAGATGGAATTGAACAAATGCATAAAAAAGAACTTGTGCTTTAGTGGCAACACTTTTAAATAAATGCTCAATCGAATCAACTTGATAAGAAGAGGCAACTGGCCATTTTTCAAATTGGGTTGTTCCAAACTGATCCCTGTAGTAACAAAATGCCGCATAGGGTTTTAACCAATGCTTGTTTTGTTGAAAAAAATCTTGAAACTTGGGGTCATTAATGGTATCTTTTCCTAAGACCTCATATAATTTTTGTAGGGTCTCTATTTTGATTCTAATTACCGCTTCATAGTCAATTGCTACCTTATTATTAAGCTGTTCTTGAACTTTTCGAAGCGGACGTAATAGTACAGCTTGTTTTGTTCCAGCAACCTGCGCTAAATTGATGTAAATAGGATGCAGTGCGAATGCAGAAATAGCTGCATAAGGATAGGAATCTTGCCAAGTTTGAGTAGCTATTGTATCATTGATGGGGAGCAACTGTATAAGACGTAACCCAGCATCTTGTGACCAATCAGCTAATTTTTTGATATCGGTAAACTCTCCGATTCCAAAACTTTCACGTGTACGTAAGCTAAAAACTGGAATAGAAACGCCTGCACCACGCCAACTGGTCGTGGGTAATTTAATAAACCCATCATGAATATAGCAGCATGATGATCCTTGTTTTAATAAATCTGGGAGCAATCTATTATCGCCTTCTTCAAATTGAACAAATTGATTAAGGTCTGTATCCCAAATACCATATTTATATTGAATAGGAAATTTTTCAGCGTTTATATCAACTGCTATTTCCCACCAATTCTTTCGTTTATGAAGTAAAACAGGTTGTGTAATAGACCAAGTTCCCAGGGAGGCAGCATTACCCAGTAAACAAACTTGCTGGCTCCCTTTAAGCAAGGGTGCTTTAACCCGGAATACATGTGATCCGACTGTATTTTTTTTTGCTATACTCTTTTGCTTTATCAGCAAAACTTCTTGAAAAGGAGTAGTAAAAAAAGCATTTTCAAAATCGCCCGCATGGTTCCAGGTATCATATAAAAAACAGGTGGGGTTTGCGGAATGTAGCGTTACAATTCTGTCGTTTCCCCACTCAGACAATAAAGAACCATCTTGATTCTTTAGCAAATACTTGTACTGTATTTGGGTATTCTTACCGCGTAGGGGAATATCAATCTCCAATTGCCATAGCTCTTTGTTTAGATACCGCATGGGTATCGCAGCCTCCCTTTTTAAATTGCCCAAAGAGGGGGTATTCCCCATAATCAGGAGTTCCTGCCCGTATTGGGTGTGGAATTTAATATTGAATTGCAGGCGAGGCACAATCGTTTAAACAATCAAGCTAATGTGTGTACGAAACACATTACGAAAATAGTGAAAATCAATAATTCAAGTGCAGTTTTTGGGCTTTGATTTTAGTATTTGAGGAAGAGACTTTAATTTTGCAAAAAACAGAAAAATGGAACAAACTAAAAAGAATAGAGGCATTTGGTGGTTGGTATTTTTTGCATCCACCGCAGCATTGATTTGGGCTGTTGCTTCACATTGGGAATGGCTAACTCTAATTTTACCCTTCCAAACTACAGCATTTGTGAAGGCTATGGATATCATGTAATTAATATGCGCTCTGTACTCTTAAGTTTTTTAGCTTTATTTATTACGATTGGATCTCATGCTTCTTTCCCAGTAAATCCAGCAGAACAATCTTATAAAGGGAGCGATCAATTTCTATCCCAAAGCAGATCCTCCAACAACAAAAAATATGGCATTCGTGCTATCAGGAAATTAATTCATCGAGCAGAGAAAGAAAAAACTGAACTTGCTTTATTAATGGTACTGGCCGTTCTTCTGCCACCCTTATCAGTTTTTCTAAAAGAAGGACGCATCAACTCAAGATTTTGGATCAGCCTTTTGCTAACACTTTTGTTTTGGCTTCCAGGAGTTATTTATTCCATTTTGGTAATTCTTTCAACTAATCAAGCATAAAAAAAGGGCCAAACGGCCCTTTTTTATTATTAGAACTAGTTTTAATAGTTACTTCACAGAATTGATTAATCCTTTGAAAGTTTCTGGATTATTCATAGCTAGATCAGCGAGTACTTTACGATCTAAGTCAATTCCTTTCTCTTGTAGTTTTTTGATAAATACAGAGTAGGTCATACCTTCTTCACGTACAGCAGCATTGATACGAGCGATCCATAAAGAACGATATTCACGCTTCTTTAATTTACGACCCACAAACATGTAGGTCATTCCTTTTTCAACAACGTTTTTGGCTACAGTTAATACGTTTTTACGTTTACCATAAAAACCTTTTGCTTGTTTTAATATTTTTTTACGTCTGGCTTTGGAAGCGACGGCGTTTTTTGAACGTGGCATAATTCAGAAATTAAGATTGAATAAAAGAGTTTGATTACTTAAGTCTAAGGAGTCGTTTTACAAAATCAACATGTGATTTAGCAACAGTTCCATCTAAACGCATGTTACGTTTTCTTTTTTTGGACTTTTTAGTTAGAATGTGACGCTTGAAACTCTTTTGGTGCATGATTTTTCCAGTACCAGTCACTTTAAAGCGTTTTTTGGCACTAGAATTGGTTTTTACCTTTGGCATCGGTAATAGTATTAATGTTTAACCCTTGAGGCATTCCCCACAGGGGGACCTTTTTCGAACCTCTTCGGCAATGGGTCGCAAAGTTAAGCGAATCTATCTTATGAAAAGCAAAAAACCAGGCTCTTTTGAATAAAGCCTGGTTTTTAATTTAAATTATGTATTGCAATTATTTAGGATCCAATGCTTTAGAAATTCTATCGCTAATATCTTGAAGATGGATCTTGCTCATTGTATCTGTATAAAGAACCGCTGCTGAACTTGCATCTGCCTTTAAACGCTGCAAATGGGCCTTCACAACTGTTCTAACATCTGACTTATCGGCACTTACAAGACTTGGTGCAGCAGGACCGAAACCACCTCCAAAAGATATAGCTGAGGCTGCAGGTGGATTTAAAATATTGATCAGCGTGTTAACGTAGGTTTTCTGGAGATTTCTACGATATACATCTATTGGCTTCTTGGTTGCAAGTTCAGCCCAAACACCTGCTTTTACATCTCCCATGTACTCCAAAATACCGTAAGCCTTTTTCCCGGCTGCCGCCTCGGCTTCAACTAGTTTGGTAAGCGTACGGCTGCTCATGATTCTATTAAGAATGTTATCTTGAACAGAACCTACAATAGTTAATCCACTCTGCCCTGTTTTATCAAATACTTGCTGATCTAATAACCAGGTGGGTGTGTTGAATAATTGTTTTTGCAAAAAATCCAACGCCTCTTTTTGCTTTGCTTTGCTTACTAGCTCATACACCGGACCAGTTTGTTCCTGTGTTTTTGGTGTTTCCATGATTCCACCAATGTATTTGGCTACATGTCCATTATAACGAGCAAACTGTGACACAACTTCTTGGTATATCGTTTTCATGCCTTCATAGTCCTCATTAGCTTCACGCGTCCAATTTTGAAGGTTGGGTACAATTCGCTGTAAATTCTTGATACCATAAGAGCTACCTTTCATGGCATCATCACCTACTTGTTCACTCTGTGAACGAGGATCGTCCGGATTTGTCTCCGTACCAAACCAAAGGCGATTATTTTTTAATTTTTCAATTACCCAAGTGTTGAGTTTTGATTGCTCTGCATCGGGGCTTTTGTATTCATGGAATAAACGATACCCCCACTCTATTGCCCAGTTGTCATAATCACCAATTCGAGGGAACAAACCAGCAGTGCTAATATTGTCCTCTGGTTGTGCGACGTAATTAAAACGTGCATAATCCATGATAGATGGAGTATGCCCGTTAGCTTCTACCCATGCCTTGTTTCTAAGATTCTCTACAGGCACGCTTGAACTAGAACCGTAATTATGGCGAAGTCCCAAGGTATGTCCTACTTCATGAGAAGAAACAAAACGAATCAACTCTCCCATCAGCGAATCAGGAAAATGTAATTGACGTGCTCTTGGATCATTGGGGGCACACTGAATCATATACCAATTTCGAAGGAGTTGCATTACGTTATGATACCAATTGATATGACTTTCCATAATCTCACCACTGCGAGGATCAGAAATGCTAGGACCACTAGCATTTGGTATGTCTGAAGGCTTATATACAACTGCAGAATTACGCGCATCATCAAGACTCCAGGTACTGTCCTCTTCCTTGCTCGGTGCCCTTTTGCCAAGAATGGCATTCTTGAAACCAGCTTTCTCAAAAGCTACTTGCCAATCATTCACACCTTGAATCAAATAAGGAATCCATTTTTCTGGAGTAGCTGGATCGATGTAGAAAATAATTGGCTTTGCAGGCTCTACCAGTTCACCCTTTTTGTATTTCTCAAGATCGGCAGGCTTAGGCTCCAATCTCCAGCGCTTAACGAGTGAAATATTTTTTACTCCTTGTGGGTTAGCATCGAAATCAGTGTATCCAACTGCAAAAAATCCTACACGAGGATCAAAATAACGAGCCTGCATAGGTGTTTTAGGAAGAATGACAATTGAACTATTTAGTTCCATTGTCATGTTTCCTCCTCCTCCAGCCATCATTCCTCCACCAGGACCTGATGGCAGGGCTGGGCCTCTACCATACGTTTTTATGGCTTTGATCTCAACATTGATTGGGTAGGCCTTGACGGCTACTACATAGGATTTATCAGCTTGGAGTGCAGCAATTCGTAAAGAAGATTTTAAGGACGAACTAAAATGCAAAACATCATTATCGCCACTGATGAAATCAGTAATATCAATTACTGAACTGATTGAATCTTTACCAAATGCTTTTATGTCAAAAGACTGAACAATTGGTTGAACATTTGATTTTGAAACCGTCGTAAACATTGGGGAAGTAGAATCTTTCGCATATTCTGCATAAGAAATAGTACGAATGAAAATACGATTCTTAGGCCCTTTTTCGAAACGCACAACATTCTGTCCAATTTGGTCACCTGCGTAACCAAAAAAACTACCACCACTACGTAAACCCGCAGGAGCTTGTGAAATCCGATTTACTACTAGCATATCGCGTTGAAGTAAAGAATCAGGAATCTCAAAATAGAATCGATCTTCTACTTTGTGCACCCAGAAAATTCCTTTGCTGGTCTCAGCTTTAGCTGTGATAACTTCCTTATATGGTTTAGGAGCCGTTGAGGCGGCTGGAGGCAATCCTGGTCCACGGCGTGTGGTATCAGGACGCTGTGCATTTGCCGGCGAAGGAGCTGGTTGCTGCGCTTGTACTGTAAGAAGTAAAAAGCTGCAGAAACAAAGCAAAAAATTTGCCTTTAGGTTTTGCATATGGGGTTGATTTTATTTTATTTTTTCTTGCCTTTTGGAGCAAACATCGCTAGCATACGACGTCCTTCCATTTTTGGCATATTTTCTAATACGCCCGTTTCGGCTAATCGCTCTGCAAATTTTAATAAGAGAAGTTGCCCACGATCCTGAAACTGTATAGAACGACCTTTAAACTGAACGTAGGCTTTAACTTTATTTCCTTCTTTTAGAAACTCAATGGCATGTTTTGCCTTGAAATCAAAGTCGTGATCATCTGTATTAGGCGTAAAACGAATTTCTTTTACCTCAGAGGCCTTACTCTTGGCCTTCATTTCTTTTTCCTTTTTCTTTTTATCGTAGAGGAATTTATTGTAGTCAATAATTTTGCAGACTGGTGGATCCACATTAGGAGAAATTTCCACCAAATCCAAGCCTTGTTCCTGTGCTTGTTTTAATGCATCCTGTACTGAATAAATACCTACTTCAACATTGTCGCCGACAAGTCTTACCTGTTGTGCTCTTATAAAATGATTAATTCTATGTTCTGCTTCTTTTCTGGGAGGCATTTTACCTCTGAATCGATTTCCTCCCGGTCCTTGAAAAGGTCTTGGACCGCTTCCGGGTGGGCGATTAAATCCGCCTCCGGGTTTCTGTGGTGCTGTCATTGAAGGGTTTTAGGTGACTAAATTATAATTTTTAACCTTTCCGGGACTGAATTTCGTCCCTAATTTGATTTTTAAATGTATCGAAGGATTGCATTCCTTGATCCCCTAATCCTTGTCTACGAACTGAAACACTGTTTTCCTGCATTTCTTTTTCTCCCACAACTAACATAAAGGGAGTTCTAGAAAGCTCCGTATCCCTAATTTTTTTACCAATCTTCTCGTTTCTGTCGTCAATTTCTACCCGTATTCCACTTTCTAATAAAGCCTGTTCAACCTGTTTTGCATAGGGCAAGAATTTGTCGCTAATGGGAAGTACTTTAACTTGAAGCGGAGATAGCCAAAGAGGGAATCGACCGGCATAATGCTCCAGCAAAAAGCCAATAAAACGTTCGTGGGTTCCTAATGGGGCTCTATGGATGATCAAAGGGACTTCTGATTCATTACTGCTGTTTGTATATGAAAGCTTGAATTTGAGACCCGAATTGAAATCTACCTGGTTAGTAGCCAGCGTAAACTCACGTCCAATCGTGCTCCAAATTTGCACATCAATTTTGGGTCCATAGAATGCAGCTTCATCCTGAACTTCAATAAAAGGAGTACCCGTGTCTATTAGCACTTTTCTCACCATCGCCTCGGTCTCTATCCAAAGTGCAGGCTCATTTACATATTTCTGACCCAATTTAGCAGGATCATGTAAGCTCAGACGCATCACATACTTCTCAATACCAAAAATCTGAAAGTACTTGAGATACATTTCATTCACTGCTCGGAATTCTTCAAAGAATTGTTCGCGGCTGCAGTAAATATGCGCATCATTCATGTGTAAACAACGAACACGCATCAAGCCAAATAACTCCCCACTTTGTTCATAGCGATAGCAAGTACCATACTCTGCAATTCGAAATGGAAGATCCTTATAGCTTTTTGGCTCCGCATCAAAAATCTTATGGTGATGCGGGCAGTTCATCGCCTTTAAATAATATTTTTCACCATCCATTTCCATTGGGGGAAACATACTATCTGCGTAATACGGAAGATGGCCACTGGTTAGGTACATGCTTTCTTTGGCGATATGGGGAGTGACTACCCTTTTGTAACCAGCTGCTTGTTCAGTTTCCTTTGCCAATTTTTCCAATTCCTCAATGATAATAGTACCATTGGGAAGCCATAAAGGCAATCCGGGGCCTACATCATCATCCATTGTATAAATCCCTAATTCCTTCCCTAACTTACGATGATCCCTTTTTTTAGCTTCCTCCAACATAGTTAGATATTCATCTAACTCCTTTTGTGAAGGGAATGTAACACCGTAAACACGGGTGAGCATTTTGTTCTTCTCACTTCCCTTCCAATACGCACCCGCAATGCTAGTTAGCTTAATAGCTTTTATAAAAGAGGTATTGGGAATATGTGGTCCTCTGCACAAATCGGTAAAATCCCCCTGTGTGTAAAAAGTAATTTCTCCATCTTGCAACCCCTCTAGCAAATCCAACTTATACTCATCTCCTTTTTCACTGAAATATTGGATGGCGTCAGTCTTAGATATTTTTTTTCGGATGAATGCACTATTCTTTTTTGCCAATTCATTCATCTTCTTCTCCAGGGAAAGTAGGTCCTCCTCAGACATTTTTCGGTCTCCTAGATCCATGTCATAGTAAAACCCATTTTCAACAGCGGGCCCAACCCAAAATTTGACACCTGGAAATATGGATTCAACCGCCTCAGCCATTAAGTGAGCAGAAGAATGCCAAAAAGTTGATTTTCCTGCAGTATCATTCCAAGTTAATAATTGCAAGGATGCATCACCCTCAATAGGATGGTTTGCGTCTGTGACCAGGCCATTTACATTGGCGGCCAATACTTTTTTAGAAAGGCCCTCCGCAATACTGCGGGCAACCTCAAAAGGAGTAACTCCTTTGTCATAAGACCTAACGGCCCCATCTGGGAAAGTTATTTTTATCATTGTTTGATTCAGAAAAAAGAAAACAAAAATAGCATTTTTTAGGGGTAAAACACCAGGTAAAATGGGATGTTAAAATTACCCCTTGCTGGGGTGTCATAGCAAAGACTAGCCGTGAAATTTTATATTTGCAACAGCCTATGTTTCTCAAAACCTCTACAATTCTAATTCTTTCCACTTTTTTACTATCAGCAACTATAGCTGGGCAGGATCTGACCGGTATCTGGAAAGGCTATTTTATCACCAAGGATCTTAGCCAGTATAAAGTTGAATTTCAATTAAAACAAACCGGCTCTTCAATTACGGGCGTCTCCTATTCCTATTTAAATACCGTGTACTATGGAAAAGTGACCATGAGTGGCCGATCCGAAGAGGAAGGCAAGTCCTTAAACATTCAAGAACTCAAAACAGTTGAGATCAAAGCTTCAGAAGGCTCAATCATTTGCTTAATGAACTACAAGCTTGGATATTCCAAGTCGGGCCGTGAAGAGTATTTGGAAGGTTCATTTTCCAGTAAATATGAGTATAACTCTGAAGGCATAAAAAAGGGAGATGACTGTGGCGGTGGAAAGGTTTATCTCCGACGCGTAAGTTCCTCCGATTTTTACCCAGAACCTTTTTTACAAAAATCAGCAACTAAAAAAATTATTGTAAATGAGGCGCCACTTGCGCGGAAAGCACAAACAAATTCTACAGAAACCGACTCTAAACTTACCGCCACGAAAATAGAATCAGCGATTCTTTCTACTCCAAAAAATGATACAGCTACATTCCGAAAAAATACAAATAACGCTGCACAAAAAACGCAATTTGTGCCTGCTGTGAATAACAATCGTTTCAATGATCTTATTCAGGTCATTACCGTAAAAAATCCGTTGGTACAGGTTTTTCTTTATGATAATGGCGAAATTGATGGCGATACCATCACCGTCTTTCTAAATAACAAACTTGCTTTATCGAAAAGAAGGTTATCCACTACTCCCCTAACGCTTACGCTAGAAATGGATGATCAAAATGAAATTCAGGAATTGACAATGGTTGCAGAAAATTTAGGGAAAATACCTCCTAATACTGCTTTAATGATTGTTGAGTCGGGAAGCCAACGCTTTCGAGTTCAACTAACCTCCACTGAGCAAAAGAACGCAGTGGTTCGATTCCGATATGAATAAAAAAGGGCATTTTATTAAGCCTTACCTTCGGACTCACATGATTTCACGTGTTTTAATAGCACTATTGTTCCCAACACTAGTTTTTAGCCAAGATTTGAAGGGGAAATGGGCTGGCCGACTTGTAATGGCTCCCAGTGGTTGTTTTCCAATCTATAATATTCAGTTTGATCTTGCCGATTCACTTGGAATAATCTCGGGTACTGCATTACATTTTTCGGATTCAATCAACTATGTAAAAAAAAGTATTACAGGAAAGTTTTTTAAAGACAGTAATCAATTAATTCTTGAAGAAGGCGCTATTCTTGAATTTAAGATTAATCAAGATTGTGTGCCCTGTAGAAAAAAGTATGTACTGACTTATCACCGAGGAGGAACAGCAATCGCAGATGAGCAAATACGGGGCACTTGGTCATCCCCTTCTGATAGAGCAACGGATGGAAGAACTACTTGTGATCCAGGTACAATAGTTCTAAATCGGATATCCAATATCACTAATTCAAAACCTGCTCCATCCATAACTCAACGTAAAACCAATGTGTTAGTTCGCGAAATTAAACTGGACAGCTGTGTGGCTGAAATTGAGTTTTTTGACAACGGACAAATTGATGGTGATACTATTTCTGTTTATGTCAATAATCGTCCAATCGTATACAGACAAATGCTAAGGGCCCAATCAATTCCTATCCGCCTTTCAATTGATTCAAAAAGAAAGGTTCAAGAAGTTGTGATGGTAGGAGAAAACTTAGGCACTATACCACCCAATACGGCTTTAATGATCATCAAAGCAGGAAAAGAACGATATCAATTATACCTCACGGCAGATGATAAACAAAATGCAATGGTTCGGTTTATTTATGAACCTCAGAAAACATTATAGTTTGTAATTCCAAGTTACGGATGGTATTACAGGGAAAAGTGATACTTGTTTTGCGGTGATTCGAAGATTACTGCTTTGCAAACTCCCCTCTTGATCGTAATAAATAAAATAAGGATTAAGACGGCTGTATAAATTATAAATACTAAACACCCATTGACTCTTTAATTTTTTACCCGCTTTTTCAGCAGGCTGATAAGTGAGCGAAAGATCTAGCCGATGATAGGAACGCATGCGATACTGATTGATTCGGCTAAACTCCTGCGTCAATACTCCATTCATAACATAGAAACGCTCAGGCAGTGTTAATGCATTGCCAGTTCCATAGACAAAGACCGTTCCTAATTGCCATTTTTTTGAAAGGCTTCGATTTAAAACTAAAGACAAATCATGTCGCCGATCAAAGCGTGCCGGGTATCGTAATCCTTGATTGATTTCAGGAAATTTTCTCCACGTCCATGAAAGCGTATATCCGAGCCAACCACTAGTAAGCCCTCTTACTTTATTGATAAAAAATTCAGCTCCGTAACTCCAGCCACGACCAAATACAAATTCAGTTTCGGGATCAGACAAGGAAGGCGTGTATCCTTCCCTGTATTCAATTTGTTGTTGCATATCCTTATAATACAATTCAATCGAAGTCTCGAATTGATTATCGGAAAAGTTTCGGAACAAACCCATGGTTGCAAGCCAACTAATTTGAGGTTTAACCAAATAAGTGCTAGGTACCCAAAGATCAGTTGGCAAAGTAGACCCCGCATTTGAAACAAGATGGATATACTGGATATTTCTAGAGATTGAGCTTTTAAAGGAAAATTGATCAGAAAATAAATACCGGGCCGAGAAACGCGGCTCAAATCCCTGATAGGAAATAACTTTTCTGTTTTTCTGATATCGAATGCTATCAATTCGATTGCCATTAAAATCAGTGGTGTACTTGGTAAAAGGGCCTAACTGAGTAAACTGACTCCAGCGAATACCTAAATTAATTTGCAATTTTTCAGTTGCTTGCCAATCATCTTGAAAATAAATTGCTTTTTCTAGTGCATATTTTTCATTCTGTCCATTAGGTTTGAACTGAACCGAATCCTGACTGCCAGAAAAAACATTGGGTAAAAAACGATGATGCGTTACTAACACTCCAGTTTTGATACGATGTTTTGCGTTTGGGTAAAAATCAAAATCTGATTTTATTCCAACATCTCTGATTCCTGATCGAAGAGAGATATTAAACCGTTCCTGTGTTGCATTAAATTGAAATCGATAGTCATTTACAACTATTGTTGTGTTCGAGAAAAGGCGAGGACCAAATACATGATTCCATCGAATGGATCCCGTTGCATTACCCCAAGGCACCGAGGTACTGAATGATCGCTTGGAGTTTGCAAAATCAAATACGTCCCTGCCAAAATAACTGCTTACAAACAACCGATCCTTCTTTGAAAACCGATGATTGAACTTTGCATTTAAATCATAAAAATAGTAGCCAGAACCATAGAAACTGCTCTCTTTTGAAACAAAAGGTTTCAATAAGGCATCAATATAGGTTCGTCTTCCCGATATCATGAAAGAAGAAATACCCTTTTCTATTGGACCCTCCGCTGAGAAACGGGATGCAATTAAACCAATACCGCCTTCAAATTGGTTCTTATATAAATTCCCTTCTTTCATGCTTATATCAAGCACCGAAGAAAGCCTTCCTCCATATTGAGCAGGCATACCTCCTTTTATCAGTGTTGCATTTCGTATGGCATCTCCATTAAAAACAGAAAAAAAACCAAATAAATGGCCAGGATTATAGACTATCGCATCATCCAAGAGAATCAAGTTTTGATCAGGCCCGCCTCCCCTAACGTAAAATCCGGTATTCCCTTCACCAGCATTTCGAACACCAGGCATTAATTGAAAAGTTTTTAAAATATCAACTTCCCCAAAAATTGCAGGCACTTTTTTTATTTGTTGAATAGATAGGTCCATTCTTCCGGATTGGCTTGACCGAACATTCTGATCTCTACGTTTACTGAATACCACCACTTCCTGCATCCCCGCACTGCGTGGAGAAAGGGAAAAATTAAAAGATGCCTCCTGGTTTAATAAAATGGAATAAGTACTGGATAAATAGGATACGTGTGAAATATAGAATTCATATTGCCCTGCTGGCAAGGTAATGGAGTAAAACCCATATGCATTGCTAATCGTAGCGGAGGATCCGCCATTTACTTTTATACTAACCCCACTAATTGATTCTCCGGTTATAGAGTCCCGGACATACCCATTTAAAGTAAATCGTGATTGAGAAAATCCAAAATGGGATAAACAAAGAATAAAAAAAGGTAGAAAGGCGCGTAACATATATTAAAAAACAAAATTAGTTTAAAATAGTTGCCTCCTTTTCTTTAATCATACATTTGCGCGGATTTATGCTAGCAGGACTCCAACAAGTAACATTCGAATTTGGCGCTCGATTGATAGTAGCCGATGCCACCTGGCATATACAACCAGGAGAAAGAATAGGTTTAATTGGATACAATGGAACTGGCAAATCCACGCTGCTTAAGCTTTTTGTGGGGGACTTTCAACCCTCTGCAGGTAGCGTTGAGCGAAGCCGGGAAACCAGCATCGGGTATTTACATCAAGACTTGCTGAGTTTTAATACTGCAGACAGCATTTTGAAGGTTGCGCTTCAGGCTTTCAGCTCTATACTGAAATTAGAAGAAGAAATTGAACAAATTGGGAAAGAATTAGAACAAACTGGAGATGAAAAGCTATTAGAGATCTATACCGATAAACTTTATCAACTAGAAACAGCTGACGGATACACCATTCATCATCGTACGGCAGAAGTATTGCAAGGATTAGGATTTTCACCCACTGACCTGGATCGTCCATATCAAGAATTTAGCGGTGGCTGGAGAATGCGGGTGTTGTTGGCAAAAATGATTCTCGCAAAGCCGGACCTGTTACTTTTGGACGAACCCACCAACCACCTTGACCTCCCTTCCATTGAGTGGTTAGAAAAATATTTACTTCATTACGCTGGTGCAGTTGTTATCGTAAGCCATGATAAGTACTTTCTAAATCGGATGGTGACTAAAATTGTAGAGTTATACCAAGAGCAACTACACTTTTATACTGGCAATTATGATTTTTATGAAAAAGAAAAAGCAGTTCGTATGGAACTGCAACAGAAAGCATACGAAAACCAACAAGATTATATTCGTCAGCAAGAAAGATTAGTGGAACGTTTTCGGGCTAAGGCTAGTAAAGCAGCGATGGCTCAGAGTGTACTTAAAAAGCTGGATAAGCTGGAAAGAGTCGATGCAGCACAGTTAATTCGCCCAAACCTTAAAATCAATTTTAGCCTAGATAAAATACCTGGAAAGATAATTGCCACGCTAAAAAATGTTAAGAAATCTTTTGGAGAACTAGCAGTAATTCAGGAAGCCACTGCAGAAATAAATCGTGGTGATAAAATTGCCCTCATCGGTGCCAATGGAAAAGGGAAATCAACTTTGTTACGCATATTGGCGGGAACAGAACCCTATGAACAGGGAGAAAGAATTGATGGGCATAATGTAGTTCAAAGTTTTTACGCCCAGCATCAACTTGAATCACTAACGCTTACCCATACCTTATTGGAGGAGATGTCTACCAGTGGATCTCAACTTTCAGATCTTGAAATCAGATCATTACTTGGCTGTTTTTTGTTTAGCGGAGATGATGTTGATAAAAAAATAAAAGTACTTAGTGGGGGCGAAAAAGCAAGGGTTGCATTAGCCAAGGTAATTACCAGTCGTGCAAATTTTTTATTGCTGGACGAACCCACCAACCACCTGGATTTACATAGTTGTGAGTTATTAATTGAGGCGTTGCATAAATATGAGGGTACAATTATCTTAGTGAGTCATGATCGCTATTTTATTTCAAAAACTGCGAACAAAATTTGGGAAATTGAAAACGGAGTAGTCAAAGAATTCAAGGGAGGGTATGACGAATGGGTCAGCTGGAAAGAACGAATGGAGAAGCAACGAACTACGGCTGCGAAAAAGTCAGTCCAACCCGAAAAATCCGTTACTACTGTCACTCAAACTGCCCCGACGCAACAGGTTACAAAAGAAAAAAAGAAGGAGGTGCAGCGTACCCAAAAACTATTTCAACAGGCTGAGAAAGAATTGGCAGATGCTACTGCAATACAAAAGGAGTTGGAGAAAAAATTAGCAGATCCCAGCCTCTATTCCAACAAAGAGGAATTCCTAAAACTTGAAGCTGCTTATCAAGATTGCCTAAAAAATATAAAAATCCTTACTGCGAATTATGAAAAGTTATTCGAGGAGATGATGCAGTTAGGTGAATAATGCTGCCTACTTAATTTTACTATTTACGATTTGTAAGATCTCCTGCTCAACCTTTATTGCCGCATCTTCAATCTGATGCCCCTCTCCTATTATTTGATTAACAAAATTGGCATCTTCATAACTAGCACAATTAATTTTTACATTCAAGAAAGCACCCATTACGGCACTTCTTGCACAAAGTGCCCCAACGCCCGCATCAGAAACGGAATTAGGATTGCCGGTATTTGCCATTGACTTGATCAAGCTCAAACTTTCCAAACTTAATTTCATGACCTCTAAAGGGATCTCTATTGCCTTTCGGGTTGCATCCTGAATAGCGTTACTTCTAATCGTCTTCTCCTCTGTTGTTGACTTGGGAAGCGAAAAAGCAATCATAATTGCATTGAATGAGTCGGTATCAGCATCAACCAGCTTTAGCAATTTATCCTTGAGCTGCTGCCCAAGTTCAGCCTGATCTCCAAATTCCTTCCACCGTTCGTCCCACCCTTTTTTATGCGAAGAAAGGTTTGCCACCATAGTTGCTAAAGACACACCTAAAACTCCCAAGTAAGCTGAAACTGAACCCCCGCCGGGTGCAGGAGACTCGCTAGCAGTAATATCAGCAAAATCCCCTAAAGACTTATTTATCAATTTATTATTACTCGTTTCTTCAAGCATATATTCAATTATTCTTTCTTTGGGCTTAAAGGGAGATAATTCACTTAAACCCATTGATTTTATTGCAATATCTATTAATTCTTTTTCAGAAACTCCGGTTGATCTTTGTTGCTTAAGTAAAAAGTACTTCCCTGCATCCAACATTGATTTCAAAGGAATCAGACCAACTAATTCGCTCCCTGTTACACGCAAACCACGATCTGCAGCCTTTTTACATGTCTCATCAAAAGCAATGTGAAGAGGGGTTATGTTAATATTAGTCAGATTCATTGAAATCTGAGCAATACCATATTCCTCTATAAACCATCCAATAGCTTTTACTGCCTTTAACGACCCTGGTATAGAAATTGGATTTCCTGCATCATCTAGCACCTTCTTTCCGTTTTCCATCTTAACCCGTCCGGCCTCTCTGATATCAAATGCTACCGCATTTGCACGTCGCGTGGATGTGGTATTAAGATTTACATTATAGGCAATTAGAAAATCTCTTGCTCCTATAACAGTGGCTCCACGCTTTAAATCAAATTCACAGGGGCCAAAATCTGGTTTCCAAAACGGTTCTTTAATTTTTTTAAAGAACCCTTCATATTCACCTGCGCGAATTACAGATAAGTTGCTTCTTGTTTTGTCTGACTGCGCAGCTTCGTAGCAATAAACAGGAATAGACAATTCTTCACCTACTCGCTTAGCCAGTTGCCTTGCATAAAGCGCAGTTTCTTCAAGAGAGATACCAGCAATTGGAATCAAAGGGCAAACATCAGTAGCCCCCATTCTAGGATGCTCTCCTTTGTGATTACGCATATCAATCAATTCCCCAGCTTTTGCAATGGCTCTAAAGGCTGCTTCTACAACTGCGGAAGGTTCACCTACAAAGGTTACCACTGTTCTGTTTGTTGCTTTACCCGGATCTACATTTAACAGCCGAACTCCTTCTACCGTTTGAATTGCTGCAGTGATTTGATCGATAATAGCTAAATCCCTACCCTCACTAAAATTAGGAACACATTCGACAAGTTGTTTGTTGGTATGCATGATATCAGAATGTAGATGAATTAATTTCTTCGCCTTTTAATACTACTTTTTTGATCAGATTTGAGCCAAACGCATAGGGATAATAAGAAAAAGAAGGAATAGGTTTAGTTATAAAAAAATTGGCAATTTTACCGGCCTGTATTGAACCGCATTGACTTTCCAACTCCAATGCATTAGCACCATTAATTGTGGCAGCATTAAAAGCTTCCTCGGGCAGCATCCTCATTCGAATACAAGCTTGCGACACAACTCCGTTCATATTACCAGAGGGTGCAGATCCGGGATTAAAATCTGATGCTAAGGCAACAATGGCACCCGCTTCAATCAGTTTTCTTGCTGGCGCATCTTGCATTCGAAGAAAAAAGGAGGCATTAGGCAATAGGGTTCCTATTGTATTAGAGTTACTCAACACTTGAATGGCCTCTTCATCCATCGATTCTAAATGATCTACACTCACTGCACCGAGCGATACACCCACTTGAACGCCACCAGAAACAGCAAGTTGATTTGCATGAATTCGAGGGCGTAAGCCAGCATCTAAACCCGCCTTACAAATTTGGATGGTTTGCTCAGGACTAAAAAAACCAGTGTCGCAAAATACATCGATGTATTCAGCTAATCCCTCTTCTGCAACAGCAGGAATCATTTCGGATATGACTTGGCGTATGTAGCCTTCAGGATTATTTTTAAAATTACTTGGGATAGCATGTGCGCCTAGAAATGTTGATCGAATTAAAACAGGCGAAGACTCTTTTAATTTCTTTATAACCCTCAACATTTTTAGCTCAGCCTCAAGCGTTAGACCATAGCCACTTTTAATTTCAATAGCTCCTGTCCCTAGCTGTACTAGTTCACGAAGCCGATCTAGGGCAGCATTAAATAAATATTCCTCTTGGGTTTGTTGAAGCTTTTGGGCTGAGTTTAGTATACCACCCCCCTTTGCTGCAATTTCTGCATAGCTAACTCCTTTTATTTTATCAACAAACTCACTTTCACGACTGCCCGCAAATACTAAGTGCGTATGACTGTCACACCAGGAGGGAAAAAGGGCTCCACCAGCCACATCAATACGCTTTGTGAATTGAAAATTTTCTTCTACTAGATTTTGCATACTTCCAAAATCCACAATTCGTTCGTCCTGCGTAATTAAATATGCATTTGATATTGAGGGAAAATTAGCAAGCTCTTTACCACGCAGAGGACCATTGGTTTGATGTACCCCTCCTAATAAACCAATATTATAATATAAGCAAGTCATTTAGCTTAAATAAACTGCTCAATAACCATTGCACTGGCGCCTCCACCCCCATTACAAATACCAGCAGCACCATAACGTGCATTTCGTTGGGATAGAACATGTGCTAACGTTACTATGATCCGAGCTCCAGAGCAACCCAGCGGATGCCCCAATGAAACGGCCCCTCCATTCACATTTAAAATTGACGAATCAATCACCATTCTTTTTGCATTCTCAATACCTACTACTGAGAAAGCTTCGTTGAGTTCCCAAAAGTTAATATCTTCTTTTTTTAGTCCTGCTTTTTTCAAAGCGACTGGTAAGGCTACAGAAGGACTGGTAGTGAACCACAAAGGAGCTTGTTCAGCATCTGCATAACCACGTATATATGCAAGAGGTTTTAAACCTAGTGATAAAGCCTTATCCTTTGTCATGAGTAAAACTGCCGCCGCACCATCATTCATAGTAGAAGCATTGGCAGCTGTTACGGTGCCATCCTTTTTAAAGGCAGGAGCAAGATTAGGAATCTTATCAAATTTTACTGCAAATGGCTCTTCGTCTGTTGAAATAAATAGTGGATCACCTTTCCGTTGTGGAATTTCGACGGGTACCACTTCCTCCTTAAAAAGACCACTATTCCATGCCTGTTGGGAACGCTTGTAACTCTCTATCGCAAACGCATCTTGCATTTCCCTTGATATACCACATTCACTTGCGCAGTGTTCAGCTGCCACTCCCATAGCCTTACCGTCATAAACATCGGTTAGCCCATCTTTGGCGAGGCCATCAATCAATGTTGAGTTTCCATATTTATTACCCCAACGCATTGAATCGATATAGAAAGGAATATTACTCATACTTTCCATTCCTCCCGCAACAACAACCTCTGCATCGCCTAATAAAATATGCTGTACACCCATCGAAATTGCTTTCATTCCACTTGCACAAACTTTATTTATTGTTGTGCAATTCACCTCATCTGCCAAACCAGCAAGTTTAGCAGCTTGTCTGGCAGGTGCCTGTCCAAGATTGGCCTGTAACACACATCCCATAAACACATCTGTTACCAAAGAAGGCTCCAAATTTGTTTTGGATAGTAGCCCCTTTATTGCAACGGCTCCCAACTGAGGTGCTGTCATGCTTTTTAACGCTCCCCCAAAACTCCCAAGGGGAGTTCTTACAGCAGCAACAATTACAACTTCTTTCATAGTAAACGATTATTGTCAAAGATACTATTGTTTTTACCAGGCAATGCCATAGTCCTCTCCATGGTTACTACTTCCGCCCCAAAGGGTTCTATAGCGTTTGTCAAATAAAATTGCATTGATAGGCCCACTGGTTCTTTCCTCCGTTTTTATTTGATACCCTTTATTTTGCAAAACTTGAATGGTGGAAGCTGGAATGCTTTTATTTAGTAATAGTTGTCCCGGGCGAGGTTTTCGATCATTTATAGCTGAACCTCCTAATGATAACCATAATTGATTGGTATTAAAATTGGGCGCCTCTGCTGCCTGTTGCACAGTCATCCCAAATTCAACTATATTAAGGAAGAATTGAACTAGATTTTGGTCTTGTGTGTCTCCTCCCTGAACGCCAAATGCAAGAAAGGGTTCTCCTTCTTTTAATGCTATTGTAGGCGTCAAGGTAACCCGGGGTCTTTTCCCTGGCTCAACAATATTGAAGGGATTTAATGTACTATCTAAAACAAAGCTTTGCATACGCTGACTAAGGCCTACCCCTGTATTTCCTGCGATAACAGCAGGAATCCATCCTCCACTTGGAGTAATAGAAATAAACCAACCCTCTTTATCAGCCGCCTCTATTGTAGTAGTGCCTCTCCATAACCGATCTTGATATGCTTGGTCTAATAAATTATCAGAAATAGTTTTCAATGCTAAAGTTTGATCATGTACAGGAGTTACTTGGCGGAAAATAGTAGAATCCCTAGATTCTCTTAATTGCTGAATCAAATGCTTATAGGGATTTACGCTGCCTTGATAAGGATATGGATCGCCGGGACCTATCGCAGGATCATTCTTAAGCGAGTCCAATTGCGTAAGTCTGCTTTTGGCATACGCTTTACTAAGCAATCCCTCCATGGGTTCAGCAGGCAGCTTATAGGGATCCCCATAGTAAAAGTCTCGATCAGCAAATGAAAGATTCAAAACTTGATATAGCGTATGAATATATTGTGGACTGTTATACCCTAATTTCTTTAAATCGATTTCCTCCAGCATTCGAAGCACCTGCAATAAAGAGGGTCCTTGTGTCCACTGCGATAACTTATACACTTCAATACCTTTGTAATTAATCTTCAAAGGCTCCTCTTCGATTGGTCGCCAATTTGCCAAATCATTCATTGTTATTAATCCCCCTTGCTCCTGCACCCCTTTTACAAATTCAATAGCAATATCACCTTTATAAAACCGATCGTAGGCAGCCATTATTGCTTCTTTTCGATTTTTCCCAGCACGCAACGCCAATGTTTCTGCCTCTACCATTTTAGTTAATGTTTTTAAGAGATCAAGTTGCTTAAAAATCTCTCCTGGATAAGGCGCTTCTCTTTTTTCACCAAAATGAGGCAATAAAACAGCACTACTATATTTCCATTGCTTAATTCTCTCTTTTGCTCTCTCGATACTATTGGCTGTTTGTGCCTCAACAGGATAACCAGCCGCTAGCTCCATGGCAGGGGCAAGCACCTCTTTAAGGCTCTTTGTTCCAAAATTTGCCAATAAATAACATAGTCCCCCAGGTGTCCCAGGCGTAGTTGCGGACAACGGTCCATATTCTGGGGGAAAAGCATATCCTTGCTCTTTAAAAAAAGAAACTGTAGCTCCCGAGGGAGCCACTCCCATGGCATTGATGGCGATCACTTTTTTTAGCTTGGGATGATAAAGCAGTGCTTGCGTTTCTCCGCCCCAACTCAATACATCCCACATCGTACAGGTAGCAGCTAGCATAGCACATGCAGCATCCACTGCATTTCCTCCCTGCTCAAACAACATGGATCCGGCCGTAGCAGCCAATGGCTTACCCGTAATAGCCATCCAATGTTTTCCATGCAAAGGCGGTTTCTGTGTTGGAGCATACTGTGCAGATAGTTCAATTGAGAAAAGAGCAATCCCCAAAAGAAAAATCAAAAAATAACGTCTCATAACTATGTTTTATGAATAGTGATTAAAATCATTGCAAGAAAAAGAAGGGTTTCAAATCTTTACAAAAAAATGACACCAACAGGTATTGCAATATCCTAATTTTACTAATCCTATAACCCGCTTTATGAAATTATTTGTAGCTGGTCTTCCAGCCGACATGGATGAGGCTGAACTTGAAGAGTTTTTCGAGAAATATGGTCCAGTAAAAACAGTTAGTATTGCAAGAGATCGTGCAACAAAAAGAACTAAAGGGTTTGGTTTTGTAGAGATGGAAAACTCACTCCATGCCAAAACAGCCATCCAAACCTTAAATGGTCTTGGGATCGGTAGAAAAAATCTCTTGGTAAAAGAAGCCCAGTAGTTATCGCGACTTAACCAAAATTAGCGTTTGATGCGGGGCTAGTTCCACAGCAGAAAGATTACTGATCCTCTTTATTTTTTTCAAGAAAATATGGTCAGCCATCAACAATTTCCATCCTTTTTCTTTCCAATACTCAGGTCGATCTACTTTAATATGCTGCGAAGAAGTATTAAACCATACATGAATTTGCTCATACACATCACTGGTAGCTCGCGCATCTAAAAAATATCCTACTATTTTTTGAGTACTGTCAACATTGAATCGTACTTGTTTAGACGGATCTGAAAGTTGAAAAGCAGGATGTGTCTTTTTAAAGTCAATTAGGTTCTTTACAAAGTAGTATACTTCCCTGTGATGAAATTTTAAATCCCAATCAATAGCATTAATACTATCAGGGGACTCAAATGAATTTTCTACTCCATTCTTTGTACGAAGAAACTCTGTACCAGCCTGTAAAAAAGAAGGACTTTGCGAGAGTATTACAGCTGTTAAAGCTTGCTTATGCATGTTGATACGAATAGATTCAGGCAGATTAGCATGCGTCTGGCTTAGTCTATCCCATAAAGTGTGATTGTCATGACAATCTGCATAAGCAATTAACTGACGAGGTTCTATCGATAGTGGGCCTTTAGAATAATTCACTTGTTGGTAATCTATGTTAGGATGTTTTATACCTCCCACTAGACCAAATAGCACGGAGTTTAATTGTTGAGTATTCCCCCCAAGCCAACCTACTGCAGAAAGATCAAAAACACTACCCTTCAACCCATCTCTGAATTCGTCACCAAAAACCGCTATTCCTGAAAGCTTAGTAACATTTTGTTTAAGCGCGCGTGTACTATCCGGCAAAGGAGAGGATCCAGCCGTCCATCCTTCCCCATACAGCAAAATTCCTGGATTTATTTTTCTCAATGAATCTGCCAAGAAATTCATAGTGCTGATATCATGAATTCCCATTAAATCAAACCGAAAGCCATCGATGTGATACTCCTTAACCCAATGCAGCAACGACTGCAACATAAATTGCCTGAACATGGGACGTTCACTAGCGGTTTCATTCCCACAAGCAGAAGCATTAGAGAATTCACCCTTACTGTTTTTACGGTAATAATAACCAGGAACAATTTGCTCAAAGGCTGCATTTTCGGTTTGTGCCGTGTGATTATAAACCACATCCATGACAACACGAATCCCGCGCTGATGTAAAGCCTGAATTAATTGCCTAAATTCTTTGATACGATTGGCGGGATCCTGATTATGGGTGGCAAAAGATCCTTCTGGAGTATTATAGTGATAGGGATCATAACCCCAATTATAGGGAGGAATACTATCTACTTCATTACTTGACTTAAAATCAAAAACTGGCAAAAGATGTACATGTGTTATTCCTAAATCAAGCAGATGGTCAAGACCTGTAGATTGTCCAAAAGAATTAACAGTTCCCCTCTCAGTCAGTCCAATATACTTTCGCTTATTTGCAATCCCAGCACTTGCATGTGAAGAAACGTCTCTTATATGTAACTCATATATAACAGCAGCCGCATGATTCATGGGAGGCAGCGGCCGATCCATTTCCCATCCAATTGGTATCTCTCGGCTTAAATTAATAATGGCTGCATGAGTTCCATTTGGCGACACCGCTATTGCATAGGGATCTGTTATAGGATTACTCCAAGTTGAAAAAAGTCCAATTTTATTTTTAACCAAGTAGCGATAATAACGAGCTCCCCAATTAGGATCGATCTTGGTATTCCAAATCCCTGAATTACCTTTTTCAAGGGCTTTAACATGAATGGGAATAGTAAGATCATGACCAAAATATTCCACCAAAACGCTGTCAGCGAGTGGTGCCCAAATCTTTAACGTAGCTATTTCATTACTCCAACTAATACCAAGGTCATTGTTGGTATAAACTGGGAAAGATGTGTTTTGTTGAGCCATTCCCGAAGTTGACCAGAGGAAAAATGTAGCCAGAAAAATCTTTATAAAATTTGCCATTGTCAAATATACATTTGAAGTATCTTGAAGCCATCAATTTAAATCCATGTCCGATTTTCAGATCAAAAAAAGTACTAAAGTATACGATGCAGTAATTGTAGGTTCTGGTGCGGGGGGAGGAATGGCGGCTTATGTGCTTGCTAAAGCTGGACTAAAGGTTTGCCTGCTGGAAGCTGGACACCATTATGACCCTCAAAAAAATATTACACAATTAAAAAACCCATGGGATTCACCCAGACGGGGAGCTAGTACAAACTATCGACCTTTTGGAGATTTTGATGCCTGTTATGCTGGCTGGTCAGTAGAAGGAGAGCCCTTCAGCAAGGAAGATGGCACTGAGTTTATGTGGTGGCGCGCTAGAATGTTGGGAGGACGAACTAATCACTGGGGACGCATTTCACTTCGGTTTGGTCCAAAAGATTTTAAAAGAAGAAGTATTGATGGCTTAGGAGATGATTGGCCGATTGGGTATGAGGATATAAAACCCTATTACGATAAAATAGACCAGCTCATAGGAGTTTTTGGGACAAATGAAGGTTTAGAAAATGATCCTGATGGTTACTTTTTACCTCCACCCAAGCCAAGATTGCATGAGTTAATGATTCGAAAAGGTGCAGAACATAGTGGGGTTAAGGTTATCCCATCCAGACTTTCCATCTTAACAAAAGCAATTAAAAATGATGCAGGGCGAGGAGTCTGTTTTTACTGCGGTCAGTGTAACAGAAATTGTAGCTACGCAAAAGCTGACTTTTCATCCACAAATGTTTTGATTTTTCCTGCATTAGCCACCGGAAATGTTGACTTGATTACTAACGCAATGGTAAGGGAAGTTTTGACCAATAAAGAAGGATTGGCAACAGGGGTATCCTATGTCAATAAATTAGAATTGACAGAACACCAGGTACAAGGCCGTGTTGTTATTTTAGGCGCCAGTGCCTGCGAGAGTGCAAGGCTTCTTTTAAATTCAACTTCGACAAGACATCCGAACGGATTGGCAAACAGTAGTAATGTGGTAGGTAAATATTTACATGATTCAACAGGTGCTGCCATGGGTGGCATCTTACCGTCCTTGTTTGGAAGAAAAAGATATAATGAGGATGGCGTTGGAGGGGCTCACATATACTCACCCTGGTGGTTAGACAATAAGAAATTAGATTTCCCAAGAGGTTATCATATAGAATATTGGGGAGGCATGAGTCAGCCCTCTTATGGTTTTAACTGGGGAATCGAAAGTCTAAATGGAAAGTACCTTGTAAAAGGAGTTAAAAAAGAAGCTGGAGGCTACGGTTCGTCCTTAAAAGAGGATTACCGCTATTTCTATGGAAGTGGAGTTGGCATGGCTGGCCGTGGAGAGGCTATCCCACTCTCATCAAATTATTGCGCCATTGACAATCAAAAAGTGGATCGCTTTGGAATACCAGTCTTAAAATTTCATGTAAAATGGAGTGAGCACGAAATCAATCAAGCGAAACACATGAAAGAAACTTTTAAGGAGATCATGCACAATATGGGAGCCATAGTAACCTGGGGAGGAGATGATGGTCCGCACAATAATTGGGGATTAAGCAAACCCGGTGAAATAATTCATGAGGCCGGTACTGTTCGAATGGGGAATGACCCCAAACATTCAGTATTGAATAAATGGAGCCAGGCGCACGATTGTAAAAATTTGTTCTGTGTGGATGGCGGACAATTTGTTTCGCAAGCAGACAAGAATATAACTTGGACAATTCTAGCTCTATCTATGCGCGCTTCAGAGTACATTATTGATCAACTTAAAAAAAATGAACTATAATGGATCGCAGAAAATCACTAAAACTACTTGCTACAGGTGCCGTCGCTTCTCCCCTATTGCTGGATAGTTGTAAAACTCCAACTGAATCAAAAATTGATAGCACTGCAACAGATTTTAACTTAGACAGAAGTCCAGACGAATTACTGCTTGAAAAGAAAATCATAGAACAAGGGAATTTTTTTTCAGCTCATGAAATGAAAACTTTGACGCTACTTGTAGATATTATTATTCCAGCCGATGATGTAAGCGAAAGTGCCAGTAAAGCAGGAGTTCCCGCATTTTTAGATTTCATTGTTCGAGATATGCCCAGCCATCAAATTCCAATGCGAGGAGGATTGCGGTGGCTAGATATGCAATGCATGAAAATATTTAACCATTCATTTATTGACGCTACCCCTTCAGAACAACTTTCCATCGTTGATCAAATAGCTTATCCAGAAAAAGCGCCGCAATCACTACAGCAGGGCGTTAGTTTCTTCACCTTATTACGCAATTTAACTGCCACAGGCTTTTATACATCTGCCATGGGTGTAAAAGACCTTGGTTATGCAGGAAATCAACCAAATCAATGGAATGGCGTTCCAGATGAGGTTTTAAACGCGTATGGAATTGCGTATACCGATAAAGACCAGAAAGATTGTATACGGTATGATAGTCCAGCGTAGTGCTGCGACATAATTTCTTTAACTTGCCCCCTATGATTTCCCCTGCCACCATACAACAGATTATGGCTCGCGCTGATATCACTGACGTGGTAGGAAGTTTCGTAAAACTAAAAAAGCGTGGAACCAATTTATTGGGACTCTGCCCTTTTCACAACGAAAAAACTCCCTCATTTACCGTGTCTCCCTCCAAAGAAATCTATAAATGTTTTGGATGTGGCAAAAGTGGAAATCTGGTGAGTTTTGTGATGGAGCACGAAAAATATAATTACCCTGAAACACTAAAGTGGCTAGCACAGCGCTACCAAATTGAAATAGAAGAAACGCAGCTTAACGATGACCAAAAACAAGCACTTCAAACTGCTGATAGTTTATTTGCCTTAAATCAATATGCGCAACAGTTCTTTTCTCAACAGCTATTAGAAACAGAGGAAGGCAAAGCAATTGGCTTAAGTTACTTTGAAGAACGAGGGTTCAGCAACAATACCATTCAAAAATTTCAACTAGGATACAGCCCAGAGGCAAAGGATGTTTTTACCCAAGCAGCACTACAGCATCAATTCAATCCTGAACTACTTCTGAAAGCAGGATTAGTTTCCAACCGTTACGACCAATTGCAGGATAATTACCGGGGGCGTGTAATTTTCCCAATCCACAACCACAGCGGTAAGGTGGTAGGATTCGGAGCACGTATCTTAAAGACTTCCGAAAAGGCACCTAAATATATCAATAGCCCAGAGAATGAGATTTATGTAAAAAGTAAAATTTTATATGGATCCTATTTTGCAAAACAGTCAATTGATAAATTAAATGAGTGTCTATTAGTGGAAGGCTACACCGATGTTCTTTCTTTACATCAAGCTGGAATTGAGAACGTGGTAGCATCTGGCGGTACTGCACTTACTATTGATCAATTGCGGTCAATAAAAAAATATACCAAGAATCTTACTATTGTTTATGACGGCGACCAAGCAGGTATAAAAGCTGCTTTACGAGGTCTTGATCTAGCCCTTGAAGAAGGGATGGCCGTTAAACTTGTTTTAATTCCCGATGGAGACGACCCTGATAGTTATGTAAATAAACTGGGGGCCGCTGCATTTCGAGAATTTGTGAACAAAAACAAGAAAGATGTTATTCTTTTTCAACTGGAAGTTGCCTTAAAAGAGGCAGGCACTGATTCAGCCCAAAAAGCTGCAGTAGTCAACAGAATTGCTGAGTCAATATCTAAAATCAACAAAGCAGAGGATTTCACAAAACAGCAAGACTATATAAAAGACTGTGCCGCCATTCTTAAAATTGAAGAAGCGGGGCTCCATCATTTAGTGAATAAGTTTATCCGTGATCGGATTTCACAACAAGAGAAAAAACTCTCATTTGAAGAAGCTAAACTATTTGAAGAGAACGCCAAGCAATCTGCCGCAACCGATTTTGATGATGCTACCTACTCTCTACTTTTTAAAGACGATCTACAGGAAAAAGAGGTAGCAAGAATTTTACTTGAATTTGGAAATAGAAGATGGATAAATGATAGCACGGTGGCCGATTTTATTTTTGAGGAGATTGATGAGTCCCTCTTAGAAAATGAACAAGTAAAAGGCTTGTTTCAGGCTTATCGGAATGAAGTTCAAATGGGAAATCCACCTAAGGGTCCACAATCATTCATTCACTATCCTGATCAGCTAATTAGCACATTTGCCGTTTCACTCTTACAATTTCCTCATGAAGAAAGTAGCCGCTGGAGGCAAGATTTTAGCCAAACACAAGGATATCAATCCAGTCTTTTTGAAAAAGAATACGAAGACTTTATCACCACATTAAGTCCCGAAAAGAAAGAAGAACTACTCGATTTTCTGCAGTCAGAGGAAGATAAATCTCCGGAAGCAATTCGTTCAGCTATTCATTATCTAAAGCTTAGGAAAATAAAAAGAATGCTGCTTGAAAATCAAAAAGACCTGGAGAACGAGAGAAATGAAAATGAAATAAATATAATGCTGCAAACACACGAGCACCTCAAAAAAGTTGAAAGAAGTTTAGCAGCTACGGTGGGCTCAGTAATTATCCGTTAGCGACAACGGCTTCCACTTCACAACGTGTGAAACGGAGTGCACTCCAAACGTGGTCTAATTCAATCCTGTCAATACTCTCATAACCACCCCCAGTAAGTTGATTCCAACTGGACTCACGGTTTAAATCTGTTACAATCTTAGATGTTGTTTTTGGATATGCGACCCAAAATTTAGAATTTTCCTTTAAGGAAGGCATCACATCTCTCAGAATACCATTAAGTTGCACCTCATTGACAGCAAATATTAATGCAAAATCAATTTTTCGGCTTTTTAGCAAAGGAGTTACATTCTTTGCAAAAGAAAGCTTGCTGAACTGCTTTTCAATGGAAGAAGGTAAACCCTGAACTAATAAGTTTTTCTCGTCGTTCAGCTGTAATTTGTCAAAAAGGGACTGGGACATAGGTAAACTTTAAGAGGGCTGTAAAGTTACCAAAAAATGACGGATTGAAAAGGGAATTTGAACTGGGGTGAGTCAAAAAAAGGATATGCTTTTTCAAAAAACTGGAATCCAATTAGTTATAGACTTTCTGCTACGCCGCCTTTTTTTTATCCAAGCGCTTCTGCTTTCTGCGATCTCTACCTTTTAAAATGGAGGCTTTTGCTTCTTCCCCTCTTATAAGTCTGCCAATATTTTTTTGATGGGTAAGTACAACCATAAAAGCCACTGCTATCGCAAAAATCCTGTATAAAGGGTTTTCTACGTTAAATACTACCAAAATAAAGATGGGAAAAGCAATACTTGCCAAAATCGAACTGAGGGATACAAAGCGCGTTAAATACAATACCAACATAAAAACACCTGCGCAACTGACTGCTGTAATCGGAGAAATTCCAAGTACCATCCCAAAAACAGTTGCGACCCCTTTACCACCTTTGAATTCTGCCCATACTGGGAAAATATGGCCCAATACTGCTGCCATCCCAAGAACAGTCTGTAAATTTTGAAATTGGTTTTCTGAGTCAATATACTCAGGAAGCAACCAAGCTAATTGAACAGCTAATCCACCCTTTAACATATCAATCAGCATCACAAAAGTGCCCCACCTAGACCCCAATATCCGATACACGTTAGTAGCACCAGCACTGCCGCTACCATAATCACGAATATCTATATTAAAAAAACGCTTACTTACCCAAACAGCAGTTGGAATACTACCAATGAGGTAGGCTATCAATATGAGAAGCAGCTCATTCATGCATTAAGAGGTATTCAAAAATATAATAATTTCTTAACACCCTCAAAAATCAACTAACCTATTGAGAGCCACTCTTAAACAAAAGAGAAACCCACCCATCCTTGCTCAAACGATTCGCAAAAAAAAGATCAGTTGAGTCGACAGCCTGTGTTAATAATTCATCGTCCTCCTCAAGTATTCCACTTAAAAGTAAATACCCGGAGGGTGCTAATAAATTGGATAAAGCAGGTATAAATTTCAGTAAAACAGAACGATTTATATTAGCCAGTATCAAATCAAAATGTTGCTTTTCAGGGGGATGTTCTGCGGATACCAATTTAATATGCATCCCCTTATTTAAGCGAATATTCTCATTAGCATTTTCAATACTCCAAGGGTCATTATCAATAGCAACTATATCAGTTGCCCCCATTTTCTCAGCCAAGATGGCAAGCACTCCTGTTCCCGTTCCAAAATCAAAAACTCTTTTTTCGAATAAATTCATCCCTTGCATTTGCTGAATCATCAGGTATGTAGTGGCATGATGACCTGTGCCAAAACTCATCTTGGGATTGATGAGGATTTCATGAATCACATCACTTACAGGCGCATGAAAAGTAGCCCTCACCGCCGCAAAATTTCCAACTTGTACCGGGCTGAAAGAAGACTCCCATTTTTCATTCCAGTTCATGGGCGCAATCTCTTTAAAAGAAAAAGCACAGTTTTCTTTCTTGCAAATAGCTGTTACCTGTTCCTCACAAAAATTGCTTGAAGGTATATAGGCTTTAAGTCCATGCTGCTCTTCAAGAAAACCCGTAAAGCCACAGGCTGTAAAAGCAGCAATTAGCAAAGATGCTTGCTCTTGCTCAACATTTTCTATTGTAACCTCGATATATGCTTCCATAAAAAATGACCCTCACGGGTCATTTAGTTTATTCATTGGCGTCTCCAGCTTCACTAGCGTTTCGCTCCGGCATAGGAAGTAAAGCTTTTCGGGATAATTTGAATTTACCCGATTTAGGATCAGTTCCAATTAGTTTTACTTTCATGGGATCCCCTTCCTTCACAAGGCCTTCCAATGTTTCAAGTCTCTTCCAACTAACCTCGCTAATATGTACCAATCCCTGTTTACCAGGTAAAAACTCTACAAAGGCGCCGAATGGCATAATTGATTTCACCACGGCATCATACGTATCGCCAATCTGCGGTACAGCAACAATGCCTTTGATCCAGGCAACAGCCTTATCGACACTTTCTTTATTGGTACTAAAAATACTGACCTCTCCACGATTGTTAACCTCCTCAAGATTGATCGTAGTTCCTGTTTCACGCTGGATTTCTTGGATCACCTTTCCACCAGGCCCGATAACAGCACCAATGAATTCTTTATCAATAAATAATTTAACCATTCTTGGTGCATGAGGTTTTACATCAGCTCTTGCAGCAGGAATACAAGCATACATGGCATCCAAAATATGAAGACGTCCACGCTTGGCTTGATCGAGTGCCTGACGCATGACTTCCATTTTTAAACCATCCACTTTGATATCCATTTGTACGCCACAAATTCCGTCTCTGGTTCCGGTAACTTTAAAATCCATGTCCCCCAAATGATCTTCATCTCCGAGTATATCGGTTAAAATTGCATACTTATCACCTTTTGTGATCAGTCCCATTGCTACACCCGATACGTGCTTGGGAACTCCAATACCAGCATCCATCAATGCTAGTGAACCAGCACATACTGTGGCCATTGAAGAGGATCCATTAGACTCTAGGATATCACTTACCACACGAACTGTGTAGGGGAAATCACCAGAAGGCATCATTTGCTTCAAAGAACGTTGTGCCAAGTTTCCATGTCCCACCTCACGACGGCTCTGTCCACGCATCATTTTTACCTCACCAGTTGAAAATGGAGGAAAGTTATAGTGCAAATAAAACTTAGAATCCACTGATTTTGCAGCACTCTCAACTAATAATTCATCAAGTGGAGTACCCAAAGTAACAGTTGTCAAAGATTGTGTTTCTCCTCGTGTAAAAAGAGAAGACCCATGTGGAGAGGGTAATACATCCACCTCCATGTCCAATGGACGAACTGTTTCCAAATCTCTTCCATCTAATCGTACCCGCTCATCGAGAATCATATCCCTAACCACATCATATTGCAAATCGCCATAGTAGGTGGAAGCTAGTTTTTTTGTTAAATCAGGTAAGCCATCTTCTTCTGCAAGCCCCGCTTCCTTTTTCAAATAGGACATCAGCTCCTGCTTAATCGTATCAAAGCGCTCACTTCTTTCATGTTTGCTAAATGACCCTTTTGCAACTTCGTACACCTTGGGCTGCGCAAACGCATAAATCTTATCGCGCAAGTTAGAATCAGATGCCGGCTTAGTATAAGATCTTTTTTCAGTCACTCCAGCTAATTTCCCAAGTTCCTGTTGTGCTTTAATTTGAATACGAATAGCCTCATGAGCTAATTCCAAGACTTTACATAAGTCCTCTTCACTACACTCCTGCGCCTCTCCCTCCACCATCATCAAATTCTTTTCAGTAGCCGCAATGATAAAATCCATATTTGAACTTTCCATTTGAGTGCGGGTAGGATTGATAATGAATTCACCATTCACTCTGGATACTCTGACCTCAGAGATAACCTCCTTGATAGGAATATCAGAAACTGCCAAGGCAGCTGAAGCAGCCAAACATGCTAACGCATCAGGCATCACCTCTGGATCACTTGAAACAAGTGTAACCAAAACCTGCACATCACAGAAATAATCCTCAGGAAATAGCGGGCGTAGTGCACGATCAATTAATCTGCTCGTTAAAACTTCGTAATCATTTAATTTGGCTTCGCGCTTAAAGAAAGAACCAGGAATACGACCAGCGGCTGCAAATTTTTCCTGGTAATCTACAGTCAACGGAAAGAAACTTTGGCCTTCTTTGGGCTCCTTATTAGCCACGGCAGTGGCAAGTATCACACAGTTTCCCGTGCTTACTGTTACAGCTCCATCAGCTTGACGAGCCAATCGTCCTGTTTCCAGGGTTACTTCGCGTCCCTCACTTAATTTGAAAGTGGTACGAATAGGTTGTTTTAACATATAAATTTTTTTAGGCTAGTAGGAGTCATTTTTACTGAATCAGTAAAACGGGATATCCTTAAATGGATTTGCCAATACCGAGCGGATATTGGCAAAAACAAAAACTAACCAGTGAATGATTTATTTACGGATTCCCAATTTCTCAATCAATTGGCGGTAGCCAGTCAAATTGTGCTTTTGCAAATAGTTCAGTAGACGTTTACGTTTACCTACTAATTGCATAAGTCCACGATGGGTAGAGAAGTCCTTTTTGTTGGCCTGCAAATGACCACTAATGTGTGTAATACGTTCAGTGAGGAGCGCAATTTGGCCCTCAATAGAGCCTGTGTTTTTAGCAGATCCTGCAAATTGAGTAACAATGCTTGCTTTCTTTTCTTTTGTAAGAGGCATCTTTAAAGTTTTTATTTTTTCATCCGATTAGCCGATTCATCCGACATCAGGGGCGCAAAGTTAGAGATATTCCGTTGAAGTGCAATGGAATAGATATGATTTTTTTAGCCCCAAAAACTTCATTTTGCCTTGATTTTCAATCAAATGTTTAGTTTTGGAGATGGAAATATCGGCTGACACGAAAAGTATTCTTGGGCTAGAGCTGCCCACAGATCCGCGTTGGGTGGATCTGGCAGCAATTTCAATAGAAGAGATATTGACAGATCATGCTTTTTGCGAACAAAAAGCAGCTTTAACCTGTATCAGCATTATTCAACGTTATGCTGAACATGAAAAATTAGTGCAATTACTGGCGCCAATTGTGACTGAGGAATGGGGGCATTTTAGACTGGTGCTTGCTGAAATTAAAAAAAGGGGACTTAAACTGGGAAGACAAAGAAAAGATCTTTATGTAAATGCCTTGTTGAGTTTTCAGCAAAAAGGCGGAGATCCAGAAGGACGCCTATTAGACCAATTACTGACTATGGCTTTAATCGAAGCCAGGAGTTGCGAGCGTTTTAAAAGATTGAGTGAGGGATTAGCAGATCCGATACTCCGGAGATTTTATAGGAGATTTATGGAAAGTGAAGCTGGACATTATACGCTATTTCTTGAACTCTCAGAAACCTATATTGACAAAAAAAGAGTTCGGAAACGTTGGCGTGAATGGTTGGCCTTTGAAAAAGAAACCATGAAAACGCTTGAGCTAAGAGGCGACAGAATTCATTAAAATGAACCCTGGCATACCCACATCGCTGGAAAAGGAGTTACAGCTTGCCTCCGAGGAAGGTTCTGTTCAACTGCTATCGAATGGTTTGATTAACCATACCTGGATTGGTCGTTCAGC
>Ga0209358_10000214_pt1 | contig 53724 bp, 51 predicted proteins | sample LauGreFa1BDMLBSN_2_FD_187574 | JGI IMG/M metagenome (GOLD analysis project Ga0209358, IMG submission 187574) | Freshwater lake microbial communities from Lake Michigan, USA - Fa13.BD.MLB.SN (SPAdes) (version 2) | ecosystem: Environmental > Aquatic > Freshwater > Lake | place: Lake Michigan, USA... | reverse complement strand
AATATTGGAGTGATGCTCCATGATCGACAAAATGATCTCGTCACCCGGCTTGATCACCATCTGCCCGAGGCTCGCGGCAACGACATTCATCGCTTCCGTGGCATTGCGGGTAAAAATGATCTCGTCTGTCGAAGCCGCATTGATAAAGGCGCGGATCGTCTCGCGCGCATGCTCGAACGCCTCGGTCGCCGCATTGGCCATATAATGCAGGCCCCGATGCACATTCGCGTATTCGTTCTCATAAGCATAGATCATGCGATCAAGCACCGCTTTCGGCTTCTGCGCCGACGCCGCATTATCGAGATACACAAGCGGCTTGCCGTAAACGGTTTTCGACAGGATCGGAAAATCCGCACGGATTGCCGCAATATCAAACGGACGCTCAGTCGTCATTGTGGTTGCTCCCGCCATCACGCCCGCGCCTTCAGCCACGCGTCAATCGCACCATCAAGCGCCTCGCGGACGCCGTCATGTGCGATCATCGCCACCGCTTCACCCGCAAATGCCTGCAACATCAACGCTTCCGCCTCCGTCTTCGGCAGACCGCGCGCCTGCAAATAGAACAGCAAATCCTCGTCGAGCGCGCCCACAGTCGCGCCATGCCCGCACTGCACATCATCCGCGAAAATTTCGAGCTCCGGCTTGTTGTTCATCGTCGCGCCATCGGTCAGCACAACCGCACGGCTCATCATCTTGCCATCCGTCTTTTGCGCCAATGGCCGCACGATGATCTTGCCTTGGAACACCCCCGTCGCTTCGCCATCGAGCACATGCGCAAAATGCTCGCGGCTCTGGCAGTTCGGCACCGCATGATCGACAACAAGCGTCGTATCAGCATGCTGCCGCGCATTGAGCAGCATCGCGCCACTCAGCGTCACCACCGAGTGCTCGCCTTCAAGACGCAAAAAAACCTGATGCCGCGAAAGCGCGCCACCCGTCACGAAGGAATGCGCATTGAACACGTTCGACGCCCCGAGCATCACCACCAGCGTCGAAAAATCAGCCGCCGCCTTCCCGTGCGCATTCACCCGCACCAAATCAATTTTGGCATCATCACCGGCCACAATCTCGACCAGCGAATTGTTCTGATAGGCCACGCCATCCGGCCCGAAATGGCTTTCCACCAGCGTCACCGCCGCACCCGCACCAACTTCGAGTGTCACGCGCGGATACACCGCCACCGCCGCCCCGCCAATCATCGACTGCAGATGAAGCGGCGTGTCGAACTTGATCCCCGCAGCAATCTTGATCACCACCCGCCCGGTCATAAAGGCCGTATTCAGCGCAATCATCGGATCATCCGCCAAACCGCCATCGACAGCCGGCTCCGCCTCCTCATGCACCTTCACACCGTCCGGCAAGCGACCGAGATCCGACCGCGCCCGATCCAGCACGCCGTTGACAAGCACAATCTTGAACGCCTCAAGCGCGGAAAGCGCGCTCGGCAGCACGGCCATTTCAGGCAAAGCCACCGTGTGTTTGGCATGCACTGTAGGCCCCGCCACCTCGCGCAGCAAAGCCCGCACATCGGTATAATGGTAGGGCTCGATCCGGCGATGCGGCAGGCCCAAGGCAACAAACCGCTCGAAAGCGGCACGACGCAGTTTCAGCCCTGCGGGATCACGCGTCGTTAGCCCTGCTTCAAACGCAGGGAACTGCGAAATATAAGCCGCCTCGGCCTGCGTTCTGATCGGAGTAATAATCGTCATTCTGTCCGGGCTCCTATGCCGCGTCCGAAACATAATCGGCGTAGCCATTGGCTTCGAGCTCGAGGGCGAGCTCTTTGCCGCCCGTTTTCACCACCCGCCCCTTCGACATCACATGCACCGTATCCGGCACAATATAGTTCAAAAGCCGCTGATAATGTGTGATCACAAGGAAAGAGCGATCCGCCGAACGCAATTTGTTCACGCCCTCGGAAACAACCTTCAGCGCGTCAATATCCAGCCCCGAATCCGTCTCGTCGAGAATGCAGATGCGCGGCTCGAGCAGCGCCATTTGCAGAATTTCCATGCGCTTCTTCTCGCCGCCAGAAAATCCCACATTCAGCCCGCGCTTCAGCATATCCTGCGGAATCCCGAGATCATCCGCCGCCTTCCGCACCCGCTTCATGAAATCCGGCGTCTTGATCTCGTCGCTGCCCGCCGCCCGCAAATGCGCGTTCATCGCCGCTTTCAAAAACGTCATCGTCGCAACACCCGGAATTTCCAGCGGATATTGGAACGCCAGAAACACCCCCGCCGCCGAACGCTGGTCGGGCTCCATCTCGAGAATATTCTCACCCTCGAGCAAAATCTCTCCGTCCAGAATTTCATATCCCGGCTTGCCTGCAATCACATAAGAAAGCGTCGATTTCCCCGACCCGTTCGGCCCCATAATGGCCGCAACCTCACCCCGGTGAACCGTCAGAGTAAGCCCGTTCAGAATCTTCTTAGATCCGTCTTCAATAGCGACATGGAGATTTTTAATTTCAAGCATTGATCTCACCTTCAACATAAAGAGTCCGCTCCCTGAGGTAGCGGATAACCTTGGAAAACAAACGATCTATTTCATCAATCCGGACCATGAACTCCGCTTCCGGCGGAATATCCGCAAGGCCTCCCGAGCCCACGGGATAACGATACTTCGAAGACGCGGAACTCAAATCATCGAACATCAAAAAATCATCGTAGAGTGGATTTTTGGAACCGATAATCCCGACAAGCTCCCGGATATTGTGGGTCGACCCTGCTCTTTGATCTTCCGCCTCGATGACGGCGCGCAACAATTTCTCGACAACCTGCTGTGCAAGAAAAAGCGCGGGACGAGGCACTTCCTGCGACAACAACTTGACCGCCTTCAACTCGTCGCCAGCGAGCGTTATGAAAGACCGGATACGCTTGAGACGATGCGGATGAGCTGTCATGATCGGGCCTCGTAAAGCTTTCGGCCTTCATCAATAACCGTTGCAACAAAGGAGGTGTACAGGCTGGCAGCCTCGTCAAAATCGGCCTTTCCGACAGGAACAATATCGCACCCGATCCCCGTGCCGCTCGTCGCCATATAAGCCTGTTCATAATGATCGGCCCAAGCCTGCCCCGGCTTAGCGACAACCAGAAGGTCATAATCACTGTCAGGGCGATGGCTACCCCGTGCCCGACTGCCAAACAACCAGATCGCGTAAGGGTCGAGCGACTCAACCAATTTTTCGACAAGCGCCGCCAATGCCGCTTCCTCCGAGAGAAAGTGACCAATATTCGGTTTTACCGAATTGGAGTGGTTGATGTGAGTGTGAGCCATCGGCGTTTATGTGTAACCTTTTCAAACAAGATACTGGTGAGAGGACGCCAACCAATACTACATCACATGACGTGCCCGGCAGAATTAAGTGTTCTCAAAACACGATCAAACACCTCATCCACGTCACCAGCCACGCCACTTTCAAGACCGGCATCCCATAGTTCACGCAATCTGGCCTCGGGGCTTGGACGATCTGCACGCAAATCCACAATTTCATCCCGCAACCGCCGCAATTCTCCGCTCAAGGAGTGAAGATCAGAACGAAATGGACCAATTTGCTCAAGAATGAGATTTTCAACCTTTTCATTCATCATTTTACCCCACGCTTCCCTCAAGCGAGATCGAGATCAACTTCTGCGCTTCAACCGCGAATTCCATCGGCAATTGCTGCAACACGTCCTTCACAAATCCGTTCACGATCAGCGCCGTTGCCTCCTCGGCGGAAAGCCCGCGCTGGCGGCAATAGAACAATTGGTCTTCCGAGATTTTCGACGTCGTCGCCTCATGCTCGAACATCGAGCTCGAATTCTTGCTTTCGAGATACGGCACCGTATGCGCGCCGCACGTCTCGCCGATCAGAAGACTGTCGCAATTGGTAAAATTCCGCGCATTCGTCGCCTTTTTATGCGCCGATACCTGCCCGCGATAGGTATTCTGCGACCGTCCCGCGGAAATCCCCTTCGAGATGATCCGGCTTGTCGTATTCTTGCCGAGATGGATCATTTTCGTGCCGCTATCCACTTGCTGCATGCCGTTCGACACCGCAATCGAATAGAATTCGCCGCGCGAGCCATCGCCGCGCAAAATGCAGCTCGGATATTTCCACGTGATCGCCGAACCCGTCTCAACCTGTGTCCAGCTGATCTTGGAATTCGCACCCCGGCAATCGCCCCGCTTGGTCACGAAATTATAGATCCCGCCCTTGCCCTCGGAATCCCCCGGATACCAGTTCTGGACGGTTGAATATTTGATCTCTGCATCATCCATCGTCACGAGTTCGACAACGGCCGCATGCAACTGGTTCTCGTCCCGCTGGGGTGCCGTGCATCCCTCGAGGTAACTCACATAAGAGCCCTTCTCGGCAATGATCAGCGTCCGCTCGAACTGGCCGGTATTCTTCTCGTTGATCCGGAAATAGGTCGACAATTCCATCGGGCAACGCACACCCTCGGGAATGTAGACAAACGATCCGTCCGTGAACACCGCACAATTCAACGTCGCGTAATAATTATCCGTCACCGGCACAACCGAGCCGAGATATTTCCGCACCAGTTCCGGATGCTCTTTGATGGCGTCCGAAATCGAGCAGAAAATTACGCCGACCTTTTTCAGCTCTTCCTTGAACGTCGTCACAACGGAGACCGAGTCGAACACCGCGTCCACCGCGATTTTCGAGGTCTGTACACCCGCAAGAATTTCCTGTTCGCGCAGCGGAATACCGAGCTTCTTGTAAGCATCGAGAATTGCCGGATCGACCTCGTCCAGAGACTTTGGCGACGCATTCATCTTTGGCGCCGCATAATAATAGGAATCGTTGAAATCGATCTTCGGATAGGAGACGCGCGCCCAATTCGGCTCAGTCATGGTCAGCCAACGGCGATAGGCATCAAGCCGCCACTCGAGCATCCATTCCGGCTCGCCCTTTTTCGCCGAGATAAACCGGACAATATCTTCCGAGAGGCCCTTCGGGGCTTTGTCGACTTCAAGCTCCGTCGAAAACCCGTATTTGTACTGGTCCACATCAAGCGCACGAACCTGCTCGACAGTCTCTTTAACCGCAACCATTCATCTCTCCCGACATTCCGGCTTCAAGGGCCGACGTCATCTTCGCTTCACATCATCCGTTCCGGGCAACGCACATTCACGCCGCGTGCCGCCCGATCAATTTTTCGCGCTTAGATAGAGTGCGTTCGAACACCTCGCGGAATCGGATCACATCCGCCTCGCTGCTTGTCCAACCCGCACTCAACCGCAACACACCCTTGGCCATATCCGCCGCAATCCCCATCGCCTCGAGCACATGCGACCTTTTCACCTTGCCCGACGAGCAGGCCGAACCGGAGGAAAGCGCAATGCCCGCCAGATCAAAATTCATCAACGCCGTTTCCGCCGTCAGCCCCGGCACCGAAAACGCCACTGTATTCGGCAACCGCGCCACATCGGCACCGAAGATCACCGCATCAGGCGCCAAGTCCCTTATCGCATTCTCAAAAGCATCACGAAGAGCACCAAGTCTATGGGCCTCGTCCTCAAGGTCCTTGAGAACCGCCGAAGCCGCAGCACCAAATCCGGCAATCCCCGCGACATTCTCCGTCCCCGAGCGCGCCCCGCGCTCCTGTCCGCCGCCACGCAGCATCCGGTCACCGATCACAATACCGCCCGAGCGCAGCACAAGCGCGCCAACGCCCTGAGGCCCGCCGATCTTGTGCGCCGAGAGCGCGAGCATGTCTGCCCCTGCAGTCACCTGATCAATCGGCATCTTGCCTGCAACCTGCACCGCGTCGCAGTGCAAAATCCCGCCATGCGCATGCACAATCGCCGCAATCGCAGCAATCGGTTGCAAAATCCCCGTCTCGTTATTCGCCGCCTGCACCGCCACAAGCGCCCGCCCGCCTGCCGCCGAAATCGCAGCAAGCCGCTCGGAAAGCCAAGTCTGATCAACCAGCCCGTTCGGCAAAACCGGGATACGTTCCACAGCATTGCGCTCGAAACGCGCGCCCTCCAGCACGCAGACATGCTCCACTGCACTCATGAGACACTGCGTGAACGGACGCCGGTCGCCCCCGACTTCGAGCGCAGGCGTTAGTGCCAGAATACTCGCTTCCGTCCCCCCGCTCGTGAATATCACATCGCGGGATTGGGCCCCTGCGAGCAGCGCCACCTGATCCCGCGCCGTCTCGATGAGCGCATGGGCCGCCCTTCCCTCGCGATGCACCGAGGATGGATTGGCCGCATGATCCAACGCATCAAGCATCGCCGCGCGCGCTTCCGGACGCAGCGGCGACGTCGCATTATGATCAAGATAGACGCGTTCGACCGCGATCATCATCCAATTCCATCATCAACAACGTCACTATTCTTGGATCCAACCAACGAAACCCAACACAAGAAGCGGGAAATGCTTGCATTTTACCCCCGCACCCGTGCTAAGAGCGGTTGTCTGTCCAATGCGCCGCGGTATTACCGCAGCCAGCTGGAACCGACCGGTCGGATCTTAGAACCATTCTAAGTGTTATTTGACGATGGAACACTCCCGAGTCAAGCGGGACGGTCCTTTGTTGTACCGATGATAAGGCCGTTACTCGATAAGAAGCGTTATGAAGGGTGCATGAATGCCTGAAGTTATTTTCACGGGGCCTGCGGGACGAATCGAAGGCCGCTATAATCAATCAAAATCCAAAGGCGCCCCGATCGCGATCATCCTGCACCCGCACCCGCAATTCGGCGGCACGATGAACAACCAGATCGTCTATGCGCTTTATTATGCGTTTCTCGAACGCGGATTCTCGACCCTCCGCTTCAATTTCCGCGGCGTCGGACGCAGCCAGGGCGCGTTCGATCACGGTCAGGGCGAATTGTCGGACGCCGCAACCGCGCTCGATTGGGCGCAAGCCATCAACCCGGACGCCCGCGCCTGCTGGATCACCGGCATCTCCTTCGGCGCATGGATCGGCATGCAACTCCTGATGCGTCGTCCCGAGATCGAAGGCTTCATCTCGATCGCCGCACCCGCCAACCGGTTCGATTTCACCTTCCTCGCCCCCTGCCCGTCCTCCGGCCTGTTCGTACATGGCTCGCATGACCGCGTAGCTCCTGCCAAAGACGTGATCCCGATCATCGAGAAGGTTAAAACCCAAAAGGGCATCCAGCTCGAACACCAGATGGTCGACGGCGCAAACCACTTTTTCGAGAACAAGGTCGAGGACCTCATGGTGCTCGTCAACACCTATCTCGACAAGCGCCTTGGCCCGAAGGAAGTCGAATAAACGTCACTGGTTAGTTCAATGAACGACTTGCAAAGCCAACGGATCATTTCTAAATTAACAGCGTCATCAGGCCACGTTCATCAGGGTGTGACGGAATGAACCGCGACGTCCGAAAATTGGAAGAAATTATTCGGTCAAAATTGGCCACAGAATACGAACGTCTGAAAGTCGTAAACGTCAGAGTGCACGAGGACGCGGATTTCGAGGATGACGACGTTATCTATGTAGATGTTGTTTTCGAAGGACCACTGCAGGACACTGATGCGGGTGCTCTGTCCGGAGTCGTCCGCAAGGTTCGGCCTGCTCTGTTCGAAAACGACGAGAGTGCGTTCCCGGTATTTTCATTCATCTCAAAAGATGATGCTGGACTCGCCTCCCGTGCAGCCGCAAGATTTCATTGACGTCGCAAGAGAGCTCCTGGCCTCCGACACAGGAAAGCCGCGTCAGGCATTCCTGAGACGTTCCGTCAGCACACTCTATTATGCCTTGTTCCACGCCCTCGCCCGGTCGTGCGCCGACGCCCTGATCGGCGGCTCAAACGCCGACAGGAGTCGAAGCGCTTGGACCCAAGTATATCGGTCGCTCGATCATGGCTTTGCACGTCAGCAATGCTCGAATTCAAGGATATCGGCATTCCCGCAAGAGATTCAGGATTTTGCAAATTTGTTTGCAACGATGCAGAAAAAGCGTCATCGCGCCGACTACAATCCGCTGGAACGCTTTTCTAAATCGGCCGTGTTCGCGGACATCCACCAAACGGAAGCGGTAATCAAGGGCTTCAAAATGGTTACGATCAAGGATAAACGGGCGTTTGCCGCCTTTGTCTTGCTCAGAGCTCGTAGCGATTAAATCAGCAAAATCGGCAAAAAGCGGATCATTCGCGCAATTGCCTGCCTCCTCCCTTCAGGCTAAAACAGCGCAATGGTCATCAAGCAGTTCGCCTATCTCGTCGCACTCGCCCGCGAAAAGCATTTCGCCCGGGCGGCGAAGGCCTGCAATGTGTCGCAGCCGACCTTGTCAGGCGCGATCCGGCAGCTTGAGGAAGAGCTTGGTGTTCCCCTAGTCGAGCGCGGCCACCGTTTCACGGGGCTGACCGCCGAAGGCGAGACGATCCTTGCCCACGCCAAACGCATTCTCGCCGAAGTCGACACCATGGCGCAATCCATCGGCGATGTGCGGCAAGGCTTGAAAGGCCGCCTCCGGATCGGCGCAATCCCCACCGCCCTGCCCCTCGTCGCCCAGATTACCGGCCCCTTCTCGGAGCGTTTTCCCGCTGTCACCCTTGCCGTCCTGTCCATGACCTCGACCGCCATTCAGGACGCCATCGACAATTTCGATATCGATGTCGGCATCACCTATCTCGACAATGAACCGCTCGAACGCGTCATCTCCAAACCGCTCTACGCCGAAACCTACGTCCTCCTCACCCGCGCCGACAGCGCGCTGGCCAGCCGCGAGACAATCGGCTGGCAGGAGGCGGCAACGCTCAATCTCTGCCTTCTGACGCCCGACATGCAGAACCGCCGCATTCTCGACGGCATTTTCCGCTCGGTCGGCAAGGCGCCGCATCCGGTCATGGAAACAAATTCGATCTTCAATCTCTGCTCGCACGCCGCCGTTCCCGGCTGGGTCAGCATTGTGCCGTCGCAATTGCCGCGATTCTTCGGCATCCCCGCGGGCCTCAAAGCGCTCCGCCTCGTCGATCCCGCGGCCTCGCGTTCGGTAGGTCTCATCATGGCGGACCGCCAACCTCAAGCGCCCCTTGCCCGCAGCCTGTTCGCGCTCTCCACGCCGCTCGACGCCGGCGACTGATCGTCCGTTCTATCCATCTCGATTCCGCTAAATCTAATTAATCGGGATTTCCGATGAATTATTAGATAAAACCTATTTGATCACCGATCAAGAATGGACTACGAGAACTCGACAAGAGTCATAAGAGTTCATGAAGCTGGACATGGGACACGGGATGGAATCGATGAGCTGGGACGAAGCAGTAGCAACGTCAATCGTCAATGAGCACAAGCATTTGGCGGGCGCAACGCTCCCGATTCTGCACGCTTTGCAGGAAAATTTCGGCTATATCGACCGCGCTGCCATTCCCCTGATTGCCGAGGCGCTCAACGTCTCGAAGGCCGAAGTGCTCGGCACCATCACTTTCTACCATGATTTCCGCTCTGAGCCCGCCGGCCGCCGCGTCATCAAGCTCTGCCGCGCCGAAGCCTGTCAGGCCGTCGGGTGCGAGGCGCTTGTCGACCACGCCGCCCGCGAGCATCATCTCGCGATCGACTCCACCAGTGCCGACGGCGCCGTCACCTTTGAAACCATTTATTGCCTCGGCAATTGCGCGCTCGGTCCTGCCGCCCTCGTCGATGGCGAGCTTGTCGCGCGTCTCACACCTGAAAAACTCTCCGCACTCTGCGATGGCAGGTCTGTTCAGGAGATCGTCAAGGGAGCCTTGTCATGAGCGCCGTACTCCGGATCTATGTTCCCATTGACGCTGCAGCCCTTTCGGTCGGCGCCGATGCTGTAGCCGCCCACATTGCCGGCGAGGCAGCAAAGCGCGGCGCATCCGTCGAGATCATCCGCAACGGCTCTCGCGGCATGCTCTGGCTCGAACCGCTCGTCGAGGTCGAAACCCCGTCAGGCCGCGTCGCCTATGGCCCAGTCACCGTGTCGGATGTCGCCTCCCTGTTCGATGCAAATTTCCTCACCGGCGGCGCGCACAAACTCGGCCATGGCCTCACCGACGAGATGGACTGGATGAAGCGCCAGAACCGCTTCACCTTCGCCCGCGTTGGTATCATTGATCCGCTGTCGCTCGATGCCTACCGCGCCCATGGCGGCTTTAAAGGGCTTGAGAAAGCCATTGCCATTGGCGGTGCCGCAACCGTTGAAGAGGTTCGCGTCTCCGGCCTGCGTGGTCGCGGCGGCGCCGGCTTCCCGACGGGTATTAAATGGAAAACCGTTCACGACGCCAAGGGCGACCAGAAATACATCGTCTGCAACGCCGATGAGGGCGATAGCGGCACCTTTGCCGACCGCATGTTGATGGAGGGCGACCCCTTCACTTTGATCGAGGGTATGACAATCGCCGCCGTCGCCGTCGGGGCAACGCAAGGCTTCATCTATCTGCGTTCCGAATATCCGCACGCCTTCCGCACGCTGCAAACCGCAATCAGCCTCGCCGAGCGCTCAGGCATTCTCGGCAAATCCGTTCTCGGCTCCGGCCACGCCTTCCACCTCGAAGTCCGCCTCGGTGCGGGCGCCTATATTTGTGGCGAGGAAACCTCCCTGCTCGAAAGCCTCGAGGGCAAGCGCGGCATCGTCCGCGCCAAGCCACCGATCCCGGCACTGCAAGGGCTCTTCGGCAAACCCACCATCGTCAACAATGTCATCTCGCTCTCGAGCGTACCCTGGATTCTGGCCAATGGCGGCGCTGCCTATGCAGCCCACGGCCTCAACCGGTCGCTCGGCACCCTTCCCGTCCAGATCGCGGGGAACATCAAGCGCGGCGGCCTCGCCGAGCTCGATTTCGGCATCTCGCTACGTGACATCATCGAAGGTCTCGGCGGCGGCACCCTGAGCGGTCGCCCGATCCGCGCCGTTCAGGTCGGTGGCCCGCTCGGCGCCTATATACCGAACGATCTGCTCGACACCCCGATGGATTACGAGGCGCTGGCCTCGATCCGCGCCATGCTCGGCCATGGCGGCTTCGTCGTGTTCGATGACACGGTCGATATGGCCAAGCAGGCCCGTTTCGCCTTCGCCTTCTGCGCCAAGGAATCATGCGGCAAATGCACACCGTGCCGCATCGGCGCGACCCGCGGCGTCGAAACCATGGACCGCATCATCGCAGGCCATGAGCCTGAGAAGAACATCACTGTCCTGCGTGACCTCGGCAAGCTCATGACCGATGCCTCGCTCTGCGCCATGGGCGGGCTCACTCCGATGCCTGTCCTGAGCGCCCTGAACCATTTCCCTGAAGATTTTGACCGCGCAGCACACAAGCTGGCGGCAGAGTAAGGAGAGCACCATGTCGCTCATCAAAGAACTCGATTACGGCACCCCGATCCGCGTCTCGGAAAAGACCGTCACACTCACAATTGACGGCGTCAGCGTCAGCGTTCCGGCAGGCACCTCCGTCATGGCCGCCGCGATGAGCATGGGCACCAAAATCCCGACACTCTGCGCCACCGATTCGCTCGAGCCCTTCGGCTCGTGCCGTCTCTGTCTCGTCGAGATCGAGGGCCGTCGCGGCACCCCCGCCTCCTGCACCACCCCCGCAGAAGAAGGCATGATCGTCCGCACCCAGTCCGACACCCTCCACACGCTGCGCAAGGGCGTCATGGAACTCTACATCTCCGACCATCCGCTCGATTGCCTCACCTGCTCCGCCAATGGCGATTGCGAATTGCAGGACATGGCGGGTGCTGTCGGCCTGCGCGAAGTGCGCTACGGCTATGATGGCGAGAATCATCTGCGCGACGCCAAGGACACGTCAAACCCCTACTTCACCTATGACGCCTCGAAATGCATCGTCTGCAACCGCTGCGTCCGCGCCTGCGAGGAAGTGCAAGGCACCTTCGCGCTCACCATTACCGGTCGCGGCTTTGACTCCCGCGTCGCCGCCGGCCCGACCGATTTTCTCGGCTCCGAATGCGTTTCTTGCGGCGCCTGCGTTCAGGCCTGCCCGACGGCAACCCTCATGGAAAAGACCGTCATCCAGATGGGTCAGCCCGACCATTCCAAAGTCACAACCTGCGCCTATTGCGGCGTCGGATGCTCCTTCAAGGCCGAAATGCAGGGCGACAAGGTCGTCCGCATGGTTCCCTACAAGGACGGCAAGGCCAATGAGGGCCATTCCTGCGTCAAGGGCCGTTTCGCCTGGGGCTATGCCGGCCACAAGGACCGCATCACCAAGCCGATGATCCGCGAAAAGATCACCGATCCATGGCGTGAAGTCACGTGGGAAGAAGCGATCGGTCGCGCCGCCAGCGAGTTCAAGCGCATCCAGTCCGACTATGGCCGCGACTCGGTCGGCGCCATCACCTCGTCGCGCTGCACGAACGAGGAAGTCTTCCTCGTCCAGAAACTCGTCCGCGCGGCCTTCCGCAACAACAATGTCGACACCTGCGCCCGCGTCTGCCATTCGCCGACCGGCTACGGCCTGTCGAAAACCTTCGGCACCTCCGCCGGTACACAGGATTTCAAATCTGTCGCCGAGTCGGATGTCGTCCTCGTCATCGGCGCCAACCCGACCGATGGTCACCCGGTCTTCGCGTCGCGCCTTAAAAAGCGCCTCCGCGCGGGAGCCCAGTTGATCGTCGCCGATCCCCGCCGGATTGATCTCGTCAAATCTCCCCACATCAAGGCGGCGCATCATCTGCCCCTGAAGCCGGGCACCAATGTCGCGCTCATCAATTCCATCGCCCATGTCGTTGTCACTGAAGGCCTCGTTGACGAGGATTTCGTCCGCGAGCGGTGCGAACTGGTCGAATTCGAAATGTGGGCCCGCTTTGTCGCGGAAGAGCGCAACTCGCCTGAAGCAATGGAAGCGTTCACCGGCGTTCCCGCCGATGAAGTCCGCAAGGCTGCCCGCCTGTTCGCCACCGGCGGCAATGGAGCGATCTATTACGGCCTCGGCGTCACCGAGCACAGCCAAGGCTCCACCACCGTCATGGCAATGGCCAATCTCGCAATGGCAACCGGCAATATCGGACGCAACGGCGTCGGCGTGAACCCGCTGCGCGGCCAGAACAATGTGCAGGGCGCCTGCGACATGGGCTCCTTCCCGCACGAACTCTCCGGCTATCGCCACGTCAGCGATGACGCCACCCGCGACATGTTCCAGAACCTCTGGGGCGTGGAACTCTCAAACGAACAGGGCTTCCGCATCCCGAACATGCTGGATGAAGCCGTTGGCGGCAATTTCAAGGGTATCTATATTCAGGGTGAGGATATCGCCCAGTCCGACCCGAACACCAAACACGTCACCGCCGGCCTCGAAGCCATGGAATGCGTGGTCATTCAGGATCTCTTCCTGAACGAGACCGCCAAATACGCCCATGTCTTCCTGCCGGGTTCGTCCTTCTTGGAGAAGGACGGCACCTTCACCAATGCCGAACGCCGCATCAGCCGCGTCCGCAAGGTCATGGAGCCGAAATCGGGTAAGTCCGAATGGCAGGCAACCATCGATCTCGCCGCAGCCCTCGGCTACGAGATGCACTACACCCACCCGTCCGAGATCATGGACGAAATCGCCCGCCTCACCCCGACCTTCAAGGGTGTCAGCTACGCGAAAATCGAGGAGCTCGGCTCCGTCCAATGGCCATGCAATGACAATGCCCCGCTCGGCACACCGATCATGCACATTGACCGCTTCGTCCGCGGCAAAGGCCAGTTCATGATCACGGAATACGTCCCAACAGAGGAAAAGCAGGGCCCGCGCTTCCCGCTCCTCCTCACCACGGGCCGCATCCTGTCGCAATACAATGTCGGCGCGCAAACCCGCCGCACCGACAATAATGTCTGGCATACCGAGGACGTGCTCGAAATCCATCCGTTCGACGCCGAAAATCGCGGCATCAATAACGGGGATCTCGTCTCCCTCAACAGCCGCTCCGGCGAAATCTCGCTCCGCGCGGAAGTCACCGAGCGTGTCCAGCCAGGTGTCGTCTACACAACCTTCCACCATGCGCGGACAGGTGCGAACGTCATCACCACCGATTTCTCAGACTGGGCCACCAACTGCCCCGAATATAAAGTGACCGCGGTTGAAGTCCGCCGCACCAATTATTTCTCGGAATGGCAGGAACGAAACCTCGAGGAAGAGATTTCACTCAGGAAGATTGCGCAACAGCTTCCAACCGCGGCGGAATAAATTGGCAACACCCCTGCTCCCGGTTTCCCTGTCGGTTCCGGCGGAACGCATGCGTTTCGACGGCATCGACGGACTTGCCGTAGCGCAGGATATTGCCGTCGAAATGCCGGTCAATATCATTTACGGCACAATCCCCTATGCCGTCATGATGGCGACGCCCGATGATCTCGAGGATTTTGCCACCGGCTTCAGCCTCACCGAAGGCATCGTGCAGACAGCAAGCGAGATCCGCTCGATCACCACTGAACCTGTTGATGATGGCGTCGCCATCACGATCGATCTGGTACCCGATCGCTTCCGTGAGCACCTCGCCCGCCGCCGCAATCTTTCCGGCCGCACCTCATGCGGCCTGTGCGGGATCGACTCGATGGATGCCCTGCCCGCTGCAAAGGCGCTTGGCAAAGCTCCCGTCACTGTTTCTGCCGAAGCCATTCACAAGGCCCTTCTGGCCCTCGAGACCCGGCAGCCGCTTGGCACCCTCACCCGCGCCGTCCATGCCGCAGCTTGGTGCAACCATGCGGGTGACATTCTCGCTGTGCGCGAAGATGTCGGCCGCCACAACGCGCTCGACAAACTCATCGGCCACCTTCTCCGCGACAACCAGTCCCCTGCCGAGGGCTTCATCCTCATCACCAGCCGCGCCTCGTTCGAGATGATCGAGAAGGCCGCCATCTTCGGCGCTGGCACCATCGTCGCCATTTCCGCCCCGACCTCGCTCGCCGTCAAACGGGCGCGAGAGCTCGGCGTCACCCTCATCGCCGTCGCACGCCGCGACGCCGCCATCGTCTTCGCGGGCGCTTTGGCCCCCCATCAGGAGTTAACCGCATCATGACCGCAACCCAGACAACCGACATCGAACATCACGAGACCCCGACCGAGAAGCTCCTGCGCATGGCGCACCAGATCACGACCTTCTTCGAGTCCTATCCCGAGGAGCAGGGCGTCGCCGCCATCGCCGAGCACATCAACAAGTTCTGGCACCGCACCATGCGGGACGAGTTCGTCACCACCTTCTCCGAAAGCGACCCGGCCCTGAAGCCGCTCCTCCGGAAGGCGATGCCCAAGATCAAGAGCGCGGTTCCCCGCCACTGAACACCAAATCAGCCTGACAACACGATCATCACCAGCTCGGATTTTCCGTGACGGACCGCTTTTGTTCGGCATGTCCAACGGCGAAACTCCAACGTTGGAGTTTCGGTGGCACAACTCTGGAACAAACACTGGTAAAGTTGACGGTAATTCACCCTGTTGTACCACTTGATAAACTGGGAATTTCCATAAAATGTCCAGTAGAACCGGCATTTTCTCCAAGTTACATTCGGAATGCACCCCATGACGGAAATCATGGCATTTTGTTGCATAACCGTTTAACGAACAGTGGCGGAGTCCACATTGGACGCCGCCGCACCGGCCACACTGGCACGGTCCTGTCCATAATAGCCGCCCGATCGGATTTACATGCCCTTTCCCGTCCTTCCTGCCCCACTTTCCCGCGCCCTCATTGAGCGCAGCTACCTTGAGCCGACCTCGGTACAGAGCGCCGTCCTCGAAGCCGAAGCCGATGACCGCGATCTGCTGGTCTCGGCACAAACCGGCTCCGGCAAGACAGTTGCCTTCGGTTTGGCCGTTTCTACGAGCCTTTTAGGCCAAAATGACCGCGCCGAACCCGCGCCAACCCCGCTTGTCCTCGTCATCGCCCCAACCCGCGAATTGGCCATGCAGGTCCGCGCCGAGCTCGAATGGCTCTATGGCCAGACCGGTGCACGCGTGATTTCCTGCGTTGGCGGCATGGATATCCGCCGCGAAGCCGCAGCCCTCATTCAGGGCGGCCATATCGTCGTCGGCACACCCGGCCGTCTGCGTGATCACATGGAGCGCGGTCGTCTCGATGTCTCGGCTCTGCGCGCCGTTGTGCTCGACGAAGCCGACGAAATGCTCAATCTCGGCTTCCGCGAAGACCTCGAATTCATGCTCGACTTGATGCCGGCAGAGAAGCGCACTTTACTGTTTTCGGCCACGATTCCACGAGAAATCGCCTCTTTGGCCCGCCGTTTTCAAAAAAACGCCCTCAGAATCGACACAGTCAACCACGCAGCACCCCATGTCGACATCGATTATCGCGCCATCCGTCTCGCCCCCAACGAAGTCGAGCATGGCGTCGTCAATCTCCTGCGCTTTTTCGATGTGCCGACAGCCCTTGTGTTCTGCTCCACCCGCGAAGCCGTCAAGAGACTGCATGCGAGCCTCGTAGAGCGGGGTTTCTCCGCCGTCTCGCTCTCCGGCGAGATGAGCCAGTCAGACCGCACACACGCCCTTCAGGCGCTCCGTGACGGCCGTGCGCGGGTTTGTGTGGCTACAGACGTCGCCGCACGCGGATTAGACCTCCCTGGCCTTGATTTGGTCGTCCACGCCGATTTGCCGAACGACAAAGAGACTCTGCTTCACCGGAGTGGCAGAACGGGCCGTGCAGGCCGCAAGGGCGTCTGCGCGATCCTCGTGCCCTATAATCGCCGACGCAAGGCGGAAATGCTGATTAGCGGTGCTGGCGTCGATGTTGCGTGGGGTGGCCCGCCAACGGCAGAAGAAATCCGCCACAAAGACCGCGAGCGCTTCCTTGCCGACCCGATTTTTACTGAAGAAAACACAGAAGAAGATCTCGATCTCGCAACAGCTTTGCTGGTCCAGCACACGCCCGAAACAGTCGCCTCCGCCTTGATCCGCCTGTATCGCTCACGCATGCCGGAACCGGAGGAAGTAATAGCGAATGCACCGGAAAATTTCCGTAATGAGGGTCGTCGTGAACGCGGTAGATCCGATTTTGAGCCCTCATCGCCACGTGATTCCCAGCGTGCAGAGGGCCCGATGGTCTGGTTCCGCATGAATATTGGCCGCACCAAAAACGCCGATCCGCGCTGGCTCTTGCCGATGATCTGCCGTCTCGGCCACGTCACAAAACGTGAAATTGGCGCAATCCGGATCTTTGATGCGGATACAAAGTTTGAAATCATGCAGTCCGTCGCAGCAAAATTCGCCGCCGCCATCGCAAAACCGAACGACGAGGACATCAAAATCACTTCGGCAGACGGATCGTCTCCCGATCGCAAGCCTTCCTTCAAAAAAGAAGGCGATTTTGGTAAAAACAAAGACTACAAAAAAGACAAAGGCTTCAAAAAGCCATGGAAAGAGAGCGCGCCACGGGCAGAAAATGCTCCGGCACCCGAAAAATCCTTTGCGCCAGAGGCCAAAAAGCCATTCGAGCGTAAACCATGGCAGAAAGATGCCGCACAGGCGGCTCCTTACCCGTCCAAAAAAGCTGATGGTGACCGGAAGCCATGGCAAAAAGACCGGCCAAAAGCCGCTGAAACAGACGCTCCAAAGAGAGATTTCGAGCCGAAACCGTGGCAGAAATCGGCGCCGTCAGGCGCTGCTCCTTCCGCTCCAAAAGGAGATTTCGAGCGCAAGCCATGGCAAAAGGACCGCCCGCCGGGCGCTCCGAAGCCGCCATTTTCTAAAAAGCCTAAATCCGGAAAACCGAAGCGGCCAAAGGTTTGATATCGAATTTTATCTCGGAATCGGTGTTTTAAACGCCGATTCCGAGCATTAATTTCAGATTTTGCACCGCTGCACCCGATGCGCCCTTGCCTAAATTATCAAGCCGCGCCACCAAAACCGCCTGCCTCCGTGCCTCATTGCCGTAAACCCGCACTTCAAGCTGATCAGTATCGTTCAACGCCTCAGGTTCAATTCTTCCAGCCTTGACGCTCAAATCTTGCGAAGAAACGACACGCACCAACTCCGCATTTCGATAGCGTTCGACCAGCACAGCTTCGAGATCGGCAACCTTTGGCTTCCCGTTGAGTGCATCCAGATGCAAAGGCACGCTCACAAGCATTCCTTGCCTAAAATTGCCTACTGAAGGGACAAAAATCGGCCTTTGGTCCAAATTTCCGTATTTTTGAAGCTCTGGAACATGCTTGTGCTCAAGCGAAAGTCCGTAAAGCTCAAAAGCAGGCGCTGTTCCAGCCTCATAAGCCTCGATCATGGCCTTTCCGCCCCCCGAATAGCCACTCACAGCGTTCACCGAGATAGGATAATCGGGCAATATGAACCCTTCGTCGACGAGCGGCCTGATCAAAGCGATCCCGCCTGTCGGATAACAGCCAGGATTGGCAACGCGTCGTGCCCCAATCAGCATGTCACGCTGGGTAAAATGCATCTCCGCAAAGCCATAAACCCAGCCATGCGCGAGCCGATGCGCAGTCGACGCATCCAGAATTCTGGGTGCATTGGCACCAAGTTCATCGGCGAGTGCCACTGCTTCGATCGCGGCGTCGTCTGGAAGGCATAAAATGACCGCGTCAACGTCCGCCATCATCGCCTTTCGCGCGACCGGATCCTTCCGATGCGCGTGAGCAATACTTTTGACGGTAACACCCGCAACATCCTTCAAACGCTCGCGAATCCCGAGACCTGTCGTGCCGGCTTCCCCGTCGATGAATACGGTCGATGTCATGTTAATGTCCTCTCCTTGAAAAAATCACTGACAACCGTTCAAAACCACGTTTCGGGATCGTCCTAAATGCAAATCGCACCAGAGTCTCGCAACTTATTTCGGCCTAGTTTGGCTGAAACTTGGAAAACAAAGCTGTATTACCTTTCAACATAATAGCTCGTAAAAATATTGCTCATATTGCAGAATTCAGAAAGTTGGATCATTGGGAAAACAGGATAAATACATCTTCATTGAGCAGGAAAATAGCTGCTTTGCAGTAATCCCAGCTATGATTTAGAACAGTTCTTAATCAACAATTGTTTCTAAGCTGAATCATCGTGACCCCAAAGCTGCCATACACAATCGGAATTGACGGAGGCGGTACGCGTTGCCGCGGACGATTGCGCAATATCAATGGGAAGATTTTGGCGGAGGACGAGGCCGGTTCAGCCAACGTCCATCTCAATTTTTTGGATTCGATCACGACAATAAAAATTTTGATCGGAAATTTACTTCGGAAAGCTGAAATATCGGCAATTGAACATACAGAAATCTCTCTCGGTCTTGGCCTAGCCGGCATTTTGGCTTCCGGTGACGAACATCGAGTTGCAAATGAATTTCTGGATTTTGGAAGAGTCATTGTAGCTTCTGATGCCGTTGCCGCCTGCATCGGTGCTCACGGAGACTGCGATGGCGGATTGGTGATTGCAGGAACAGGAACCGCTGGTTTAGCTCGCCTAAAAGGAAAAGCGATCAGTATCGGCGGCCGGGGTTTTGCGCTTGGCGACGACGGTTCTGGCGCTCGAATTGGATGGGACGCCCTTCGTCAGGCCTTGCTTGCCGCAGATGGCTTACGCGATCACACACAACTGACACGGAGAGTGATGGCACGATTTGGCAATGATTCTTTGGCCATTACACGATGGTCATTGAGCGCAAAATCAGGTGATTATGCGTCATTTGCTCCGATTGTCTTTGATTTTGCCAATAACGGGGATGATGTAGCCTTGCCGATCATCAAGGATGCGGCCAAAGCAATTAATACTCTTGCATTGGCTGTAAGCGCTCTCGGAGTTACAAATATTGCTCTTGTCGGTGGAATCTCCGGCGCGATATCGCCCTATCTTTCCCAAAACTCGAAATTTGATATTGTAAAGCCAGAACGAGACCCAATCGACGGTGCGATTATGCTCGCAGGCGGAAATATTGCATGATCCTGCGATACTAATGAAAAGCAATGAAAGTAGCGCAATTTCGCTTAAAATTAGAAAGGCCTGAAGAGGGCTAATCATGAAACAAGTCTTTTTCGGCGCACGGATTTTTGACGGAACCGATTTTCACGATGACTGCGCGGTTATCGTCGATAATGGCTTAATTGAAGGAATTGTTCCTTTCTCAGAACGCCCTAAACACTGTATCGAGCACGATCTTGAAGGGGGTATCTTATCGCCGGGTCTCATCGATTGGCAGATCAATGGTGGCGGCGGTGTTTTGTTTAACGAAACACCGACAGTAGCGGGAATCCGCAATATTCTTGCCGCGCACCGCCGGGAAGGAACAACAGAATGCTTGATTACGGTTATCACCGATTCCCGAAAAGTAATGACAGAGGCGCTAAACGCCGTAAAAGCAGCCAAGGATTTTGTGCCGGGCCTTCTCGGCATTCATGTTGAAGGTCCATTTATCGACGAATCGAGATCTGGTGCCCATCCTCGCCAATTCATCCAAAGTATGACCAGTGAAGATCTGGAATGGTTGATCCGGCATAAGGCAGGTACGATGGTCGTCACGGTTGCACCAAACCGTGTTCAATCAAATCAAATCACAGCTTTGGTCGATAATGGCATAATCGTAAGTATGGGCCATTCAGAAGCGACGGATTTGGAGGCGCTAAACTCCATTGAAGCCGGTGCGAGCGGAATCACCCACCTTTTCAATGCTATGAGCCCTTTGTCACATCGCAGCCCCGGCATGGTCGGTGTCGGATTGTCAAATTCCCGCGTCATCTGTGGCCTGATCGCTGATGGTCATCACGTCGCAAATACAGCATTAAAGGTAGCGTTTGCTGCCCGCGGGGCAAAAGGATTGGCGCTCGTCTCAGACGCAATGCCCTCCGCAGCTGGTGGCCCTGCTCACTTCAAGTTACAGGGTCGCACTGTCGAACGAATTGGAACGAAGTTGACACTCGAAAATGGAACGCTTGCAGGCAGTGGCGTTACGCTTCTGCAGTCAATCCGATATCTCGTAAACGAAATCGGTATTGAACTGGCGGACGCGCTCGAAATGGCAACACATACTCCTGCTCGATTTCTGAAGGTAAATCGACAATACGGACGCATTGCGCCGGGCTTCAAAGCAAGTTTGCTGCACCTAGACGATAAATTAATTGCACAAAAAACTTGGATTGATGGCCTTGCGTCGTAGCATTTTTGAATTTTGATCAATTATTGCACTGCACAATGATTTTGGTTATATTGCTCTTTGTGATTGAAGCAGGGAATTTCTCATGGGCGAGGTTTGGAAAACGAAATATGGCTATCGCCGTGTGAAACAAGCCAATCCTGATCTACGAGAAGCAATCAGCGCTGCACGCGACATCAGCGATACGGTTGATGGCCAAGCTGAAATCGCTGCCGCACTCATCGGGTTACCGATTGACGAAGTTAAGCACGAGATCGTTGCACTGAATGCTCGCGAAAAACACCTTCAGACCAAAATCATCCAGATGGGAAATAGCGGAAAGACAGTTGTTGTAGAGCGTAGCGTGAGAAGGCGCCCACGACCCACCAACTGATTGCTCTTTCCTAATGGAGTTGACCTCAAGCATTTGATGCGGCAGAAGTCAGTCCAACTTTGAATTATTTAACTCAAGAGTTTTGCACCTTGGACACTTCTATCACTGAATTGATTGTTGATCCTGCTGCGTGGGTTGCCCTCGTAACTCTCATAGCCATGGAAATAATCCTCGGCATTGATAATTTGATTTTTATTTCAATCCTGACGAACAAGCTTCCAGCTCACCAAAGGGTTCGTGCGCGTCGTATCGGGATAGGGTTAGCTCTTATCTTGAGACTTGGACTTCTGGGCACCGTGGCCTTTATTGTTCAACTTACGGCACCGATTTTTTCTATATTTGGGCAAGATTTCTCTTGGAGGGATCTGATCTTGATTGCTGGAGGGCTTTTCCTCGTTTGGAAAGCGACAAAAGAAATCCACCATAGTGTGGACCGAGATCATGGACCGGATATCTTTGAAGGGCGAGCAACTCTCGGATTTTCGGCCGCTATCGGCCAAATTCTGATCCTTGACCTTGTGTTTTCGATAGACAGCATCATTACAGCAGTCGGTATGACATCCCATATACCAATTATGGTGGTTGCTGTGATTTTTGCCGTCATCGCTATGCTTTTGGCAGCGGATCCGCTTGCTCGTTTCATTCACAACAACCCAACTGTTGTAATGCTTGCACTAGGATTTTTAATCATGATCGGTATGACATTGATCGCTGAAGGTTTCGGTGCGCATGTGCCCAAGGGGTATATTTACGCCGCCATGGCATTTTCGGCGGGGGTAGAAGCGTTAAATATGATGTCCCGAAAAGCGCGAACACCAAGTTAAAATTGCGTTGCGACCGGAAACTACGTAGTCGAGCGTAACATAAAGGACTTGTCTCCATGTCGGAACTTAATGGACGTGGGCTTGTCGGAAACATGCTGGGGCTTGGGCTCTTTTGGGGCCTTTCACCAGTGATCACTCGGGGGCTCACCATTGTAGGGGTAACTCCCGCTCAGATCATTGTTTTTTCGGGTCTGATTGTCGGTGTTTGCCTTTGGCTTCTCCAATACTTCACAAAGCGTAGTAGCTTTGCAAACAAACGCTTGTGGCTTTATGGACTTGGTTGCGCTGTTTTCCTGAATGTACCGTTCGGGTTGAGCCTTTATGTCATTACAAAAATTCCGTTGGCAACTTACTCAATAATCGGATCAACAACACCCTTTTTTGGTTATGCCTTTGCCTTGATTTTTCGTTTGGAGCGAGCAAATTGGCGTCGTGTACTTGCTTTGGTTTGTGGATTTTCAGGAAGCGGAATTTTACTATTCCCTATGGCAGATGAGGTCGCACCCTCACAAATATCCACCTTTATTATTGTTTTAAGTTTTGGAATGCCATTGCTTTATGCTCTTTACCACATCTTTGCTTCGCAATTTTGGCCATCGGGAGCCGGGACACGGCAGGTTGGTGTGGTCGAGAGTGTTTGCAGTGGATTATTGGCGCTTCCTCTATTGTTGATAATGATGGGAAGCGAAAGCTTCACTATGTCAGCACTTGGGACAGTTGGCTTGGTTGCGATATCAGGCCTTTGGGTGATTGAAAGGCTTACTTTCTTTAACCTGATAAGAAATTTCGGACCTGTTTCAACAGTTCAAGCGATCTACATCTCAACAGTGAGTGGCGTAATATTCGGTTATTACTTTTTTGACGAGCCAATAGACTGGCGGATTGCAGTGAGTGCCGGACTTGTGATCATCGCTCTGTGGTTGAATGCGCGCGCGCAGTCACTTTCCCTAGCACGTCCGGCATCAATTTTGTGACATCTCGTCGATGTTCAAAACGCTGCATTCATCGTTTGAACGTCCGCAAAGCGAGCCAAACTGCACCAGTTGCAGTAATCAACGTTAAAGAAGTTCCCCAAACCATATCAATTACTGCAATCCGCGTTGAAAAACCTTCGAGAGTCGCAAGGTTGGTAAGATCGTAGGTTCCGTAAGCACATAGTCCCAGTAAACCACCATTAATTGCCGCTTGGCGCAATGAACGGTTTTCGTACGAAGGCTTTACGACTAAAACCACGATGCCGAGGAGATAGAGCAGATAAAACATCGCCGCGACTTTAAGATCAGGGTCAACTCGCAGAAGACTGCCAATCTCTTCAATATAATAGTGATACCCCGGTCCCATCAGCCAAACAGCATCAAGCGGGAAAAGGATAAGAGCTGCATAAAAATAGAGATAAAAGTATCGCTTCATTGAGAACCCTCTAAGATGAGAACCACACCGATAAGTTTTGTGCCGCCAATTAAAACTTCAGATAAGGGCAATCTAGAGTTCCACGCCAATTTTTAAACCATCTAGGACTGCTTCCTCTGCCGTCCGGGGACTGAACGCGTCACCGATTGTGTAAATTTGACACGCAATCGACGGAAAATTTTCTTCCAGCTGGTTTACGCGTTCATTTCCTTGAGAAAGGACCAATGTATCCACACCCTCAAAAATCATTGGTTCACCCGATGCAGAATGATGAAAGTAGACCGAATTCTCGTCGGCACCAAAAAGATGGGCGTAGGGTATGATCTCAACGCCTAAGGCATAAAGACGCCCCACAATTACATCCCGGACGTAAAATGGCAGTGTTTCACCCGCAACAATGGCATCTACGCAGAGTTTAACGCGACAACCATCGCGAGCCAACTTTTCAGCAATCCCCATTCCAATCCAGTCAGCCCGCCAATCCGCAATAACGACATTTGTGCCAACATTCACTTCACCTCGAAGCACCTGCCAAGCGTCAACGATATGAGCAGCGTCGCCACCTTCAATATGAGGGCGACGGGGTTTCCCACCGGTAGCAATGATCACAACGTCAGGTGCTTCGGCTTCGATCAATGAATGGGTCACAAGCGTATTTAACCGCACCCCAACACCCGATATCTCCATTTCACGGGCAAGATTTGTTACGATACCGCCAAATTCAGATCTCCCCGGTAATAACTGAGCGAGCAGAGCTTGCCCGCCCAATTGTGATCCCGCCTCGCACAGGGTGACGCTGTGACCACGACTTGCCAATACCGAAGCTGCCTTCATTCCCGCAGGACCGCCACCCGCGATAAGCACCCGTTTACTGCTTGTGGTAGGCGTCTTACGCGCGGCAAGTGTGAGTTCACGCCCTGTTTCGGGGAACTGGATACAGGAAATCGGGTAACCTTTGTGAAAATGGCCAATACACGCCTGATTACAGCCTATACATGCTCTGATATCATCACTTCGTCCTTCAAGTGCTTTTATCGGCATATCAGGATCGGAAATCATCGCGCGCGTCATCCCGCACATATCTGCCTGGCCTTTTGTCAGAATTGCCTCGGCGATTTGAGGCTGGTTGATCCGCCCTGTTACAAAAACCGGCTTTGAAACAATGCCTTTCACAGTTGCAGCGAAAGGCGCGATGTAACCGGTTTCAAGGTACATTGGCGGCACGATATGAATTGCACCTGATAAAGAGGCCGATGTACCAGCAATCACATGAAAATAATCAACTGAACCAGCCTTATCAAGCATTCGACAGACTTCCAGCACTTCCCCAACAGCAATAGCTTCGACGTCTTTTTCCTCCCCACTGATCCTTACACCAACCACGAACTTATCGCCGACTTTTTGCCGAATTGCTGCCGCTACTTCATCGAGAAAGCGAAGGCGATTTGATAGGCTGCCGCCGTAAGAATCCGAGCGGTTATTTACATGCGGGTTTAGAAATTGGGCTGGAAGATAGCCGTGACTTGCGACGATTTCGCAGCCGTCAAATCCTGCTTTTTGCATACGCAACGCAGCACTTGCATAACCCTCCACGATTTCCCTAATCATCGCTAGCGATAACGGCACCGGCATCACGTGAAAACGCGAGTTCGGAACGGCGGATGGTGCGTAGGCGACAGGCAACGTGCCATCTTGCGTTTCCATGATTTCGCGGCCGGGATGAAACAATTGGCCGAATATCTTTGTTCCACGCGCATGAACCGCTTCGGCAAGTTTCCGGTATCCCGGAATGGAACTATCATCGGTTGCCATCAACATATGCGATGTGTATCGGGCCGTTTCGTGAACGCCGGAAACCTGAACAATGATAAGCCCGGCACCACCCTTAGCTCGTGCCTCGTGATAGGCAATCAGTCGGTCTGTCACGTGCCCATCATGAGCCATCACAGTATCGTGCCCCGTCGAAACAATCCGGTTCTTGATATTGATCGCACCAACGGTGATCGGTTTGAAGAGATTGATAAACTTTGTCATTTGAACCGGATTTTCGCGATGAACCATTGGTTTTGCAACAGAAGGAAACCTTTTAGACGGTTTTTGCTCTGAGGCCAAACATGTTCAACGACCATGAAAATCGGCGAAATCGACGATTGACTAGCGGCAGCAGTCGGACGATGACAGAATTCGGACTTTCTCGAGGTTAGGGCTGAGCGTTCTCGATATGAAAAATCACTCGGAATTGGTTGGTGGTGTAACACTAGCGACACTTGAGCGTTATCGGCAATCGCAAAATGCCCTCTATCCGATCAAGCGTCCGAAAGCGGCAGAACATGCCATAAACGCGCGGTCAGGCTTCGTGAATGGTGTCCCAATGCAATGGATGACGGATTGGCCGTTGCCGTATCCGCTGATAATTTCTCAAGCGAATGGTGCTTCATTGACCGATATTGATGGTAATCAGTATGCTGATTTCTGTCTCGGTGATACCGGCGCGATGTTTGGGCATTCCCCTGAATCGATTGCTCTGGCAGTTCAAAGTCAAGCGCAGCGCGGTTTCACGCATATGCTACCAACGGCTGATGCAGCCATTGTCAGCGAACTTCTCGCGCAGACTTTTGGTTTGCCGGTATGGCAGATAGCTCTCACTGCGACCGATGCAAACAGATTTGCGCTAAGGCTTGCCCGTACGGTTACAAATCGGCCGAAAATTCTGGTTTTTCATGGATGCTACCACGGGACGGTTGATGAAACTTTTGTCCGACTGAAGCATGGAAAAGCGGTTCACAGGCCCGGTTTAATGGGCCAGTTCACTGATTTGACGGCAATGACAGAGGTTGTGGAGTTCAATGACATCGACAGTCTGCGCGACGCACTGGAAAAGCGAGATGTTGCCTGCGTCATCACTGAGCCGGTATTGACCAATTCGTCGATGGTTCTGCCAGACCCGGGATTTCATGATGCCTTGCGATCGCTAACAAGAGAAACAGAAACCTTACTTTTGATCGATGAAACCCACACAATTTCATCCGGATATGGCGGATATACACGTGTTTTTGGGCTTGAACCCGATATTTGGGTATGCGGCAAGGCGATTGCCGGCGGAGTTCCTACTGCTGTATGGGGCATGACGCGCGAGGTTGCGAGCCAATATGAACAGGCACTCCTCGACAAAGAATCCGGCCATTCGGGAATGGGGACCACGCTTTCCGCAAATGCTCTCTCACTCACCGCCCTTCGGGCGTCCCTCGAGCACGTGATGACGCCGGCGAATTATCGACATATGGAGACGTTGGCGGGGACTGCTGAAGAACGGCTTCGCCAAGTCATCGAACGGCACAAAATGCCGTGGCATGTGATCCGTGTCGGAGCGCGTGTGGAGCTGGTTTTTTCAGAAAAACTTCTCAAAAATGGCACTGAGGCAGAAAAAACCCATCTTCCTGAGTTGGAAGGAGCGATTCACATTGGATTGCTGAACCAAGGCGTTTTGATGGCGCCGTTTCACAATATGATGCTGATTTCACCCAAAACGACATTGGAGGACGTTGATCGTCTTGTGAATGCGCTTGATAACGTCCTGAGGGAACTCTCGGCTGGTTAAGCCGATTTCTTGAGAAAAGTCTCAAAAACTGCCAAACGGCGCATCTTTAAGACCCTGAATGCCAACATTGATCGCAAAAAGTGCACCTGACAGAGGTGCAGTTGCGATAGCTTTTTCGTCCAGTCCGGTGCGAGCGGATGTCACAAAGAGCGTTGAAAGGTCGGGACCACCGAAAGCGCAGCAGGTGATCAAGGGGGCAGGTAACGCGATTACGCGATCAATTTTGCCTTTCGGGGTGTACCGGACAATTCGGGATCCACCCCATTCAGCATTCCAAAGGCACCCCTCGGAATCAACGGTTGAACCATCCGGATACCCAGAATCAGCACTTAATTCGACAAAAACGCGACGGTTAGAGGGTGTTCCAGTGGCAATATCGTAGTCGAAAACATCAATCCGTTTGGTTGGCGTATCAGCAAAATACATCAAGGAGCCATCTGGCGAGAAGGCTATTCCGTTCGAGATGCGGACGCCGCCAAAAAGAATTCGTGGCTCGGAGCGTCCGTCAAAACTCCAAACCTGGCCAATCGGTCTGCGGTCCTGTTCCGTTTCATCCATGGTTCCGACGACAAAACGCCCCTGACGATCCAATTTTGCGTCATTTAGGCGGGTTGTCGGCATATCAGGCTCGATTTTTGTGATTTCGGTCCGCTTACCCGTCTCGACATTAACGTAAGCAAGGCCAGATGCGAATGCGACAAGCATTTTGCTTCGAGAAAGCATCACAACGGCGCTCAATCGCTCACCGAGATCAATTTTCGTGTGAGAATTGTTGGCAGGATCGAAACTCCACATCGACTTTCCGGGGATATCAGCCCACAGAACGCGCGAAAGCTGCGGAGACCAGATTACGCCCTCACCCAATTGATTTTCGGCAGCGACCGCTACTTCAACCATCATTTTCATCCCCAAAAATCAATTTTTTGCATTAACCACGCATTTTTTCGCCTTTGGGGTCGAAAAGCGGTTCGCGGATCAGGGTCGCAGTCCGGCGTTCGCCAATGACCTCAATCTCGAAACCGGTGCTTTCGTCGGCCAATTCCTTCGGAATATAGCCCATTGCAATCGATTTTTTGACCCAATGGCCATATCCGCCCGAAGTTACCCAACCGACGACCTTGCCGTTGTGCCAGATTGGCTCGTCGCCGATGCAATCGGAATCGGTTGCGTCAACGATGAAGGAAACGAGCCGCAGTGCGCCGCCTGTCGATTTTTCTTCAGCAGCGGCTTCGCGTCCGATGAAGGAATTCTTCTTCAAATCGGCAAATCGGCCAAGACCGGCCTCCAAAGGCCCGTAAATCGGGCGATATTCGCGTGCCCAAGTGCCGAAATTCTTCTCGAGGCGCATGGAATTGAGGGCTCGCAGACCGAAATGGCCAATTCCAAATTCCTCGCCCTTTTCGAAAAGCAAATTCAACAAAGCGCGTTGAAATTCCGGTTTTACCCAGATTTCATAGCCCAAATCACCGGTAAATGTGACGCGACCGACGATGGCTGGGACCGATCCAAGATCCATTTTCCGAATGGACATGAACGGAAATGCTGCATTCGAGACGTCTGAAACCGTGATTTTTGCGAGTAAATCTCTCGATTTCGGCCCTGCGATTGAAAGTCCGACCAAATCGAGCCCCAAGGCTTCAATTTGAACACCCGATTTTGGCAAATTCTGCTCGAACCACCGCATATGGTAGTGTTCCGCGGGGCCGGAACCGATGATCAGGAATTGATCCTGATCAAGTTTGGCAAGGGTAAAATCGCCGATCAATTTGCCATTTTGGTTCAACATTGGCGTCAAAACCATGCGTCCAATGGCCGGAATTTTGTTGGCAAGCGTGTGAGAAAGCCATGATTCGGCACCCGAACCGGTGATTTTGTATTTTGCGTAGCCTGATGTTTCCATCACGCCGACAGCGGTGCGAACGCGGTTCACTTCCGCGCCAACATGGGGGAAATCGGTTGAACGGCGGAAACTGAACACATCCTTGGCTTCTTCGCCCTTTGGGGCGAACCAAAGCGGGTATTCAAGGCCGTAGGACTCGCCCATGACGGCATTATCGGCCAAAAGACGGTCATAAATCGGCGTTGTGCGGAACGGACGACCGGCGGGAAGCTCCTCGTTCGGGAAGCGAATGCGGAAGCGGCGGGAGTAATTCTCGCGGACCTTGGCGTTTGTGTAGGCCAAAGTCGCGTAATCCCCGTAACGGGCGACGTCCATACCCCAGACATCGAAGCCCGGATCGCCCTTCACCATCCAGTTCGACAGAGCGAGGCCGACACCCCCTCCTTGGCTGAACCCTGCCATGACGCCACAAGCCACCCAGAAGCCTCTCAGGCCGCGTACAGGGCCCACCAAGGGGTTCCCATCAGGGGCGAAGGTGAAAGGGCCGTTAATGACCTTCTTAATGCCTGCATTGCCGTAGGACGGAAAGTGCTCGAAGCCCACTTCGAGTTCGGGCGTGATGCGGTCTAGATCGGGTTCGAGCAGATTTTGGCCGAAATCCCACGGAGTTTCCTGCTCAGACCACGGTTTTCCAGCCTTTTCATAGGTTCCCATCAACATTCCGCCGCGTTCCTGACGGGTGTAGATTTCGCCTTCAAAATCAAGGGCCGTGATGACTTCGCCGCCCGTATTCTTGTTGGCTTCGGCGACTTCAGGAATGTCCTCGGTGAGGAGATACATGTGTTCCATGGCGAGGATCGGCAGTTCGAGACCGACCATGCGACCGACCTCGCGGGCCCACAACCCACCCGCATTGACAACGTGCTCTGTGTGGATCGTGCCTTGCTCGGTGACGACATCCCATGTGCCGTCATCCCTTTGATTTAATTCAAGAACCCGGTTTCTTACAATGATTTCGGCGCCGTTGATTTTGGCGGATTTCGCGTAAGCATGGGTTGTGCCGTAGGGGTCGAGATGGCCTTCGAGGGGGTCATACATGGCGCCGACGAAGTGGCTCTCGTCGATGAGGGGCATGCGCCGCTTGGCTTCCGCGGCCGAGATGATCTCGGTGTGCATGCCGAGATAGCGGCCCTTGGCGTGGGCCATTTTGAGCCAGTCGAGGCGATCCTCGGTGCCGGCGAGCATGACGCCGCCGGTCAAATGCAGGCCGCAGGAAACGCCGGATATTTCCTCGATTTCCTTATATAATTCAACGGTGTATTGCTGGAGCTTGGCAACATTCGGATCGCCGTTCAGCGTGTGAAATCCGCCCGCGGCGTGCCATGTCGACCCTGCTGTCAGCTCGGCGCGTTCGATGAGGACGACGTCGGTCCAGCCGGCCTTGGTGAGGTGGTAGAGGACCGAACAGCCTACGACGCCGCCACCAATGATCACGGCCTTTGCACTCGACTTCATGAAACGCTCCCGGGGGATGAAACTCTTGGAATTTCTACGATTTTTTATTTTATTTTTGACGAGATAGACGGACGAAATTTTCCTGACTGTCTTAAATCCGTCGTGGCACAATCACAATCGGAACTGTTCCATTACTCGCGGAAATTATTCGGAAAAAACGGCACTGTTTGCCGGAAATAACGTGGAACAAAGCCGTCTCTTTTTCCGTGTTGGAGTTCGTGTTGGAGTTTGCGTTGGAGTTCCGGTCGGATTTTGACCAATCTTCCAATTGGAGATGTGGTAAAAACACGATCTCGAAGCCGGATGATCAGGACCCTCCCATGCCAACAGAACCCGTCTACCATTTCACCCATGCCATTGTACGAACCCCTTGTGCTGCGATTGTGAACGGGTTGCGGGCTGTCGATGTCGGTGCGCCGGACTATGGCCGCGTGATCGCGGAGAATGCCGCCTATGTGGATGCGTTGCGGGAGGCTGGACTGACGGTGGAGGTGCTACCGGCTTTGGACGCCTACCCCGACTCGATGTTCGTGGAGGATCCGGCGCTTGTATTCACGGAGGGCGCCATCGTGATGCGGCCCGGGGCGAAGAGCCGGTTCGGGGAAGCGGCAGAGATCGCGCCAGTGCTGCGCCGCCACTTCAGACGCGTGCTTGACCTGCCCGCGCCAGGCTTTGCCGATGGCGGGGATATACTGGTGTTGCAGGACAGGGTGATGATCGGGCTTTCCGACCGGACGAACCAGACGGGTGCGGAAGCGCTTGCCGCGTGTCTCAAGGAATTGGGCAAAAACCCGGTGATTGTGCGGACGCCGGCCAATGTGTTGCACTTCAAGTCAGACTGTTCGCTGCTTGACGAGGGTACGGTGCTTTCAACGAAGCGACTCGCTGCCGGAGGCGTCTTTGACGGATTGAACATTATCTATACGCCCGATGGCGAAGAGGGAGCGGCCAACGCACTCCGGATCAATGATCGGGTGCTGGTGGGGAAAGCGTTTCCGGGAACGATCAAACGATTGCAGGAGGCGGGATATCAGGTTGTGCCTCTGGAGACATCCGAGATTGCCAAGGTCGATGCCGGGCTTTCCTGCATGTCTTTGCGCTGGAGAGCTGATTAGACCCGGCGCTGTTTAGCCCTTGGCGGCGACGTACCTTGCCTCGTTGATCTCGATCAGGGTCGGCACGTTACGCGAGGCGGCTTCGCTCAGGAGACGGGCGAGATCGTCGGGTGCCTCAAGACGCTCCGAAGCCGCGCCGAAAGCCTTTGCAAGCAGGACAAAGTTAGGCGTTCCGATATCAACGCCGATCGGCTGAATCTGGCGCGAGACCATGAAGGACTTGATCTCGCCATAGCCGAAATTGTTCCAGAGCAGAATGATGATCGGTGTTTTGGCTTCGACCGCAGAGGCGAGTTCGCCGACCGAGAATTGCAAGCCGCCATCGCCAATCAGGCAGATGACAGGACGGTCGGGCTGGCCGATTTTGGCACCGATTGCGGCAGGCAAAGCATAGCCCAATGTGCCAAACCCCGTTGCGGAGCAGAAAAACGCGCGGGGGCGTTCGGCCTCATAGGCTACGGAGGCGGCATAGACGGGCTGGGCCGAGTCGCCGACGATGACGGCGTCGGGCAGTGTTTGACGGACTGTTTCGAGCATTGCAAGCGAGGCGCGATAGGTGAGATTGAGGCCGTCGCGGGCAATGGCCGCGCGGGCGCGTCTGCTGCGGGCGGCGCCATCCCGCGACCCTTTCGACGGGACCAGCGAGAGCAGTTCGCGTGCTGTTTCGGCCGCATCGGCAATGATGATGCACGCGGCACGGTGACCGCGCATGGCCTGTTCGGGATCGATATCGACGCGAATAAGGGAGCCGTTCAGTGTGGCAGGGCCCTCCTCGTTCCAGTCGTAATCGGTGGGGCCGATTTCGGTGCCGATGGCCAGAATGACATCCGCTTCCGCCATCAAGGCACGCGGTGCGGGCAGGCTCGCATTGGCGGAGACGGAAAGGGGATGGCCGGGCGGCAGAATACCGCGGCCATTCACGGTCATGATGACGGGGGCATCGAGACGCTCGGCTAGTTCACGGATTTCAGCGGATGCGTCGACGGCTCCGCCGCCAACCAGCAGAAGCGGTGTGCGGGCTGATGCGAGGAGTGCAGCGGCCTCGCCCAGAGGTTCGTGACGTGGCGCACCGCGAAGCGGGAGGGTTGCTGCTCCGGGACCGCGATGGGCCGAGCAGTCCATCGTGATGATGTCAGTGGGGATTTCGATGTGGACGGGACGCGGACGCGCACCGGAGAATAGCGCGAAGGCACGCGCGACGGCCTGATCGAGATCGGCGGGTGTGAAGACGGTATGGCTGAAGGCGGCTGCGCCCTCGGCGAGGCGGCGCTGGTCTTTCAATTCGTGGAGATGTCCGTTCCCCGACCCCATTTTGCCGAGACCATTGACCGCGGAGATTACGAGCATCGGGATCGAATCAGCATAGGCCTGCGCCATGGCGGTGAGAATATTGGTCATGCCGGGGCCGGTAATGACGAGGCAAACGCCGGGCTTGCCTGTGGCGCGGGCATAGCCATCGGCCATGAAGCCTGCACCCTGTTCGTGGCGCGGGGTGATGTGACGAATGCGCGTATTGGGCAGACCGCGATAGAGCTCGACGGTGTGAACACCGGGGATGCCGAAAATCGTATCGACGCCGTAGTCTTCAAGGAGTTCAGCCAAATAGACGCCGAGCGTTTTCATGTCGTTCTCTCTCAGGCAACTGCTGCAGAAGAATTGATTTCGGCGGCAAAAGCAACAATGCGACGGCCGGCTTCCTCGAGCGCTTCATCGCTCACGGTGAAGGCAACGCGGACATGGCCTTCGGATGCAAGCCCGAAGGCGGTTGCGTCGAGAACGGAAACGCCCTTGGCGCGGAACAGGGCCCATGAGAACTCATTGGCTGTCATGCCGGTGCGGCGGATATCGATGAGGGCGAACATGCCGGAGGCCGGGCGGAGAACGCGCAACGTGGCAGCTTGCTCGACAATATCGCACAAGGTGTCGCGGCGGCGGCGGTAGATGGTGCGCATTTCAGAGACGATCGATTCGCTCTCGGCCAGTGCCGTGACGGCGGCTTCCTGAATGAATCCGGGGACACCATAGAGCGCGCAGAGTGCGATATTGCCGGCGTGAGCGATCAAATCCTTGGAGCCGATCATCCAGCCAATGCGCCAGCCGGTCATGGCGTGGGATTTGGAGAGCGACCCAACGGTGACGGTGCGTTCCAGCATGCCCGGAAGGGACGCCATGCTGACAAAAGCCTGATCAAAAACGAGATCGGCGTAGACTTCATCGCTGACGACCCAGAGATTGTGCCGGACGGCAAGATCGGCAATGGCGCGGAGTTCTTCCATGCTGAGGACGGCGCCTGTCGGATTATTCGGATTGGCGAGAAAGAAGGCGCGGGTTTTCGGCGTGATCGCCTTCGCGAGAGCAACATGATCGAGCGCAAAGCCCTCCTCCGATTTCAGCCGGACGCGGACCATTTTTGCGCCGGATGCGCCGATGCTTGCTTCATAGGTGAGATAGGCGGGATCGAGTACGATGACTTCGTCGCCGGGTTGGAACAGGCATTGGGCGGCGGTGAAGAGGCCATTTTGGGCGCCGGCAGCAATCATGACATTGTCGGCATCGAGCGGAACATTCCACCGCTTTGCGTGCCAGTCGGCGACAGATGTGCGCAAATTCAAACGACCGGAGACTTCGGAATAATGGGTGTCACCAGCCGTCAAGGCCGCAATCGCGGTATCGGTAATGGCAGCGGGTGTCGAAAAATCGGGATCGCCGACGCTAAGAACGATCACGTCCTCGCCGCGCCGTTTGGCCGCCTGTGCCGCGTTGTGAATGTCCCACGCGGCGACTGCGCCACCACCAATGTGATCAACTCGCGATGAAAAGCGCATGTCAGACTCCTCCCTGCTTCGCAATCCGTCTACGACATATTGAACACTTGTTCAATAGTGAAAATCCGGAATGACTGGAAAAGAGCGACGATGCGCGGCATGATGCACGATCAAGGAGACCGAATGAGCGAGTTGCCAATTCCGAAACATCACCGTGTCACGCAGGAAGTAAGGCGCGAGGCGCTGATCCGCGCGACGCTCGATTGCCTTGCGGAAGCCGGGAGTGATGGCGCCTCGGTGCGAAAAATCGCGGCGCGGGCCAACGTCTCCATCGGACTGATCAACCATTATTTTGCAGGCATCGAGGCGCTTGTGGCGGAAGCCTATCGGTTGCTGGCAACCGAGCTTTTGGAAAGCATCGAGAAGGCGGTTGAGGAGGCTGGCACCGAGCCGAGAGCGAAGATCAGTGCGTTTTTCAGGCAGAGTTTTGCGCCGCCCAATCTCGATTACAAGGTGCTGCATGTCTGGATCGCCTTCTGGAGTATGACGCGGCGGTCTCACGAGGTGCAAAGCATCCATGACGAGACGTATGGCGCGTACCGGACCGTGCTTGAGGGATTACTGGGTGCGTTGAAGGATCAGTCCGGGGAACAGGAGATCAGTGTTCGGCTCGCGGCCATCGGACTTTCGGCATTGATTGACGGGTTGTGGCTCGAATGGTGTTTAAACCAGAAAACATTTTCGCCAGACGAGGCGATCAGGCTTTGCGAGGCGTGGGTCGAGTCGCTGATTACTGTTCGGAGCGGAAGGTAAACTGGGTGTGTTTTGTGCAGAAAATCAGAAGCGGGATCAAAACGCGGCTAAATTCATTCAAAATTTCCTTGTGCGTCTGTTCAACTACTGAAATACTCAGGTCATGCTTGGTGGATGAGGAGCGTCGCTGACGTGCCTCACGGCCAATAACATGTGCGGTTAGCACGTGAGCAATATGTCTATAAAACGCGGCACATTATTTGTCCGCACATTGGAGGAAGTACCACATGCTCTCGAAGATTTTTAAAGGAACGATGCTTGCCGCCGCTCTGGTTCTGGCGACATCTGCCGTAGCGAAGGACAAGATCCGCGTCGGCATTTCACCGGAAGCCTACCCGCCCTTCACCTCGTTCAACGCCAAGAATGAGTGGGAAGGATTCGAGATCGATTTGCTCGCAGCGCTTTGCAAGCAGATGGATGCTGATTGCCCGATCGTCTCGATTGCGTGGGATGGCCTGATTCCGGCGCTTACAGGCAAGAAAATCGATATCATCTTCAATTCGATGTCGATCACCGAAGAGCGGATGAAGGTTATCGATTTCTCCGACAAATATTACAATTCGCCAGCCGAACTGATCGGCGGCAAGGATGCACCAAAGGTGACGACGACCGCCAATCCTGACGGCAAGGGCGGCATGATTGCCAATCCGGCTGATCTGAAGGGCAAGACCATCGGCGTGCAGACGGCGACGATCCACGCCGATTATGCGCAGAAATATTTCAAGGACTCGACGGTGAAGGTTTATGACACCGCCGACAACCACAATGCCGATCTCGTTGCGGGCCGTATCGATTACGCGCTGCTCGACTCGGTTGCCGCTGATGATTTCGCGAAGGCGAATGCCGCGAAGGGCATCGAAGCCAAGCTCATTGTGCCGGGTGATCCGATCTTCGGTGTCGGTGCAGGTGCCGGCCTTCGCAAGGGTGATGCGAAGCTGAAAGACAAGCTCAACGCTGCTATCAAGGTGGTTCGCGCCAGCGGTGAATATGACATGGTCGCCAAGAAGTATTTCAACTTCAACATTTACGGCGAATAAGCAAACAAAGGGCGCGGCTTTGATCCATTGCCGCGTCTCTTTTTTCCGGAGGGCTTGATGCTTTCCGGGTTATTAGACTGAATATCGCGGGCACGATGGACCCAACACCATCCCTTTTTGCACTGATGAGCTTCGGCCCCGATGGCTGGGGAATGCGCTTTGTCGAAGGGCTTGTGGTGACGCTGGAAGTCTCGGCCGCCTCTTATTTTCTCTCGCTGATTTTCGGCCTTTTGGGGGCGAGCGCGAAGCTGAGCACCTCGCCGACCTTGCGGCGGATTGCCGACCTTTACACGACACTTGTGCGCGCGCTGCCGGAATTGCTCCTGCTGTTGCTGATTTATTTTTCGGGCGCGGATGCAATCAAATTCATTTTGAGTTTTATCAGTGCCGATTTCGAAGATGTCGAGATTGATCCGTTTATTGCAGCTGTCGCAGCGCTCGGGTTTATCGGCGGCGCCTATATGACGGAAGTGATGCGCGGGGCGATACTTTCCATTCCGACAGGCCAGATCGAGGCGGCGAAGGCCTCCGGCATGTCGAAACTCCTGACATTGCGGCGGGTGATTGTGCCGCAAATGCTGCGCTACGCCCTGCCCGGCATGGGCAATCTCTGGCTTTCGGCAACGAAAGATTCATCGCTGATCAGTGTGTTGGGGCAAACGCAGGATTTGCTGTTCATGGGGTATCGCGCCTCGGCTGTGACCAAGCATTACGGATTTTTCTATTCCGTTGCGGCGATCATGTTTCTGGGCATTACAATTGTTTCCGTGATTGCCATCCGGATCATCGAGGCGCGTGTGAACCGGGGTTACCGGTGATGAACGAGTCGTTTACCTTCATTGCTTCGATTGCGCCGACGCTGCTGGCTGCTGTGCCGATGACGCTTGTGCTGACATTTCTTTCCGCCGTGATCGGCAATTCACTGGCTGTGCCGATTGCTGTGGCGCGGCTCTCGGGGAATGTGTTTGTAAGGTATCCGAGCGCGTTCTTCATTTTCGTGATGCGGGGGACGCCGCTTCTGGCACAGACCTATCTGATCTATTACGGGCTCGGCGAATTGCTGCCTGGCTCATGGGTGCAGCAGAGTTTTCTGTGGCCCTATCTGCGCGAGGGATTCTGGTATGCGGTGTTCGCGTTCTCGTTGAACACGGCGGGGTATACAGGTGAGATTTTGCGCGGGGCAATCGAGGCGGTGCCGCGCGGCGAGATCGAGGCGGCCAAAGCCTATGGCATGTCGAGCCGGATGATTTTCTGGCGGATCAAGCTGCCGCGTGCGGTGCAGATTTGCTTGCCGACGATGACGGGCGAGACGATCCTGTTGCTGAAGGCGACGTCGCTGGCCTCGCTGATCACGGTGTGGGAGGTGATGGGCACGGCGCGGCAAATCCAGAAAGTGACGTTCCGGGTGTATGAGCCGCTGCTGGCGGCGGGTTTCATTTATATTGTGCTGGTGTTTATCTTGACGCGGGTGCTGATGATCGTGGAACGTCGCATCAACCGTCACCGTCTCGACCCTGTTGCCGCCTAGAGGATAGTTCATGGATACGACGCTGAAGGTCGAGGATCTGCACAAGCGTTTCGGCGAGGTCGAGGTGCTCAAGGGCGTGTCGCTCGCGGCGAAAACGGGCGATGTGATCGCGATGATCGGATCGAGCGGCTCGGGGAAATCGACGCTGCTCAGGTGTATCAATCTGCTCGAGATGCCGAATTCTGGGCGGGTGGCGGTGAATGGCGAGCTGATCCGGATGAAGTCTTTGCCGGACGGTACTGCGCTGCCCGAGGATCAAAAGCAGGTCGAGCGCATCCGCTCGAAGCTTGCCATGGTGTTCCAGAGCTTCAATCTGTGGTCGCACCGGACGATTTTGGAGAATGTGATCGAGGCGCCGGTGCATGTTTTGAAAGTGCCGCGCAAGGAGGCGATCGAGCGGGCCGAGGCGCTACTCGCGAAAGTGGGGATTGCCGAGAAGCGGAATTTCTATCCCAACCATCTTTCAGGCGGCCAACAGCAGCGGGCGGCGATTGCGCGGGCGCTGGCGATGGAGCCGAGTGTTTTGTTGTTTGACGAGCCGACCTCCGCGCTTGATCCGGAGCTTGTCGGCGAGGTGTTGCAGGTGATGCGCAAACTCGCGGAGGAAGGCCGCACCATGCTGGTGGTGACTCATGAAATGGGATTTGCGCGGGATGTTGCGAGCCAGATCGTGTTTCTGCACAAGGGGCAGATCGAGGAACAGGGCGATCCGCGCGAATTGATCGCCAATCCGAAATCGGAGCGGCTAAAGCAGTTTCTCAGTTCAACGCGGCATTGAGCGCGGGAGGAGAAGTCCCTACGCTATTTCCGTTAGGTCATATTTTAGTCAAAATTGTTGACAGGCAGGGCTAACGCAATACATTCGAGCAAAAAGAGGCTCGGGGGTGTGGCGGTTATGGTTGCGCTTGATTTTTTATTCTCGAAATTGATCCGGAAGGGAACGCTCACGGTGATTGACCCGAAAGGCCAGCGCATGGTCTTCGGAGACGGAAATGCGCCAAAAGCGACCCTTCGAATTCACGACCGGATGACCGCCTGGCGGTTGATGCTGAACCCCGAAATGGAGTCAGGCGAGGCCTATATGGATGGGCGGATGACCTTTGACGGTAGTTCGCTGGAAGAGGCAATCGATCTGATTTTTGCCAATCTCGGCACGTTCACTTTCAGGTTTCCGTTCAGCCCGATCATCAATCCGCTCGGACGGCTCTGGCGCCGGATCGTGCAATTCAATCCTACGGGGCGATCAAGACGCAATGTGAAACATCATTACGATCTCTCCGATACGCTCTATGACCTATTTTTGGACAAGGACCGGCAATATTCCTGCGCCTATTTTATGTCGCCCGACGATACAATCGAGCAGGCGCAGGCGCAAAAGAAGCGGCATATTGCGGCGAAACTTCTGCTGAAACCGGGCCAGAAAATTCTGGATATCGGATCGGGCTGGGGCGGTCTTGGGCTGTATCTCGCGGAAATTGCCAAGGCAGATGTGACCGGATTGACGCTTTCGGACAATCAGCACGAGGTCTCGAACACGCGGGCCAGAACCTCGGGCGTTTCGGATCGCGTCCGGTTCAAGATTTCCGATTACAGGCATGAAACGGGAAAATATGACCGGATTGTCTCGGTGGGCATGTTCGAACATGTCGGTGTGAACCATTTCAATACCTATTTCTGCAAAGTCTCGGAATTGCTGGCTGACGATGGTGTCGCGCTGATCCACGCGATCGGCCGCTCGGACCTGCCCGGGCACACGAACCCTTGGATTAACCGCTATATTTTCCCGGGTGGCTATGCGCCATCGCTCTCGGAAGTCATCCCCGCAATCGAGAAGGCGCATTTGTGCATTACCGATATCGAGATTTTGCGGGTTCACTATGCCGAGACGCTGAAACGTTGGCGCGAGCGGTTCAATGAAAACAGAGAAATCATTCGCGGAATCTATGACGAGCGCTTCTGCCGGATGTGGGAATTCTACCTTATCACGAGCGAATATTCATTCCGTCACAGCGGGCAGATGGTTTTCCAGATCCAGCTCGCAAAAACGGTTGATCGTGTGCCGATAACGCGGGACTATATCACCGAATTCGAGAAGGGTGTTGTCGAGCCCGCATTACCGAGGAACAAGAGAAGGGCTCCGAATGGACAGTCGCACGCTTATCGAGACAATGCCGAAAGCGGAGCTGCATCTTCACATTGAGGGCACGCTCGAACCGGAAATGATGTTTGCGCTTGCAAAGCGTAACGGAATTTCCCTGCGCTACGACTCCGTCGAGAGTATTCGCAATGCTTATGACTTCGGCTCTTTGCAGGATTTTCTCGATCTTTATTACGAGGGCATGTCGGTTCTGATTACGCGGCAGGACTTTTTCGACCTGACCTTCGCGTATCTTGAAAAGATGAATGCGCAGAATGTGCGCCATGTCGAAATCTTCTTTGACCCGCAGGCGCACACGGGACGGGGTATCTCGTTTGATACGGTTTTGAGCGGGATTATCGACGCGTTTGACAGGGCCCGATCCGATTTCGGGATTTCGGCAAAACTGATCCTGTGTTTTCTGCGCCATTTGCCGGAGGAAGAGGCGTTTGTGACGCTGAAGCAGGCGTGCCGTTGCAAGGACCATATTTTTGCAGTCGGCCTCGATTCGTCAGAGAAGGGACACCCGCCCTCCAAATTTGAACGCGTTTTCCGCGAGGCACGCGAACAGGGATTTGTGCCGGTGGCGCATGCGGGCGAGGAAGGCCCTGCGGCCTATGTGTGCGAGGCGATTGATTTATTGCAGGTGCAGCGGATCGACCATGGCAATCGCGCGCTTGAAGACCCCGCGCTCGTTGCGCGGATTGCCCGCCAGCAAATTCCGATGACGGTGTGTCCGCTCTCGAATCGGCGTTTGCAGGTGACGCCTGATCTGAAAGCGCATCCACTCCGGAACATGCTGAATGCCGGGCTTCTGGTGACTGTCAATTCGGATGATCCGTCCTATTTCGGCGGGTATATCAATGACAATTTTATCGCCATCCAAGAGGCACTTGATTTAAACCAGAGCGAACTTCTGGCGCTCGGGCGCAATTCGTTTATCGCGTCCTTTCTCTCTGATGCAGAGAAGCGGGCAGCGCTGGATGTTTTCGACCGGTTTGCCGCAAGCGTTTAGGCGGACACCATTGGACACGGCCCAAAAATCTGATCTATCTTGACCCTTCAACATTGGCAGGGCCTAGCAGCCTGCGCTCACGCCAACCGAAGCTGAAACAGGAGCGCCATTCGTGACGTATGCATTTTCCCGACCCGACGATATTTCCATCGCAAATTGGCGGCTTTCGCCGTTCAATAGGTGGTCGTTTCAGCATGTGCGTGAACTGGTGCCAACGGCGCGCATCCGGATTGCGCAGGGGGCGGCGGGCGGGAAAGATTCGTGGTCTATCCGGAAAGGCGGGATTTCCGTGCCGCTCTCGGCAGGACAGACTGTGCCGCTCGAAAAATTTCTGGCAGAGACGGAAACGAACGGTTTGGTTGTGCTGAGTGGTGGCAAGACGGTGCTGACATGGCACGCACCGGAATGTGACCCGACGGAGCCGCATCTCTTGTTTTCAGTGAGCAAATCGATCACGGGACTTCTTGCGGGGATTTTGCAGGGCCGGGGACTTTTGAACGCGGAGGATCGCGTGACGACCTATGTGCCGGAACTGGCGGGCTCGGCCTATGGCGATGACTGCACCGTGCGGCATCTTCTCGATATGACGGTGAGCCTTGATTTCGTGGAGGATTATCTCGATCCCGAAAGTGCCTTTGCGCGCTATCGGCGGGCGATGTTGTGGAATCCGGTTGATATGACGCAAGATATGCTCAATCTGGTCTCGTTTGCGCAGACATTGCGGCGGCTGCCGCATCCGCATGGCGAGCGGTTTTTCTATGCGTCGCCGACGAGCGACGTGCTTGGCGCGGTTGTGCAGCGGGCGGGCGGCAAGCCATTCGCCGAGCTTGTCAGCGAATTACTCTGGCAGAAGATCGGCGCATCGACAGAAGCCTATGTGACAGTGGACCCGCAGGGCAATCCGCGTTCGGCGGGCGGGATTTGCGTGACGACGGACGATCTCGCGAAAGTGGGCGAGATGGTGCGGATGAAGGGACGCGCCGGGAATGAACAGGTCGTGCCGGAAGGCTGGATCAGCGATCTCTGGACAGGTGGCAGCCGCGAGGCGTGGCTGAAGGGCGGCGAACATTTGTTGAGCGACGGCCGATATCGCAGCCAATGGTATGAGGTGGGTGACGCGAATAAATGTCTCTGCGCCATCGGCATTCACGGCCAATGGATCTATATCGACCCGACACATGGCGTGGTGATTGCCAAAACATCGGCGCAGGCTTTGCCCGTGGATGACGGGATCGACCGCGACTGCCTCGCGGCGTTTGCGAGCCTTGCGACGCAGTTTGCGGCGGGTTGATCAGGCGGTTGCTGACAGGCCGTTCGGATAGATCAGGCTTTTGATGAAGCCGGGTGCGTTTTCGGCGTGTTTGCGGAATGCGTCGGGCGTCTCGGCCAGCAGGAACGAATGGCTGACGATGGTATCGACATCCACCGTTCCGGATGTGACGAGATCAATGGCGCGGGGATAGACATTGCCCATGCGGCGGGAAAACTTGATCTTGAGGCCGCGCCGCCGTGCCTCGGCCGCAGGCAGAGTGTAGGTGTCGCCATCGGGAATGCCGACAAGCGTGAGACGTCCGCCAATGCGTGCGGCCAACACCGCCTCGCGGAAGCCATCCGGCGAATTCGTGGCTTCGACGACAAGGGGGGTCCCCTCCCCTTTTGTGAAGGTTCGAAGTTCGTCGATCGAGCTTGCGACCTGGGTGGCTCCGAGCTTGAGAGCCATTTCGCGGCGATGGGCTTGCGGATCGACGGCGAGGATTTCTCCGGCGCCTGCCGCCTTCAGCACCTGCAGAATGAGCAGGCCTATGGGGCCGCAGCCGAGGAGCGAGACGCGCTCGAGCAAACGGGGCTTGGCGAGATCAACGGCATGGATGGCAACGCCGAGGGGTTCGAGCATCACCGCCTGAAGCGGGGTGAGCGTTTGCGGCAGCGGAACGATCTGATCCTCCGGCACCCAGATTTTCTGGGTCATCGCGCCATCGAAAGGCGGAGCACCGATAAATTCGACATTCGGACAGAGATTATGGAAGCCAGCATGGCAGTGGGCGCAGGTGCCGCAGGCTTTATTTGGGTCCACCGCGACGAGAGCGCCTTTGGCAAGGCCGCGGGACGGGACATCCTGTTCGAGCCAGCCGGCGAATTCATGGCCCGGAACGAAGGGCTTGCGGATGATTGCGCCACCAATGCCGCCATCCTTGTAATAATGGAGGTCCGAGCCGCACAGGCCGACGGCGGCGACTTTCAAAAGGGCCTCGCCTTCCGCGCCTTCGCGCAGATTGAAAGGAGACACACGCGCATCAAATGCTGCGTGGAGATAGAGAGCTTCCATAATGAGACCATCCGACGGGCAGTGAAACAACGTAGCGCGCAGACTAGCACAAACTGATTTGAAATGCCGAGAGGGGAAGCCAATCGCGACGGATTTCAGAGTCAGCAGTGGTGCCGGTCAGTTGACAATTGCCAGACGCGGCCTGAGCGATTTGGGAACGAGGCGCGGCTTGAAATAGGCTGGTGCCTTGTTGCCCCCATCGATGACCGTGAAAAACGTGTCGACAATATTGTCGGCCGAGTCGATTGCGCGGAGGGTTTTCGCACCAAAGCCGGAGGAACAGTAGCGCCGCGCTTCCGCCTTCAGATCAACCTCCTTGAACGAAAAAGCCATTGTCTGCCAGACTTCGTTTTCGTCCAGGAACTGGATCCGTACAATATCCATCTCAACGCTACCCTAACATCGCTTGTAGACTTCACCAGCGGCTTTGGTGACCGCTTGGCGAGTATCAGCAAGTTTGATGCCGGAACGCGGATGAAATAATTTTATTTTTTCGGGAACTGGCACATGCTTTGCATTGTTAATACTTAAGTAATATTTTTGACAGGGGGCACTTATGAATATTAACGACATGACCTATCTCGACGACATCAAATGGTACCGGATCGAAAAGCGTCTGGAAGATTTGAAAGAATGGACAAAAATGAAAAAAGTTTTGTTCAACACTCGTAAATCGCGGACAAATCAGGTGCGGCGGTTCAACAAGATGCACTCTGAAATGAACGCAATGGGCGCTTGATCCCAACGAATTGCGGCTTTCCTGGCGAAATTTCCTGCGATATACGCTCAATTCGCAATAGGGAAATTGTTTATTTATTTTTATTGAATGCGCGATTGCCTTTACCGCGCAGGCACTGTACTGTTTTTTATTAATGAAACGTTTTTAGAGGACGAGATGATAACGGGAACTGTAAAGTGGTTTAATAGCGCCAAGGGTTTTGGGTTTATTCAGCCTGATAATGGCGGCGCTGATGTGTTCGTGCATATTTCTGCTGTTGAACAGGCAGGACTGCGCGATCTGCAGGAAAACCAGAAGATTGGCTTTGAATTGATCGCCGACCCCAAGAAGGGCAAGACGAGCGCTGGCAATCTGAAACTGATCTGATCAGTCGAAGCGGCGTAACGATCTACGGTCTTTACTCCGCTTCCTTGCCACACTGACATTAATGACCGCTTGGCGCATGCGTTGAGCGGTTTTTTGTTGTTCATTTTTTCCAACGAGCAATCGCTTTACATGAATTGATTAGTTGGCTTTCCTGTGGTTCCATCAGTGCCTCAATAGTGAAGGGGCTGGACATGGATGATCGGCGGTTCGGACAGGAAGATTCCCGTGGCAATTGGGTGCCGGAAAAGCCGATCAGTTACGGGCCGTTCTTTGAGTGGCCGCCGAACCCGCGGGCTTTGTTCAAGTTCTTTTTCGGATTTCCAGGGTATTTTTTGCCGTGGAACGTGCTTTATGCCGTGGCGGCCCTCCTGATCTGGACCTATCTGACGCCGCCGCTTGAGACGCTCGCGACATTTTCACCCATCTGGGCGGGAATGATCCTCGGGCGGAATATCGTGCTCGCGCTGCTTGTCTATGGGGCGTGGCATATATGGCTTTATGTGTGGCGTAGGCAGGGGACGCAGTTCAAATACAACAAGCAATGGCCGAAGGAGGAGTCGGGCGCGTTCCTGTTCAAGAACCAGACCTATGACAATATGTTTCATACGCTGGTGAGCGGTGTGCCGATCTGGACGGCGTATGAGGTGTTGCTGCTCTGGGCCTATGCCAACCAGATTGCGCCGATGATCGAATTCTCAACCCATCCTGTCGGGTTTACGGCATTGTTCTTCCTGGTGCCGTTTATCCACGAGGTCGGGTTTTATTTCGCGCATCGTTTGCTGCACTGGACGCCGCTCTACGAGATGGCGCACAAGCTGCATCACCGGAACGTCAATCCGGGACCATGGTCGGGATTGTCGATGCATCCGCTGGAGCATGTGATTTATTTTTCGACGATTGCGCTGTTTTTCCTGATCCCCTCCCATCCGGTCCACATGATCAACCTCGCCTCGCGCCTCGGGCTTGCGCCCGCGCAGGGCCATACCGGATTTGACCGCGTGGTTGTGGGCAATGAGGCGAGCATGGACACGTCTTATTACGCGCACTATTTGCATCACAAATATTTCGAGGTGAATTATTCAGACGGGATGGTGCCGCTCGATCGCTGGTTCGGCTCGTTCCACGACGGGACGCCCGAAGCCCATGAGGCAATGAAGGCACGACGGATGCGGCGGAGTGCGTGAGGTGGAGCTTTCCTCACGATAATTAACGGGAAGTTTTTACAAGGGCAGCATGCCGATTTCGGTCACTCACCCTGCCATTGGAAGACTTCGCAATTTTGCATCCAGTGGCCCGTCATGGCGCTGAAGAAGGTGGCGTGGCCGACGACTGCGATGCGCTGGGCTTCGTGCCCCCGGAGCCAGTCTTTGAAATGTTCGACGCGCTGCTGGAAGGTCTCGACGGGCTCGACCGCGAAGGGGCCGACGGAGGCGGGATCATGGTGCCACCAAGGATCGTCGAGATGGTCGAAATCGAAATGGGGGAATTCTTCCGCAAGAATGGTCGGCGAACGGCCAACGTCAGCCGTTGATTCGACGCGCTCGCGATGCCGGCAGGTGACGAAAGTGGGCAGGTTTCGGCCGCGAAAGATGAAGCTTGCGGTCTGGATCGCGCGGGTCAGGGGCGAGGCGACGACGAGATCGACGTGAAAATCCTTGAGCGCGATGCCGGTCTGAGTGGCTTGTTGCTCGCCAAGTTCGCTCAGTCGCGCATCGATAAAGCCGGGATCACGGCCCGTCAACTCATAGGCTGCGTTGAAGGTGGACTGGCCGTGGCGAATGAGCGTGATGTGTTTCAAGAGAACGATCCTCCAAGCAACTCAATTTTTTAACGATGTGGAAGTGGTGCTGATTCTTCAAGTTTGATCGCGCCTCACGGGCTGCCTTTTGCAGCGGATAACTTTCATAGAGTCCGGAAATTGAACTTGTAGGATGACCAAACTCAGGTCAGTATCGGGATCAGGGTCGAGGCCGGTTGATTTGCCGGCCGGCGACAGGAAAATATCATGAAGATGAAAATTCCCACGCTTGAGAGAGACCAGCATCTGCCCAGTCGGGTAGCGTCGTCCATCAATCGGGAAATTTCTTCCGGGCGGCTTCAGACAGGTGCGCGGTTGCCAACAGAAAATGAAATGGCAGAAAGTTTCGGTGTGAGCCGCAATGTGATCCGGGAAGCCGTATCCCAGTTGCGGGCCGACGGGGTTATCATGGCGCGGCAGGGAGTCGGTGCTTTTGTGATGGCTCCCGAGAAACGCTCTGTCATCCGGATTGATCCGGCGGCCCTGCGCGATACGGAAGGCATGGAGCGGTTTTTCGAATTGCGCAATATTCTCGAGACGGAGGCCGCGGGACTGGCAGCGGAGCGGCGCAGCCAGGGGTCGCTTGACCTTATTCGTGATGCCCTTGACCGGATGAGCGGCAATGAGCGCTGGGAGGAAGGCAGTATCGATGCCGATCTTGCCTTCCATCGGGAAATTGCACACGCGACCGGAAATGAATTCATCAATACGTTCATCAGCTTCATTTGCGAGCGCATTCGGCAATCAATCCATTATGCGCGGGAAACAAACCCGATCGACAGTCTGGTCGAAACCAATCTCGCCGAGCACGCCGCCATTTATGAAGCGATTGTGAGCGGCGATCCGGATACTGCCCGCCTCGCGATGAGACGGCACATTATAGGGGCGGCGGAACGGGTCGGGATCAACATGACCCGCACCCTTCATGACCGGCCATTACTGAACGAGACAAGAAAGGTAAACTGATGGCATTCGCACAGGAACAGGCAATTTCCGACATTTGTATTCTGGTCGAGAATATTGAGGCCACCGTTGCATTTTACACGGAAAAGCTCGGCTTCAAACTCCGGCGCAGGGCGGAAGGATTTGCGGATTTCAGCGGTGTCGGGCTTACACTGGCCGCATGGGAACTCGACCATCTCAATACCCATACAGGGGTATCCAATGCCCGTGGGCCGCAGGGAATTCACAAGACTTGTATTGCAGTCGAACTGAAATCACCTGATCTGGTCGACCAGTATTTCAAAGAGCTGCATGACAAGGGCGTTACATTTGTGAAGCCTCCGGAAGATTATCTCTGGAATGCACGCTGCGCCTATTTTTCTGACCCGGACGGAACCGTCTGGGAACTTTACGCTTGGCTCAAGGGTGGACCGGGGGATTACCATCAGATCCATGATGAATAAAAAAGTTGATCCGGCACAGCTTTTTTCCACCAACGCCATGGCAAAATGTCATGGCATATTCAAGGAGTTAGAAAATGACACAGACGAGATTGACAACCGACCGTCGCGGATTTCTTGGGCTTGCAGCAGGTGGCGTTGCAGCGGCAAGCGCAGGAATTTCGTTGATGCTGCCGCAATCCGCGAAGGCCGCAGCCAAAGTGATCATCAAGTATGACTGGCTTATGTCAAACGGCCAGATCGGCGATATCATGGCCGTCCAGAACGGTTATTTCAAAGAAGCGGGTCTTGATGTCGAATTCAGCCCGGGCGGGCCAAACTCGGCAACTGTTCCACCTGTTGTTTCGGGACAGGCAACATTGGGCCAGTTTTCCGAGTCAACACAACTTGTTGCAGCGCGTGCCTCCGGTGTACCCGTCAAGATTATCGCCTGTGGCTTCCGCACAGGGCCTTATGCCCTTGCCTCTCTGCCGAAAGCCCCCGTGCGATCAGCCGCCGACATGATCGGCAAAAAGATCGGCATCCAGCCAACCGCCCGCGTCGTGATTGACGCGATTATTGCCCAGAACAAACTCGATGCGTCGAAGATCACGATCGTCAATGTCGGCTTCGACAAGGCACCGCTCGAGCGTGGCGAAGTTGACGCGATTGGCGGTTGGGTTACGAACACGCAGTCGCTGTCTGTTCTCGGGCCGGACCGGATCGACCTTCTGGTCAGCGACATGGGTCTGCCATCTTACGCAAACGTCTTCTTCGCGACAGACGAAGCGATCGAGAAGAATGCGGATGTCCTGGCCAAATTCATCGGCGCGGTGTCGAAGGGATGGGCATGGACCAAAGCCAACCCGCAGGAGGCCGTTAAAAAGGCGGTCAACGCCTATCCGGATATGAGCCTCGAATGGGAAATGAAGACAATCGATCTGGTCATGAAACTGAGTTTCGATGCCAATACGGCGAAGAATGGCTGGGGAACGTTTGATCCGCAATCGATTGAAAAGCAGATCGCCATGTTTGATGCCCTGAAGCAATATGAGACAGGTCGTCCAAAACTGGCTGATGTCTACACAACCAAGATTTTGGAAATGACGGAAAGCGTTCGTCCAAAAATCTAATACGCTGGGACTTTTCTAAATGAACGCTGCACACGCGGACTACGCAATTGCGGCCAAGGCGCTCGATGTCGGCTATCAGTCGGCATCGGGCGCGCTGAATATTGTTTTGCAGGATTTCAATCTTGATGTTCCCGAAGGCGAATTTTTGACCATTATCGGGCCTTCGGGGTGTGGCAAGTCGACATTTCTGCGCGCGGTTGCCGACCTCGTTCAACCGGTGAAGGGATCGCTTGAGGTTTTCGGTTCAAAGCCAGTCGACTCCCGTCTCAAGCGGGACGTTTCCTTTGTTTTCCAAGACTCGACGCTGCTGCCGTGGCGCACCGTTCTTGAAAATGTCCTGCTCCCGTTGCAAATCGGGAAGGCGGGCACCGAGGGAAGCAGCGGGGATGCCAACGCTCTCCTCGATATGTTGGGGCTTTCGAATTTCAAGAACAGATATCCGGGACAGCTCTCGGGCGGCCAAAAGCAGCGCGTAGCCATTGCACGCGCCCTGATTTCGAAGCCGAAAATCCTGCTGATGGATGAGCCGTTCGGTGCACTGGACGAGATTACGCGCGACAGGCTGAATGATGAACTGCTCCGGATCTGGCGCGACACGGGAATGACCATTCTGTTTGTCACCCATAGTATCATGGAGGCCGCGTATCTCGGCGAACGCGCCCTGATCCTTTCGGCAAATCCCGGGCGGGTGCGCAAAATTGTCGATCTGCGATCGCTCAAGGACAACGGACAAACGCTGTCACGGGAAGACCCGCGGCTGACCGACGCCATGCGCGACATGCGCAACGAACTTTCGCACTGCTGAGACCGCGCGATGAGCATCAAACTGCCCTCCCCCTGGAATATTGTTCTGCCGCTCGGCGGAGCCGTTTCGGTTCTGATTGCGTGGCAGTTTCTGCTGCCGCTTGCGGGGGTGCCGTCCTACATCGTGCCGACGCCCTCGGAAATCGGGGGTGTGATGACCAAGGAATATGCCCTGCTCTGGCGGAATTTCTGGCCTACGCTGCACGAGAGCGTACTTGGCTTTTTGTTCGGCAACGGGATCGCCGTTATTCTGGCGATTGTCTTCGTTCATAACCGTTATCTGCAAGCTGCCTATTTTCCGGTGATCCTTTTTTTGAATACGATTCCCATTCTGGCCCTTGCGCCCGTCATCATCCTGATGTTCGGGCTTGGCATGGCACCGAAAGTGGTGATTGCGGCGGTGATCTGCTTTTTTCCCACATTGGTGAACATGATCCGGGGGCTCGAATCGATCACCCCGAACGAGCACGAGCTTTTCAGGATTTTATCGGCGTCGAAAGCTGAAACGCTCTGGCGTCTGAGGCTGCCGCGGGCGGCTCCATTCCTGTTTTCATCACTCAGAATTGCCTCTGCGACGGCGGTGATCGGGGCGGTGGTTGGCGAATGGATCGGGTCGGATCGCGGGTTGGGGGCGATGATCATCCAGGCGACGTTCAATTATCAATCGGGACGGCTCTATGCCGCGATTGTCCTCTGTTCCCTGCTGTCGATCTCGATTTTTGCGCTGGTGGTGGCGTGCGAAAAATGGGTCATCCGCTATCACGACTGAGCCCATTTTCCGATCCGTTCAGCTCATAGCAGAGGATCTAATCGCCTTGATCAATGCGTCCGACGGCGGGTGACGTAATCATCCATCTTGGCGTTGAAGGTCTGATCGTCCCAGCCCTCGGCAAGCGCCTGACGCATCAGATCCTGCTGGCTTGGCGGGGCCATGCCGGACAGGGGCGAGTCGATATCGAGATTGACCGGAAAGGAATAGCCCTCGGCGCAGGCTGCGATGATGTGCTCGACGTCCCGCTCGGAGAAGGCGGAGGCCGCGATCATGGCCTTGAGTTTCGGGAACAGGAGTTTGCTCATGCGGATCCGGTCCACGACCTCGATCGAGCGGCCATAGCCGGAGCCGATCTGCATGAGATTGGCGAAACGGACAATGTCTTTCGAGGTATTGGTTCCGGCCGCGTGGAAGGTTGCGGGATTGAAGAAAATCGCGTCGCCTTTTTTCAGCTCGACCTGAACATGATGTTCCTCAAAATAGGCCCGGAACTCTTTGCGCGTGATGGCGAGATAGCCCGGCACATAGCGGTGCGAGAAGGGCAGAAGCTTGGTCGGGCCGCTTTCGAGCGGCATGTCGCAATGGGCCACGGCGCCCTGAAGCGTCAAGGCGGCGGAAAGCTGGTGGACATGGGCCGGATATTGGACGAGCTGCGCGGCACTCTGGAATCCCATGTGGTAATCGCGATGGGGTGTCTGGGCCTTGCCACCCGGATAGACAATATTGACCTGCGTGGTGATCTGGTAGAGCGGGCCGAGCCATGCCCGGCTGATCAGGCTGACAATATCGAGGGCATTATAGCGGGCGAAGGATTCCGGTGAGGCAGCGCAGAGTTTTTCATGCGCATTCCAGAGGCGGGCATTATCGCCCGGCTTGCCGAAATAATCGCCGCGCTGTCCCATCGTCTTGCGTTCTTCGTCGATGATCGACTGCAAGACGGATGTCGCCTCGTCGATGACAGCGAGATCCTTGTAGGCACGGCGGAAGACGATGACGCCCGGACCTTCGCGGAGAATGCGGGTCCACTCGGCCATGTAGCGTGCGATGACGGCAGGTTCGCCGATATGGCTCGCAATCAGTTGCGCGTCATAGATGGGGATATTTTTCTGGATTTCGACGGCCAGCGGGTAGTGCATATGCTTGGCTGCCTGCGTGATATCGGCGATGAATGCATCGAGCGAGACGGAGTCTTCGGTCAGCCATTCAGGTGTTTCAGGCGCAACATGTTTGTTCATGACGTCAACCTCCCTTTATCTTGCGCACGCAATCCGGAATGGCTACGCGACACTTATTATTGAGCGAAGACTATGCAAGCCATTGCAGACCGTCAAGGCGCATGGAACCAATGACCTCGGCCCGCTCATGCCTGCAGATTGCGCATGATTTCCATGGCGATGTTTTTCATCGGCGCGATCGGTGCGCTCAAAATCCTGAGCCGGTCGAACTCGGCGGGATGGGTTGCAAGATAATCGCGGAGGGCGTTGCCGAAACCGAGCCGCAATTCGGTGCCGATATTGAATTTTTTGACGCGGGTTTCACGCGCCAAATCGCGGCGGACTGACGGGGGAATGCCGCTGCCGCCATGCAGGACAAGGGGAGCCCGCGTCAGGGACTGGATGTCGGCAAGCCGCGTCCAGTCAATCATGGCGGCGTGCTCGGTTTGAAGGTGCACATTGCCGATCGAGATTGCGAGGGCATCAATGCCGGTTTCTCGCTCGAAGCGGGCGGCCTCCTCCGGATCGGTCATGGCGGAGGCTGCCCCGCCTGCATAGCCGACGGCGCCGATCTCACCTTCGACCGACAATTTGTGCGGTTTGGCGAGGCCTTTGACGCGGGCTGTGAGTGCGATGTTGTCGTCAAGCGGGAGCATCGAACCGTCAATCATCAGGGAGGTGAACCCGCAGTCGATAGCTTCCGAGCACTCCTTAAACGTGTGGGCATGATCGAGATGGCAGACGACCGGCACGCTCGCGCGCTCGGCCAGATAGGTGAACATTTTCCCGAGGACAGAAAGCGGCGTGTGGCGCCGGCATCCGGGGCCGGCTTGAAGAATGACCGGGCATCCGACTTCCTCTGCGGCTTCGGTGAACGCGATTGCATCTTCCCATCCGAGCACGACGAGACCGGCAATGGCGGAGCGGTTTTTTTCGGCCGGTTTCAGGACGTCGCTCAGTGTCGCAAGGGTCATTTGAATTTGGCGATCATGTCTTTGATGCCAGGAATGGTTTCGATCTGATAGGCGTGGGTGGGTTGGAAATATTGCACGAGCGGACGCTGGCTCAGGCCGCCAAGGATGGTGAAATAATACATTTCATAGCCGGGCGCAGCGACGCAGGGGTGGTATCCTTTTTCGAGCACGATGGTGGAGCCATCGACCAGATGATAGGCATCCCCGACCTTGCCATCCTCACGCTGGACGAGCTGCAAGCCGAAGCCGTGATCGGGGCGGAAGCGAAAATTATAGGTCTCGTCATGGCGCGTTTCGAGCGGCAGACGGTCCGTGTCGTGCTTGTGCGGCGGGAAGCCCGACCAGCCGCCCTGCCCGACCGTGAAAAGTTCAGAGACGAGGAGCCGCCCGACGCGGTCACGGTATTTCGCACCGAGAATATGTTTGATCTTGCGATGGGTCTTGGTGTCATCGGAGCCGTACTGGACGACATCGATCTCGTTTGAGCGCACGACGAAGGGGGTCAGAACGCCATCGAATTTCGCGCCCGCGATGAAGATTTCGGCGGTGTCGGAGACGCAGATCATCTGGGCTTTGGCCCCTGATGGAACATAGACGCCTTCGGGCTCGCCGCCCCAGACATCGCCGATACGATTGCCGACGCTCTCGTATTTCTCGCCCTCGATTTCGACGTCGACCGAGCCGGTGGCGGGAACGATCGATGTCTCGTACCCGGGAACCTGATACGCGAACGCCTCGCCGCGCTTGAGTTTGACAATGTTGAAGTAATTGAGCGGCACGCGTGTATCGTCGACATCGATCACGGGGCGGTTGAGATTGTCATAGGGGGGGATATGCATGTTGCGCTCTCCGTCTCACCAGTCGGTTTTTGTTTCAGCCATGAAGGTATCAAGCTCAGTGCGTGTCGGGTTTGCGGGAGCGCATCCGACACGGGTCACGACGAGGGCGGCGGCGGCGGAGCCGCGCCGGACGCACTCCGGAAGCGGCAGACCTTCGGCCAGTCCGGTGACAAAGCCCCCCATGAAACTGTCGCCAGCACCTGTCGGCTTGAGCGCGCGGACGGGATAGATGCCGGAGCGGAATTCGTCCTTGCCGGATCGCGTGATCGCACCCGCCTCGCCCATTTTGTAGACAACGATGCCGGCCGTGCTGGCGGCAAGGGTACGCGCAAAAGCGAGGCCGTCCTGA
>Ga0209358_10000213_pt1 | contig 53828 bp, 47 predicted proteins | sample LauGreFa1BDMLBSN_2_FD_187574 | JGI IMG/M metagenome (GOLD analysis project Ga0209358, IMG submission 187574) | Freshwater lake microbial communities from Lake Michigan, USA - Fa13.BD.MLB.SN (SPAdes) (version 2) | ecosystem: Environmental > Aquatic > Freshwater > Lake | place: Lake Michigan, USA... | reverse complement strand
CAATAAGCGGCAAATCATTGCCTAAATACATCTCTAAATGACTACAGAGAGGCGTACACTTGATGAAATTGTTGAGACTCTTCACAGAAAATTCGCCCTGAATAATGACGGATGGGTCCGGTTTCACAATGAAGTCCATATGATGGTCCGACTCCGAACGCTTGAACTTCGTTTTGGCAAATGTGCCCATACACGAGAAAATCAGGTCATCGCCAACCGATTTGATTTCGACACGGTCAGTGAGCGCATTAAGGTCACGCACAATTTTCTGGAAGTCCGCAGTGGGCAAATTGATGATGGTTGAGTATTCTACGTCGGGAATCACCAGTTCCTCGGTGTCTGGCTCGATGAGTCGCAATTTGTAGTCATAGGTTTGTCCTACATTACGATTGTCAAACTCCATTCCTAAATAAGAGACGATTCCGTCTTGGTAGTCCTCTTTGTCGATGTACATGGTCAGTGTGTCATCATTTGACAAAGTAGAAATCAGTTTGAAAAAATGCATGGTGTTTGTACACACGACAATCTTGTCGGGGACGCAGCGATACATCTCGAACTTATTGGCGTGGAGGACGACGCTAACCAACATAGTATGGGTCTTGTCAAAGTTGATGATGCGCATACCTTCTTTAGTAAAAGTGATGGTGGCATCAGTTAAGATGTCTTTGAGAGCAGTTGTGAGATTACGAATGGGCTGGATGCTGACAGTTTTAATTGTCAAAACATGGTTGTTCTCATTTTTTACGGAATCTACATTCACAGGTTTATCGGCTTTGCTCATCTAATAAGGAAACAAACGCGTTCGTTTTTATATGTTTTTGGATGGTTATTATGTTTTCCAAATAAAGTATTATATTACATTCAACCATAAAACTGGAAGTATAATGATTTATGACATGCCATTTATAGAAATACACAGAGATGTAAAAACATGTACTGTGTGTGAAAACGTTCAGTATATATATTTTAGGTGTGGTATCAACTTGATAATATTATCATATCCAAATAATTCTGGTTTTCCAATAAGCATTATTTATTTGTAAAAAGTCTTTTGAACAATGAACAAACGATGAAAAATAAAACTTTCATTTTTATTTGAAATCCCTTTTTTTAAGGACCTCCTTTAAGGACCCAATGATTTAGGCGTTTTAGAACCTCACATTATAACGATTATAACTAAGATTCTAAACATGACAACTCTGAAATGTATGAGAATCATCATCGATGTAAAATAATCCTGGTTTTCCAATCAGCATTATTTATTTGTAAAAAGTCTTTTGAACGATGAACAAACGATGAAAAATAAAACTTTCATTTTTATTTGGAATCCATTTTTTTAAGGACCCCTTTAAGGACCCTTTTTTAAAGGACCCCTTCGGACCCAATCATTTAGGCATTTTGATGCATCTCGTTATAACACGTATAAACAAGATTCTAAACATGACAACTCTGAAATGTATCAGAATCATCATCGATGTCAAATAATCCTGGTTTTTCAATCAGCATTATTTATTTGTAAAAAGTCTTTTGAACAATGAACAAACGATAAAAAATAAAACTTTCATTTTTATTTGGAATCCCTTTTTTTTAAAGGACCCTTTAAGGTCCGAATAGGGGTCCGAATAGGGGTCCAGATAGGGGGTCCAAAAGGGGCAATCATTTAGGCATTTTTAAAGCTTTCATTAGAACACTTATAACTAAGATTTTAAACATGCCAACTCTGAAATGTATCAGAATCATCATCGATGTAAAATAATCCTGGTTTTCCAATCAGCATTATTTATTTGTAAAAAGTCTTTTGAACAATGAACAAACGATGAAAAATAAAACTTTCATTTTTATTTGGAATCCCTTTTTTTAAGGACCCCTTAGGGTCCGAATAAGGACCCCCTTTAAGGACCCCTTCGGACCCCCTCATTTAGGCATTTTGTTCCCTCTCTTAATCATACCCATAAGACCCCAATTCATCTTCTTCATCTTCCCCTCCTTCACTCTCATCATCTGCATAACAATCACATTCCGATTCTTCGCATTCATCTTCCTCCATATCCGATACAAAAATCGGCATTAAACTGACACACCACGGACTCTCATAATTCCGTTTATTCTGAATTGCCAATTCAAATTGTTCCGGGTTTTTCAACAATGGTGTAGAGAGGAACACCGCAATATTCAAATGTCGGTCATCAAATCCACCATCCCCTTTGGACCCAAAATGCGGATTGTAGAGAGCAAATCCGCGAATAGCCAGGTCCAATTCATCCTTACTTTGTAGACATCCAATCAAGTTCCATCGATAATACCGCACCAAATATGGCCGAAAAATAGTATACAAACGCGATGCCGGGAATCCGCGATGGATAGTGAAATAACCCCGGCATATTTCACGTATATCCTCTACCGAATCTAGATTGGTGCTATTGTCAATCGCATATCGCATCAATACTTTGCGGTGATATTTCTTCAATTTGTCCACGGAAAACCCGCATTCAAAAAATAGCCACAATATTCGCGGAATCTTTTTGCTACCAAATCTAGCATATATTGAGTAGAGGGTTTCTTGACGAAACTCTACATTCGTGTAGGGATTCGCCGGTGATTTTGGCATAATGAATCCAAATGATTGATTCGTGAGAGCACTATAAATGATTTTAACCAAGTCGTTGATATTGAATGTGTATATGTTGCGATTTTCCACGATTTCAATTTTGAAATTGGCAGGTAGTTCCACAAATGGCGTCATTGTCAAATCACAATCATTGTTGTAGTGTGTATATATTTTACGGAGTTTACATCGTTGAACAAATCGCGACAAGATATAGTATTTGCGCTGTGCCCAATAAAAAGACAAATTATCATCGGGGTCCATGTACTGAAACTTGGCGCATTTATGCCACGTGTTCTTGTTTATGGGACTTAATACAAATTGTTTATACATTTTGATTTCATTAGAGCATTCAGCGAGAGGCATTATATGGTTTCACTTTATATTTTTATGTTATTGTAAAAAAACAATAACATATATTGGGTCTGTAGGGACAAAAGTTTAGAATAAGCTATAATCATCATCATAATTGCCGCATTCCATCGCCGCCAAATTACTGACATTGTTATCTACCGCAATCTTCTCCATCTTACACTTGTCATCCTTCTCCAACAACTCCGCAAAACTGGCATCTATGTTTTCGCGCAAATTGACTATTTCAACATCAGCATCTTCGGTTTCTTCTATCGCCTTCATATCCAGCAATAGTCCAAACGCATTTGTGCCATAATAACCGGCTTGTCCACACATTACGTTCGCTGACACACCGCGCATCTGGTCAAACTCACCGTGTCTACTCGCATCCAAGAACATCTCAGTATGCATCTCATAAGTTCCCTTCGAAATCGGTCCAATGTCATCGCTAATAATACCCGAGCGGAACATTGGCACAAGGTCGGCCTTCACTGTCATTCTATCGCACAATATACTCAAATGGTGGTAGTTCACATAGGCATCTGACGCCTCCATCACTTCAACAAACTCGTTCAATATATTTTGTCTCGCAGCTTCAATACCGAGAATATTATGCATTTCACGAATATCGTTGCTATATGTGCGCGTATAATCAATGAAATCCAACATAAACAAATCCATGAGATTTGTTCCCACTGTATCTAGGACCCACATTTCCTTGCGCACAAACTTGTTGTCTTCTTTGACAACGTTGTCTTTAATCAATCGCGGATTCACGTTTTTAATCCCAGACACGCCTCTTAGCACAATATTGTTCAGAATGTTATCCTGGAAAGTTTTCAGCAAATGAATCTCATCGGATTGGTCCAGTGATTCAGGCGTACCCTTCTTCTTGCCTTTATTGAATACCGACGAATTGAGCCGAATCCTGAAGACCAGATTGCTCGAGTTCATATCTGAGAATACGCAAGTGACATCGGAGCCGTGACTATTAGTTATCGCAAAATTAATATCATCCATTGTGATGTTCTTGTCAAGAAGCACTTCGGGGTCGATTTCCATACGCACAATCCACTTGGATTGGTGTGCGACATCAGTTGACGCTCCTTCATTACATTCTGCGACGAGCTTCTCAAACTGATAAAACTGGTCAATGACTTCAACATCTTTGTGGATTTTGGTCGCGCGGTCATTTGGGTCAAAGCAGATTTCAATCGACTTCACTACATCGACCAATTTGGTATGTTCAATCATAACACACAGCTTGGCAGCCTTGTCCTTGTCATGATTGTCACTGGACTTTAAATATACAGTTGCCGAGGGTTTGTCGGGGTTGCGAGTTAGACGCAAGATTTCTTCAATGCGCGGCACACCACGTGTCACATTGGATTTGGTAGCAACACCTGCTAAGTGAAATGTGTCTCTCTGGCACAATCCATTGTATAGATTGAAATTACGAGTATTCTCGACGGTCAGGTCATACGCATATGGAGTCGTGTTATCGACTTCTTCAATCGAAATGATTCTGTCAAACAACACATCTTCATATCGATTATTACGGTCTTCCAATACGATTTCACCGGCAATTTCATTGGGAACCATGGTTGCGTGTTTGCTATATTCATACTTATGTTCATATGAAACAACATAATCAACACATGTTTGTTGTTTAGTTGCGGTTTTCATATTGAGCATCTTTGCCAAAACGGTCGCCTGTTGATTCACAACATTCAGTGTATATGGTTGTTTAATATTTTGAGAACCGCGATTATTTGTGGCTGCCTTCTTAGGCTTGGAAATGTACGCATAAACACCCACAATATTCATCATTTGTTGAATATCAATCAACATTTGCTTGCTAACCGATGTCATCAAGATAGTGTGTGATTTCTTAGATATAGTTCCATCTCCACCAATATACGCATCCAAGAATCCACGAATACATTCTTTGTTTGAAAAGACAATGAGTGGTGAAACATATTTGTTATGGCTCAATTTGCCACATAGTGTTTCCAAGATTCGACACAGAAGCGTATTGTAGATTCGCAAATCTTGACTGGTCCACCCTTCTTGGTTCTTGTTTTCATTACGATATACTTTGGTGGTAATATTCCACGCAGTACATAATTCCAATATAGGAGCAAAGTAGGTGGAATCATTGTTTGAAATTGATATTTGTGTCTTTGTCATACATCCTTCAGCAGCATATGCGCCAACAAGGTAGCCAAAGGTGTAATTCAATTCAATGGATTCCGGAATCATATATTTGGATTGCGATGTTTTCTTGCTATATACACAATTGCTGCGTATACATGTGTTTGATCCATCTTCCTTCTTTTTAGTATCCACATTTATTTTATCAACAAACGAATCACTTCGAGAATATGGAAGTGTGAACAATTTTTCACTGTGATTGGTCCACCAGTGATATTCGTTCATAACTGATTTTGCCTTTTCAAACTCGCTGCCATACAAATAGTTTTTCGGCGACAGGATTTGCTTCAAATCCAAATGAGAAGAGTCGGTATATTCGATGGCCTTCTTTGACACAGGAATGTAATCACCGACACGCAATGTATCACCATTTACGCCAACTATCTTGCCATCTACTAATTTCAAGAACGATTTGGCCTTGGTAGCTATAACTTCGCGGTTTTCCTTGGTAGTTATGCGAAGCATCACATTGGTACCATCTTTGTTGATAACGGGATGTTTAGTAACTGCCTCAATTCGCTCCCAAGAACAAGCACCATCCTCATTACAAGATGGTACCTCATAATATTCATCCAATTCGGCATAAGTAGTGTCGGTTTCAGTATAATATTCTTTCTTGGTCGCTTTCTCAATAAACTCCTTGGTGAAATCGCCAATCTGGACTTTCTTGACAAGTCCATTGCGGCCTCGTACAATGATTTCGGTCTCATATGTCACCGAGTTCAAAGTTAGCTGTGTAGTTGGCTCACCAATCGACTGACCCGCAATCACACCGACCATCTCACCTGGATGGACAATGGCCTTCTTGTACATTAACATAATAGTTTCCAACAATAGCTCCACTGCTTTTTTATTGAATCGCTTTTTCACCAAAATATCCTTGGGAGACAAATTGAAATGATAGAGCACTTTGAACATCTCTGTCGGATTGAACATTTTATTAAGGTCTTGTAGTGTATCAGTCACCATGGTAATATATTCAAATGGCGTAATATCAACGGCAGATGTTGAACTGAGTCCAAGTTGTCCTTGGATGTTTTGAATAATATGCGAAAACGCAACTGGTGCTTTTACAAAATTCTCGTCTTTATACTTGAACACGTTTTCAACCAGTTCTTCGCGGTACTTTATGAATTGCTCAATCATTTTCTTGTTTGACTCAATGAGTGCTGTGATTTGCGAATCCATTCGCGCAACGGCGGGTTTAGTATAAATATTCAAGAGGTCGCCATTGGTATCTTGGTCACCAAGTCCAATCAAGTCAAAGTGCATGTAAATATCTTCGACCGACATATTCACCAAGGGAATATTCTGATTCTCTACGCGAGTCGTGTCAATCCCGTCTTCGCCATATGTAAACTGGATAATCTTTCCCATATTGTTTCGCACAGTGCCGTCATATTCCACTTTCAGGTCCTCCAGACCCTTGACCAATCGACGCTGAATATAACCGGTCTGCGATGTCTTGACAGCAGTATCAATGAGACCCATACGACCACCCATGGCGTGGAAGAAGAGCTCAGGAGCAGTCAGACCCGAAATATACGAATTTTTCACAAACCCACGCGCACCCGGCGAATCGTCATATTTGCGGAAATGGGGCAATGTACGATTGTCGAATCCATATGGAACGCGTTTGCCATCAATACTCTGCTGACCGACACACGAAATCATCTGGGAAATATTCAACATAGAACCCTTGGAACCTGACTTGACAATCATGACAAATCGATTGTCCGAGTTGAGACTATCGACCGCAATTTTGCCAGTTTGTCCAGTAGTATCATTGAGAACGTTGCCGACCTGGGTCTCAAACTCCGTATAATTTGAGCGCCCAGTATTGTTTTCCATAATTCCTAGGTGAACCTTGTCTGTGATATTCTGGACTTCTTCCATCTTGGAACTAATCATCGACGCAATTCGATCTGAGGTGTTTTTGTTGGAAACCAAATCACTGATTCCCACACTGAATGCGCTGGTTTTCATATATTCGGTAATCACGCGCTGTAAATCATCGATGTACTTGGCACATGCCATGTTTCCAAAATCATTACAAACGCGGTTCAAGATACCCTTGGTTCCAGACGCAAACACGCCCTTCTCGGCTTGACCACGAATATACTTGCCATTCTCAATCTCGAGAACATTGTTGGATGTCGCAGCGTCTTCGCCATTGCCAAACAACTTGGTCTTGTACTTTAATGAAATTGGGGGTGTTATTTGTGACAATATATCAAAATTGGTCACGTTTTTCTTGGTAAATATTTCGGGGTTGATTTTGCCATAACCCATTAGCAAGTTCATCGCCTCGCGAGGACTGAAGTCAATACCCTCGCGTGTAAATTGATAAGACCCCAACATAGAGTCCTGGTAGATGCCAATGATAGGGGCATTACTTGAAGGACTGATTATTTGGTAAGGGGTCGCCGCCAAATGTCTGAGTTCTATCTCAGAAAGGACATTTTGTGCAGCATGTAAATTCATCTCGTCTCCATCAAACGGTGGAGTCCCTATGGTTTCCCAAAGGGCCGGACTGTATCTTAAGCAAACTCGGGGTAGCTAACCCTTCATTGTTCACCAATACCCGTTCAGTCTCTGAATGCCTTCCATAGTCTGCTAAATGACATTAGGAAGTAGCACTGCGGATTGCCCATTTCAAGACACTATAACATGTCTATCATTTATCACTTTTTTACCATTGGGTTCAGCTATTAACTGAGTTCCTCATTCGCGTTTCCGCATATGAGTGGTAGTGATAACTTTAGGGGTTTCCCGTCATCAAGGTATTTCGCAAATAAATCTATATATTTTTGAGGCAATTCTATATTATTTTGATTATGATATGATACTAATTTCTCGATATGTTGTTTAACTTGGGATTTTACAATTTTATTATTTTTTGTCAAATTGTCGCGAACCGATAATGCTGCTGTATTTCGCCAATTAAAAGCGACCATTTGTTCTTCTTCATTTGCCAAATCAAACTTTGACAATGGAATTACGTGGTCAATGTGCCATTCTTTTCCGTGATTTTCAATAGTAAACCCTTCACTATTATATTGTATCCATTGGATGTATTCAGTTGTATTACAACCCAAATAATCTATCGTGTGTTTTTCCTTCACATAGTGTAAAGCAATATACACACGAGTCCTGATTATTCGCTTGAACTTTTCTAATGGGTCATCACGCTCACAATCCGCGCATTTTAATCGGTTGAACCGGAATCTGGTTTTTGGTCTGATTTCATTACAATATTTACATATTGTATTGTCCTCGCCAATTGTTGAGTCTAGTTGTGTCCGTAATTCTTCACGCAGTTTTGCTCGTTCGGCTATCTTTTTCTTTTTGTAGTTGGTTGCGTTTTCAATTAATTTTTTTCGATGTTCATCGCTTGCTTGATATTTGCTTCGTCTGTTCTTGTTATTACAGGTTTTACAAATATTGCGGTTTTTTATGAAATCGTCTATATTTTTTTCTTCTTCGCAACTAATGCACGCATTTATCGGTTTTGTATCTGTCTCCATATCATTATTATGTATTTTGTTTTATATTGTTTGCCTTTATATTATAGATTTATTCACTAGGAGGTATCACGCTTTTCACGCCTCCTGTTGCGGACAATGATGGTATTAGCATCGTGAGAATTGTCTTGGTCTATCCGCATTGTATGGTTTTGTACATGCAACGTTCATACGAAAGGTGTCTCCACGAGCCATCACCTTCACAATATGACACATCATACTCATTCGATGTAAACTGGGTTGTCGATTAAACAACACCGCGTCTCCATCCATCATATGACGATGTACTACATCACCGTTTTCCAATTTTATCGACATTCGGTCAAGATATCGCAATGAAATTGGGTTGCCATTTTTTCGTTCCAGTATTTTGGCACCTGGATATGTATCGGGACCGTTTTGAACAAGTTTTGTCAAGAATGCGCGATTTCGGTCATTCACCACCATGGGTTTTGTCAAACACATCGCGACCTTTTTAGGCACTCCGAGCTGTGTCATTGACAAATTGGGGTCACCGGTAATAACGGAACGCGCACTAAAGTCGACGCGCTTTCCCATCAAATTGCCTCGAATACGCCCATTTTTACTGTTCAATCGCCCGGTAATACACTGGAGGGGTCGGCCAGACCGCTGAGCCATTGGCACGGCGCCTTTGATTTTATTATTGACAATCATTGCGGTCGAGTATTGTAAAACACTCGTTAGACTATCAATAACATGCGCCGACGCATTCGCATTGATGCGGTCTGCCAAATCCTTGTTTGTTCGGATGATTTGCCCATAGATATGAGTCAAATCATCTTCACTGCGCTGATTTGCGTCTTGTTTTACAGAAGGTCGAACCGCGGGAGGAGCAACTGGTAAAACCTGGCAAACCATCCAATCTGGACGGCACCAAATAGGACTAAATCCCATGAACTCGACATCGTCATCAGTGATTCGTTTGAATATTTTGAGGACAATTTCCGCGGTCAATTTTATCACGTAATTGCCCTTGTTGGCGTCATTTTCGCCACCAGGAATCGCTTCACTATTTACTAAATTATCCCAAATGGCATTGATTGTTGCCATTCCTTCCAACTTGATTTTATCAGGCTGTTTACACCCACATCCTTGTTCAGTTGCTTCGCCACAACGCTTGATTTTTGAACAAAGTTGATAAACGTAATCCCATCGGTCGGATGCTTTGATATGAATGGCTTGTCTATGTTGTTCTTTGCTGATGAGCAATTTACTACATTTGAAACAAACACATTTGAGAATCTTCATGATTTCCTTCAAATGTTGGATAAAGAATACGGGACGGGCCAATTCAATGTATCCAAAATAACCGGGTGTCATGATGTTGGTCAATCCATCTGTAGGACAAATTGTATTGGGGCCCAAAACGCCCATTCTGGGGTCAAACAACCCACCTGCTACTTCACTATTTCCAATGTACGTATCCTTGGACACCACTTCGACAACTCCTGCCTTCCGGATTTCTTCGGGCGAAAAGAGGCCAAACTGGATGCCAATGATACGGGATGGGTTTTTAAATGAAGTTTGTTTTGCTGACATTTTAAATACTATATACTATGGTTGGTAATATTTATATCGTTTTGCGAATCAATCAAAATCAATTTTTTGGACTATCATCGACCAAAAAATTGAAAATCCGCTGGCTCCAAAAACAAATATTATTCAATATCCCATCCAACTATTAAAATGCCAAAATCAAAAGTAGACACATTTTCAAACAACAACAAAGGCCGTTCTTACAAGAAGAATAAGCCAGACCCGGAGCCAAGTGATTCCGAAAGTGATTATGAGACTATATCCGAAGATGATTCGTATACTTCTTCATCATATGTAGATTCGGGTAGTAGTTACACTTCGGAATCAGTTGTGGACAGGCGCAAAAAAGGAAAGAAACAACGTACTAATAAAAACCGCAATGATGAAGATGATGACGATGATGATGATGACGACGACGACGACGAATTGGATTTCAAAAATATAATTTCACAATTATTGAGTCCAAAAAAGAAGAAATCGACTCCTAAAAGAAAAGATAAAACGTCAAAGTCTAAGTCAAAAACAAAGTCCAAGTCTAAACCTAAGTCAAAACCTAAACCCAAGTATGAATCTTCGGATGAAGAAGAAGATGAATATGAGGAGGAGGAGGATTTAGATAATGAAGATGAGGAGGAAGATGATGATGATCAGGAAGAGGAAGAAGACGATGATCAGGAGGAGGAAGAACAAGAGGAAGCGTCTGGAAAAAAAGACAAGAATTTCAAAATAACGTTGATGATTGGACCTCAGGCAAATAGCGGTCTTAAAAATCGGATTCCATCTAATTTGTCAAATGAAGCCGATTGTGATACAGACGATGAGGAAATCTATATGAAAGAGAATTTTGAGGCGATGGATATGCCAGGAATGCCATTATCTCCATCCAATTCAAATGAACATCGCGCATCTGAATCAAATACGGATTCACAACTTGTGGCAAAAAAGAAAAAGCCCAAAGATGAGAAACCCGACCCTCTCTCAGAAGTCGTCAACATTGAGGAAAAATACCGCGAAATAATTGAGCTTAAACGTGTTCTCATTGACAAATTACGCGTCAAACCCGGCAATAAAATTGTTCAGCGCGCGGTAAAACAATGTAATCATTCCATCAAGAAACTCATCAAACACGCACGCAGTAAAAACGCAAATACATACGAAGAACTCCTTGATAATGCCGACAACCAGGTAATTACAGATGAAATCGACTATTTCAAAACAAAGTTGTCAAACAAAGAACAGCTGCGTATTATGGCCGATTTGCGAGAAATCAATCAACACATGTATGTTGAAAAACCATATCGTTTATCGCTGCTTCAGTCAAATATGCCGCCCAAGTTCAAGGCAGTTGCGCTACAACGGCTCCATCAACTCAGTCTCATGGAACCCGGCGACCCAGAATATTTCAAGCTGAAAAACTGGGTAGACAACTTCATGCGTATCCCATTTGGCGTTCATAAAAACCTGTCGATTAATATCAATGATGGTCTTGATAAATGTAGCGATTTCGTAGTGAAAGCAAAAGAGCAATTGGATAAATGCGTCTATGGTTTAGAAGATGCCAAAATGCAGATTATGCAAATGGTCGGACAATGGATTGCCAATCCGGCATCAATTGGCACGGCAATTGCGATACACGGTCCGCCTGGTTCAGGCAAGTGTTTTGGCAAAGATACGGCCATTATGATGTACGACGGTTCCGTCAAGATGGTCCAGAATATAGCCGTGGGTGATGTATTGATGGGCGACGATTCCACTCCGCGCAATGTTCTTGCTCTTGGTGGCGGCAAAGACAGATTGTATAAGATTGTCTACAATACAGGAGAATACTATATTGTCAATTCTGAGCATATATTGTGTTTGTACAACACACAGAGCAAACAATATGAAGAAATAGAAGTACGCGATTTGGTTCCCATATCAGATACCGACGTGTTTTCAAAATATCTCGCATACAGAACATCAGTCAACTTCACTGAGAACTATTTTACAAAACCGGGTCTCGGTGCTGATGTCCGAATTGCGGGAACTCGCGCCGAGCGGATGGAACTAATGGCCGAATTACTTGGTCCGTCAAATCTGAAAATTGTCAATAAAATCGGTGGAATCATGACTGAGTATTATCAAGAACCGCAATTTGAATTGGCACAAATACTGGCATATGTCGCACGTTCACTCGGATATCGCACATATATAAATTGCGTCAAACCAAGAGATGCGGAATTGTATCGCGTAATCATTCACAGCAAGTTTGAGAACGAAGCGGATATTGAAAGATATACACAAGAATCGGACACGCCGACTCATGTCATGGAGAAGTTTATGATTCGGGTCTACAAAGATGTAGGCGATTATTACGGATTTGAAATTGACGGAAACAAACGATTTGTCCTCGGAGATTTCTCGGTAACGCACAACACGAGTTTGGTGAAAGACGGCATCAGTAAAATACTTGGCAGAGAGTTCGCGTTCATCGCTCTCGGCGGTTGTGGCGACAGCAGTTTCCTGGAAGGACACAGCTACACATATGAAGGCAGTATGTGGGGCAAAATCGCGCAAATAGTAATGGAGAGTAAATGTATGAATCCGGTGATATATTTTGATGAATTGGATAAAGTGAGCGACACCGCGCGTGGTCAAGAAATCATCGGCGTACTCACGCATTTGACAGATACGTCGCAGAACAACCAATTTCACGACAAGTATTTCTCCGAAATCGAGCTGGATTTGAGCAAGTGTTTGTTTATATTCAGCTACAATGACGAGAATCTGGTGAACCCGATTTTGCGCGACAGAATGTACCGCATTCGTACTAAAGGCTATGATTTGAAGGAAAAGACGATTATTGCGCGAAACTATATGTTGCCAAAAATCCGTGAACAAGTTGGGTTTGGTCCGGATGATATTGTGTTTTCGGATGACGTTCTAGGACACATTATTTCAAATCAGGCAAAAGGTGAAGAAGGTGTGCGTAATCTGAAACGCTCGCTTGAAGTCATCCACACCAAGCTGAACTTGTATCGATTGGTGAAGTCGGGGACGCAGATGTTTTCAAAGGAAATGGGGCTAAATGTTTCCTTCCCATACACGTTGACAAAGAAAGATGTGGATACGCTAGTGAAAGTAGACAATGCTGGTTCATCCGCGCTCTCAATGATGTATTTGTAAAGCAAATAATAATCCACATAATAAATATTGGTTGCCAATGAACTAATATTTATTGTTTTTTTACTTGCCAATTTGGGCACTTACACCAGAGGCATTGCCGCCTCTTGTGGTTAAGAGTTGGATATCACCTTCGCTCATACAGATGAATCCCTGAGAATTGGTATATCCGTAGTTTTTACATGTGGTACTGCCCTGGTTGTTGTACATGAAACCGATGGGCTTTTGGTCGCCATAAGAGGCACCAGTAATTTTGCCTTCAGATATCTGTTTGGATATTGTTGACTCGAATCCTTCTTTAGTGAATGTGGCAAAACCATCTCCTACAGAAGACATACTTCCAGTAGGAGCAGGATTTGCAGATAGATCTACTGGCTTTTGTGTAGCATCTTTTGAAACCATGAATGAAGAAAATGGATTTGACGGGGCAGTATTTGGCATGGGTTTCTCTTCAACACCCTCTCTGTTTTCATATGCTTCTTGAATTACCGCAAATCCTTCATACGGATATTCCGAGAATCCTGACTTGCTAGGGACATATGGATTATAACTTTGTGAACCTAAATAAAGGGCCATAACTAAAATAAAAAATAACATGAAAACAATAACTATCCAGCTGTTTGACATCATTTATAATTAATCAGTAGATAATAACCAACGCTGTTGCCTGTGTATACCCTCTATTTCCTACCTCTACGGGCATCGCGCGGCAATTCAGGCACCGATTCTTTGCTAAATGCCGCCAAAAACTGCGTTATTTTGTCGTAACTTTTGACCATATTTTCTCGCTGAGTATCATATCTTTTAGTGAATGTATTTGCCACTAATTTTTTAACAAGTTGAGAGGCGAGCTCGGCCATTATTTTTTGGTTGTATTCAAATGTATTTTGGTAATAATCCACCAATTTTACTAAACCATCTTGATTCTCTTTATAGTCGTTCCGAATCTTATTTACCAGATTGTAAACTTCATTATACAGACCCCGCACATATTCCATTTTTTTTGTGCGTTCTGCCTCCTTTCTTACTAGTAATCCATCAAAATAATCATTTGTCATTTTAATTTCGTTTTTCACATCGCGTGTCTTTTTAATCACAGCATCTACATTTTTGTCAAATGTTTTTGTAATTTTTTTAACAATTTCGGATTTTTTGTCGGCTGCTAAACGAAGACATTTTTCGCGGTTGGCCTTGTCAAAAAACATTGCGATTGGGTTTGTACAAGTATCATTGTCGGCAGTTGAGATTTCTATGTGTATATCGATAAACATTATTCCGAGTAATATTAGCCATACAATAAAAATTGTGATTGTGATAATAACATATATTTTATTGTGTTCCCAGTAATAGCCCATTAAAATAGAGGCATATCATTTATTTTTTCTTTTTGCCCAATTTTCCAAAAGCTTTGCCCACAGATTTGCCAAAATTGCTCACAGATTTGGCCACAGATTTACTCTTGGATTTGCCAGAAGATTTGGTCGAAGGTTGGGGGGATGACATTGCTGGTCCCCACTCTGATGGTTGTCCAATCATCTTGGGTTCTTCAACTGCCGGAGGCGTTGCTACCGGTGCCTGACCACTCACTGTATTTACAGCTGCTCGTACACTTTCTTGTAATGAGCGAGTTCCACTCATCATTTTAATCGTGTCATTGCTAACATGTCGCTGAATAATGAGAGAGGCAATCACTTTCTGCATTCCCTCCTTTAATGCTAAAATATTGTTTTGGAGTTCAATCGCAAGTGTCGTGTTTTTCTTGTCTTTATACAAATCACCGGCATCTATCTTCTTTTTAAGAGACATCACATCTTTTGAAACAGATGATAAAGCACTATTCATTTTATTTGTGGCATTATCCAACGATTTTATTACTGGATTCATAACAATTTGCTGTGTTATTTGTTTTTCGGCATTTTTAATTCCGTCTTTCAACAAGTTTTCGGCATTTGACCACAAAAATGAGTATTTAGCGACATCGGGGCGATAGCGCATGGTTGACCAGTTCATTTTAATTTCAAACTGTTTTGCCATGTAGGCAATAGAGGCCATTGTGATTCCAAAAACCGAAATCACGTAGAATCCATCAGATGACATATTATCGGTTACGTTCAAATCAAAATCCGATATAGAGGCTGACATCGAGAAGATATATAATTTTTGTATATTATTTATTTTTGCCGAAAGAACTTATAAAGAATACTTCTATAAATAGTATAATGAACAATAGTTTTATACAAAGTCTCAATATGAAATCGCTGATGAATAGCGAGGATTATGTCAACAATACAGAGAGGATTCGTGAGTTAAAACACAGTGAACTAATCCTGGAAGATATTGGTAAGCTCTGTCGTATAAAGAAGGACCATTTCCACATGAAAATGGTAGAGGAGGAGAAGTTCAACCATTTGTGTGAGACATCGGCGCCATTTTTATTTAGTAATTATACGGACCTTTTTCGTAAAGTGTTGAAGGATGAACTCGATATGAAGATGATGGTGAACTTTGTTGGCATTTTGAAACAGATTGAAGAGGGCCAGCTAGACCAATATGACGCCTCGGTAAAAGTAGGCACGATTCTGCGCGAAATATATGTGGATAGTGCTATGAGAAGAGGCGATAATTTGGACAAGGAACATGCTGCGGAAGCACCAACGTTTGTTGAACCGGCGTCAATTTCATGGAAGGAATACAAGCAAAAGTCGCAATAATCGCAATAAACAAAAAACAACATAAATAGTTTGCCGTGTAAACTATTTATATGAACGCATTTCGTTTTCTTACACCAACAACTCTTTTACTTAGAGGAATCAAGGAAAAGAGTATTCCATATAGCAAAACATTCAACTATGTGAAAACAACCGTTCTATTTGAATGTGATAAAAATGCCGTATACAATATTCGACGCTATACATTTCCATATCTAGAGAAGCTTATTATCATGAATGACTTAGAGGAATATGAGCACTCTTTTTTGAAATATGAGTATTATGAAAAACCACCTTTCAATATTTATTTGAAAAATAACACCAATGACAAAAAAAGCACGGAACAACCCATATTCCATAATCCATACTACAATATGAATAGTAGCCGATTCATGACGCCGCAACAATATGATTATGTGAAGCGGATTTGCGATATTAGGCGCTCGTATTACAATTTTTGAATAGCAAATACCAACACCATCGTCATATTTTTGATGATTGAGCAACTAGCGCAATATGGTTAATGCGACAATAAATGCTGAGTCCCTCTATATTTACACCGGGACACCCTTTGATACACATACTTTTAATTTTGTGGGTTGATGGCAAACACTCGCTCACGGACGTTATTCCTGGCGCATTAATAATTGAGATGTGTTCTATTGATGGCATATTTGCAATACCTAGCAATGATCGAAAATGTGTCGTATTTCCACCATCAATGTAGAGTTCTTTTATATGGGGGTGTTTACAGCCAGATAAATCGGTGAGAGTAATTGGCGCAAAAGAGAGGCGCTGTAAATTATAGAGATACATGAGTTTATCAAGTTTCAAATAATTGTCGGCGGGAATTGTGAGCGATGTCGTGCCGAGTGATACAAATGCGCTGTTTAAACGAATATTGAGTTCGGCATTGGCGACGATTGTCTCCAATTTAGATACACGGGATTGGAGTGATGAGAGGAGATTATCGACGGACGCGATAGCGTCGTTGCACCGTTTATCGACGGACGCGATAGCGTCGTTGCACCGTTTATCGACGGACGCTACAGCATCCGTTGTCCATTTTTGAACCATTCGTTCTAATTGAGTCTGCCTCTCTTCCATCCGATTAAAATTGAGTGTTAGTTGCCCTTCAGTCGTAATCATTTTTTCTTTGATATGAACAGGAAAATCATACATAATAAAACCATTGATTTGCGCACGAAATCGCAGAGTCATTGTCTTGCCCGATATTGTGATATTTGCACTATATCCGGCATCTTCAGCAAAACAGTTGGTAATTAGTTGATAAACACTCTCCAATGGCAGCGATAGGTGAAAATCGCTGTTATCTAGATACGTTTCATAATTGATGAATCCAATTGTATCGGTCAACTTCATGTAAATTGTGCGATTGCTAAATGATGTTAGGATTGTGTAGTGATTTATAATAAACGATTCTGCGGTGGACATACTTAATACATAATTGGGCGAAATGTTTATGCTAAAAAATTGATTAATTGTTTAGCATAATGGCATATATTACAAAATAAATATACATTTAGTAATATGGAATCAGCATCCGCAACAGCATCAGCATCCGCAACAGCATCCGCATCCGTATCCGCATCCGCATCCACAACAACATCGTTCTACGCCGTAAGACGAGGCATTGTACCCGGTATTTATACTTCGTGGGAAGAATGCAAAGCACAAATCGATGGATTTCCGGGCGCGCAATACAAAAAGTTCAAATTGGCACAAGAGGCCGAAATATTTATGAACACTATTCAAGTTGGCAACTCACAAAATGAAATCAACCTAGAGTCATTATCACTCGAACAAAAATACGCTTTCTATAAATATCGCGCCGGTTCCAATTTGTTCATCACTGGGCCTGGTGGAACAGGCAAATCGCATCTTATCAAGACGATTCGCCAAGACCTGGAACAGCGAAGCACTAAATACGCGGTTTGTGCTCTGACCGGATGCGCCGCCGTCCTACTCAATTGTTTCGCAAAAACTATTCATTCATGGAGTGGAATTGGACTTTGTCAGGGCGAGGTCCACGAAATTGTAGACAAAGCCGCAAAGAATCGAAAGGCGAATACCAATTGGAAGTCTACGAGGGTTCTCATTGTTGACGAAGTCTCAATGATGTCGCAAAAAATGTTTGAAGTATTGGACCGCATTGGCCAAGTCATACGCAAAAATCCGCTGCGTCCTTTTGGTGGTATCCAGATCATTTTCATCGGGGATTTCTACCAGCTTCCTCCCGTCGGAAAACGCGACGAACCTGAAACGACGCGTTTCTGTTTTGAATCCGCGCGATGGTCGGCAACTTTTCCCGCGGAGTCGCATATTGCTCTGAAAACTATGTTTCGTCACAAGAATCCAGAGTTCATCAAAGTCTTGGATGAAGTACGCCAAGGTGTATTGACACCAGAATCAGCAGCTCTTCTACGTGCGCGCATATTGGAACCGACCGAATGCGACGGAATTGTACCCACCAAATTGTTTCCGCGAAATGCCGATGCCGAGCGGGTGAACGATACCATGTATGCTAAATTGACAGACGCGGAACATCTATATGAATCCAAACGCCTAACCCGCTTATCGACATATACGGAAACTGGTACACCAATTCCAACAGACCTTATTGTGCGAACCGAGGCACTCAGTCCCGATGAGATGAAACAGCAACTGGATTTGTTCGAAGAAAATAGCAAAATAGTGCCAAAACTTCGGCTAAAAAAAGGCGCCGTTGTAATGTGTCTTGCGAACCTGGATACAGATTCGGGAATATGTAATGGGTCACAAGGAATCGTTGTGGATTTTGTTGGCGGAACGACAGTCCCCGTTGTGAAGTTTCTAAATGGAATAACGATGCCGATTTCACCCAAAGTATACCAGCACGGTGATTATCCTCGACTTGGAATAGAACAGGTGCCATTGCGATTGGCATGGGCATTCACAATACATAAATCACAAGGGGTTACACTTGACCTGGCACAAATGGATTTAGGGTCAAATATATTTGAGTATGGCCAGAGTTATGTAGGGTTGAGTAGGATTCGAACCTTGGATGGACTTTATTTAAGCGGATTCAATCCGCAGAAAATCAAGACGAATCCGCGTGTAGCAGCATTTTATGAAGGCATTGGTGTAATAACGGAGCAAATGGTTATGGACGCGGAAGAACGGATAAAGCAAGAGGATTCATTTCGAATGCCATCTGGTGAAAAGCCATCTGGCGAAAAGCCATCTGGCGAAAAGCTATCTGGCGAAAAGCCATTTGACCCAAATGTGTTTGTTGTGCGACTCTAATGTTGGAGCTGTGCGACTGTAATGTTGACGTTACTCGTTAAAGTACAATTGCTTGTTTTTTTAGCATGATATACAAAAATATAGTTAATATTAGTGTACCCCATAAAATATTCATATAATCAATTGTCAATCCATATTTTGATAAAATTCCATATTTTGATAAAATATAAATAGCAAGAATAATCATCATAAAAATGATAATTGTAAACAGCAACGTAGTCAAATAGAAATATAATGAATCTAATGCCATAATACCAAACATGGTTAATAAAAAAAAGAAAGTAAATGTCATCAATATATATTCGCCTAATATCTTGTTTTTTTACTCAATTTGCTTGGTTATAGTGTATTATTTAGTGATAATCATACGCACAATATAGGTAGTTGATGTAAACAGTATGGAGCCCCATATCATATCCATCAACGCAATCGACAAATCATATTTTTTAAACATGGCGTAATTTGTGAAATCGAATACCCCGTATATAACAAGTCCAAGTAATGCTGCTTGCCATAATGGTTTACCGGGTTCGATAATGAACACATAGAGGCCAATGACCAACAAGGCATACACGATTATAGCACCCGCCCATTTTAGTTCAAGTGCTGTCCTCTGTATTTTGGCAACAAGTTGTCCATACATGGATTTAGTCAAATAAAGGTATACTGAATCGAGTGCCAGCATAACAAACAGAATTGTGAAAATTGTAATTACCATGGATGACATCTTTATATATTCACAAAATATATTGTTTTTTCTTTTCACTGAATGTAATATATAGTATTATGAATCTAGGCAATAATAGAATACAACCCAATGGATTAATTGACGGCGTACATCGCGAAATCATTGTTTCTCAACATCAACGCACCGACGAATTGAATCAACGAATCGGCAGTCGTCAATTCTCCGATATGCCACTCGAACCCAATTTCTCGCCGCGACCTCTCTCCACCAAATATAATTTGCCGATGGTTGTTGCGCCCACCGTACCAATCCAACAATATGTAGAACACAATGTTTCGCAAAATTTCAATCCGGCAACTCGACGAGGACCCTACAAGGCATATATGAGAAACGTTGATACCGAGACTGTGCTCCGCAATCAGACGATGGCGCTTCAACATTCGTCGCAATCCGTATATGTACCCAGCTCTACAAGTGACCTTTATCGTGTAGACGTCGTATCGAGACCCGTCGCACAACCCTATGCCGGACTATTTGAGAAACCGGTTTTGGCAGACCGCGCTCGGCCCAATTTGGCGGGGATCGGCCAAGACCGATTCTTCAATTCTACGCGAACACAACTGCGACAATAAGTTTGCTCCTAATATATATGCCATCTTGGAGTACTATTTTGTTTGTGCTTACTATTGCGGCACTAATTATGACACTATTTAGGAAGAAAATAGAGGAAGGATTCACACAATCAGAACGGTTTCTTCTGAAAATGGATGGCGATTCATATGATGATTTTTACGCAAAAATATATGACCGACTACATTTGCCGGAAGACCGTGTGAAACCCGAATTGGCGCAAATACTCAATATGACGGGGGCTGACGACAATAGTGTTTTCCTGGATGTTGGTTCGGGAACGGGAGAAACGCTGCGACAGTTGACGGAATCGGGCGCCAAATGTGTGGGTATTGATAAATCGCCGGCGATGGCGACACAATCGCAATTGAAAACGGACGCGCCAGTGAAAGTTGCCGATGTTTTGGAACCGATGGCATTTGAACGCGCGGCGTTTACACACATTTTGTGCCTCTATCAGACCATCTATGAAATCGAGAACAAACCCGCGTTTTTCACCAATTGTCGGTATTGGTTGAGAGGTGGCGGATATCTTGTTCTTCATCTTGTAAACAAAGACCAATTCAATACAGTTGTGCCCGTGGGGACGCCGATGCTCATTGACAATCCGCAGAAATACGTACAGCAACGAATTGTGCGAACCGACGTGGAGTTCGACAATTTCAATTACAATGCGAAATACAATATTTGTGATAAATGTGAGGGCTCTTTTGTAGAAACATTTACGGATGCCGCCACACAAAATGTGCGACAAAATGAGAGGCGGTTATTCATGGATTCGGAGACGGATATTTTAGCAATGGCGGCGAAATGTGGGTTTTCGTTGGTCGGCAAAGCCGAGAATGAACATGACGAGCATCAAGGTTACTACATTTTGAGTTAAACTGACTTAACTCTAGAAAATACTATATAATAATATATAGTATTCTCATGAAAACCCGAACATTTGATAATGGATTTCGGTTAGTTTACCAGAAGTCATATCATGGGTCAAACGCTGCCTCTATACAAGTAATTTGTGATGTCGGAAGTATTCATGAAGCAGCAGATTCGCGTGGTTCGGCGCATTTTATTGAACATATGTGTTTCAAGGGAACGCCGCTTCATCCATCTACTTTTGCTATTTCAACAATGATAGATAAAACCGGGTCGGATATAAATGCGTTTACAGACAAACGATACACCAAATATTTTATTGATACAAATACGGAGTGTGTAGTTGAATATATTCAGTTGTTGTCGGATATGCTATTAAACTCGATTTTTGACAAAAAAGAGTATGACAAAGAAAAAGACGTGGTTCGCGAAGAAATGATTAAAGACGCCGATGATGCCGAAATTGTCGCTCTTGAACAAGCAGATAGTGTTATATTTGCGGGGTCTCCATTTGAATATCCCGTAGATGAACTGAAATACCATGTTGGAAAACACGTGCTTCAATATGATAAAATAGTGGAAATGTATCGCGCGTTTTATGTGCCGGGTCGGATGATATTGAGTGTTTGCTCTGCCAATTCATTCGAATCTATTTGTGCCGCTGTTTCCAAATCTTTTTTTGTGCGGGAATCACAAAAACCAGCAGTGGCGTGTCCATCCTCTCCTATATTATCTTTTGTTCATCAAACAGATATTGCGTATAAGATTGTCAAGATGCCAATAAACCCCGCGCACATCTGTGTTGGGTTTCGCACATGTTCAATTCATGACAAAGACCGATATGTGTTGAAAATATTGCGACGGATTTTGAGTGGTTCGCTTTCAAGTCGGCTTTTTATGATTCTAAGAGAGGAGAATGGACTTACATATTCATCGTATACGAGCAGTGATTATTATGAACACATGGGAAGTTTCACATTCTATGCGGAATGCGACCCTGAAAAAATATTTAAGAATGGGTCATCCGGCAAACCGGGTGTGCTGCCTCTCATTATTAAATTGATTTGCGATTTGATAAAAGATGGGGTGTCTAAGCAAGAATTGGATGTTATCAAAAGCAGTTATCGCGGGAAAATGATGTTGTCGGTGGAAAATGCGTCGTCGGTTGCCAGTTATAATGCTAAGAATAGTTTATTTAATGTGGCAAGTCCGCCTAATTATTCAAACGTTTATTCTGAGTGCGTTAAATCGATTACAGCTTCGCATGTAAATTGCACAATAAAAAAATATTTTAAATGTGAAAATATGGTAGTCTCGGTGGTTGGACGGAGTCCTCCATCACAAGATTTGCTGGAAAGGTGTGTATCCAGTTTTATGTAATTGGATTGGCCGTCGTATAAATAAACTTTTGGTCGTATAAACTTTTGGTCGTATAAACTTTTGGTCGTATAAACTTTTCACAATATAAATTATAGACATGGAAAAAGAGGCTGTTTTCGTATACACCATCATCATTTTTATGATTTTTGTATGCGGATACATGTATTTTGACAGGAGCGATTTTGAACTCAAATGCGTAGTGTCAACCGTCGATGGCAACAAATATTGCGTTCGTGAATCTGCGCGAGTAGCCGAATCCGCGGATTTATTGGCTCGGGCAACTGGTAAATGTAAACAACTTGTTGAATATGTGGCGAAGAAATATCCGGAAAAGGATAATGTCCAGCGTTTAGTAGCCGGATTTAATCCCAAAAAAATTATGGAAACGCTCCCGACCAGCGAATTGACCGCATATAGTGAGAACAAAGGCGAAAAAATTGCGTTTTGTCTGAATACAGAGAAAAACGGCAATGTGCCGATCGATGAACACACTTTGACATTTGTTGCCATTCATGAATTAAGCCATATTGCAACAAAATCAATTGGACACAAAGACGATTTCTGGGACAATTTCAAGTTTTTATTATTGGAGGCAAAAGAGTCTGGAATCCACGTCCCGCGAGATTATAAGAAAGAACCCCAGAAATATTGCGGAATGATGATTCGCGATAATCCGGCGTATGATAGGTAAGTATTATACAAATATATTTGTAAAAACAAATATATTTTTTGTGAAAAAACAGACAACATACTATTTCAACCAAAATGTGTACACCTTTGCGCATTTAAAATGCGCAAAGGCTACCTACTTTTGCACTGATAAAAGTGCAAATGTGTAATTAATTCGATAATCGTTCGGCCATTATGTAATCCTCGGCATCTGGGATTCGGATACTTAAAATGGTCTCGATACTTTCGTTCAATTGTTGCTTAATTGTTGTTTCTGGTTCTTGAGATGGGGGTTCACTAGTATGCTCAATACTAGTGGTCTGGTCGTCTGGTTGTACATTATCACTTGTCTCGACATTATCACTTGTCTCGACATTATCACTTGTCTCGACATTATCACTTGTTGAGACATTATGAATTGTCTCGACAATATGAATATCATTATTCATTTCTTTAGCAATATTGTTATCATGTGTTGCCTTCTTCTTGAGTGAAGGTCTTTTAATTATAGGCTTGTCAACATAGTCTTCATCGGTTGGGTCATCGTGATCTTCTTCCTCTTCCTCTTCCTCTTCCTCTTCCTCATCGTCCTCCTCTTCCTCATCATCCGATTCTTCTAAAATAACCTTTACACGTCTACCATACACACGTTCAATAATCCACGTATATATCACATTGTCTGGAGCATCTGGTCGATAAGTGTTCAAGCTATCTAGTAGGTTGAAAGCAAATACTAAATACCATATTTGTACAATTTTGGTCCATAATGGGTTTTTGATTATGAACACAGCGGACCCCATAAGTGCCAGTGATGCTAGTGCGAATGACCTGCCTTTTTCCATATTAAATTGGTCTACCGTGTATTCTTTGACGAGTTTCTGTTCCTTCATCTTCTTTTCCTTCTGAGCCTTAGCATAAGCTTCGGCATATGCCTTGGCGCGTGTTGTCATCGAGTGTTTGTTGTTGGCGTTCATTTTACGAAATCTGTGAGAGTTTTGTATTCAGAATACAAAATTGACTCAGTTTTCAATTTTTCAGATTCAATAATAACACGGGGTGGCGAAGGCCATTCGGCATAAGGCACCGCCTTGGATGTGGATTGTTCCAACGTCAACAACTGGTTAAGAGCCCGAATCCGCTTGGTTAGAGGGTCGCCCGATAATTTGCGAGACAGTTGTTTCCATCGCCATTCAAATTGTAAGGCGGCTTGCCATGTTGGAAATCCGGCAACATGGCATACGCGTTCCCAGAGTTCGCCTTTCTCTACTTGGATACTTGTTGCATGTGCGCCACCCTTGATTTCTTTGTTGTGTTGTCGCAAACGATGATCTAAATCAACAGTCGCGCCAACGTATGTTTGTTGTCCACGTGTGGCAGATGAAAGCAGTAAATACACAAAAAAGCTCATATATATACACAAACAAAGAATAATTCTATATTTATGCGGTTGGTGATATATTGATGAAGATAATGTATACACCTTTTTACATTTTAAATGTCGACCCTATAGGTCGACATCTGTGAATGTAATTAGGCAACTGTTACTAAGCCCTCCTCCTTCCCGAAGGGAGGGAGGGCGACAGTCGGCCACCTACGGTGGCCTTTGTAACCGATAAATTGCCTTTGTTATATTCAATAATTCTGCTAAGCAGAATTATGATATATAAATTGGCATTTGAAAGGTTAAAAGATGTAAACATCTTTCCTAGATATAGTATATTACCAAATGTTAGCAAAACAGCCGGTTTATAATATTTGTATTATGAGAGGCAAAAACATAGAGCGGACAATCATATTTCGCGGAATACAAAGCGACCCTACACAATCTTCTCCGCGAATCAATGCGGATGATACAATTGCGCAAATCAAGGGTAAAATAATAGAGGAATTGAAAATTGATGGGCTCAATGCGAACCAGCTGTATTTGTGTGCCGAAGCCGAACACAAAATCAATCCTGCCAATATCAACATGTATTCTCTTGGAAACGCGTTATCGATTAAACAATTGATGGTCAATTTACATATTCCTTATGACAAAGAAAGTGGTTCCGAATTACACGATGTACTTCTTGCGGGATTAAAAGACCGACCCATTCCAGTAGGTTTAGGAATGACACTTGCTCCAATTGACTACGTGTTCCCTGTGAATCCAATGTATATTGTGCCTGGTATAAATATTTCAAAATACGCCGAGTCCATCCATCACTCGAATAATTCGATTCTCATGTCCTATGGCAATATTGTGGATAATACGATTTTCGTGTATTTTGCCGAGGATGTGCTCCGCTATGCTAGTGAAATCGGTATCCCCGAATCCGATGTTTTACAGATTTATTTTCCTGATATGCCCGCTACGTTATCTAAAGCACCCATGGTCGATTTCTTGTATGATTTGTACTATCAAAGTCCCAAACTCGCTGTAAAATACCAGGAACGCGGGATTCACCAATACGACTTTACCCTATTTAGTGAAAACCGCGCGCTTTTCTCGCTTGATACCATATTCAAAAACATCCATTGTAGTGCGGAAATCCCCTTTATACGATATAAGCCGGGTATTCGCAGAGACCCCATATACCGATTATATAGCACATCTGCCACCAAATCGGGGAAACGTATTCCGACACTGTCTTACCGAAAAATCACAAACCTGATTAATGGTTCAGCCAACTATAAACACATTTCGGTTTATAACGATGTTCATAACGTGTTCATTCATATTGAGAACGACGGAACTATTCGTATTCTCGGAAAAATAGTGAAAACCATAGAGGACAACCGCGAAAAAGACAAAAAGGTTGTTCCGTCATCGATGAATATCCGCGAAATTGACTATTTTCTGGATTTGGCGGTGAATCCGTTTCTAACGACGCTCAACAATTATTTGGCAAAAAGCGGATATAAAGTGCCTCTCTTTACCTCGGTTTTAAGTCCGTTTATTAAAATAAACAATGTGTCATATTCGACGACATTTACAATGAATGCGCCACTAAGACTCAATACCGGCTGTGCTTTTTCGGTATTCGATATTGCCGATACGACCAAAGAAAATATGGTGTTGCGATTTAAACGCGTTGACAATTTCAAACGGATGGATGCGCAGAGTGCGCTGATTAGCGAAGTATATAAAAAGACGGGAAGTGAGGCCAGTGTAATAGAGGCTCTTATGAACAACTATGGAATGGGCAACAAGGAAGCCATTCTGCGGTTGTTGGAGTACCAGGAGAATCTGAACTACATGAAGGGCAAACATACAAATCGGGCTGTTGAACGGACGAACATGTTTGATTCGATCAAGAATCCTGGGTTCTTAACAACCATTGAAGAGAGGAAAAAAGGTGAAGAAAAACGGGAAATCAAAATCTTGGTCAGCAATTTGAACAATATTAAATACATTGAAACGATTGGCATTTACATCGATAGTTTGGCGCGGTTGTCGATAACAGAAGACCCGGGATTGCTCGAGAAATGTAATGTGGTGATGGCAATCGAAGAACCTGATGCGGATGCGAATGCCTCAGTAGAAGCTTCAACAGAAGCTATAAAAGAAATAGTCGCCAAAGCACAACCAGTAGATATAAATAAACTGATTTCGCGATTTGAAGAAAATGATGCTATACGAGAGGTGGATAGTGATAATGACGACGAAATTGATTTAGAAGACTTTTTGGAATCGGATGATGAAGATGAAGATGTAGAGGGAGAGGAAGACGAAGACGCAGATGGAGACGCAGATGGAGACGCAGATTTTCTTGAATCTGATGATGATGAGGATGAAGACAAAGACGAAGACAAAGACAAAAACAAAGACGTAGACGAAGAGCTTGTGGGCGGCGACCTAGATGATGATGACTTAGAGGGTATTGAGGACACGGAATTGGAATCCGATTACAATACTACTTCAAAAACAAAAAAAGCATTCATTCGTAAGCTGAAAGAGCACGACCCCAAGCTGTTTTCATTCACACAGACCAAATCGGGGCAGTTCAAACATTATACTCGCGTGTGCCAATCGATGCTCCAGCCAGTTGTTCTTACACAAGAAGAAAAGGATAAAATCGACCAAGAGTATCGCGGTTCATATACAGAGGCGGTGGAATATGGTTCTTCTCCCGAAAACAAGAACTGGTACATTTGTCCGCGGTTTTGGTGTTTTAAAACGAATACCAGTATGACTAAACAGGACATCGATGCCGGTAAATGCGGCAAAACAAAGGCCGAAATCAAGAAAAACGTCTTTGAATTCAATGCGCCGAAAGAACATATGAAGTCCGGTAAATATATCAAACATTTCCCCGGATTCAAACCCGATATACACCCCGACGGGCATTGTTTGCCGTGTTGTTTTTCGGAATGGGACACGGAATTACACCGCAATCGTCGTGCGGAATGTATGGGCAACGCACCTGCCAAAAGTGTTGCTGCTGCTGCAACGGAAAAACGCCCCGAACAATTCTACATTATCGGCCCCGACAAGATGGTGGTTGACCCGGGTCGTTGGGGATTCGCACAATATGCCGTCCAGCATTTTCTCCAAATTGATTACCGCAATCAGATTAGCAAAACAAACACCTCTATGATTCGCGATAAAACACCCACGATATTGCGCTATGGTATTCGCCAAGAAGAAATAACCCAGTCCGATGGAAAAGTGTTTGAATTGCGGAATCGCTCCATTGTTGCCGCATTCGCCGATATTTATGCCCGAGTATACAACATTCGCACTCCATCTGTGTCGGATTTTTTGAGAATAGTTGCGGACGCTATTACAATTGACAACTTTATTCAATATGGAAACGGCACATATATGTCGATATTTGACGAATCCGTGCTGGAAACCGATGAGGTTGTAGAGGCAGATACAGAGGATGTAAAAACGGAAGTATACAAGCTATTGGATATGACTAACAAAGACCATTACAATTTTTTCCGCAAATTGCGTCGGGCATATAGGCAATTCCTGGCATTCCTGAATGACCCGGTTTCTGTGATTGACCATACCTATTTCTGGGATATTATTGCCACACCGAACCCGCGACTTTTTATCAATGGAGTCAATCTGATTTTGATGGAAATTGTCAACAATGACGTCACCGAGAATATTGATATTATTTGTCCCACGAGCAGTTATTCCGCGAACCAGTTCCGCGTAGACAGAGAGAGTGTGTTGATGATAAAGACGAATGACTTGTATTTGCCGCTTTATAAATATGTCGTGGCTGGGAAAGATACGCCAACGGTGGGGCCTCTATTTAGTGAAAAAGACTTTCCCGCGATTTACAAGGTCATGAGCACCACATTCGAAAATTATTGCCGACCGCGTGCCTCTATTACCCAGAAATATACCGCCCCCGATAACAAGACCGTGTTCAAGCAACCGATGCCACTGTTGAAACTACTCAACGAAATTGCCACTTTACCCAATTACCGGATTGATAAACAAGTCTGGAATTATCAGGGTAAAATTGTGTCGATTTTGCTGTATTCGACGGCAACAGGTGTCAGTTTTATCGTGCCATGTCAGCCATCCGCGCCTGTACCAAACGTGGTTCCGGCGACATTTATGGACGATATTAGTATCTTGAACAACTACGAAACAACCAAGCGCGAATTGGATGCGCTCAATGCGCTGAACCCCAATATATTGTGTCGACCCATTGTAAAGATTTTTGAGGCTGGATTAGTAGTCGGTGTCATCACTGAAACAAACCAGGTTGTTCGAATTAGAGAACCTGAAGCCAATGTCGAAGATGGACTTATCCCTCTCGGTGAAGAAAACTACATCTTTTACCGTGATATGGCGAAAGTCGTGGAAACCGCCAAGGAGGGAGACCCGGACCGCGTCCAGGTTGTCCGAAATGTGGAATTAGAGGCGGATTTTTACTCCCTGTTCAGAACAACTCTCAAATCGGTGCTTGAATCCGCGCCTCTCAGTTTACAGCAAATTAGTAGGGCAATCAGTTCGGGTTCGTCGCTGGATGAAATGACGGAATTGGTGCGCAATATAATGGCACCCGCCGTTGTTTTCGGGGAAAACCATATGCCCGATGAAATACTGGATGATATTTATAAGAGCGGGAAACTATGCCAAACCATGGGCAAGGAAAAACACATTGGATTACTCACGGGAGAAAAACAGTGTATTTTTCCGCGATACAATTTGGTAAACACGGAGCGAGACAATTCCCGCGAATATTATGTGCGTGTGGCCGACGAATTGATGCGATTTGGTGAATTGCGCAATTTCATTTTGAAACCCCAGAGTGTGTTGAATATCAGCAACGACCCGTATCGTGTGAATGTAGACGAGTATATTGTGGTTGAAACGGATTTGACGGACAAGGATTATTTTACAGATATGGTGCCATTTGCCAAAAATAAGTATACAAGAGGAATCCCATATGATATGGCCAATCCGGATCCCAAGATTTCGCAGAAATATTCGAATGAAGTGTCGTTGGAAGAACAAATCGCGGCGGGGTCGGAGTTGCTGGAAGTGATAAACAAATGTAAAAACAACAATTTGCCGAAAAATCCCAAAGATGTAGAGGGTCACCCCGTGACAAATTATTGGCGCAGATGGGTGTTTTCGCGTGACAAGAAACGCGCTCCCAAAGAAATCTATTTTAAAGGCACCGTTGCATGTAGTTTTGGAGCGCTGATTTATATTCTACAAGACCATTTTGGTGAGATTTATCGCGAAGAAGATGTGCGCAATATGATATGGAATGGGTATTTGGAACTAATAGATGCGGGACTCATCGAGAAGATTTTCAGTGTGTTTGAATTACAGGGGAAACGCAATATTGTGGAGGCTATTAAACGCAACGGGGGCGGAGCCCCCAGATTCAAAGAAATGGTTGTCGGCTCGCCTGAGTATTTCTTGACTATCATGGATATTTGGGTGGTTGCGCATAAATACAATGTGCCAATTGTGGCGTTTTCGTCGCTCAAAGAATTGACCGGGATGGGTATCAGTGTTGTTGCGGACCCGATGAAAGTGGCGGACGAATTGCCCAATTCGTGGATAGTGATGGGCGGCACTTCCGAACACAGGCGGTTTTATTTTGTTCGGTCGCCGTCGGTAGTATACAACTACAAAGTTGATATTGTTCCTGAAATACAGGTGCTTTTTGGACCACTTGGATTGACTGAATTGGGTGTATTGGAACCCAAGCTACAAAGTGCGCTTTTGCGTCTTGAATATGTGGAACGCATTCAAGGCCCGGAATACTTTTTAAAACGTTTGAATGTGCGTAAGAAATAGAGGTTATACATAGAGGGTGAGTGCTTTGCTGTGGATGTGTAGATTAAATATGGGGATTTCTCGAGCCTCTCTTGTTTGTAAAAATGGTTTTAAAAATCCATCGCAATTTTTCCATAGTATGGTGCCCTCGTCATTGTATTTTATGACACATGTTTCGTTGATGAAACCGCGAGTATCTTTGGGGCAATTGTGGGGGTCAACACCGCCGATAAACTGGCCGATGGCGGCGGCGTCGAAAATGTATCCGCCGAAACGAGACCAGCCGTGAGAAACGAAGGCTCTTTCTAAGGCATCTGTATTAACAGATGCCTTATCAGCAGCCGACCCTAAGGCATCAGATGCCTTATCATAATCCTTATCCTCATTCGACTGTATATCCTCCATAAAAATGGGAAACTGGTCAATCAAGTCCGTTTTTTTCCGGATTTCGCTGAAATTATACATGTCATTTTTGCCATAATCATAATGTGTCAACACTTGGCCCAGCGTTGACGCATCAGGAATGTATACAATGCTTGCTATATTTCGCGTATATGAATCAAACGGAATATAGATTCGCCGTGAATTGTTCAATGGCTCCGCAAGAGTTTTGTCGCAATTGTAATAGAGGAGAACATCATTTTCAATATGGATGACATCTCGCACATTGTATTTTGCCATAAATGAATGAAGCGTGAAAAAACGCGCAGAAGTATAATGCCAGAACCCATCGCGCCATTCTTTGTTATGTGTAGACTTTGCGGAAAAATTAAAAACATCGTCGAGAGACTCCGCAGAAACTAGAGTAATCAATTCGGCAAAAGGTTCAAAGAGAGGAATCAAATGGGTGTTTGTTAATACGTATATTTTTGTGTGACCGAGCTTGACAAGCTGGGCAATGTTTGTCATTATATATTCTTGAAATACACCAAGACAAACAAGCACAATCGAAAACATTATATGTAATTTTAATAAATTATATATAAGTAATTATAGACATAATAAATCAATGTCATACATTACGGGTGAATACATTACGGGTGAATATATTACGGGCGAATATATTACAGGCGAACGACTCCAGGCAATTGCCGATGTCTATATTGGCACCAAAGACGACTTCATGTATAATCCAGTAATTATGGAGCAAGCTCATAAACATTGTCTAATACACGAAATCGATGAACCATTTAGCAACCCGCCAATAGTATTCTTGTACACACACAGGTTGCCCATATTTACGGAAAAAATCCAATATTTTCGCAACCCATTTACATTGATTACCCATAATTCTGACTATAATTTGATTGAGACCGACAACCATGTTCAACAAATATTGACATGTCCTCTCTTGAAACTCTGGTGGGGACAGAATCTATGTTTCATACATCCCAAAATGCGCCCATTACCACTCGGTCTGGCAAACTCTATGTGGGAACATGGCGATTTGGATTATTATAGTTCGACATCTACGGAAAAAACGAATGAACTATATTTTAATTTTAATATTCAGACAAACCGGACAAAACGCCAGGAATGCGTCGACGCAATTAACATTCCGATGTTGCCAATGGTTTCAGTGAAGGAAAACATCCGGCGACTCGCAACATATCGTTGGTGTATTTGTCCCGAAGGCAATGGTGTAGATACTCACCGATTATGGGAGGCCATTTATTTGGGATGTGTGCCGATTGTGAAAAGGACTCCATTTATAGATACGTTGGTTCATTATACTGGAGGTGAAATAAACATGATTATTCTGGAGTCTTGGAATAAGTGTAACGACTATAAGTGTAACGACTACAAGTGTAACGACTACAAGTGTAACGACCATATTCACGATATAGACTTTGTACCAAAATGGGCAAACTTGACCTATTATAGAGACATCATATCATAAAAAAACGCATGAATAATCGCCGCGGCATTATCATTTTCGAATGCTTGTATTTCACCTGTTTCAAAATTGGCAGTTCCAAATCGCCCGTCATCCAATTTATACAAATATTTTCGGTTTCTCACAAATAATCCATTTTCAATATCAACCTCTCTGCTAATCCAATCCGTTTTTGTATTCCAGCGTTTTGTAATGTCATATGCGAGAACTACCAATTTGTATGGTACACCATTTAGCATCAAGCTCAATTCATCTGGCTTGCGCTGGTAAGATTCATCCACGTGAATAAAGCTATATGTGTTTCCAGTAGGAAATCGGTTCTTGAAAATTAGCACAATGTTTTCGTAATTCATTTTACTATAACTATGCTGATAATTTTATATGATTTTGATTTATATTTTGTAGAAGGTGTACATATGCATGTAGAGGGTGTACATATGCATGTAGAGGGTGTACATATGCATGTAGAGGGTGTACATATGCATGTAGAGGGTGTACATATGCATGTAGAGGGTGTACATATGCATGTATAAGGTCTACATTTGGTATCTAGAAAATTGAAATGTTTTGTGGAACAAAATACATAAAACATATAACAAAATGGCAACCGAAACATTTATTAGCGAAAAATACAGGGTGGAATTATTACTTGGAGAAACTGAGGACTTACTGATGATACGTGTCCGCGAAGGAACATATACATATGAATCACACGTACGCGTCATTGTGGATAGTATCAATATATTCCCGGTCATCAAGAATTGTTTCTTGGGAACGCACGGATACAAGTTGTTTTACGAGACTACAAATCCACAAACGCTCACATTGTGGTTTGAAGCGAGAGTGGGCGGATTTATGTACATGGAGTTTTCATCGCATTTGGCAAAAGTCGGATGTCCGAACGGAACTCGAGATCCTAATAATATGGTGTCGCGACTATCATACAAAAAACGCGGTGATTCGGCGGGAACTCGCATATTTGGCGGTGCCCACATCCAGATAAAAGACCGCGAATATTATGATATCGGGACCACACGAGAGCTTGTTATTTCTGGAAAAGAGACCAAAGTTGTGTGTGCGAATATTGAACATCTGGTTTTCTTGCGAACACTTACACTTGATTCATTGTATATTGATTTACATACAATGAATAATCATAATTTGCGAGAGCTTACTATTAATAACTGTGATTTGGCGTTATTGGAAGGACTTGGCGGATTTCTTCAATTGGAATCACTCACCCTGATTTCTTGCCAGATTCCTGACGGAAAACAATTGATAGAAATGGTTTTGACCCATTTGCCATGTGTAAAAAAGATTACTATAAATAAAACCGACTACTATGATGGGTCTACAACAATATTGTGTTGATAACCAAATCGCATATTCCGGTTGTTAAACAGCGGTTTTGCACAAAAATGCCGAAATATATTTGAATAAAAGGCGCTTTGGTAATCGAATGTTGTCATACGCGACAATCTCGTTCGCACGGCAAACTTTGTTTTTTAATTCGTCGTACTCGCAATAATTGGTGAGGCCTTCCAATATATTCACCGAAACACTGACTTGATGACCATCAATAAATCCCATTGTGAGCGCGATGAAATTGTATAAATCGTTGTAGTTTGAAAAAGTCTTTACATATTTAGCATATTCGATGTTGCCGCGAGCCTCATAACCTCTTGAACCAAAGACGTAAATAAGGTCTTCGTCGGTGTCATACGTTATAAAGATATTCATATCGGGATTTCTGCGATAGTCGTATTCAGTGATATTGATAACCATCTGGGGGTCATAATAGATAATGTCATCGGGGAGATAATTTGTATTGTCGGTCATGTGGATATACGAAATAGCGTAAATCATTTAAGTTGTTTTCGCAAAACATTCTTACGATGGCATATTTAGGCATAAATAATAAATAGATTGTGCGAATTAGTATTTAAAGTTGTTTTATTTTGTTTTACATATTATAATAATTTTGAATGAGCTCATTTACCGCACCCCCAACACCATCCCAAGGACAAACTCCCGCCCAAGGACAAACTCCCGCCCAAGGACAAGCTCCTCCAACACAAGTCCCCGTCCAAGGACAGGCACTCACCACTCAATACAGAGTGCCCGAGTTGGCTACATTCACCAATGTGAGTAAAATCGCAATTACCGAGGATAAACCTATTATGATGGATTATTGGATTGCCTCTATTGAGAAGAAGGCGTTGATCGGTGTTCGCGAGAACAATGAGAAGCTTTTAGTGAAAAGCGAGGAGGAATACACGAGTCCTATTCAGAAAATATTTAGAGCTGGAAATGAGTACATTATTATGACCGAGAACTCCTTGTACATAGTAGACAACAAGATTCCCACAAAGCGCATCACATAATGCACATCACATAAATATATACGTTGCTCATCATAAAATTGAAATCATGTGTTGGAATGATTTCAATGGCATAAAAAATGGGATGTTTTCAAAATAATAATGGGGGACTTAATAACGACTCACATAGTGGCAATGTGGCCGAACGCGACCGCGATGATGATGATGATGGCGATGATGATGATGATGGCGATGAGGACGAACAACTAGAACAAATATATGCTGCTGAAAATACGGATGACAGCGCCAATATAGCCAATAATTCTTGTTACATTGGACTACCGACGCTGGATAATGATAGTGGTCATTATTTGTATTCGCTACATATACGCGCAGAAAACTTCTTCCGATATAACCATGAAGATGTAGACAATTATTTGCGCACATATAGTTGCGTGAAAATCCCCGACGAACAACCCGTTGAAATAATGAAAACGCATTTTGCGTTTGAAGAAATTGGCGGGGAGCAAGTATATATTGCGCGAGTAGTTCTGAAAACGTGCTGGTTACGGATATTCCAGCGCAAGTGGCGACGGTCTCACATTATTTTCCAATAATCGGAATTTAATTGTGTAAAAAAACAGTTTTACCATAATCGACCAATTTCCCTGACGATAATAGAGGGCGTTGTGTATAACCGTTTTCTTTCAGGAATGTTTGCATTTTTTCTACTAAATCTCCCATGATATTGGTTTCTTTTATCATTGTCAAGAACGCATATGTCAATGCGCCGGATGCCATTTCTTTACCATTGATTGATGCCACTGTATCCATACTAAGTTGTTGGTCGGTACACCCACTTATCATATATACATTACCTGCGGTTTCAGACTGATTTGTATTGTCAGGATATCCGTATGTATATCGCAAGTCTAACACGGTTCCACTAAAACAACAGTCAAATAGAGCTATTAATTTTGCACCGGGTTTTAATGTATCTCGTATCATCCGATTTAGTTCATCATCTATTATACATGTATCATATGAGTATGCGTCAATCGGTACAATGACTTCGTCTTGACCATCTTTCTCATCATTGTTAAAATCCGTCGTACATGTTCCGTGACCACTAAACATAAAGAACGCGGTGTCTCCGGATTCGGTATTTGATAATAATGCTCGAAGACCTTTTAGAATGTTTTGTTTTGTCGGTTTTTCTGGCGTTTCATCATTCAATAGTGTTATATTTGTAAAATTGTATTTATTTTTGAGAAGGTCTTCTACGTTTTTTGTGTCATTAATACAACCATACAATTCATTTATGGTTCCTGTATAATTGATTCCAACCAAAAATGCTGTTTGTTTTTTTGCGTTAATCATATCCTGGTTATATTTTTCGGTTAATTTTTTTAAAATATTATTTGATTCATTTATTACTCTATTGATTGAAACTTTTTTAAAAATATTATGTATTCGCATCAAATTAATTTTGCGTATTGTTGCGTTTAATTGTTCTCTAAGTCGAGAAACATTTGCGTTGTATATTTCAGTTAATGATGGCATTATATATATACCAGAATATTATATGTATTACATAAAAGAGTATTATATAAAAGACGCACGTAATTTATTCACAGACCGGTTTAACTAAGCTTAACTTCGTATAACATTTCGTCTTTGGTCTAGCAACAATATTTTTTCCAATAATCATGCCGTTTTTTTTATTATATCAAGCACTCGACTCTTTTTATTCTTATGCCAACGGTAAAAAATACACCAATTTAGTCGTTGACCTGGCAAAGGGATATTTAGTTGCGATTATAGCATATTACGCAATGGTCTAACATTCAATACTTTTGAGCGCCGAGAAATATTGTGTCGATACCATTATTTTGCGTTTTCGCATTTTCGAGTCTTTTTTGTCAACTACTGGACCCTCCACTACTTCCGCACGTGATATGTATATATTTGGAAACTCGGTCAACAGCATTTTTTTCACAAACTCATAAACGAATCGCAGGACTTCTTCCGAACAATTGCCGACGATAAGACATCCACCCGTGCGAAATATCATGAAACTGACTTTTGTGTATTTCAGGGTTTTGGTCAATTCCTCCACGGTCAAGTTCCGGTCTTCTTCCATCACGGTTCCGCGCTGCCTCTCTGCGTCCATCCCGAAATCATTGTAAAAGTAGTATTTACATTTCACGCCCGGATAATTACACGAATCGTATGTTGCGTCAATATCGTATTTCCCGCGCAAAATCGAATGAAGTGTGTCGCGATTAATGTTGAAATTACACGTAAAGTTGGAATTGATCAGAACGTTCTCATTGGGCACATCGCGGAATGAAACCGGTTCTGTGAACATCGGGGTCATCACTTCCAAGATGAAGATTTTCACGCGGTCAAACAGGGAGTCATTCAATATACCTGGGATTTCGAGTTTCCCTGTATTGAATACTTTCACGTGGATTTCGTGGAATCGCCCGTCGCGGTTCAAGAATCGGAACGTGATGGCAATACAATTGAACATGGCCCCGCATTTCTCTTTTCCACGATAATTGGTGACATTTTTGGTGGAAATCCCGATGGTGATTTTGCGCTCGTCTTTGAACTTGTTTTTTTTCGCAATTGGATTGTCAATTTGTTTGATAATTCGTTCAGTGTAGTAGTAGGTCTCGCCGAGTTTGCGCATATTCTCGGCACATTCTTCTTTGGAATGTGCCGCGACTTTCATCTGTTTCTTAATAATTCCCTCGACGGGTTTCCAATATTCAACGACTGGTAATGACCAGAATATTCGGGCAACGTCGATGTTTGTTTGATTGAGATAGAGGAGCATAGTTTTTGTTGATATGTAGAGGTCATCGCAGCGTGGTTCAATTGTGGATGATGTGTTATAAATGGTTTCTTGGATGGGTTTGGCCGCTGGTAATGATGTGTATTCCGCATTACTATCAGCATCATAATTATTGAGAAATTTCGCCCATTCATCGTTTAAATTATTTGACATTGTTGTTATTTGATTTTCTTATTTATATGGTTTATATAATTCAATTTTCCAAGGAACCACATACAAATATTAATGAAAAACCCTTGTCAAATCTTCACCGGTATAAAATAATTATATCTAATTATGTATAATGAGGCGTATTATATTTACCAATAATAAAAAATTAAATTACAATAAATATACACTTGGTAGTGGCGTAGGTGGACTTAATAATTCAATTCGTTCTGTGCTTAAACGTAGAGCAACAAATTGTTGTAGTAATAGTAGTAGTATAATTGAGTCGGGTATCCGATATATTAAAGTACTTTTTCGCGAAACAGATGGAATTATACAAATATCTCAACTTGCGGTATATTCAAATGGTATTAATATTGCACTTAATGGAACAGCAAGCGCCGCAAATACATATGGTTTTGGAAGTTCCGTTGATTTTCCAATTGACGGAACATTAAGCGCAAGAGAGTTTCCGAATATTTATCATTCAGCTCAACCCTCTAATTTTGGATATTGGTTACTTGATTTAGGCCAACCGTTCACTGTTGACCAAATTATATATTATAATCGTACTAGTGATAATCAAAGAGCAATTGGAATGTTGATTGAGACGTATGATAAAACATACAATAATAATTCACCCAATGATAGTGTTCCTTTGAACCAGTTTGTATTAAATGCCGATTTGGTTCAAGAGTATAATTTGTAATCCATCCTTATCCACCCAAACCATATAAAGTTTACAGCATTATTAGCCCAATGAATACTTCTAACGAAGAATCCCAACCTTGGTGCGAAAAGTATCGTCCCACCCAGTTTGACAATATTGTGCTCGACCCATATAACAAGGAAATCTTCATGAATATGCTGAAAAACAAATACTTCCCCAATATTTTGCTTTATGGTCCCCCAGGAACGGGTAAAACCACCACTATCATCAACCTGATAAACGCATACCAGAAGTCGATGAAACAGATGAACCGCGGCCAAGTAATTCATTTAAACGCGTCCGATGAGAGAGGCATCGATATAATACGTTCGCAAATATACCAGTTTGTCAGAACCAAGAATCTCTTCGAAGTCGGGTTCAAGTTTGTCGTGTTGGATGAAGTAGATTACATGACAAAAAACGCGCAACAAGCCCTCAAATACTTGCTCCAAAGCTGCGGACCCAATATCAAGTTTTTCCTCATTTGTAATTATATCAGCAAAATCGACGTATCGCTCCAACAAGAGTTCATTTGTATTCGTTTCAACCAACTCCCGCAACAACAAATCCACGCGTTCATGCGCGATATTTGTAATCGTGAGAAGTTATCGCTCACGGACGCCAATATTCAAGAAATCCAGCAACTCTATAACTCGGATATTCGCAGCATGATTAATTTTATCCAGCTCAACCAGGAAATCAACAGCACCAAGAATGCGAAACAGATTATTACTAAATCTGTATGGGAGCGATTGCTAGTCGTCATGAGAGAGGGCGACACGATGGCTATCAAAATAATGATTAACAATATCAGCATCCAATACAACATTGATAAAAAGCAAATTGTGCGCGACTTCTACAATTATATTATTACCGATAAACCTGAAATATGCACGGTGAAAATGCTGGATAACATAGAGGTTGTTATCCATAATACGGAATGCTCTATCAACCATTTAATTGACTATTTTGTCATTTATGGGCTACTGGATGTGGCCGAAAATATATAGTATTGTGAATCAGTATAGAAATAAACCCGAATATTATCCATATGACTACGCCATTCTCATCAGTCGCCGGATATTTGGAACTCATTCTTGGCCCCATGTTCTCGGGGAAAACTACGCGGCTTATTGAGAGGTATCGTGCCTACACTTATATTGGGAAAAGCGTTGTTGTGGTGAATTATTCGCTGGACCGCCGATATAGTTCGACGATGTTGTCGTCACATGACCGTGTTGAGATTCCGTGTATTTTCGCGGACTCGTTGATGGAAACTGCCAATATGAATATGGTAATTGATGCCGATGTGGTCCTCATTAATGAAGGACAGTTTTTCGCGGATTTGGTGCCCGCGGTTCATATGATGATAAATCAACATAGGAAACATGTGTATGTGTGCGGCCTGGACGGGGATTTCAGGAGAGAGCGATTTGGCACGATTCTTGATTTGATACCATTCTGCGACCGCGTGGAGAAGTTGTCGGCGTTTTGTGCGGAATGCCGCAATGGTACATCGGCGATTTTTTCGAATCGAATCACGACAGAATCGTCGCAAGTTGTTATTGGGAGCGACAACTACAGACCCTTGTGCCGCGCATGTTACACAAGAACTTTGTAATAGTTTATGACAAAATTATTTACACCGATGAAGATTTATACCGGTGAAGATTTAAAATGGGACACCCCAACGGGGTGTCATTTTAAATCGTTACCGATACCGCTCCATTGCAGAATTAAAATGTCCCATTTTAATTCTTCAATGGTGTAAATCGGCACGCTTTACGTGCCTGCTAACTCATATATCGGAAATGTTTCCTTTGAACTTTAACGGCACGTGTGCCGTTTTACACCTTTTTACTTTTTAGTAGATAATGAAAAGATTATATTTTATACCGGTGAAGATTTAAAATGGGACACCCCGTAGGGGTGTTATTTCAAATCGTTACTACCCGTAGGGAACCGCTCCATTAATGAATTATTATACAGATACGTGTGAATTATTATTAAAAACCCATGAAGTTCCAGTTGAATCACTTGAAAAAACAAATGAAGTATTTGCGATTGGACTACTTGTTGAATATGTTGAACCGCATGGATTCAAAAAAATGGTTCCATTTGTAATATTGTATGGAGAATTTTTTGTTGAATCTATTGGGTTTCCATTTGAATCTTGTGGGTCTCCATTTGCATTCAATCCAGATGGATAACTATTAATAGCAGTTGAATAACCTGGACTTGGTGGGCTAGAAATGACATATACTTCAACAAATTGTCGTTGATATCCAACATTTTCTTTAATCAATCTTATTTGATATTGATAGGTAGAATCAGATATAGTATTTGTATAATAATCATAAAATGTAACACGCAATATAGTCATTGAATAATTTGTAGTTACACTATTTGTATAATAAAATGTTTTTAGTTCCCTATCATAATTTCCTATCAAGATAGATGGTAATAAATTTCTAGGAATATTCACTTCTAAATTTGGATTTGGAGTACCGAATATTAAAGCATTATTTGATGCCCAAAATAAATTAGTTGAATAGTTTGAACCAAAAAAATTAAAAACAATGTTTGCCATTGGAATAGGAACATCGCCATCATCTAATGTATTCACAATGTAATTTGCTCCTGCCTCATATAATGAACCTGGTATGGTAACTTGTTCTAAATTTCCGGAATAAATAGAACCCCGACCGCTTACAATACCAATATTTACCATAGGAGTCTTCCCACAATAACATCTGTATCTACGACGGTCATTCGCTAATCCCGAACGTAATTTACTCATATATATATATATACATCTTTATCTTTATAATTAGGCGTTTTAATTATCAAAAGGTATATATTATATTCCATATGAAAAATAATATAAGTGGTCCGCACAAAACATTCGTATAATGGAATTATTCGAAGCCCATTTTGCCAATTTGCGGGGGAACTTGTACTACGATACCCACACTGACTCCTATGAACTCTTTTCGGGAAAAGGCGTCGGCCACCATATTAACCATTTGACATTCAAAGCGTTATTTGAACAAATGGGTACACCAAAGAGTCCAATTATTCTGGAATCCGGAATTGCTTCGCGCGGAACCCAGAGCACCTATTTATTCAATGAAGTTGTTCGGAAATATGGAGGGCGGTTTTGGTCGGTGGACAATGACCCGGAATTGGTTGAGACACATCGAGGCAATATGTGTCCTGGAACCGAGCTTGTTTGCGATGATAGTGTGGCGTTTTTCAAGGGATGGGCTAAGGCTTCAGCCGACACTAAGGCTTCAGGTCAGGCTTCAGCCAAAAATCCACATGTCGATGTTATTTATTTAGACAGCTATGATTTGGATTTTTATAACCCTGAACCGTCGGGTAAACATGGCCTTGCTGAATATAATGCGCTAAAACCAGTTATTGGAAAAGATACGCTGATGTTGATTGATGATACGCCCATTAGTCCTGAATGGCTAGATACAAGAGGACAAACTTATAGGGATATGCAACACTTTTACACGGATACGGGCATAATGCCGGGCAAAGGAATGTATGTATTGGATGAAGTGCTAAATGCGGAAAAGCTTATACACAACTATCAAGTGTTGTATAAATTTAGAGGTAAGCCATAGGATGAGCCATAGGTGGTCTTAAGTCATAGGTGGGCTTAAGTCATAGGGTGGACTTAAGTCATAGGTGGGCTTAAGTCATAGGGTGGACTTAAGTCATAGGTGGGCTTAAGTCATAGGGTGGACTTAAGTCATAGGTGGGCTTAAGTCATAGGCCTATTCAAGATTATCAAAACAAACATCACACAAAAACTGTTTTTCACCATCTTCAGGAAACCACGGAACCACACCTTTCTCGCCACAATAACATAATATATTGTCATTTGTTGTCGGTATTTTTTGAATAATTTTATTTTTTGTGTTAATGGTTGTGCCATTGTCTTCGCTTGGCATACCTTTGCTCGGCATTCCTTCGGCCAAGCGCAAATTATTAACTCGTTCAGCAGACCGCACCGTGTTGTAATTCTGCGACTTTATATCTTGTTTCACAATATCGGCTTCACAGGTTACATATTTCTTTTCGCGCGAAAATGTAATTTTCTTGTCGTATTTTGGTAAACGGGTTTCTTTTTTTGACATTAGCAATAATGTCAAAATATTTTTATATTGTCTCTATAAATATTTTAGAGTTCTTATTATATAATGGTAAAAACACGGAAACGCCGAATAAAACAGCGCGGAGGCGCGTTGTGTTTATTTGTTCTAGATGGTATAATCGATAGTATTGGAGTTTTGATTAACACTGTTGGTAAAATTAAAAAAAAAACAGAAGTTGAAAAAATAAATGAAATAGGTAGCAATTTTTATACTAATATTGCGAATGCGTTTGATAGACAAATAAATGCTACATGTACGGATATTAAAAAATCCGACTACGCCAGTTTAATTAAACATTTGACTAGGCTTTCCGCAAAGTTTGAAGAAAAACAAGAGGTTTTTTCTGATGATACACAAGGATATTTAACTCGAATAGAAACAATGAAAACCAGGGCATCTGAACTGTCTGAATTGATTATAGAGCCTTTGCCAAACCCTCCTCAAACTAAAAGTAAAAAGCCAAATCCAAAAATACCACTTAAAATAGTTGAAACTATAAAGACACCATCCAAAGTGGTTGAAACTGTTAATTTTATGCCTCCGCAACCGCCTACGCAACCGCGTGTTGCCGCAGCAACAACAGAAGAAAAGGCTGCGAAAGAAGCCAAAAAAAATGCTGAAAAGAAAGCTAGACGAGCTGTCAGAGAAGAAGAAGAGGCAACAAGAAAGGCAGAAGAAGAAGAAAGAAAGGCAGAAGAAGAAGAAAGAAAGGCAGAAGAAGACGCAACAAGAAAGGCAGAAGAAGAAGAACAAAAACAAAAACAACTTGACAAAAAATTAATGATAGACGCAACTGTAAAAAGACTTGCTGAAAAAGACAAAAAAAAGGCAGCCGAAGAAGAAGCAATAATAAATGATACTATAAAATCTTTTTTTGATTATTTTACTATGACGCAAATAGAACCACTTGGTATAATTACGCAAGACCAAGCAAATAAGTATGTAACTACATTATTTCCAAATGTCAAGTTTACTGAGAAAATCACGGACTATCAGGAATCAGCGTCAACCCAATCAGATTCAGAAAATTATATGTATTATTCGTATTTATATATAATGCATATTGGAATATTGAACAATTATTTACATTTTTTAACTGTAAACCATCAATACGATTTATTTTCTGGATTAAAACTAATATTCAAAGGTGGAAGAGCGGCTCAAATAATGTTGCCAAAAGGAAGTAATTTATTAAGTGATGATACCGATATATTTATCCAATCTAATAATGTATATCATAGTCCATTCTTTTTAAAAACTTTTGCAATTCAATTGGCAAAATCATGGACAACATCTCAACAAATAATATTTGGAATTGGGAAAAAAAATCCCAATATAGTAAAAATAGCATATAAAAGTTTGACCGGGTTTATTCCAATTTCAGATATTGATTTTGGGTCTCCAACTTATCCACAATATTATGATGATATCAGAATGGTGGATAAAACGTGGAAAATTATTTCAGAACCATTAATAGATGAGGGTAAGACTGCGACAAAGGCTGCAACAACGCTTGCGACAAAGGCTGCGACTAAGCTTGCGACAATGCCTGTATCTAAAATAAGATTAGTCTATTACCACCAATCATCCAAATTATTTTTTGCTGAAAAACGCGAAATATATAACTTGTATTCAAACCCTTTTTATAAAAATTGTAATTGTCGTGATTTATTACACACAGAAGAATGTGTTGCTTCTTGTAGTGAGCGTCAATTTTATTTAGACAAGTTTAAAAAATATGTAGATGTGAAAACAACGCCATCATCGTCTACACCATTAAAGAATTAAAACGTGCCATTTTAATTCTTTAATGGAGCGGTTCCCTACGGGTAGTAACGATTTGAAACAAAGCACACCTGCGGTGTGCTGTTTTAAATCTTCGCCGGTATAACCGTAAAACACAAAAAAACAAAAGTGTTTCGTCCGTCTAATAGATACGTAGTAAAATACATAAAAATAATAATATTGTTATGTATTATAATGTCTGAATCGGATGAAATTGTAAATACACCCCATAATTCTGCTTGTTCAACACCTGTTCATATTGATATGACAAAAAACGATTCATTTGATGCGGTAGGTCAAGTATATAGCACCACCACAGAATCAATCCCGTCTTCACTCCCATCGGATAATTCGTTGGAAACGATTTTGATAACTCCCGCGATAAGCATTGATTTGTCGGCAACGCCTTTGGCAACAACGCCATCAGCAACTTCGTTAGAAAAAGATCCACAACCTCTCATTAGTCAGGATACAAGTCAGAAGCTGGGCGTGGCAATAATTGTCGCGGTTGAAATCTACCGCGCATTAGTCGCGTCTTTTCTGATTCTGTTTGTTCCTCAAGATTGCGGCGGCCACGTATGTTCATTTAGTGAAAATGCCGAAACAGGACCCGACCCTTTATATAACGCCGGATTCGTATTCAATTGTATTACTATGGCGGCGTTTATGGCCCTCTATTACGCCGAAGTCCGTCGCGAAAGTAAATTGATTTCATACCTCGACGTGAATCCGGAAAAAGCATCCGACAATGATTCAGTGGGACTCGTTCTAGACAAGATGCCCAAATATTGTAGCGAGGCTATCCTCTATTATGATGGCCTTTACATCAAGACTGGATATACGGTGATTGTGTGTTTTGCCGTAAATACGGTGCTTTCGGGACTCGTGGTTTACAAATATTACTTGGATGACAAGACTACGACCACGTATATTACCTCGGTGCTATTTGTTGTTCAGAAGTTGATACAAGTATATGCTACGCTAAAAACAGACAAGAATGTGTTTTATTCGGCGTACTTGACTGGGAAAATACAATACAACGACATCGATAATGATAAGGTGTTCGATAAACAAGATGATGTTGCTGCTATAGTGTAAATGCGCAAAGGTTTATAAAATATATGTTTTTGTAAAAACATATATACTTTATCTTGGTGTATTCTAGAGAGAGGTGCCGTGTTATTTATTTTATTATTGATTTTACAAATATATTATTTGGGTGCCACTACAACACGAAGTGGAAGTGGAAGTACTTATAAATATTCAAATTATTTTATAGGAGAATCAAATAGGAATAGCGGGTTTATAAGTCAGAGACATCATTCTTTTGCCAATAAATATTCCAATTATTTTGTTCAATCCTCTTATCAAATGTCAAATCCTCAAATATGTTTTACTACAAACATGTTGTCAAAGTATTCAGTTATACCCGAGAAATATATTTCGGTAATAGGTTCATATTATGCGGTGTCGACTAGTCATTATTATTCGTTGAGTAAAATATCCGAGAAATATATTTCTGTAGTTGCGGCTTCGACTAGTCAACATTATTCGTTGAGTAATACACCAAATCAATATATTTCCATAGTTGGTTCTGTTAGTATGACTCAATATTCAGTATCATTGTCTTTATCAACACCAGCAACTACACCTACGGTTATGCCTACACCTACGTTTATACCTACGCCTACGGTTACACCTACGTTTATACCTACGCTTACGACGCTTATGCCTACACCTACACCTACGGTTACAACTACGTTTATGCCTACGCTTACGACGCTTATGCCTACACCTACACCTACACCTACGGTTATGCCAATACCAGAATCAACTCCCATCATCACATTTCTCACCACTGCCACATTATCCGGGTTTCCTACATCCTCTCTTTCTATCCCAGAACAAACAGCATACATCATTGCGTTTTCCACATCAATCAACATTGATTCGCAAATGGTGGAAATAGTAAACCAACAACTTGCAAATCGGCGATTAACATACAATATTGATATAACAACGCAAATTACGTATCCTTACGTATTGGATCCACAATCAACCTACGTATTACTAGCAAACAAAATCCAAACAAATATTGGTGTGGGTAGTAATTTTACCAAATTGCTAATATCAGTTAGTAAACAAATGGGAATAACATCTTACAATAATGTCTCGGTAATTGGAGTCTACGTTTCGCCGTTGTTAGATGGTGACGGCAAAGTCGACGTTAAACCGACACCACCCTATAAGATTGGTACAACTCTCTTGGTAATTATGATTTTGCCTGCGGTCAGTGTGGTACTAATATTTGTTGTATATTTATACAAAAAACATTATTGCTACGCTAGACGACGACCTTACAATATTATTGAAAATCCATTGTATTCGCGGGTATAACATATACTAAAAAAACCCCATAAATCGTCGTCTTTCATTCCGCGGTTCCGCTATTTTTGACAATTCTTTACGAAACACATTGCTATCTATTTCAGCAGGTATTGTGATTGGATACGGTTGTTTGTCTGGATAATAACTTAATTTTTCTAAATGTTCATGGTACGAAATCCCGTCTAACATCCAGTGTCGGCGGTTAATGTTCAAATATCGGTGGTCTGCGGTTTTGCGGCATAATTGACACAAATAAAATATGAGTTCGGTTATGTAATTCACATATTCCACCGATTCTTCCACTCCTTCATTATTAATTTGTGTAACCAACGAATTATAATCTTCAAGACGTGATTCAATATCAGTAATCGGGGTGAAATAAATATGCTCGAATCTTGCGGCATACGATTCCCACATTTTTGCGGATGTGTAATTAATATCGGCTTTCTCACGCAGTTTGAAAAAAGTGTTAATTGTAGAGAGGATGAATGTTGCTACCAAAATATAGAAGAGCTGGGATTTTGTCACAAACGTGGCATTTGACCCGGTTTGACCGGCAGACAATGCCGTAAAAAGTGTGATTGCGAAGTTGATGGGTGTTGATATATAGTTCCAGAATGCCGCGTTGAAATATTTTTTTTTTACTTGGATCCCGATGCGCAAGTTGAGATTGTCTTGGACAACGAGCATGATTCCCCATATTGGAGAGAGGTTGTCGATTATGTATTTTTCATTGAGTCCTTCGGAACTAATTACGGAAACGTTGTCTTTTGCCAGAACAATGTGATTATTGCCACATTCTTCGTCTGTGTCTTCATCAATCATCATATAATACTGGAAGTTATTTCGGTATTATATTTTTTCCTTAGGGGTAACATAACTGTTATGTGCGTTCCAAGAACATTTATGAGGTGAACATAAATGTTATGCACCAGTCGACCCAAATCCTCCACCGCCTCTCATTGTTTCACCGCCTAAATAGTTCTCGGAATCAACCAACTCTACATAAATCGGAATCAATCCCGGCGCACATATTTGAACTATACGGTCATAGTGGTTAGCATAATAGGAATTGGTTACGCAATCAAATGCTCCAATAATGTTTCCGCGATATCCCGAATCAATGATTCCAGTACTGTTTGCCAATCTTAGTGGCCCATTTGAAATACTCGACCTAGGATGTAAGTAATACCCGCTATTGTATGGCTGAAATCCATTCTCATAAATCTTGGCACTACACTTAATATCAAAATTGATTCGGTTTGGTTGTCCGCCAAAGATTTCTTGTGTCGCAGGAACATACAAATCAAATCCGGCATCCACATTATGAATCGAATTAATCAACCTACTATTATGGTTGTAAACAGCCTCATAATAACGATTGTACAATTCTACATTGTTGGGGTTGACATAAACCGTGAGGTGCATATATCTGGGGTAGACGTTGAGCAAGTTGCTGATATTCATATTCGTATTCATATTCATATTCTATGTGATAATATGAATATAATCTTTAAATAATTTACTATTATTATTGGAGTAAGCAAATGCGACTACTAACCAAGACCTCTAAGCAAGACCTCTACCCACCACGAATCTTGGTCGTGGTACATTTCATCATCTGATTGGTAATCAGGTTGGCCGTCGGCTGACAACTTGTCGAGTATCCAATGCGCTCCTTAAATGTCGCTCCTGGTCCCGGCACACCATATGCCAGCGCATTCGCCGTATGCCGCCCAAATGCCGTTGTGAATGTACTCGCCGAACTGGTAATTGTATCGTATTTGAGTCGCGCTAAACGACTACTCGCATCCACGCTGCCCTGGGTCGCAAACTTACTATTACTCGGCTTGTAATAGAGAGGCACATATGGAGTGCCAATCTTCGGGCTCATTGTTCCATTATAATTAAAATTGATGGGGTTTGGATATATACTCCCAACAAGTGTACCGTTAAATATATTAAGATCAGGACTACTGTTTGTGGATGGTTGGACATAATAGGTGCCCAAATTGCCAACGGTTAATGCGCCAATTGTGGAATTCGGCGGATAAAACCCAGGAGTTGCCCCAATTATTTGTGAAAATAAATTGGCTGACACATTGATAACTGGAATAATTGTGTAAGTGGATGGCGTAACCCCGCCAACAGGTGTAGAATATTTGGCTGATGAGAAAACCTGATTATTTACAGCTTTACATTGGATTTGGATTCTGTCTGTTCGCACATTGTAGGCAAAGTTCATTAGATACTCTTTCTGGCCAGTTGCCCGGTTGGTGTAATAATGGTTCTTAGATATCATAAAATTTTGAAATAGATTAATAAACTCGCCCAAATCATAGTCGCCGTCTGGGAATGTGACATTGTACGTTGTGATAACGCCATCGGGTCCATTTATCCATTGATATTGGAAGAGAGGCGTCACGGAGAATCCACGGATTGAGACCTTGGCACAATGATTGATACCAGCAGGTGTATAAATGTTATTCAGGCTCTTATTAGAACCAGGTTCCACAGTATCGTCGCCGAATCGCACGTGAGTATATTGGTTTTGCGCAATAGTCAAATTACGACTCACTAAATATTCGTTTGACGAGGTGTAATACTTGTCGTTGTTTTTGGACTGGATGAAAGCGCGTTTCACATTGCCACTGCTGCGGACCCGGCGCCGAGCATCCGCGGCTTTGCTACAAGCGACCTTATCACATGTTGTTGACGGCCTCTCTGTTTTGTTTACGGTGAGTCCAAACTCTGTTACTTCAACATTCTTGGTTTGATTAGTAGAGCTCGTATTCACGATGGTGCCGCCGGGGGACATGAAATCGTCCAACTTGATAGAAGCGCGAGTACACGCACTGACATTGGCAATTTCTTTACGATAATGTCGAATCGGTTGCGCTGCGTGTAAATTTTGTTTTTGAATAATTGTCGAATTACTATTTCGCCTTAATCCGGCAACTATTTGGTTAAATGACCGTCCTTTCCATGAAATATTGCGTCGTTCCATTGGCGCTGACATTATACATATAAGATAGAATAAATATTTTACCGGCTTACGCCAAGAAGCGAATGCTCGACGCCAAGAAGCGAATGCTCGACGCCAAGAAGCGAATGCTCGACGCCAAGAAGCGAATGCTCGACGCCAAGAAGCGAATGCTCGACGCCAAGAAGGTTACACATACAATTATATTTGGTCTGTCTTTACACATTTGGAATCCACAGCAAACGTTGGCGTCTTCTCTTCTTGTGGAACGATGCGCAAAAGACATTTAGCTTTTTTACCATAGAGAGGTCGAGTGCAACCACTTTCTTTGGGTTGATTGCTTCCGCTCTCTTTACGTCGCGTTTTACATTTTTGGACTGATGTAGGTACCACACACCGCGACCGGAAGTTCTCATATGTATCACGAACTTGTTCATATGTAAGCCCCGACTTCTTATGTAACATCTTGTTAATTAATTCATGGAGATCATACACATATTTAGAAAATGTTTCGCGACAGGCCATATGGGACATTTTCAACGGGAGTTTTTTGAAGTTTACTATAAGATTGGCGCGACATTTACCGCAAGGTAATACATTACGCAAGCTGAGAACATATGCGCGATAGTTCACCTTGTCTTTATAGGTTGGATTCACGGGATAGTTAAAACTCATTGTGTGTAAGAAATGCCATTGGCTGGGACCCCAAATAGTGGTGAGCATTCCGTCGTTGCTATTATAATCGGACTCGGTATAAGGTGTACCTTTGGTATAGGGTGTACCTCCGATACCTCCATCCCACGATTCATGTTTTGACACTTTTTTTCGCGTTGTCATTTAAAATAAGACGAGATTTTATGGAATACTAAATAATAAACGCAATTCGGTTATTGGATAAGTTTATTGTATGAAGACAAAATATAACAACCATGGTAAATGTTATTGACGTATTGGACACATTTATTCGTCCGCATTATAAAAAAATATTAATTGTATTGGCTATTGTGCTTTTCTCAGCGGTAGCCTATTATTTTTACGGAAAATGGAATATGCCAAGAGAGGATAAATACAAAGATATTTATCAACCAAATGACAATGGTGCCAATGAAGCGGTGATATTCTTCTTTTTTGCGGATTGGTGCCCCCATTGTACAAATGCCAAACCAGAATGGACATCATTTGCGAATAAACATGATGGTAAATTGGTGAATGGTGTTAAGTTACGATGTTCGATGGTTGATTGCTCCGACCCTGATGATCCGGATACTACTGCTAAAATTGACCAATATGAGATTAAATCATATCCCACGATTAAACTTATATCCAAAGATACTACTTACGATTTTGACGCAAAAGTCACACAAGACCATTTAGAGCAATTTGTCAACAGTGTTATTGTTTAGATGCTATTGGTCACAGAGTTTATCGGTCACAGAGTTTATCCATTGTCTAGCATTAGCAACACCTTTGCCAATTTCGCGCTCCCTCTCTTCTGGGCTATCCACCAACTTCAACATGTGCGAGAAATCCTCATAATCAACATCAAGACAAATATCCGTCGACCCAGGTTTTACAGTATCTTGCGTGTACGTTAGCACCATGTTAAATAAATATCCCAAATATTCCAGCATCCCCATATTTTCTGGAATATTTATTTGTTTTAGTCGGATGCGCACTCCCAGTACGCACCCATGCTCCAAACATTTAGCAATCGGATAATTAGAATAGAGGCCGCCATCCGAAAATATGATGTTGCGGTATTTGAAAGGCTTGAATAATATGGGCAAAGAAGATGACGCATAAATGCCATCAATGACGCGCATATCTGGGTATGTTTTGTGCGATAATTCCTCGGTTTTACACGACCCCAAATTAAGCGCATAAAAATACAACTCTTTTCCAAAGAGTGCGTGAAATTGGCTAAATGTAATATTGATGTCTATATCTTTGCCTCTCATGAGAGGCGCGAATGTTTCATGAAAAAAATCGACATCCAATATACCATTCCCAACAAAACACTCGTATATGTTGATAGAACTGAAGTTGAATAACGTTTTCCACGGCCGATTGATTATATATTTGTCGAGGGTTTCCCAGGGATAATTGAGAGCCAGCATGAATGAGAGGATACTCCCGGCGGAAGTGCCATAATATGCGTTGACGGAATCATGACTCCAAATACCTTGTTTGTGCGCCTCTCTTAATGCGCCATACGCGTTCAATATTATTGTGCCACCGCCCGTTATTACTAAATGCTTTATAGTGGGTTCCATTGTTGTTGGTTGAAATACAAATATATTCTTATATATTTTTATTAATGGTGTCTTTGGACCCAACCTTTGGGTCCCGCCTTTGGATCCCTTTGTAGTTAGGGTCCCACCCTTCGGGCCCAACCTTTGGGCCCCACCTTCGGGACCATCGTTACAGTCCTCAAAATAATTCCATTGTATGAAATATACTATACATCAACCTATTATGTCTATTTTTTTATTCGACGAAGAAGAAACCAAAGGAAAAATAAACATCGACGACCTCTATGAAAAACAACAAAAAAAAGATTTGAAACAAATCAGCATATTCAACAAAATATTAAATCGTATTCACAACAAAATCCGCATCACATCGCGAAACCGCAATGGTGATAAATATATTTGGTTCACTGTCCCAGAATATATATTTGGTGAACCCGTTTACCAACAGGCCGATTGTATCGCATATTTAGTCGATAAATTAGAGGAAAACAAGTTTCATATTCGGTATATGCATCCAAATACACTCTTTGTTTCATGGGCGCATATTGTACCTAGTTATGTGCGAAGTGAAATCAAAAAGAAGATGGGAATTATTATGGATGAATACGGAAATGTGGTGGATAAAGTAGAGGGAAGAGAAGATGTCAATTTGAATGAACGATTAATGGGTATGCAGGCGGCAGCCTCACCCGCAGTGGAAAAGAAAATATATACGCCAATATCGAATTACAAACCAACCGGCAAGTTTGTATACGATCCATCATTGTTTGAAACGATTGAAAAAAAGTTGGAATAGAGATGCTTTTTAACGTTTCTTTCGTGTTCCGCCACGATTTTTTTGAGAGTTTCTAATTTGCATGGTTGTTTGGTCCAGTATTCTTTTCAGTACATCATTTGGCAAATTTGATTCTGTGATGGTTTCAATCAAATTGGTGATGGCCTCTGTTTGGAAATCGGGTTTCATTATAAACAGCCTATTTAGCGATTCTATAGCGTCTTTGTATGATTTGCTGTTCAGAACATCAGCACTGAGTTCAGTTTGCTGCGACAGTTTATCCGCGATTTTTTTGCGCATTATTTGATTTATTAATTGCGACACATTGCCATCATAGTCGATGTAACCACGCCTTGGTATTCGGGGAGGTTTGTGATCAATAATAAAATCATTAGTTTGAGGACTTATATTGGGAGTGTGACGAATCACTTTATTGGAAGCACCGCCTTTCTGTACATTTTTTTGAATAGTATTGGATATATTATTTAGTAATGCGTTGGTAATATCGTCGGGTGTTTTTAATATGAGAGGTGTTGTGGGATTTGATACTATGGCTTGACTAAGAGTAGGTGTAGGACTCTTTGTCTGAACCTGAGGTCTATTGGTCTGGGTCGGAA
>Ga0209358_10000212_pt1 | contig 53866 bp, 47 predicted proteins | sample LauGreFa1BDMLBSN_2_FD_187574 | JGI IMG/M metagenome (GOLD analysis project Ga0209358, IMG submission 187574) | Freshwater lake microbial communities from Lake Michigan, USA - Fa13.BD.MLB.SN (SPAdes) (version 2) | ecosystem: Environmental > Aquatic > Freshwater > Lake | place: Lake Michigan, USA... | reverse complement strand
ACCAGCCCTGCTACTGTCATCACCCCAGAAGGCTGTCAGCATATTATCAGCGGGTTTCACTCGATTGCCGCATCCATTGCCAGTGACTCAGATTACTAAACCAGGTTAATGGGACTATGGCATCATGTGAGGCCCTATCAGGACAGGTGCGATACACCAGCCCTGCTACTGTCATCACCCCAGAAGGCTGTCAGCATATTATCAGCGGGTTTCACTCGATTGCCGCATCCATTGCCAGTGACTCAGATTACTAACCAGGTTAATGGGACTATGTCCTGGCATCGGGTGCTGCCCTATCAGGACAGGTGCGATACACCAGCCCTGCTACTGTCATCACCTCAGAAGAGTGACTCGGATTACTAAACCAGGTTAATGGGACTATGGCATCATGTGAGGCCCTATCAGGACAGGTGCAATACACCAGCCCTGCTACTGTCATCACCCCAGAAGGCTGTCAGCATATTATCAGCGGGTTTCACTCGATTGTGGCACAGATAATGCCGATTACCCCTTTCCAATACGTCACCTTGAACAAGTGGTTTATTCTTTATCCACCGTCAATTCCTTTTTCCAGGTTTGCTCCGAAGCGGGTATACGGGACACCGATAGTACCAGCAAATCCTCCACCTGCTGGGCGTGATCCAAATAATTCACAATCTTTTTTTCAACCGTTCCGACAAAGTCCACCAAGTCTTTGGATAACTCATACTGAAGCAAATCCAATAATCGGCCATGCCCCATTGCTTCACCCTGACTATTTTGCATCATGGCCAAATGATGCGACAAAAACACCATGCGATCACTTTCCGAAAACTGGATGGTTCGATTACGAAATACCGTATTCGCATTATGTCCAATCGGGACCTCTTCTCCTTTTAAGAGAGTATGGCCTGTTTTTCTGATCATGTAACCCCCATCATACCCCGCATTAACATAGGTGAACTGGTGTTTTGCCACGTCAATGACACCATACAGTAGCGGAATATGATGCTCCAACACCCTACTGGACACCACATACCGGTTGAGTTCCCCGATACTTTCTGATGGTGCGATGGTAGATGAAATCACCCGATGCAATAGACCTTTAAAGGCAACCAGTGCCAGTGATGGATTCTGAATTGACCCAGTAACGTTGGCAATCGCAATAGCTAATTTTTCGTGGGATACCGGAAAATAATCAAAAAACACCATTATTTCCGCAGAGGGTGAGGGAATAAATGCATGCTCAAAATTGTACCCAAACCGTGTGGCACTCATTTTTGGTTCAAGCAGCCGTTTGGTTGCCTGACGCTTTGGCTCGCCTGTCATTTCCAAGCGGGCATCTTCTAGAAATGCCACTTGTGTTTGAATAATTTGCTTTTGGTTTTCTACAATCATTAAATTGGTTTCCAAAGCCACTTTTTTTTCAAGCAACTGATGATTCTTTTCGGCCAACTGTTGATTGGCCTTCCTGGCTTCTTCTAATAAAAAAGTAAAAATGCGACTAAATGTTAGGGCAAAGAAAAAAACCAGAAAAAATGAACTACCTGTAGCCGCTAATTGCAAGGACGTTTTCATATTAGGGTAAATAATGTCGATGAGACCCCATTTAACCAACACATTCTGCCAAGGGTGGAATGACATGAAAAAAATACCCATGATGATTGGAAATAACGATACTATCAGTATCCACTTAAGGGGTTGTTTACGAAGTAGGATGGCTGGCAAAAAGGTAACCGGCAACAATACCATGAGTACTTCAGTCAAAAAATAGGTTGAAATATAAAAATAAGTAATCGCTAAAACCCCGACTACCACCACCCAAACCGATGCCCACACCGTTTGACCAGCCCATATCAACCCCCATGTGATATTGCTCAATAGTAGCAACCCAATAACACCCCGCAAACTATTATGCATGTTAAAATAATAAAATAGTGGGGCATTTAAGATGCCACAGAGGTTATAAAATAACACCACGCTGATTACAAATGGTTGACGGGGTATTCGTTTAGATAAGGTCGACAACCAGGCCATGCTTATGTTTGTCCTTTGGTTTGAGCCAACATATACTGTATTATAAGTTCCAAGTAGCTCACACGTAAAGCCTCGAATGTACAGGGATATTGTGATGGCTCTAAGACCTGCGTTACCTCTCCGAATAGTGTTTTTAGTATCTCCTTCACAATATCATCCCTCTCAACACTGTCAGAGGATTTTAAATTAAAAAATTCTTCCCACACTTTTTTTTGTGACTCAAGTTTTTTAAGGTTTTGCATGGCTGTATCCAGTTTAGCCGATTGTTGGGTATCATCCGTTTTTAATACCGATTGTTGAATGCTGTCTAATAAAGCAAAAACACGACCGATTTCAGATGGCAGTTTGAGTAATTCGGTATTTTTTAGGTATGCGACCGTCGATGGGTTAAAACGCATATGATGAGTAATGGCATGCAATACGTCACGCAATGTTTTCTTACTTAACACATGATCAAGTTCAGAAACGGTCAGGTTCCCGATTCTGAACTCTGTATTACATTCGGTTGGGAAAAGTGGTTCTAACCCTGCATTAGATTCTTCTGGCCATTCATTGGATGTTTCTAAGCTTGCATTGGGATTAGTCCTCCACACATCAACAAGGCGTTTTACGCTGCTACTTTTAAAGTACTCAGATGCCAGCGTCGTCATAAAAATCAGATTGGTCAAATCCCCCGCTTTTAACTCTCGTTCATAAGAACCATAATTATTGCCAATACGGGATACTTTTTGAAGGTTTCGAATCACAACATTTAATGTGCCACGTTTTGCACTCATTATCCGATTTATCTTGCTTTGACAGTCAGTACGTTCAGACTCTGATACCAGCGACCGTATGGCGTGGCAGTGTCCTGCTACGGTCAACCATGCAATGAGTTCTACCATCATATTACTAGAAAAAGAGGGAACAAAGTTAATGCCATGATACGTATCACGACTATTACTTTGCGTGAAATAACCCCAAACCTGGCTAAATGGTGTGGTCGACTCATTAAAACGGGCAGCGTCTACCATGCACTCTCCCAATGGTGTCAACACCGTTATCAGTTGATCCCATAACAACTGATTGAGTTGGCTATCTGAATAAGAACCAATCAATGAGCGGGTATTTTGAAACGCATCATGAGCCAATTCTAATACTTGCAGCCCATAATTAAATAAGGCATACGACCCCTGAGTGGCCTCACTAAGGGTGATGGCCCATTGGGGCCACCCCTGTTGATCCCCATTATCCCATTGTTGAGAGGTCAAGGGAGACATGGGAAATCCTTCCATTTTTTTGTCTGAATGTTTACCCGATGCATCACTGGCTAAGTCAATAGTAAGATTGGCTAACACTTGGCATAATGGCGACAAACCCACATTATCTGCCAAATCGTCCAATAAACAATTCCATAATAACATTAAATTACAACTGTTACTGACCGTTTTCATGGGGCCCGCTACATCACGTGCTGAGGGATTGGATATACTTTTTAATATCTCTTTTAACATACTATGGGTAAAATACGAGACAAATTGCAGCATCCCTTGGGCACACCAAGCAGCCAGAGCTGGTTTTCTTGACTCCGTAATACTCAAATGTATTTCCAACAATGTCTCTGCAATCGATCGATCGGTTTGGAGATCTGATTCCACCTTGTGGATATCTGATCCCGTTTGATTAGGTCGTGCTATCCGCAAAAGGTATTCTTCTAAACACTCTTTACTCAGCGTTTGATACGCCATTTGCATTTTTTTAACCGCTCCAGCGTTGTAGGTCATCGACCCCACAAGAAATTCATTCGCCGTATAAAATGGATGCCCAGGTTCAAGACGAGGTGCTTCTAGCGGCTTGCCTCGAAGCGATGCGGTTATAAATGCATTAAACAAGAGACGCCCTGAATTGATGACTGTCATCAGTCTCTCACAATCAAGTGGGGATTGATGCGGATGAGTCATCGCATTATTTAGTTGCACCAATAATGCTCCCCACCACCTCTCTTGTGCGATGATGACCCTTGCACGCCTTGGCACAAGCGGAGATGACGCAAGATTAAGCCTGTCTGGTGCGGATTGTAAAAGACTCACTTCACTATCATTTGATGGGTCACTGGGATGTCTTTCCGTTTCGCTAACTGAGTCAGTTTCATCGTCAATAGCCAGGAATCTTGAATGGCTAGTACTATCATCATCGGGGTGTCCATGTGTTAGGAATGCACTTGACTGCCCTCCATCCACTTGAATGACAGTCTCACCCGAGTGATCACGTAATTCAATAGGGGGATGCGTTTGGTTAGATGTTAGAACCATATTGGTAGGCAATGAATTATCATCCTTCCCTACCAACATGGCAAAGCCAGCCGTAAAGATCAGGAACCCCTCAAATGAAGTTGGCGACCTCCTTAATTTGGTTAAGCCAATCCCCATCATCGACAGGGCCAATGCACTATGGGCAGTGTTAGACAATGTAACGGAGCGAAGAATAGGCGATGAGATAATCATAGTAAAACCCCCTTATAGAAGAATACACACACAAAAAAGATACCCCCCTCTTTAATACAACTAATTACCGGACAACAAAGACGGGATCAATTGGAGTTGCTCATAAATAAGCAATGCCAACCCTTCTCGTGTTAACGCCCCCTCCTTCTTTTTTGGGTTGCCGGGGACCGGCAATTCAGTCAATGGGGTGTCGGATGTCGAATGAGACTTGGCGGCCGTTGCCAATACTGCACGCAACTCGGTTGTTAATTGAGCACGACTCGGCACCTCTTTGACTGCTGGCACCTCAGACAAACCCAATCCTTTCACCAATCGCCCCATCACAGCATTGTACTCGGCCACCGATGGTTTTTTGTTGGGAAAAAACTGTTTGGCATTTGAAAAAAGCCCCACGCGGGTTAACGCCACAATGGCCACTTCTCCTTTTTTACCTTTAATATCTTGAAATGAGACGGTTTCAGTTTTAGTTGCCAGGACGATACGGGGCAACGCACCTTCGTGTGACGGGCTCGATTCGGTTGTAGCTGATGTTGCGGGCACGTCATCCACCGGGGTAGACGTTGCCACGCTCACTGACTTATTACAAGACCATTCAGAGTGCTTACACCCCTGACCCGTCTCTTTCTTACACTCAGTCATTTTACAGGCCGTCGAACCGGCAAACGGGTGACTAAAATTGAACCCCACCATCACATCGCCATTTAGTGACCACCGAAAAAAGCCACCGGTCAAGCCTGATGTTGGATAGGGAACCGACACCACCGCACCCAGGGCCAATGCGGCGTTGGGATTGGTATACCCATTCACCACGACAGATACCTCAGGCTTAACCGATACCAATGTAATGGCATCTATCGGATCAAACTGAAACCCCGCCGCCGCTGATACCCACCAATCAAACGAATTACTACGGTTACTCCCTAACAACCCCAGCCCACCAAATACATTGCCATAAGGCACTGCTTTAAATAGCCGGGCATCCACTTGATAAATACCGCCCGATTGACGGGCAACGGGGAAATACCCAATGTTGGCATCGTAACTAAAACCCACCACACTCGATACCATTAGGCAACTGGCTAACAAGGTCCACACACTTTTCTTCATTTTTTTCACCTCAGAAAGATTGGGGTTATCTTCTCATAACAACACATTCCATTCAATGGGATGTTTATCTTTTTACGCAACGGGGAATACCCCACACGGTTTGGGTATGTTGGTTGGTTGACGACCCAATTGAAAGGGGCCCACGATGAAAAAAAAAGAGTCGGAGTCACCTGATGAAAGCCGATCGGATCCCGATGCCTATTTTGAATTGGTACCCGTTTCAAATACCCCCTTAAAACGATGTGTTCAAATGACGGTTCGCATGACATTTGAATCGGCCACTGTTTTAATTCAATTGGGAGTCAACTAAATGATCGGCATCATGGGGTTGAATACGGGCTTAAAAGAAATATTTCTTGCGAGGCTGTTGATGGGTTGTCAATGGGGTTGGCACCACCCACTTTCGATTCTGTGCCGTCGATTCTTTTAAGACCACCCGATCCGTATACGCATCCAACAACCCATCGGCGGCTAAAAAACGAGAGGTTTGGGTGAATGTCACCCCGGACTGACGCGAGGCACCCAGCATGTCCAACTGGGGTTTAATGATCATTAACTGCCGCTTGGCACGGGTAAGGGCCACATACAATAACCGACGCTCTTCTTCTAAAGACGCCTCATCTTGACCGGATTGCACACTGGGCAACACCCCATCTACCATTGACAATAAAAACACTACTTTCCATTCGAGTCCCTTGGCGGAATGAATCGTACTGATCGTCAATCGCTCATCTGACATCTCACCCCCGTCTCTGCTTTTGCTGCTATCCGGTGGATCCAGTGACATGTCGCTTAAAAAATCACTTAGTCGATGATAGCGTGCTGCAATCGGACGCAAGGAGTCTAAATCCGTCATTCGACGGGCATGGTCGTCATAGCACACCTGAAACAACGGCAAATAAACCGATAACACCGCATTGACCGCCTCTAATGGGCTGGCCCATTGAGGCGCCGATGCCAACAATCGGATAAGGGTTTCCAAATCGGGGGCATATGACTTCTTTTTCCATCCATCCCATTGAATGGTGCCTTGCGCGGACAAATGAGATAACAACGTGGCGACCGCCTTGGGCCCTACCCCTTCAATCAGGGATAACACCCGACCCCAACTGACTTCATCCCGTGGGTTTTGCATGAGCCGAAGGTAGGCCAACACATCTTTGATATGGGCCGTTTCCATAAACTTAAAGCCGCCAAATTTTTGAAATGGAATCCCCGCCGTGTTCAACGTAATTTCCAAATCATTGGCATTAAACCCATTGCGTACCAATACGGCCATGTCGTTGAGTGAGACCCCTTCTTCGATTAACGCCAACACACGGTTCTTGACCACCATACTTTGGGTGCGATCATCCGGCACGTCAATAAACAATGGTCGGCTACCCCCTTCGGTTGTGGTGAACAACACCTTGGCAAATTGACTTTGTTTGGCCTGGCTAATCACCGCATTGGTAAGGTCCAATATGGGCTGGGTTGAACGGTAATTTTGGTCCAGTGTCACCACTTGGGTGCCCGGAAACTGCTGGGGAAACCCCAATATATTTTGGATATCTGCCCCACGGAATCCATAAATACTTTGGGCATCATCTCCCACCGCCATGATGTTGCCATGACGACCCAATGCCTTCACAATATCGCCTTGAATGTGATTGGTATCTTGGTATTCATCGATCATCACATAGCGGTATTGGTCATTGAGTTGCTCGGCAATGGATTCAATGCTCAAAATGGACCTAAAAAACAACAGCAAATCATCATAATCCATCACTTGGGCTGTTTGCTTGCGATCGGTGTAGGACTCGGCAATCAATCGAATATCGGCCACATAGTCGCTAAAAACAGGGTATTCTGATCGCACAATATCGTCCAATGAGTGCCCGGTGTTGATGGCTTTACTGATCATGTTGCCAATGGTCCCTTTTTTGGGGAATCGTTTTTCAGTGCGTGCCACCACCCCCGATCGTACCACCCCAATCAAATCATCGGCATCCGATCGGTCTAGGATGGTAAACGCCGGGTCAAATCCAATGCTGGGTGCAAATACCCTGAGCAACATATTGGCCACACTGTGAAACGTGCCCCCCGCAATTGATAAGCACGCATCCCCCCCAATGGCCATGGCACGATGCATCATGTCTTGGGCCGATTTTTTGGTAAAGGTTAACAACAAAATCTGACGGGGATCTATCCCTTCTGAAACCAAGTAAGCAACCCGCGATACCAAGGTGTTGGTTTTACCAGACCCTGCCCCTGCCACCACCAACATGGGACCATGTCGATGGGTGGCAGCCTGAAGCTGAGCTGGATTTAAGGCCGATAAAAACGAATCAACCCGACCCAATTGGATCATGGCCTGACATCCGACGACCGGCGTTTCAAGGGGGCCTGCTGTAAATAGGTCATCAGCTGGCTTGGGGTCATGACACTGGGCAATACCACCGGTGCCACATCAGGAGAAGCCCACCACACCATGGTGGGAACACTTTGTCGGCCTACACGCTGTAAAGCGGCTCCCACCACAGGATCGGCGTGGGTCCAATCGGCGATCACCCATCGTATTCCCCGTTCTTGAATGGCCGCCATTACGCCCGGATGAGTAAACAATACCCGCTCATTCACTTGGCATGTGACGCACCAATCCGCCGTAAACACCACCAAAGTAGGAATCGACCCATTAAACACCGACTCACTAAACGGTATGCGCTCAATGGGGTCATGGTGTTGACGCATTGGTGACATCAGCCCCACTCCCAACACCAGTAACAGCCCCACCCAAGCCCCCCACCCCCTTATGGTCCATCGGTTGGCTTGGCACACACCCAACCACCATGACAGGGCTGCCACGGCCACCATGCATACCCCTACCCGTGCCACCACCCCACCATTGGTTTGTGCTGCCAATACCCACAACAGCCATACCACCGTCAACCACAGGGGAAATGACAACCCTTCTTTCACCCGTTGCATCCATGCCCCCGGTCGTGGCAACCAACGATGTAACGATGGCCACCCCATCAATACCAAGTAAGGCAGGCTTACCCCGATCCCCACGCTCATCATGACCAATACCCCGACCCACACGGGTTGGGTCAACGCCACGCCCATGGCCCCACCCAAAAACGGACCTGTACAGGGAGTGGCCACCACGGTGGTGAGAACACCATTAAAAAAGGCCCCCCAATGCCCCTGATGGCCCAATTGAATCCGGGTGAGTCCCAATCCAATTTCAAACCATCCCATCAAATTCAAGGCCATCCACGACAACCCCAGGACCAATCCTGCGATCACCAGGGGATGTTGCAGTTGAAACCCCCATCCAATTTGATGCCCCATGGCACGGAATCCCACCATCACCAGGATCAACACCAAAAATGACACTCCGATACCGGCCACCGTTGCCATCAAATGGACCCGCCGTGTCCGCCGATCTTCTTGCTGAATCAGGGCCATTAGTTTGAGTGACAATACCGGAAACACGCACGGCATCACATTTAATAACAATCCCCCTACTAGCCCCCCCAAGCAAGCCAACCCCATCACCAGCAGCTGTTGGGTAACAGAGGGTGTTGGGGAAGGGATGACCCATTTGTGGGTGGTCCCCTTGCCATTGGCGTGCCGAATGAGTATCCGTCGGTCTTGAATGGGACCCCGTGCAACCCACTGCCACTGACCGTTTACCTCCCCTTCCCATACCAATTGGGGATCGTATGGTATGGGCGTGTCAGAAGGATGGGCCGGCAATCGCCACCGGTCCCCCTGAATGGTGGGATACATCGGTTGTGACGAGACCCGAGGCAGGGCCTGATGGGCTGCTTGTAATGAGGCCATCAACTGAGGCTGAGGGGCTGTGGTGCGGGGTATGGGGACACCCACATCGGACGCCCCACTCACACAGGTATCCCGACACGCCACCCAACGCAAACGAATAGTCAGTGGGACCGACGATGTGGGGGCAACCGGGCAACGGATGGTACCTGGAACCAACAGGTCATCCTCATACCCGTACCCCCGAACCCCCAATGAATCGAATACGTTTGGTACCGGCCATTGGGCTTTCCATTGCCAGATTGGGTCCACTTGCCATTCGGGGGCTTTTCCCGCTTCTCCTGGATTGACCCAATACAAATGCCACCCCGGCGCCATCTGAATGTGAAGTAATACCGTTGATACCCCCGTACCCTGACACGCCGTCGCACCCAGGGAACGTAGTTGAACCAACTCGCTACCCCATGTCACCAACGGTAATAAACAGACTATCATGACCCATCGAAACATTGGTATGATCATACGCCATCACCCCCATCTGTGAAAGGACTCTGGTATGAAACAATGGGTTTTTCACCCGCTTACTGCTATGTTGCTATTGCTTGTTTGTCTGTTGCTTGTGTACGTCAACGCACTGGGGGCTCCCTTTATATGGGATGATGAAGTGATGGTAGTCGGCAACCCCTTAATCAGGTCGTTCTCACATATTCCCTCTCTGTTTACGGTGTCAGCATTTGGCGAACAAGCCTCTGCCACCCAATTTTACCGCCCTTTTCAGCTGATGACTTATGCCATTGATACCGCCATTTGGGGATTGAATCCCACCGGGTTTCGTATCACCAGCCTTATCTTGATGGGCATCGCCGGTGGGGCATTGATGCGGGCCCTCTCCGGCATGGGATTATCATGGAAAATGGCCACCTTCATGAGCATCGGATGGGCGATTCACCCATTGGGGATTGAAGCGGTTACCTATGTGTCAGGTCGGGGCGATGTGTTGTATGTGGCGTTGTGCATGCTGATACTCAATGGGTTTATCAGGGCACGGAGTGCCTGGCCATTGGGTTGGATATTACCCGTTTATATAGTGGCCGTGTTGACCAAAGAAAACGCCGTTCCTTTTGGATTGGGGGTACTCTGCTTGTGTTGGTCCAACCCACCCCGGCCACTGGGCACCCATCACCGTTGGATAGGAGGATCGTTGGCCGCTGTATCCGTGACATACGCCGTCAGTCGCATGATCATGATGGGGGGTCAAACACCGGTACTCTCATGGATCGCCGCCGCCCCATTAACCGATCGGCTGATGACCTTACCCTATATCATGACCACCTATTTGCGCTTAATGCTGGTACCCACCCCACTCCATATGGAATACCACCATGTCAGTACCAGCCCTGACCTGTATTGGATAGCGGCAGTGGGTTGCTTGCTCCTCATGGCCGGAATCCTGTATTTTTCGTCCAACCGTCAAAGCAGTGCCGTATGGATGGGTTGGTCGGCCTTGATGTTAACCCCTGTCCTCCACATTATCCCGTTGGCCTCGACGGTACGCGAACATTGGGGCATGTTATCCCTAATGGGGATGATGATGGCGGTGTCATCCCTTCCCCTTTGGCGACATCGGATGGCCCCACTGCTATTGGGTGTGATGCTAGTGGGGTGGGGTGCTGCTACCATTGAGCGTAATACCGATTGGTTAGACCCCCTGACATTGTATGCCCACGATGTGGCACTCGAGCCCCGTAGCTTTGTGTTACACAATAACCTGGGGGTGGCCCGCCACCGGGCAGGGCTTACGGGGTTATCCTGTCACTCATTCCAGGATGCCATTCTTAGTACCCCCCCAGGAAAAGGATATGCCACGGCCATGAATAATTGGGGGGTATGCCAAGAAAACGATGGGCGACTTGCCGAAGCCAAACATTGGTATGAGCAGTCGATTATGTATGGCCATTATGAGCTTGGATACCTCAATTTAGCCCGCTTGCTATTAAAAGAAAACCAGCCCGATTTGGCAAGAAAAGTGGCCCAGCAAGGGATCGATCACTACCCCTATCACACGGACTTATTGTTGATGCTGGGTATTGCACAAGACCTGTCACAAGGTCGAGTAGCGGCCATGGCCACTTTTGATCGACTGCTCCGAGTTGACCCCCAATCGGATGCCCGTATTCGCCAATACCTGATGCGTCGGCCCATGCCATGATGACCACCCGGATTCGGTGAGGGGTGACCCACCGATTGCCTTTGTTTAGGATAATCAGTGAAGCCCACTCAGGGGTGGTCACCGCTCGATACTACCCACCAAGCAAACGTGTGCTGATGGGCCACACTGACACTCACCCTTTCTGTTTACAACCCTTTGACCCAGGCCTTACCTTTGCCCCACCCAATCGATGACCGGCTTTCCTAGTCTATCCTATCGCACGTGGTGAGCCGTACCTGATGCGTCGGCCCATGCCATGATGACCACACGGATTCGGTGAGGGGTGAACCAGCGATTGCCTTTGTTTAGGATAATCAGTGAAGCCCACTCAGGGGTGGTCACCGCTCGATACTACCCACCAAGCAAACGTGTACTGATGGGCCATCGCTGACACTCACCCTTTCTGTTTACAACCCTTTGACCCAGGCCTTACCTTTGCCCCACCCAATCGATGACCAGCTTTCCTAGTCTATCCTATCGCACGTGGTGAGCCGTACCGGATGCGTCGGCCCATGCCATGATGACCACACGGATTCGGTGAGGGGTGACCCACCGATTGCCTTTGTTTAGGATAATCAGTGAAGCCCACTCAGGGGTGGTCACCGCTCGATACTGACCAGCTGAGAAAACGTGTGCTGATGGGCCATCGCTGACACTCACCCTTTCTGTTTACAACCCTTTGACCCAGGCCTTACCTTTGCCCCACCCAATCGATGACCGGCTTTCCTAGTCTATCCTATCGCACGTGGTGAGCCGTACCGGATGCGTCGGCCCATGCCATGATGACCACCCGGATTCGGTGAGGGGTGACCCACCGATTGCCTTTGTTTAGGATAATCAGTGAAGCCCACTCAGGGGTGGTCACCGCTCGATACTGACCAGCTGAGAAAACGTGCGCTGATGGGCCATCGCTGACACTCACCCTTTCTGTTTACAACCCTTTGACCCAGGCTTTACCTTTGCCCCACCCAATCGATGACCGGCTTTCCTAGTCTATCCTATCGCACGTGGTGAGCCGTACCGGATGCGTCGGCCAATGCCATGATGACCTGCCACTCGGATTCGGTGAGGGGCGTAATGGACAACCGATTGCCTTTTTTTAGGATAATCAGTGAAGCCAACTCAGGGGTGGCACGTAACCGCTCGATACTGACCAGCTGAGAAAACGTGCGCTGATGGGCCACACTGACACTCACCCAACGAGGTGAGTCAGGCGTTGACTTTGGATCGTAATATCGATGGTGTGGGTCCCATGCAAATGGGTCGGGGGTTGCCGCACGATGAATACGCATGGTACCCGCCACGCCTGGTGGCGCAGCATTGGAATGATAAAAAAAGGCGTAGTCCCCCACATTCATTTCCATCATAAAATTGCGTGCCTGGTAATTCCGCACCCCTTCCCAACTGGTGATCACATCACGCTCCAAATCGCTGATGGCATACACCGATGGCTCGCATTTCATCATCCAATACCGCATCGTCGTCTCCTTATTCAACCCACCAGGTTTTTTGATTGGCTTGTAGCACCCGATTGCCACTGACCGTCGCCATCACCGATAACGCCGACACTGCCCGGGTAGGTGTGATCCCCACCACTAATACACGGGATGACTCCCTGTAATATCGAACAGACCCATGAGGAAAGTCAAGCACGACCCCTCCGGTCCCCATCTCGGACCAATGACGAGGCAACACAGACGATGGAATATCCACACTCGACAAATGGGCCATACCATCCCCTACCAAAGTCAGGGCCACCCCCATATCAGCACGGAAGCGAGCCAGCCTCATCCACCCATACAACAACTGGGCCCGGTAGCCCATCAACATCACCAGGCAAAGGGCCATGCCCACCATGATTACAACGAGGATGGAACGGTACATCGCCCACACACCCCCCGGTAGGTCTGGTTCCCTACCTGAACCACCCAAGCCAATAGCTCAGGGGTCAACGTGATATCTATCTTATTGACCGATATATCGCATAATCGCTGGGTGGTTACCCCTTCCCTGATGATGCGTTGCGTGCCCCATCGATAGGTCACCCCATGGTCAAAACCTACCCCATCAGGCATCGTGGTATCAATTTGCTTGGCCATACACACATCTTCACATAACCGGTGCATGGCCATGATCACCTGATCGTCTTGAACCATACGCCCCAATAACCGCTGATTGGCACGCCACAACGTCCATACACCGCCCAGTAAACTGGCCATAATAACACCCCCCACCCCCATGATCACCACCCATTCCATCAACACAAACCCGCCATCAACCGACGACGATACCCGATTGGATGATGGAAAACGTGGCATGGCCGGATGTTCGCGTTGTGCCTGTTGTTCGGCCGCCCACTGGGCCGTTCGATGTTGGATCATCGACTGCATCGCCCGCAATTCCCTTATCCATCCACTACACATCCCCACACACCATGCCATCACAAGACAGCCCCATAACAAACTGAGCACCCCCCCCATCGTCCCTCCTTATTGACCCCCCATGGCAAGATAGCCCTTGATGGCCACCCGTGTATAACCCACACCCACTGATAGCAACGGATCCGGCGCGTAAATGGTACCGGCATACATACTCGTCCCATTGGCCGTAAACCCTAAATAGCCTGTCCCAGTCACACCCCACGCCGGATCAAAGGGGTATCGATGCCCCATGCTTGATACCCAGTCGGTTCCCCGCCTTTCCCACTTGACCGGCTGACGGTAAGCCAATGCCCTGGCATGAGACTCAAGCATCCCCACTATTAACTGGGCACGCTGGCCATCCAAAGCCAATTGTGAGACTAATCGCCACCATGTCCCCAAACCAATCCCACCTACCACCCCCATCATGGCCAACACCACCAGCCACTCCGCTAAAACATACCCCTTATCTGCCCCCAGCTGACCAGCCATTGTAGCACGCCACATCCCCATACCCCTCCCAATAAAAATGGAACCAACGCCACCCGATCTCCCGGCTTTATCCGCCCCCTCGCCCAGCCGATTCCCACTACTAATCCCGCCCATCCAATCCCCAGCCCCATTCCGACAATCCCCACATAAGGGCCAAACCACAACACCATCATGGCTGCCATGAGCACATCCCCCATTCCCAAGGCCTCTTGTTTCATGAGTAATCGGGCAAGCAACCGAAGCAACATGAGGGCCCCATACGCCAGCAATGCCCACAAAATAACCGGGCGGGGATCTGAAAACCGGCTCATATTCAATACCCCAATCGCCAACAAGGGGTAACTAATGCTGCGGGGCACCCGCTTGATTTCACTGTCAATCGCAGCCAAAATCGCCATTCCCGACAACCCAATGACCCACACCCATGAGGCATCTCGCCACCAGACCACCCACGGAATGACCAGCAACACCGCCTGCAATGCCCACAATGACCACGGGTAAAGTGCCCCACATTGGGGACAATGCCCCTTCACCAACAGGGGGCCTACTACCGGTATTTGTTCACGCCAGGACACCGTTTGCGCACACGACACACAAGTGGCACGTAATGGCTTGAAAAAAGACACACGACGGATATAACGTGCGACCAATCGATGGCCCAACCAGGCCAATACAAAAGATACCAACAGCGTGGATGCCAATAAAAACAGCCTCATATCGTATGTCCTTTCAGGTTGAGATTGACATTATATCGAAATGATCACAACCCATCAATGTCATGATTTTAATTTCGATACCCATTAGTTAACATCGCTGAGTTGAGAGAGGGTCACCGGTTCATTCAGTTTAAATGATACACCCAGTCCCACCCCGTAATCCTGATCGGTGGCCGCACGGCGTAATGATACCAACACATCCGTGGCATTCGAAATGGCCCACCGACCACGCAAGTCTGCTTTTAATGCCTCGGGATCATACAGATCCAATGACAACGCCACCGCCCGGTGTGGTTTCCAATCCACACCTGCCCCGGCCTTGGACTGTGTATACCCTGCCCTTACATCCCATTGCGGGGCCACATGAACCCCCAATTGGGCCACCAGGCTACCCGGCTGGTTGGTGGCACCCATCAAGCCACCACGAACAAAGCGTTGGCGGCCACTCCAATCCAACGTGGCCATGTAATGAGCCCCATTGGCCACCGTACTAACCGGTGCCGCTTCGACCCGTCCCTGAACCCGACTGTTGGATAACCAATGACTCGCCCCACTCAGGGTGCCCGTGAATGATGATACATCCAACAAGACTTGGTTCATCCGCTGGGCATTGTCGGTGGTCACCACCCCATTCATACGATCCACCATGGTGTGTATCCCCTGGGCAGATGCCGCCATTGACCCCGTCATGGACCGCAATTGTGTGACCAACTGTCCGTCACCGACCAACGCATCCCCCGATTGGCGAATGGTTTTGGATAGGGCCAATAGCTGGCTGATCATCTGTGAGACATCGTCGCCTGATCGGTGCGACACCATCCCCAATTGGTGGGCCGTTTGCGACAACGAAATGGCCATTTCTTCAATGGCTTTAATCGTATTAAGCAGGCTATTGGATACGTCTTGAGACGTTAATAACTGGTCATAATGCGTTAAAATATGATGGGTGGATTTAAGGTTATCTGCCCCCAATTCAATAAATTCCGCCAATCCTGATGAACTGATACCATCCAAGTGCCCCCCTTCACTTAGCATGGTTTTTTCGGCTGATTTGGGAATAATATTCAAGAATTTCTCTCCTATTAACCCGTCAAAAAAGACCTTTACAATCGACCCTTTGGGAACCTGGATACCATCTTGAACCCAAAACCTTACCTCAATATGCGACGGGGAGGGAGTAATGGCCACCACTTTTCCTACCTTCACACCCCGATACCTGACATCCGCCCCTTGAATTAAGCCATTGATACTGGGAAACACGCCCACCAATTCGTACCCATTTAAACTCAAAAACACCCCACTTTTCCAAACCAACAATCCCACTAATAACAGAATCGATAAAAAGCTCATCACTCCAACCCGAACGGCCACCCGATCTTTCATTAAAGGCCTCCTCTTACAAACACCCGATAGTCGGGGTGATCATCAATTTGATGGGGTTGAACCGGCGGCAATAACCGACCCTCATGCATTAAAAACACACGGTCGGCGGTTCTAAAAACAGTGGACACTTGGTGGGTCACCACCACCGATGTCACCGAAAATTGTTGGTTTAAATGCACAATTAAATCCTCGATACTGGTCGATAAAATGGGATCAAGTCCCGTGGTTGGCTCATCATATAACATGATTTTGGGCTGTAAGGCGAGGGCCCGGGCCAATCCAATCCGTTTTTTTTGCCCCCCTGATAATTCATGGGGATACGAACCGTCGAATTCTGACATACCCACCAAGGCCAACAATTCTTTGACCCGCTTTTTAATCACGTGGGGCATGGCAGACATCGCGTCAAATGGAAATGCGATGTTTTCGTACACCGTTAACGAATCAAACAGGGCGGCGGATTGAAACAAGATCCCAATTTGGGATCGTAAGGAAGTTAATTCGGGCATGGATAAATGATGAATGGGTTGGCCCAACACGTGAACATGCCCCGAATCGGGTTGATGCAAGCCCGCAATCAATCGCAAGAGGGTACTTTTACCACACCCCGACGGACCAATAATGGCGATTTTTTCACCGGCTTTAACCTCTAAATCCAGATGATCCACCACCCGTCTTGCCCGGTATGTTTTGACTAAATTTGAAATACGAATCATGTCATCCCCACTAAAACATCACACTGGATAACACATAATTCAAGATAAAAACCAGTATGAGTGATACGACCACCGATCGGGTGGTCATATCCCCCACCCCTTTGGCCCCCGATTGGGTCAACAACCCCAAATGAGATGACACCAGTACAATTAACACACCAAACACCGATCCTTTAATCAAGCCCCCCACAATATCCCACACACTTAACATCGAATTGGCTGATTCTATCACCCAATACGGGTTGATTCGACCCATACCCACCGCCATCACATACCCACTCAAAAACCCCATGCAATCAGCCAATCCCACCAACAAGGGCATCATCAAGGCAACCGCTACCAAACGAGGCACGACCAAATACCGCACGGGGTCTTGACCCAAGGCCTCCAACGCTTCGATTTGTTCGGTGACTTTCATGGTGGCCAACTCCGCTGCAATGGCGGCCCCCACCCGACCTGCCACCACCACCCCCGTCATGAGAGGACCCAACTCACGCCATATGGCAATTCCCACCACGCCCCCAATCATTTTACCCGCCCCGAATTTTAAAAACTCCCTCACCACTTGCAAGGCAAACGCCATGCCAACAAACCCGGCTGTAATTAACGTAATCCCCACCGATTTGCTACCCAATAAATACGCATGCTCCACCACATGTTTGATGCGAATGGGGGCCGTCACGGTCAGACGAAACACTTGCACCGTAAACAGCATAAAATACCCCAGCGAACGGAACCCTTTCATCACCCATCGCCCCATTAACACCGCCCGAGGTGCCACCCGTATCACCGTGGTACCCTTCCGGTGATCGGCATTCGCCGACCCGAGCCAAAGGCGATGTGGGATAATTTGATGCCGTGGGCACTTTGATGCCGTTTGTACTCCACCCGATGGATGGCATCGTACACCCACGTAGCCAAATCGGGGTCAGTCCCACTGGATATGACGGTTTCGACACTGGCCCGGTGTTCGATGTACTGCGATAAAATCGGATCCAATGTGTCATAAGGGGGTAAACTATCTGTGTCGAATTGGTTGTCACGCAATTCAGCCGTGGGAGGACGTTCAATGGTGTATCCCGGAATCACAGGAACCTGTTGATTGAGGTAAGACGCCATCTCATATACCTGGGTTTTATACACATCTTTTAAGGGGGCAAACCCGCCCACCATATCCCCATACAAGGTACAATACCCCATGGCGTATTCACTCTTGTTACCGGTGGTTAAAACCAATCCGCCCAGTTGATTGGCCATGGTCATCAACAAACACCCCCGAATGCGGGCTTGAATGTTTTCTAGGGCCGTGCCGGTAATCGGAATGGGCAGTTGACGCAACGACTCATCCACCATGGACTGAATGGGAATACACGTCAATGCGATACCCAATTGTTGGGCCAACAAACGGGCATCTCGCTCACTTTCTTGACTCGTAACATCCGACGGCATCAATACCCCATGAACCCATTCACAGCCCAGCGCTTGGGTAGCCAAGACAGCTGTTACCGCCGAATCAATCCCCCCACTAATGCCAATGAGTACCGACTGAACCCCATGCGATCGGACATAATCTCGAATCCCCATTTGGATGGCCTCGCATCGCTGGGCCACCGGTGTGTCTACTCTGAGCGATACCACTTGGTCGGATTGCCACTCACAAACGGCCACCCCCTCCCAAAAATCAGGGCATTGCATCAACAACGATCCCGTACGGTGCAGCAACATACTCGACCCTGCATACACCACATCATCTTGCCCCCCCACTTGGTTGACCATTAGCACGGGGCAATTCACCCGTTTGGCCAATGCCGACAACACCGAAAAACGACGCTTGGTTTTATCCACTTCAAACGGCGAAGCCGTGGGAATAATCACGCAATCAGGGGCTTGCAGGGCCAATTGGGTAATGGGATTCATGGTGTAATCATCAGGGTACATATCCGCCCAAGCATCTTCACAAATCATCACCCCCCATCGTATCCCTCGATGGACCACCACATCAGTGGGTTTACCGGACACGAAATAACGGGGGTCATCAAACACATCATAAAAAGGCAACAATTGCTTGTCCCACCGATGAATCACCGTGCCATTTGAAATCAAATAAACCGAGTTGTAAAACCGCCGCCCCCGGGCCTTGGACGGGGCACCTACCAACACATCCACCCCCAATAGGGCACTTTCTTTGCACAAGCGACTGAGGGCACTATCCACAACGGTCATGGTCAAAGATTCCAACAAAATATCTTTGGGTGGATACCCTACCATAAACAGTTCTGGGGTCACCACTGCCAGGGCCCCTGCGTCTTTGGCGGCTCGCATGGCGGCCACAATCAACGCGGTATTGTGGTCAATCTCCCCTATTTTGGGTCGTTGTTGCATCACAGCCAATCGTGTCATGGTTCATCCTTTGTCGAATCAAGCATCTCAGAATAAGGCGCATCTAAAATTTCTGTTTGAGGCCCGACCATTTCATGGCCCGGCTTGATCTCTCCTTGTAACAATCGAATGCTATCGATTCGAATATCAGCCGCCCCTCCTTTTTTGGTGGCGTGCAATAACAATTGCATTTGCACCAATCCACAAGATCCGTTCATCTGAACCGGATTCCACTTATCATCCCCAATCCCCGGGTTTTGATCAAAAAATTGGGTAAAAGGAATGGTCACCGTCCGCCATCCCCGCCAATTAACGGCTATATCGGTCACCCATCGATCATCCGCCAAGGTATGACCATGATAATAAGGATTGGGCTCAATGATACAATTGCGATTGTCATCGTCATATAATTCCACGGTGAGTCTTCCTGCTTGTTGCGATGGGGAATATAGGGTCAATTGAATCCCGGAATATATCGACCCATCCATCGAAAGATAAACACTCAATCCCCCCACCAATACCCCATTGGCTTTTCCAGACAAATGCAATGAATAACGGCCCAGAAAGCCTGGCTCATTGGATTGATTGTTGGCTTCAACCTGGGCATTAATGCCCCCAAATGTTCGCCACTGAGGCGAGCGGGTAATATTCCCATCTTTGAAGTCATCAATTAATACAGCCCGAAGGGTTGCGGCCGGTGCTACTTGCTTCTGACTGGGGGCGGTCACTGTGCGGGCGATCAGCCCATGCTGACACATGACCCCAATGACACCAATAAATAAACCCAACGGGGTTCGGATGATTGACATGAGACGTGTACGGACCTCCTAAGCATCGGGCCCCATACTAATTGATCCCCATCGAAAAATAAAGGAAGGGACTCCCGCAGGTGTTTGGGGACCCGTTGTGCTACCAAAAATGCCTGCAATGAGATGGGCTGATCGTACCCAATCGGGTGAATCATCATGCCAGGCCGTCGGGTCTCCACCCGGAGGGTCTCATACACGCTTGCATCGAGTTTGATCGACCATTCAGTGGTTGGATCGGGCGTTTGGGTCACATCAATGTGCCACCCTCCCCATATCAGTTTCTGTGGCGGGCACAACGAAAGGGTCGTGGCCACCAAGGACGGGGGTTGGGTGGGATACAGCCACACACCATCGGTTGATACCGTCCGAGACCACCCCTTCACCCAGGGGGTGGACCCCTGTCGTTGTGGGGCCGCCTCCAATTGTGACACCCACTCTGGATGGGGGTCTATTCCCAACTGGACCATTGCGTGCCTTAATAACCGATACCGAATAACCCTGGGCAAAGCCCATACCCGTGCCTGAATGTGTACCCCTTGGGGATAGGGTCTCACATACGTTTCCGTTGGAAACAACTCATCGAGTGCATCATGAAGGTCTGTGACATAATCTGCAAATGACACCATATGAACCGCCGCATGTGTGTTGAGTGTGTGAAGTACTGGCATCACCGCATGCCGAATATGATTGCGCGTGTATCGGGTATCTTGGTTGGTCTGATCCACTGACACTGGCACGCCATGATGCTTGGCAAACGCCTGCAGGGTCGCTTGGGGCAACAGGCGAAGTGGGCGTTGCAAGCCAATTGTGCCCAACCAGCGGGGTTTTTTCATTGCCGACAGGGTGCGAGTACCTCGAATGAATTGCCACAAGGCGGTCTCTGCCGCATCATTCAAATGATGGGCCGTTACAACCGATGTGGCACCCCGTCGCTTGGCAAGGTGTGCGAGCATGGCATAACGCCACTGTCGCCCGGATTCTTCGATTCCCATGCGATGCCGTTTGGCATGGGCACGTACTGGTATACGCCGCACCACCCATGACACCCCATGCCGCTGACACAGCTGTTTGACCGCCTCAATGTCTTGTGCACACCGGTCCTCGGGTCTCAGCCCATGGTGACAATATACCGCCACCAACTCGATATCCGGACGAAACAAGGCCAATGCATGTAACAAGGCCTGGCTGTCGCCACCGCCGGATGTGGCCACGATTAGCTTGGTATCCTTTAAGGATGCCAACGCCTGAGACAAGGCCTGCTCACATGCGATCGGGTGCACCAATACCCATGATTCCCAATACGGCAGCCAATTGTGTCTTTGCCAACCAGAACAGCCCCGCACGACGTCCTCGATCGACCCCCGTGGCATGCAAAAGGGGGCTGGTTTCATAGGCCGCATGGCACAAACGGGCCAGTTCCATCGCATAAGTGGTCACACGATGGGGTTGCAACGTATCGGCCGCACGTTTTAACTCATCGCCCCATTGCAACACCCAGCCTAACAAGCGTCTCTCTTGGGCAGAAAACACCCCGACATCCCCCGACATCCGACTGTCGGCATCGGTTACCGACGCCCGTTGCAACATGGCAGCCAATCGGGCATGGGCATATTGCACATAAAACACGGGGTTATCCATGGATTGTTGGGCCATCAGTGACAAATCAAACTCAATCGGACTGTCGGCCCCCTTGGTTAACAACATGAACCGAAGGGCATCACTGCCCACCTCATCCAACACGGTTTCAAGTCCCACCATGGTACCCGCTCGCTTGGACATGCGCACCGGTTGCCCCTCTTTGAGCACGGATACCAATTGGCCAATGATCACCTCTAAGGTACACGTTACATCCGGATTAAGTGCCCGAATGGCCGCTTGTACCCGTGGGACATACCCATGGTGATCCGCACCCCAAATATTGATCAACTGGTCGTACCCCTTTGACAGTTTAAGTTGGTGATACGCCACATCCACCGCAAAATAGGTCAAGCTCCCATCTCCCTTGATCAATACCCGGTCTTTATCATCTCCCCATCTTGTTGATGCGAACCATACCGCCCCATCCTGCTCATAAACCGCCCCTGCCTGTTGAAGTGCCGTTAAGGCCGCCGGAATGGCCACCCCATCATGCAAAGCCGATTCCATCATCCAGTGATCAAATGTGGTGCCCATGCGCGACAACACGTGGGTTTGCTGAGACAAGATCACTTGTACAGGGTCTTCGTCAGCAAGGGCCAAGGCTTCGATGTAATCCCCATGGTACCCATCGTCGGGCACCGGTTGATGGAGACGCACCGCTGCCACACTCTCGTGTAATTTTTTGATCTGCACCCCGGCGTCATTCACATAACATTCGGTCTCTACCTGATGACCCACCGTTTGCAAGATGCGTGCCAACGTGCTGCCCAACACTGCCCATCGGCCGTGCCCAATATGGAGGGGCCCGGTGGGATTGGCCGACACGTATTCTAATAACACCCGTTGGGGCCTATTGCTCATCACACACCCACTTAATCTGTCTTTTTCCGACCACACCCATGCATCAGACAGGGTCAGATTCAAAAACCCATTGGTTGCCACCAACGTGCCTTTGTCATGGTGATGATGGGGCCATGCGTCTGCCAATTGCTGGGCAATCAAATGGGGGGCTTTTCGGCATGTTTTGGCCAAAGAAAAACAAACATTAGAGGCCAAATCCCCATACCCAGCATCGGGCACCTCTACCACTACCGATGGGCACGCCACACCGAGTATCTCCCCAATTAACTGAGATAAGGCCTGACTAAGGCTGTGTCGAAGCATGTCGCACCCGTTGGGAAATAGATGGTATTTTCAGTAATAGAGACAACAACTCCGCCCTGGTCATCAACGATTTAGATGAAGCGGCCGATGGGGCCGAGACCCAACCTGCTTGTACAGCACAGGCCACATACGGGGCGGACCAATGCCCCCATTCGGTTATATTGTTGCTAACCCCTGTGCGTACCCCAGGACACGGTAAGCCCACCCAACGAACCAATGCAGTAATCGTTTCGGCTTTGGTCATCCGTCGTGACAAGGCCCACTTGGTAGGAGATGGTGCCCGAAAAACATGGGAAGCAATGGCCATTGGGTCTTTGGCTTCCACCGACTGATCTGGCGATACCAGGCCTAATATATCAATCAAATCGCCCCTTAATACTGGCCCTCTTACAAAGGCACGATCCACCACCAAGGGGGTACCCTCTGACCAGACACTAAACACCCCAAAGGGCAACAACTTGAGCACACTTTCCTTTACCCAATGCCCATCCAATGCCACCGTGACAGCATGAGAAGACGGGGTTACCACCCGTCCTACCTCACGGTTCTGGGTCATGGGCGATGACACACTGACCAATGCCTTGGTACTGGCCAACACATCCCGGTTATTCACCCCAGACATCGCAGGTGGCATCAGGGCATCGGCTCGAACTGGAATCCGAGCCAATAGGTGGGACAAGGCGGCACGTGTCACCGCTGCATCGGGCTGAAACGCTTGCGGGTGTTTCACCACCCCATACATCGCCGCCAATGGGGCATACCGAGTGGCCCACTCAGACCCGTTTTTTGCATTCGTGCCATTCGATAACACCCCCTGACCAAGCCAACGATAAAGCATCATTACCACGTCCAATTGCATGAGGGGATCGTTTGGCATAAACCGATCCCCCACCCCCCCCATGAAGCCCTGAGACACCGCCGAATGCACCACTTCGCTCATCGAATCGGGGATATCACGCCAGCGTGTCACCGGCTCTTTCACACCCGACGATCGGGGGACCAGTAACCACAGCAATTTTGCCCATTCTATCCGTGTGACCACTGTCACGTCAGGGGTTGCGATACCCGCCCTTGCCAACAAATAAGAAGGCAATCCATTGGGAGGCAACCGGTAGACCCAGCGGGTCAAGACCACCGGATCACGTTGGGTAGGGACCGTGGTCGCCACGTAAATCACATTGGACCCCATTGACAACGGCACCATCTGTGTAAAACGCCCATCAACCCGGGGTGTCACCCGCACCCCATTAACCGCCACGGGGCGACCGAAACGATGATAGCCTTTTACTGTTGCCGAGTTACTGGTCACCAATACCGACCCGGAAGGTTCCAATAGCCCAAACGGTATATTCCGATCGGCCAATGCCACTCCCCATGTCGTGGGCTGGGCACATAGCATATTGACCCATGCCCACCCAAAAAAACCAACCCAAAACATCCCATGCCTACCCAATCTTACCCCATCACAATGGGTCATCATGTATCTCATGGCATCTAAACAACCGACTCAAACCCAACACCAACCCATTTCACTTCTTTAAAGACCCAATTGACAACACAACACTGTCTCCACATCATCATTCAGTGCATCCTCCACTCACCACTCATCCTAGCCGTTACACAGGCTGACCAGTCGATGCTTAACGTCACGTGTCCAGTGCATCACCCTCATTGAGACATGATCACCGCACATTGGCGAGCCAATACCTGTTCACAACGCAAACAAAGAGCCTAATAGTCCTACCCAATTGGTATAGAAGAAAAGGGGAAAGAGGTGGTGCCGAGAGGCGGAATCGAACCACCGACACGAGGATTTTCAGTCCTCTGCTCTACCGACTGAGCTATCTCGGCACACATTCATTCACTGGAGCCGACGGTCGGAATTGAACCAACGACCTACTGATTACAAGTCAGTTGCTCTACCAGCTGAGCTACGTCGGCACTCGAGTGAGTGTTTGAGGATAGTACAATACGATCCATCCCTTAGGCAATTCACAATTTACATTTGCCGGGGGATAGACTAATATCGGTTTATCGTTGCGTATGCAGCGAAAATTTGTCCTTGAGGTGTTGAATGAAGTTGTTCGTGGGAAATATTCCCTTTTCTGCTACTGAAGATGAGTTGCGTTCGTTGTTTGAGGAAGTAGGTCAAGTTGAAAACGTTAAAATTATCATGGATAAGTTTTCAGGCCGTTCCCGTGGGTTTGGGTTTGTCGAAATGCCCAACCATGATGAATCAAATACTGCCATTGAGCGTTTGAATAATGCTGATTTTAGTGGTCGCAAGTTAATTGTTAACGAAGCGAAGCCCAGACAGTAGGTTTTGTACTGAGTCAGTAACGGGTGGTGTCCCTGGCCTTTCAAGAGGCCAGGGTAGGGATTAATAAAATGTTAACCATTCATTCTTTTCCCACAGTGGTTGTTGTGGGGAGACCCAACGTCGGAAAGTCCACTTTTGTCAATCGCATGTTGGGTTCTTATCGTGCGATTACATTGGACGAACCGGGTGTGACCCGTGATGTACTGTCTTATATGCTCACCTTTAATGACCGTACGTTCTTGTTGCTTGATTCGGCTGGATTAGACCCGGCCCGTCGTCACGATCCCTTTTTTAAGGGGTCATCCGAATTGGCCATGGTAGCAGTCAGCAAAGCCAGCCAGGTGTTGATGATGGTAGATGCCACCTGTGGGGTTACCGGACCTGACATGTCATTGGCCACTCAATTGCGGTCCTGTGCAGACAAGGTAACCGTTGTTGTGAACAAAAGTGATGGGGTAGATGACAACATACGCCATGACTTTTATTCATTGGGATTGGGGGAACCACACATGGTATCAGCCAAAACCGGAGCGGGGTTAGAAGACATCATGACCCGCATCACCCACACGTTTGCCCCTCAGCCAGTAAGTGACGCCCCCTCCCCTCTTTCGATTGCGTTGTTTGGCAAACCGAATGTGGGAAAATCCTCGATTATGAATGCCTTATTGGGTCGTGAGCAATCGATTGTATCCGATATCCCCGGTACCACACGTGACCCTGTACCCGCCCACATTCGTATTCATGACACCCCCATTCAATTGATTGACACTGCCGGACTAAAAAAAGCGAAGCAAATTGATGACGGTATCGATTATTATGCGTCTCGTCGATCGATGGCTGCCATGACGTCCTCTTTTTTGACCGTGGTTGTGTTGGATGCCAGCAACGGATTAAGCGACCAAGACAAGCGGTTGATTCGCTTGGTCATTGAAGCGGGTCGTCGGTTATTGGTGTTGATTAACAAAGCCGACATGGTCACCGCCAGCAAAGAAGAGATGATCGACGGCATCACCAGCCAAATACCGGCCTTGGCTCACTACCCCATTTTGGTTGGTTCGGCTACCAACCGCTCATTCTTAACCCCTCTCCTTCAGACCATTTCGAGGTTACTTGAGCATCAATATTTTCGGATTAGCACCCCCGAACTCAATCAGTTTTTGGATACGGCTTTGCGACGCTCTCCCCCACGATCCAAAAGCGGGGTGGTACTCAAACTATATTATGCCACCCAAGTGGCCAGTGATCCTCCTGAATTGTTATTATTTGTGAATCATCCGCATGCCGTAGGAGACGATTACACCCGTTTTATCGAACGCCGGTTACGCCATGCCTTTCCCCAATTGTGGGGAACACCCATTCGTATTGTATACAAAGCCCGACGTCCTGCCCGCACATGAAGGTGTTGGTCATGGGATCCCCCGTGTTTGGGGTATCGGCACTGTACACCTTGGTAAAAGAACCTGGATTGGATGTCATCGGGCTGGTTACGCAGCCCGTTAAACCCACTGGTCGCGGTCAGAAGTTGGGGTTTAATCCCATGCATCAAGCTGCTTTGGCAGTGGGATGCCCTGTCTACACCCCCTCCAAAAAAGGCATGGCTCCCTTATTAGCGAACCTAGAACCCGACATTGTATTTGTGATTGCCTATGGCCGGTTGTTATCCGCCGATGTGGTCCGCCGTGTTCCCTGCGTCAATGCTCATGCATCGTTATTGCCCGCCTACCGGGGTGCCTCACCCATTCATGCATCGTTACTGAATGGGGACACCCAAACAGGGATTACCTATATTCGAATGACGGAAGGAATGGACGAGGGGCCCATCTTGGCACAATGGCCGGTCCCTATCATGCCCAACGATGGGTGGCAGGGATTGCATCGTCGGTTGATGCAAACCGTCTCCGATACGGTAGTAGACGTTTTAAGAAAGGTGTACAACGGTCAATTGGCTGCTGTCCCCCAACACCCTGGTGCCACCTATTGCCACAAGCTACAAGCCACCGATCGTGAGTTATTACCTGGCATCATGTCCCCGCAAGAACTACTCAATCGGGTGAGGGCTTTTTCTCCTGATCCGGGTGCCCTGGTGCATCATCATGGCAAAGTCATCAAAATTCTATCGGCTCAGGTGGTGAATGGTGCTTTTGAACCCATTTTGGTACGGCCAGAAGGAAAAAAAACCATGTCCTACCATGATTATCTGCAAGGCCATTCCCCCTTGTTCTAACGATGCCCCCCCGACGAGTCGGGGGTTCTTGATTTGAATGGGGGGACGGTGTTACAATCTTTCAACCATTTTGTAATGGCCCTATCGTCTAGCGGTTAGGACACCAGATTTTCATTCTGGTAACCGGGGTTCGATTCCCCGTAGGGCTACCATATTTTCCATTATTTGCTTACTCTTTTTTTATTCCTCGATTTGACTCTCTTATTGACTGGAATGGGCCTTCTTCTTTTGATACGGTGATCCCTCACTTTGACACTCAATGGGCCTTACCACGCCCATTGGTAGGTCATGGCGTCCATTTAAACGGGTCACGCTGTAATAGGATCACGTCCACCGTTAGAATCGTGCCACTTGAGACGGTGCGTGACGCCCCAATTGGGGCACACGTTCATCATCAAAGGGGGAAGGGCCTGATACAAGGGAAACCCCTCGTGGTATCTAATAACGGCAACAGCTGGGCCACATGGCCGCACGGGGGTAACCGGCGACATCAGTCAGTGGATACAACCCACACGGTCTCTGATGACCATCGAACCGCCTTGGGTGCTTATGGTATCGCAACCTAGCCACAGGAGGGGAATGCCCTTAAACGCCCAGGCTTGCCTCAAAGGCCTTCATGTCATCTTCAGAAATGGTAAAGTAACGGGCTTGCGGATGCCGAAACACCATCGCCGATACCGAAGCCTCGGGGTACATCATCCACTCTTCTGATAAACTTACCCCTATATCTTCCGGGGTTAATAAGTCAAACATGCCCGATTGGTCTTCCAATCGAGGACAAGCTGGATACCCAAAACTCACCCTTACACCCTGGTACTTCAACTTAAATAATGCCTCAATGGATGTGTCCGGCTCATCGGGAATACCCCATTCATGGCGAATCTCACGATGTAAAAATTCGGCGTATGCCTCGGCACTTTCCAAGGCAATCGATGATATACCATGGGAATCAAAATAATCCCCTTCCAGCATTAAGCCCTTGGCTTTTTCGGCCACCCCTTGCCCACACGTGACCACAAACATGCACACCACATCCCAATGATCCGCCTGTATAAAATCCGATAAACACAATCCCAACCCTTCTGATTGTCTTGGAAACACAAATCGATGCCACACCCTCTGCCCTTCATCATCATATATGACAATCGTATTCTCTTCCCTTCGAGCCCGAAAATAACGATACTTGGCTTGTGGCACCAATAACCCCTCTTCGCGAATACGCTGTTTTAATTGGCCTACCCTCTCTAAGAGGGTCATCAACTTGGGTTCTTGGGCAACCAGTTGGTTTTTGACGTTTCCTTTGTATCCAAAATGGTTCCCCAATAGCATTTGGGGATTGATATAGGGCCAAACATCGTCAATGGTATGCGTGGCAACCACGGGCCCCATGCGGGGTGGGTGCATATCGCAATCCGGATAAACAAATGCCACTTTTTCTTTGAATAGTCGCTTGGTGGACCCCCTCACCGGCACCTCTACTTGGGTGGCCCCACTTTGTTGATGTGCGTGCAAAAACCCATCTCGTCGATCAGGATTGGACAGTTGATTGGCCACATCTAGTCCCGTCATGGCATCCCGACAATAAATCACGGGGCCATCGTATTCTGGTTGAATGCGAGACCGTGTAAAGGACTCGGTGAGTGCCGCTCCTCCCACCAATACCGGAATGCGAATGCCGGCTGTTTTTAAGTCCGCCACCGTTGACACCATTTGCTGAGCTGATTTGACCAATAATCCCGACAACCCTATCAGGGTGGGTTGATGCTCATGATAGGCTTGAATAATGGTCTCGTTGGGACATTTGATACCCAAGTCAATCACCCGATACCCATTGTTACTTAAAATGATTTGAACCAAGTTTTTACCAATATCATGAACATCCCCTTTCACAGTGGCCAATAGCATGGTGCCCCGGACCGATACATCCGCCTTGCTCATCATGGGTTCTAAATACGCAACGGCAGCCTTCATGACCTCTGCTGATTGCAATACCTCCGCCACAATTAATTCGTTGTCGTTAAACAAACGCCCCACTATATCCATGGCCGCCATCAATGGACCATTGATTACCCCCATGGGATCCAAGGTGGCCAGTGCCAAATCCAAATGAGGGATCAGGTTTTCTTTGGTACCCTGTACAATATTGAGTTCCAATCGTTTTTCCATACTCAGTTCGTCGGTCACAGTGGCGGGTGAAACCGTTTGTTTTTTTTGCCTGAAATAGGACACAAATGCCGCAATGGGATCAGACCCCCCTGCATCAAAATCGATCAGTCGACGACACAACGCCCGCTCTTCATCGGGTATGGTGGCATACCGCACCAATCGCTCTGCATTGACAATGGCCATATCCAATCCCGCTTTGGCACAATCGTGTAAAAACACCGCATTGAGCACCTCCCGACCGGCAGCTGGCAAACCAAACGATACATTCGAAATACCCAATACCGTTTTACAACGTGGAAAAGCGGCTTTAATTCGTCGAATTCCCTCAATCGTTTCTTTGCCAGACCCCACATATTTTTGATCACCCGTCCCACAAGGAAAGACCAAAGGATCAAACACAATGTCTTCTTCTCGCACCCCATACTCCTGGGTTAACACATGATGCGAACGGGCAGCCACCGCCACTTTTTCTTCGGCTGTCACGGCCATTTCTTCTGCAATGCATCCCACCACCACGGCGGCCCCATATTGGGTCACCAACGGCATCAACTCCCGCATGGATTTACCGTCATCTTCCAAATTAACCGAATTTAAAATGCATTTTCCTTGGGTTTGTTTAAAGGCTGCCTCCACCACGGGGGGGAACTGGGAATCAATCATAAACGGGGCCTTGACCAATTTGGCCGCTTTTTCCATGAAGGCTGTCATATCCGCCACTTCATCTCGATCGGGATTGGACAAGCACACATCCACAATGTGAGCACCCGCCTTTACCTGCTTTCGTGCCATTTCGGCCGCTGCTTCAAATGCCTCTTCTTCAATTAAGGATTTAAAACGCTTGGATCCAATCACATTGGTACGCTCTCCTACCACATACACACGGCCTGCATCCTCGATGGTGAGTGGCTCAATCCCGCTGATGCGCGTGGTGGCCCCCACCGTCGACACCCGGGGCGAAATGCCCTTTAGTTTGCTGGCAATCGCTCGAATGTGAGCGGGGGTGGTACCACAACACCCTCCCGCCACATTCAACCACCCCTGTTGGGCAAATTCGGCCAACGCCAATGACAATTGATCAGGATCTTCCGGATAGATCCCATTGGCATCCGGAATACCCGCATTGGGTGCCACTGCCACTGGACAGCCTGCCAGGCTTGCCAAGGACCGAATGTGATCCCTCATCATCGACGGTCCTGTGGCACAGTTTAACCCGATGTAAAGAGGGGACATGTGTTCAATGGATGTAAGCAAGGCCTCAGTCGTTTGCCCGGCCAACATGGTGCCCATGGTCTCAATGGTACCCGACACAGCCACTGGAATTGGACGTCCCACTTGCCTAAATGCCGCCAGAATACCCGCATACGCTGCTTTTAAATTTAAGGTATCCAAGGCCGTCTCTAACAATAAATAATCCACCCCACCCTCTATTAACGGGATCGCCTGTTGCATGAACTGATCGCGCAAGTCGTCAAATGTGATTCCCCCCGTAACCGACAAGGACTTGGTGGTAGGGCCTATTGCACCTGCCACCCATTTTTTGATTGCATACTCATCTGCCACATTTCGAGCCAACACGGCCGCCTCGTGGTTGATGCGATAGGTGTCGTGTGCCAATCCGAATTCACCCAATACCATGGGAGTTCCCCCAAATGTATTGGTTTCAATGATGTCAGCTCCCGCCTCCAAATAGGCACGGTGAATGCCGGCAATGATATCCGGGCGTGTGATCACCAAGCATTCGTTACACCCATATTGATCGTCCCCACCGAAATCATCCACCCCCAGCTGGGCATCTTGAATACATGTCCCCATTGCCCCGTCCAAAATCAGAATGCGATCCCGCATTGCGTGACCCCACAACGGGTCATTTGTGTGATTCATAACCCCATCCTTTGTTTGTGACACCATTATTCCTTCAGCCTACCGTCAAGCGGGTCAACTGGCAATGCCTGAACCCGCCCCACCCCCGCTATACATTTTTGTTAATCAAGGCTTATCAATTACCATTTTTGTCGCTTTTTTTGACTTCACCCCTGATCATCACCCCCCTTTCCTGATCTAAAAAAAGACGAAGCACGCCCATATCATCCTTTTTTTGAGCCCATCATGCCCACTTGGCACAAAAAACGATAGGATTAGCCCAAACAACTGAATATACCGTATTCAGACACCCCCAGCGAAAGGAGCATGCCAATGATCAACACTGTTTTATCCATGGGCATGCGTCTGGGGTTTGTAGGAATGATGATGGCATTCATGACACCTGTGATGGCCGCCCCTTCAAAAGAAATGCTCAGTCGTCATGAAGGGAAAATTAGTGGTTATTACGGGGCGGTGATGGTGGTTACCAAAGAACGAATCGAGTACGACAACGCCACCTTAAGACAACTGGGTATTCAACATCGTATTGGTCCTTCTCAGGCCGTATCGAATCAGACCGTGTACGAAGCCGACGAGGAAGCCCCGGAACCCACCTCCTCGACCCGTTCCAAGCCCACCCTCTCAAAAAGAATCACCATGGCAGAATGGGTGGCCCAGCGTGTGCGAGTGGCTTTGGTGGCCCCCACCGATGACCCCTTTTTGGTGGCCTCTAATTGGGAATAAGGTGCCATGATTGATTTGATTTGTGAGAATGGAGCCACTATACTCCCCTGACATGAGCCTGTTTCGTAATGTATTAATCATGGGGATGGTAGAAGGATTCACCGAGTTTTTGCCGGTATCGTCGACCGGCCACCTGATTGTGGTAGGACACCTCATTCATTTCCCCCCTGATTTTGCCCCTTCATTTGAAATTGGGATTCAAGCGGGGGCCATTTTGGCTGTTTTAGTGCTGGAATGGCGTGTCGTTGCTTCGTTGCTATCCCTTTCATCTATTCGATCCCTTTCTTTTATGCCCTACTTACTGGCTTGTTTGCCCGCCGCTTTGGTGGGTCTTATGGTCCATGATAAGGTCAAGCAGTATTTGTTTTCACCGACTACCGTTGCAATGGCCCTCATAGTAGGGGGGATCGTCATGGCGTGGCTTCATGCCAGACCCAGTCAACCCAATCCTCCCTCCCCACTGGCTCCCCCTCCCTTATCACGGATTACCTGGCCCCAATCCCTCATGGTGGGGGTGGTCCAATGTGCCGCTTTAATACCCGGTATGAGCCGATCCGCATCAGCCATTGTAGGGGGGGTTCTAGCGGGTTTATCATATGAAACATCCGCACGGTTTTCATTTTTGGTAGCGGTCCCATTGATTGTGGCCGCTTCTGCCTATGAATTAAGCAAGGCCACTTTAACAACGGAGGCATGGCAATGGATGGGAATGGGCATACTGGTCTCTTTTTTGACCGGTTTATTGGCCATTCGTATCATGCTAGGTGTGTTGCGTCGATACCGTCTGGGCCCATTTGCCTGGTATCGCATAGGGTTGGGGGGGGCTATTTTATTATGGGTATACTGGCCTTTATAATGGGGATGTTGCTCTCAGGGGGGGTGATTCTGGCCGCCAGTCAGGGGGATGTTACCGCTGTCATGGTCTCTTTGATCAATCAAAGCCCCGATCACCCGTTGTTAGAAGATGCGGTGGTAGACGCCGCCGTTGGGCGGGCATCCCAGCACGTGAGCCAATCGATTACCTTGGTTAACACACTAGGTGCCCGTCGGCGCAAACCGTCGCATGCGTACTTGGTTCAACGCGTGGCCAAACAACTGGTCATGACCGCACCCGATAGAGTCCCGTCCTTCTGTCAACCAATGGGTGAGCACGCCGACCAGTGTTATGAAGCGGCAGCGGTTCAAGCCAGTAATAAAAAAAGCCAGGATGCCCTCATGGCCTTGATGGCCATCCGTAGCCCCACCATTAAGCAACGCATTATCGAAGAATGGGCGAATGATCCTGGGCTATTGGTGCGTTTGGATTGGGGGGCACTCTCGGCTTCTTCGTCCTTAGACTCAAAAATGCCCCGCGACTTACGGGCACTACTTGCTTTGATACAAGCCGGCAGTCAATCACAATTTGGTCCGGCCCTCATACGGGCCAATGAGCTAGCCAATGACAAAAAAAACCTGGCCTTGCAACTCATTGGGCTGTTGTATGTCAATCAAGGTCTCATCCCCGAAGGTATTGCCACCATTCGCTCCATACCCAACCCCACCCAACGCGTGCTGGGATTTGAAAAAGCCTGTGTCTGGTTGATTCAAAAAAAACAAGTAGACGAGGCCTTGGGGATTCAAACCACGTATGTAAACCGTGATTCTCAAGCCATCTTACAAGCGTTGGCCCTTCATTACGTTCAATCAAGTCAATGGGAATTGGCTGACGCCACCATCAAACGACTACCAACCCTACCCCTGTCTTTGATGTCACGGCTGATTCTAGAATCAGCCAAACAAGGGGATATTGAACGTGCAGTTGGCTGGATGCAACGTCTTCCGGACACAAAAGAAAGCCAGATGGTGGCCCAACAACTGGGTGAGTTAAGTGGGTTAGGATCGGATTTCATGTTTACCATGATGCACCTCGGCAAACTCAAAGCCCCCCATAAAGAAACCGTGATGCAGTCGTTTGCCCGTACCTATGCCAGCCAATTCAATCAATACGATCGGGTTGCAAAACGCATGAAGTTATCTGCCACCTCCCCTTTGTTACAGGCGTTATTATCGGATGCCATTCAAGCCAATGAGTTGTCCCAACTGCCGGCCATGATAGAGGGGTATCAAGGCGATGACGCCCAATGGTTGATTACCCATATTATTTTAGAGTTGGCCAAACAAAAGCGTCCCTTGGGTACATGGCCCCGTCAGTTATCCCTTTCAAAGACCCCCGACTTAGGCCTCATGCAATGCCTGGCTTATGCCCAAGTTGCATGGCTCAATGGCCAACCCCAAGACGGTAACCGTTGGCTAGATCGGGCAAAGGAACGTCAAAAGGATCTAAGCCACTCATTTCAAGTAACAGGCCTACGACGCATTTGTGAGCTGATGGACCAGACCCAAACGGATGCGGCACTCACCTGTCGATCGGCTTTACCTATACCCGATCAGATACGGTTCTTGGCGGCACTACCCGATTGGGCCACCTCGCGTGATGTCTCGGGTTGGTTGCCTTCTTATCAGCCCTAACACCCTTCGATTCCCATGTTTGGCACCCCAATTGAGTGGGGAAAGTATGATGGGAGGATCACCATGTCAGAACATGAAATCAACCATTTAATTCAACGTCATCTTGATGCCCATTACACCCGCAATGGGATGCATTTGGAGTACACCTTGGATTTTGGGCAATTGTCATTACTGTTTGATGTTTGTTTAAATTAGTGGCATGAGATACACACGTCAACATCCCACTGTGAGTCAAGGACACCCAAGATGACCAAAGTAAAACGAGCACTGGTACTCACAGGCGGGGGGGCAAGGGGGGCTTATCAAGCGGGTGCCTTGCATGCCATTGGGGATATCGTGGCCCGCCATGGTATTGACACCCCTTTTCATATTGTCACGGGCAACAGTGCGGGTGCCATTAACGCCGCATGGCTGGCATCCAATATCGACACCTTTCCGGATGCCACCCAACGATTGCGGGCATTTTGGGATGGGCTTCATACCCATGATATTTTTAAAACCGATATCAAGTCGTTAATCGGACGGGGATTAAAATCACTGTGGGAAATTTCAACCGGTGGTCTGCATCATCGTAAATCAGTGCGGTCGTTGCTGGATACCAGCCCATTATGGCGGTTAATCTACCAGCAAATTGACTGTCACCCTATCCGCTCCCATATCCAAAATGGTCGATTGGATGCCATTGCCATTACGTCGGTTAATTATTCAACGGGGGATAGCCGGGTGTTTTATGATGCCGCCACCCCCCTTGATCCCTATGGATTGCCTCGAAGTGATGCCCTACAAACCGCCATCACACCCAAACATGTGCTGGGATCCGCTGCGATTCCCATTTTGTTTCCACCCGTCAAAATTGGACATGATTATTATGGAGACGGTAGCTTGCGCAATTATACCCCCATGAGCCCGGCCATTCATTTGGGGGCCACCCATTTGATGGTGGTGGCGGTTCGTCATGCCGAGTCCACCCCCAGTATGGGCCCTCAATTTCCCAGTATTGCACGTATTTTGGGGGTTATCTTAAATTTTGTGTTATTAGATGCCATTGACTATGACTACCGAATGTTAGAACGAGTCAATTCATTACAGCCTCAGTTTCCGTGCCGACCGATTGGGGTGCATCTGATTAGACCCCAACAAGATTTTGGCCAAATGGCGATGTCTCACCTTCATCATTCTCCTCGTTTGTTGCGTTATTTAATTCGCGGATTGGGGTCCGATGCCGAAGCCGCTGATTTGTTTAGCTATTTATTGTTTGAATCCCCTTATTTAACCCAACTGAGTCAATTGGGCTACGATAATACCCTGTCTCAAGAGGCCGATATTCTGAGCTTTTTTCGTTCTTCTTCCCCTTGATCGAGGCGATCAACCCATTTCTTGCTTGCCCCTTTCTTCTTTCCTATTATCCCTATCATACCCCAGCAAAACACCACCCTATTTATCCGCCGTTGTTTTTTAGCAGCGTCTTGTCGTGTATTGTGAAGGAGGCAGGCGACCGTTTGATCCCGTCACAACCGATGATGCCCCTTTCACTCACGTGATATGCTTTGGTTGGGTACAGGGCAATAAATGCGGGGTTAATTGACCCACACCCATCATCACCACACCGCAACCCCCAAAAAACAGGCCACCCCATCGGGTGTTAGGAACACAACATACCTTTCCAACCCGCATGGGTATGGTCTCGCCACGGATAGCCCACCTCATTTAACCGCTGACACACCGTCGGCCACGCAGAGATGGGCACGGATAATCCCAATAACACCCGACCATAATCCGCCCCGTGGTTACGATAGTGAAACAAGGTAATGGACCACTCACCCCCCAGTTTGGTTAAAAACCTTAACAAGGCACCCGGTCGTTCCGGAAACTCCACGTGTAATAACCGCTCGTCTGGTAAATGGGCCCGTCCCCCCATCATATGACGCAAATGCACCTTGGCCATTTCATCGTGTGAAATATCAATCGCCTCATACCCATGGGCGTGCAACTGTTCCAATAATCGGGGCCGTGCACCCCATGGCACCTCAATGCCTACCAATACCATCGCGTGCTCATCTTGTTGGTAACGGTAATTAAATTCTGTAATGGCATGGGGACCCAATTGGCGGCAAAACGCCCTAAAACTGCCCGGTTTCTCAGGGATTTGTACCAACATCATCATCTCTCGACCTTCCCCCAACGCCGCCCGCTCTGCGATGTGTTGCAACCGATCAAAATTAAGATTGGCCCCACTTAAAATGGCCACCGCATTGGTCGCCGGCTGCGACAGGGTCGGCACCATTTTTTTTAGACCCGCCAATGCCAAGGCCCCCGCCGGCTCACACGCCACCCTTGTGACCTCAAAAATATCTTTGATGGCGGCACACACCTCATCGGTGGTCACCGTTACCATGTCATGGACATGGGCTTTTGCCATTTCAAACGGAAGGGCACCCGCCCGTTTGACTGCCACCCCATCCACAAAAATACCCACCTCCTCCAAGTCGACCAACTGACCTGCCCGCAAGGCCGCCGTCATACACGCCGCATCATCTGGCTCTACCCCGATCAATCGGGTATGAGGCGACACCGCATGTAAATATGCGGCCATTCCACCCAATAATCCACCCCCACCCACCGGTACAAAGACCACGTCTACCAGTGGCAGCTGTGCCACCAATTCCTTGGCCACTGTCCCCTGCCCTATCATGACCTGCCGATCATCAAATGGGTGCAAAAACACCAACTGCTGCGCAATCGCCAACTCGTGGGCGTGGTGATAGGCTTCGTCATAGGTCGATCCCACCAATTCCACGGTGGCACCCATTCGCCTCACCGCATTGACTTTAATATCCGGAGCGGTCTTGGGCATCACAATGGTCGCCGGGATTCCCATGCTACGGGCACCATACGCCACCCCCTGGGCATGATTGCCTGCCGACGCCGCTATCACCCCTTTGGCCCGTTGTTCCGCTGGGATACTGGCCAGCTTTTGATACGCCCCCCGAATTTTGAATGAAAACACCGGCTGTAGGTCTTCACGTTTTAAATACACCGGCACACCGAACCGCTGACTCAGTGGCACGGCCTCTTCCAACGGGGACACCACCGCCACCTCATACACACAAGACGAGTTGATGGCCTCTTGCCAGTTGAAGCTCATATTAAACGCCATTGTATCTGATGGGCATGGACCCGCAACCAGTGATGAGAGGCTTTCCATGTGGGGGTGTGTGAATGCAACAACGACCAAAATTCCGGGCGATGGTTCAGGTGCTTTAAGTGACACAACTCATGGCAGATCACATCGTCTAACACTGACAATGGGGCCATGATCAACCCCCAATGGATCGCCACCACACCCGAAGATGAACAGCTACCCCAGCGTGTTCGGGCCGAACTAAGTCGTACTTTGGTCGGCACCAGCCCCACCCGTTGGGATACCTTATCCACCCGCAATGGAATCATTTGGGTGGCGTTTTCTTGCAATCTGGTGCGTAAGCCCGATACCCAGTCAGTCTGGGTATCAACCTCATAACACAGCCCCTCCCATCGTGTGGGTTCCCCCGCTCGATGCACAATCGACACCGGCTCACCTTGATACCAAAACCATCCCCCCGGACATAGTGTACTGGCCAATGATGTGGCGTGAACCGTTTCTATTTGTTGTTGCTGAATCACAATCCAGTCCTGATGGGCCGACACAAACGCTTGAATGGCGTCCAGGGAAATGCCATACGGCACCCTGGCATGCACAACCCCACCGGGTGCCACCGACAAGGCCATGCGTCGACGACGCCGATGGCGACTCACTTTCAAGGTATAGGGGGTCATGACAATACCTGATGAAATGCTTGAATGGCCGCTTGATAAGACGGGGCTTTAAATAATGCCGTGCCGGCCACAATGGTATCGGCACCCGCCTCGACGACCGCCCGAATGGTATCCAGTCCAATCCCACCATCCACTTCGAGTCTTATGGGGCGTCCCAGTTGATCGATGCGTTGCCGAATGGCACGAATTTTTTCTAACGATGATGGAATAAACGGCTGGCCCCCAAAGCCCGGGTTCACCGACATGACCACCACCATATCCACCTGATCCAAGGTATGATCCAATACCGATAACGGTGTGGCGGGATTCAATGCCAATCCGGGTGATACCCCATAAGACCGAATCAACTGAATGGTGCGGTCCACATGATAAGTCGCTTCAGGATGAAACGTGATATAAGACACCCCATGGGCTGCCATCTCAGGCACCAAGGGGTCCACGGGGGTGGTCATCAAATGAACATCAAAGGGGGCCGTAATCCCATATCGTTTTAATGCCCCTACCACCACCGGACCCATGGTTAAGTTGGGTACAAAATGCTGGTCCATGACATCAATGTGTACCATGTCCGCCCCTGCCGCCAACATGGCCGACACATCATCGCCCAGGCGGGCAAAATCGGCCGATAAAATAGAAGGGGCAATCATCAGCGGTTGTTTCATGGGCGTATTAAAGCATTATCTCTTCTGTGCTGCCAAATGCTCACGATAGGTGCGGGTAAACGTGTGGGCCCCACCATTCGGATGGGCCACAAAAAAAAGGTAGCGGGTGACATCTGGCCATACGGCCGCTTTAAACGCGGCGAGCCCCGGTGATGAGATGGGGGTGGGGGGCAACCCAACATGACGGTAGGTATTGTAAGGAGAGGCCACTTTTAGGTCTTTGTATAACACAATCTTTTTCCAATCCAGTCCCAATGCGTACAATACGGTGGGATCGGACGCCAATGGCATGTTAATGGCCAGGCGATTGTGAAACACACTGGCTATGGTGGGCATTTCAGCCTGGTTCCCGGCTTCTTTTTCAATCATGGACGCCATCACCAAGGCGGAATAAAAATCCAATTGGGTATTGGGTGATACCTGTTGCCAATAGGTAACAATGGTCGACTCAAACCGTTTGATCATCGTACGGGTCATCATGGGATCCGAGGCCATCGGAGGGAATAGATATGTATCCGGAAACAATACCCCCTCTAAATTGGTGGTGGGAACCATGGCCAACCATGGGTGATGCTCCAACAAGTCCCATTTGGCCTGGTATGTGACATACGCCGTGAAGCGATCGGCTTGGGTCAGCTTTTTTTCTTCTAATAACCGGGCAATTTGTTGCAATGATTGCCCTTCTTTGATGGTGATGCGTACCAGTCGGCTGTAAGGAGTGGCTTCGGTCAACACTCGAAACACCGACATAAAATCAAAATGAGGGCTCATGTTATAGTAGCCCGACCAAATGAAGCGTTCTTTTCTCATGAGTTTGGCGTATACCCAAAACAATGTGGCGTGTCGAATGATGCCTTGTTGCGATAATTGCTGGCCAATGGTCCGGGTACTGGTGCCTGGGGCAATGTATACCGTTTTAAACTGAGGAACCTGCGACACGGGACGCATTGCCCACCACCCCCATGCCATGACTCCCCCAACCCCTATCACACCCAGTGACAACACAATGGAACATGCAACAATCATTCGTTTCAATGGGTGGGCTCCTTCATTTTGGAATGGTGGCATTAAAAAAAGGATGGAAGAGATTGGATTGAATTGTAATAGACTGCCGTTTTTTTTCCCACTAGGCAACCCCTACAAACATCAACAGCCCCTCAACACCACCCCGTATCGCCCGCCAATTGACTCATCGGTTTTCACATACCGCCGTGATTGATCATGACACATCCCATGCAATCAGGGGTTACGAAATACACGGTTTGTTTGTATACTCGTCCTATGATCAATCAGCCTCTGGAGTCTGTTGCCACCCCATCGAGTCCCCAGCCGTCTTCAGGTCAGCGTCTTCCCGACTGGTTTAGACGCTCATTGGGCAAACGCAATGCCACCTTGCGATTGTCTGACCGACTCGGAGATGCGGTTCCCAATAGCATTTGTGAAGAAGCCCGTTGTCCCAACCGTGCAGAATGTTTTTCAAAGGGCGTGCTGACCTTTATGATTTTAGGCACCACGTGCACCCGTAATTGCGGGTTTTGTAGCGTGCGTCACGGCAAGCCATTGCCACCAGACCCCGAAGAAATCACCCCTATTTTGCATGCCATTCGCACCCTCAACTTACGCTTTGTGGTGCTCACCTCTCCCAATCGTGACGACTTACCTGATGGGGGAGCCTCTCATTTTGCCTTAACCGTTCAAACCATTCAATCCCATTTTCCTGATGTCAAAGTCGAAGTATTGATTCCGGATTTCAAAGGGGTAGAGTCTGATTTGGTGACCGTTATAAACAGTCGACCTCATGTACTGAATCACAATATAGAAACCGTTCCGTCATTGTATCGAACGGTTCGTAAAGGGTCGCTGTACCAACGGTCCATGACCTTGTTGGCACGAACCAAGCAGTTGGCCCCCTCTCTTTTGGTCAAAACAGGGCTCATGGTGGGATTGGGTGAAACGGGTGATGAATTAGCCCGTGTCTTTGATGAAGTAGCCCGTTCCGGGGTGGACATTTTAACCATTGGGCAATATTTAAAACCCGATAAACAAAGTTTGGACATTGTCCGGTATTATCATCCCGATGAATTTGAAGCCCTTCAATCACGTGCCCTTTCGGCAGGTATTCGGTATGTGTTTTCGGGCCCCCATGTTCGCAGTTCTTTTTTGGCCGAGCATGTGTTTGATGACCTCCACATCACCCAATGACCATTGTGGTAGGGTTCTTCACTTCTCATGTGGTGGTGTTGTGCGTGACCTCGTTTTTTTTGGGTTCGATTCCTTTTGCATGGGTCATTGCCCGTCTTAACCAAGTGGATTTACGCACCGTAGGATCGGGCAATGTGGGGGCGACCAATGTCTACCGTGCCCTGGGTGTTCGGTATGCGGGGTTGGTGTTTGCACTAGACTTTTTAAAAGGGGCCATTCCCACCTGGATCGCCCTGAACCACGAATACCCATTTATTCACATGTTGGTGGGGGGATTGGCCATTGCAGGGCACACCTTCAGCCCTTTTTTACGATTGAAAGGTGGCAAAGGGGCGGCAACGGGTCTGGGGGTATTGGCCACCCTTGGATTTGATGTGTTTTTATTGCTGGCCACCCTTGCCACCCTGCTTATTACCACTACCCGTATGGTGGCACTGGCCACCATCGTCTGTGCGTTGGTATGCCCCCTCTTATTATGGCTGTTTCACTATCCTTCTCCCTATTGGATGGGGACAGGGCTGATGGCCATTCTCATTGTGGGCCGGCATTGGCAAAATATTCAACGCATGATTCGCGGAGAAGAACACACCCTCTGATGGCCACCGTCGGTGTCATCGGATCAGGGGCATGGGCCACTGTTTCGGGCATGTTACTTGCCAAAGCAGGTCATGTGGTCAAACAGTGGGTACACCGTGTCGAATATGCCGATGCCATTAACCATGCCCATTGCAACCATTTGACTTTACCCGACACCCCCCTTCCCTCCGCCATATCGGCCACGTTATGGCCCCAAGACCTTGCCGACGTGGCCGCATGGGTGATTGCGGTCCCGTCTCATTATTTATCGGCCCTTTCGTCTTTTCCGTATCAACAGCAGCCCGTGGTTAGTTTGGTCAAAGGGGTTTCCTCGTCCTCCTCACATCCCCTACCCATTCATGAGATGGCGACGTGGTGGGGACGGGTACCCGCCGTGTTATCGGGCCCAAATCTAGCAAGTGAATTGGCCAAAGGCATGCCCGGGGCTGCCGTGGTGGCATCCTCCGACCCAAAGCAAGCGGTATTTTTTCAGGGGTTATTTAGCTCAGAGCAGTTTCGCGTGTATACCAGTCATGATGAGGTGGGTGTGTCGTATGGGGGTATCCTTAAAAATGTGTATGCGGTGGCAGCAGGTATTGTCGATGGATTGGGATTGGGAATGAATGCCAAGGCTGCCCTGATGACCCGTGCTTTACACGAAATGTCCCGGCTGGGTGAACACTGGGGTGGACACGCCCTCACCTTTTATGGGTTGTCTGGTGTTGGCGATCTGATGGCCACCGCTTATTCGCCTGCCAGTCGAAACTGGCAAAGTGGCTACTTGATTGGTCAAGACCGGCACGATCAGTTGCCATGTCGTGGTGTTGCAGAAGGCATCCGAACCATCCAAACCATGTATCCACCCTCTGATGGCTCAACCCCCATCTATGATGCGTTGCGTGCGATTGTTTGCCAGCAACAACCGGTCAAAGATGTCGTGGCTCACGTCATGCGACGGGCGTTAAAAGCCGAACGCTCATGAATCGATGGTGGTTTGTGTTGTTGCGATTGATTGGGGATTTGGTAGCCGTTCCCTTGATTGTCACCCTGGCCTATAGTGCCAAATTTAAAATAGGGTGGGCGTTCCAGCGGTTGTTTAAACTCACGATTGGCCCTGTTTATCACTCGGCCCAAATTGAGCCTTATTTATCTAACCTTGGCATTATTACGGCCATTTGGGTGGGGTGTTATTTGGTGGTGGGGGTATATCGTCCCTTTAGGGGGCCTTTGGCAGAAATCGATGAATGGGTGGCGGTGGTCAAAGGCACCTCTGCTGCCGTGGTCAGCTTGATGGCGTTTACTTTTATGTACCAATCGTTTCCGGGGTCCCGGTTTGTCATGGTTTACCTATGGGTATTTGGACTTATCTGTAATGGCGGATTGCATTACATGGCCTTTCGAATCGAAATGCTTTATTTAAGTCGCTCTCGTCACCTTCGGCCTACCATTGTGATTGGGGACTCGCCGGCAGCCATTGATTGTGTGGAACGGCTGGTATCGTTACCGGTATTGGGATACCGATACATTGGCAGTATTGAATCACAACCCATTGACCCGGTGCCCTATGCCATTCGAGACGTCTACCGGTCATTGGGTACCTATTCGGCTTGGAAAAACATCCTCGAAACACACAAACCGGCCGTGGTGATGGTCATTGATCAACAACAAGTCAACGCCACGGCCATTCGGGAGTGGTGCCTTGAGCATCAACGTGTGTTTATGGTATCCGTTCGTACGGATACAGTGGGTGAAGACATTCAATTCATGTCATTGGATGGGATTCCCATGATGGAACATACCCCCTATACCCCCCCTTATCATCATTATGTATTCAAAACCATGATCGATTGGATACTGGCGTTGATTGGGTTGTTGGTATTATCCCCCCTGATGCTGTTGATTGCCTTGGCTATTAAAGCCACCTCTCCATCTGGACCTGTTTTGTTTGCCCAAGACCGGGTGGGGAAAGGCGGTCGTGTGTTTAAAATGTATAAATTCCGAACCATGATACCCCATGCTGAGCGTGATAGTGGGCCCGTGATGGTGGATATGGCCGCCGAAACCCGCTATATTGCCATTGGTCGTTTTTTGCGTCGTACCTCACTAGATGAGCTGCCCCAATTATTCAATGTGCTAAAAGGCGAAATGGCCATTGTGGGCCCACGACCCGAAAGGCCCCATTTTGTTGCACAATTTTCTGAACGTTTGCCTGATTTTCCCTTGCGACACAGTGTTAAAGTGGGTATTACAGGGTGGGCACAGGTAAATGGCCGCTCCCAACTTACCCATCAACCCGAACAAAAATTACGCTATGACTTGTATTATATTTCTCACTGGCGGCTAGGATTGGATTTTAAAATCATACTCAAAACAATTGAGTGGGTATTGCTCAGCCGAGAAGCCTATTGAAACGGGGGGTATTAGGGGGTCGGTTTGACCCGTTTCATGCGGGTCACTTGCAACTAATTCACTGGTGTTTATCCCATCAATTGGTGGATTGTATCGACATTGTACCGGTGGCTCATCCAGTCCACAAACCCGTGAGCCTCCCTTATGCCACCCGTCGCCAGCATATTGCCAAGGCCATTGAGGGATTGGGGGATCGGGTATCCATTAATGATATCGAAACCCTGCGGGAGGGTCCGTCTTGGATGATTGATACCATACTGGCCCTTCAGCAGCACCACCCAGAGGATACACTGTGCATCATCATGGGCAGTGACACCCTCATGGACTTTCATCGTTGGTACCAAAGCAAACGCTTGCAGTCATTGGTACAGCTGATTGTATTCAATCGCCCGTCTCATCCGTTGTCGTCGGTTCAATCATGGGCCCTTGATACCTTGTCTTGTCCCATTGAATGGGTCAACTCCCACTGGGATATATCGTCTACGGACCAACGCCCTCGCACCCGTTGGGTGATTGGCTTGACGGGTCGAATGGGGACAGGCAAAACAACTGCCGCCACCTATTTGCATGCCCAGTATGGGATTCCGGTTCTTTCATTGGATACATTGGGCCATAAGTGTTTGGCATCACCCCTGATTCAAGCCGAACTGGGTGCCATCTTTGGGCCATTGCAATACACCCCTTGTGGTGACATCGACCGACAATGGCTAGGCAAGCGGGTCTTTTCATCTCCTGAAGACTTGGCTGTATTGAATCGAACGGTTCATCCGATGCTACGGCATCGGTGTGTGGAGGCGTTGACCCAGCATCCCACTGGCATCGTGGTCATTGAAGGGGCCTTGTTACATGCCATTGGATTGGCCGCTGTGTGTGATGAGGTGTGGGTATTGGATGCAACGGATCAGACCATAAGGGATCGTATTGGGGATCGTGCGGATCGATTATGGGCCCAACCCACTCAATCGACATACCAAGAATGGGGGCGTGTGATCCACACCCCATCGATTGGGGCATTGCATGCCCAGTTAACCCAATGGATCACCCCCCTATTGCATCGCTGGCCCCTCCCCAAAAATGCCACGTGATGCCATGGGTTTCTTACTTAGACGCCTGCATTGGGGGATGGTCAAAAGAAAAAAAAAAGCATAGACTACGCATTATTTTATTTGTGCTATAGCTTATATTGTGCAATAGAAGGTGAGGGCCTCTTTTATGATAGCGTTTTTGATGAAGGGCGGGGTGGTCATGATTCCCCTGTTTGCCTGTTCGTTGTTAGCGGTCTATATTTTTTTAGAACGGCTCTTGTTCCTGTTTCTTCAGCGATTGCCCAATCAATCGGGTATCGACCAGGCCCGGTCATTGCTTTTGTCATTGGGTCGTCAACGTGCCGCCAACGAACTACTAGGGCACCGCAAATTGGGCACCCGTTTATTGGGCATTGCCATTCGATCCGCCCACTTACCCCACCATGAGATGCATGCCGAAATCACGGCGGGCACCCACTTTGAATTGCCGTTATTAGATCGGCACATGGGCACCTTATCGACCATTGTCACGGCCGCCCCATTATTGGGGTTGTTGGGTACCGTCTTGGGGCTGATGAATTTATTCGGGGTATTGGGTGGTTCGGTGGATCAACTCGTCAACCCGATGGCCTTATTGGGTGGGATTTCAGAGGCCTTGATTACCACTGTATCCGGCTTAATTATTGCCCTGTTGGCTATTTTGTTCCATCAATTTCTGCAGGTTCGGATTGATTCTTATCTGATCAAAGCTGAGCGATTGATGCAAGACTTGGTTTACTTTTGCAAACAAAATGAGGTTCGAGAGTGATTAACCTTCGGCAAAACCGGCGGTCATCGTCTGTACTACGCATTGAAATGGCACCCTTTTTGGATGTCATTTTCACGTTACTCCTGTTTTTTGGTGTCTCGTCCACGTTAATTTCAACCCAAAAAGCCATTGGCATTCAACTACCCCATTCCAACACCGCCACCGTTAAAGATAACGGGATGCTCATTCAGATTATGCCTGATGGGGGCATTCAATTGGATGGCCTCCCGGTTCCCCTGACAGGGTTAAGTGGCATGATCCAAGATCGGTTGACCCAAAAACCCGATGAACCGGTGGTATTGCAAGCCGATGAAGGGACCCCCTACCAAGTGATTGTATCGGTTATCGATGCCATTCGGTCAGGTGGAAGTCAACAATTGTTGTTAGACACACAAAGGAAACCCAATGCACCCACTCGTCGCTAATACCCGCTGGCCTTATGACTTGTTGGCATGGCTGGGGGCCGTTTTGTTGCATGCCTTGTTGTTGGGATTGCACTTTCGGTCCCCGGATCTCACCCTTCGGCTGTTGCATACCTCTGAGCGACCGGTATCGATGGTGGTCTCGTTAACGTCCACCTTGGCCTCCTCGCCCACGTATCCCGATGCCCCGTCTGTTCCGTCACTTGTCTCCCCGGTTGCGACCCAATCGGTTGCACCCCCTGTCGTGCCGGTTGAATCGCCTTCCTCCCCCCCCTCTTTGGCGATGCCAAAAAAGCCTGCCACCGTCTCTCCTGATACCCCGTCTGTTCCCACCCCACCACCACCCTCACCGGTTACAGCCCCTGGGGGGTCATCAGCAAAAGCCAGCCCCCAAGCCCAGGCGTCTGCCATCGGTGCGGCCTCTTCGGAAGGGGGCGATGCCATTCCGGCTCAAGTCACCCAAAAGGGTATTCCGATTTATCCGAAGGCCGCCTTGAATGATGGGGCAAGTGGGCATATCGAGGTGGAGGTGTCCTTGTCTCCATTTGGATCTGTCACCGACGTCAAGGTGATTCACTCAACGGGTCATCGTGCCTTGGACATGGCGTTTCTTTCGGCCATTCGCACCCACTATCAATTTGCCCCCAAACGGGTGCTTGGCGTACCAGTTGCCAGCACCATGCGTTTGGAGCATCGCTTTGAATTGGACTAGCCGCCCGTTTGTCGGCCTTCTGTGTATCGTATTGGTCACCTGGGCCGTGGGAATGACCCAGGCAGAGGGTGTCTTAAGTATTCAAAATGACTACCTTCGGATTGTCTTGAATCAAGGTCCTCAAGATATGGGGCACTTTAGCATCGAGACCACCAACGGCGAACCCCATCACCCGGGCGATGACCATCAGCCACTCATTTACGGTCGTCCGGTGCCATGGACATCGTTTACCAGTGTGTGGATTGATGGGATCCCCTATCTGATGGGGGGTGAAAGCAAACGATTGGCAAAGCGTAGTGCGATTCCTTTGCAATTTGGGGTAACCTCCCAGCGTCAACACGATCAATCATTGGTCACCCGGTCTGATTTTGGGTCGGTTTCGGTGGTGCAAACGCTTCAATTGATTCCCCACCCCTCTACCCGTGTTCCTGATTCGGTCTTGATTGAGTATCTGATAACCAATCGCGACACCACATCCCATGGGGTGGGATTGCGTATGGTCTTGGATACCATGCTGGGTAGCAATGACGGGGCCCCGCTTCGTATTGGGCAACAAGCCATCACCAGTGAAACCAGCATTGAGTATCCCACCTTACCCTTTTGGCAGGCGTTTGATAGTTTGATCAACCCCTCAATTGTGGCACAAGGCACCCTCGATATTCCCGACCTGGGGGTTTACCCGCCCGATCAAATGACCCTGGCCAATTGGGGTGGCCTGGCAGCCCACCCCTGGGACTATGTGACCAAACCGGGTCGTGGGTTCATGCGCGAGGGTGAAAATGAAGCCGATACGGCACTGGCGTTGTTGTGGCGTCCCCTCACACTCTCTCCTGGTGCGTCTCGGCGCATTCGTACCGTATACGGGATTGGGAGTTTGACCCGGGTGTTGGGTGATTTGGCCTTGGGATTAACCGCCCCGTTGGAATTATCGGCTCAAAGCAAAAAAACACAGACCGTGGTAGGGTACATCAGCAATGCAGGGGCCTTTGATTCTCAGAATACGGTCTTATCATTTCACCTACCCGCTGGTCTGGAGTTGTTAGACGGCCCATCCACTAGTGCCCCCTTTCGGTTAAACAAAGGCGAAACACGCCAACTGGTCTGGAAGATACGGGCCCGTCAACCCAGCCCTGGGTTACACTTGCTTACCTTAAAAGCCACTTCCGATACCTTACAGCCCAATCAACTGGATCGTGCCATTCGGATTAAAGGGGCGGTCACCCCCAATGTGTTTATTACCGTGCCCCATGAGGTCACGCTTGGGGCCCATCGGGTGGCCACCGTGTCGATTGTCTTAACCAATGCCACCAGCATCCCCATAGAAGACATTGAGGTATCGATAGCCCCCCGTGCTTTGTCGACCCCTTGGTTTGAATTAAGTGCGAAAACCGTGCCCTACTTGGGGCCTGGGCAACGGAGTCGCTTGGAATTTGTGGTATACCCCAGTGCCAATGAATCGCAAACAGGCGACTTGTCCGTGATGGTGGCGTCATCCGGAAACCGCCCCATGACGTTTCGGCGTCAAATTGACTTTGTACACCCCTCTGCCTCTATCCAAGTTGAAGCCAGCCACCCCACCCTGTCGGTTCGATCATACGGGTTTATCAGGGTATATGCCCTGCATACCCGACAACCCATGGGACGACTCGATGTGGAAGGGGATGCCATTCGTGGGGTTCGCTTGTCACTGGACCCTTGGGTCAATGCCGATACCTGGGCATCGGTCAATCCACCGTTTCAATTGGACGGCCTCTTGATTCCTGAGGGGGTTTTCCCGTCGATTTTTCGATGGCATTTTCAAGCGGTTAAACCTGGCATGGTCACCATTCGTGTCACCCATGCGGATGGGTCAGTCAGCGACACCCACATCACAGTAGTAGCGGAGGACTTACAATGAGCAAACTTACCCCCATCATCATGGCAGCCCTGATTCTTTCTGGCGTTGCCCATGCCCAATTATCGTCCGTCACCACCGTATCCGACGTCTCCCCCAAAGACCCTTCTTTTGGGGCCATCACCCAATCGTTGCGACAAGGTTATTTTCGATTAAATCCTTCCAACCAATTTTTACCCGATACCGCCGTTACAAGAAAAGAGCTGGCCAGTATTTTGGATCAACTGTTAGATACCGATGCCAACAATGAGTTAACCCGTGTTCAAATACAAGAATTATTAAACTTGGCCAAAACCTTTAAGTCTCATACCGTATCTACCACCCAAACCACGTCCGATTTGGCCACTTCTCACACCCGTCTTTCCACTGAACAAACCGTCTTGCATACCGATGTGTCACGCTTAACCGATCGCGTTGTGACACTTGAGCAGCAAGTGCAAGCCTTAGCCAGCGATAATGTTCGATTACAAAAACAAAGCAACGACCATTTCAATTGGTTGTTATTAGGGCTCATCACGTCCGCCATTGTGGGTATTATTCACTAAATGATGGATCGAACCCAATGGGTGGTGGACCGCCTATTGGCCAACCCATCGGTTCATGCTTATTTGCTCACTGGTCCGGTGCATGCCAACCCAATGGGTGTGGCGAATCGGTTGGCACAAGGGCTGCATTGTAGCGGCACGCCACGTCCTTGTGGTCATTGTGTGCCTTGCCAACGCATACAAAACGGTACGTGGGTAGACCACGTGGTATACCATCCAAGCCCTCAATACAAAGTTGATACCATCCGAGATATTCAATCAGAGGCGGCCTTTGGCCCCTTATCTTCTGGCTTACGAACCATTGTCTTAAGTGGTTTTCATCATGCCACGGATCAAGCCGCCAATGCCTTACTCAAAACACTCGAATCTCCTGCCACTGGCATGGTATTTATCTTAACGGCCCCTTCCCCTGATCATGTATTGCCCACCATCTTATCCCGTTGCGTCTGTCTACCTTGTGCCCCCATGCCCTATGACCATCTGGCAACCTTGTTATCCCAAAACACACAAGTGCCACCCCATTGGCGTGCCGCAGGATGGGTAGGGTTTCAGGCTTTATCATCCAACGAGTTTCCTGACATCCCCCTGATTCAAGACATGTTAAGATTGTCACTGCCCGACCGTTTGGCATGGGCCAATCAAATGGGACAAACCAAACCTGACTTGGGTCTGATCATGGATAAATGGATGGTTGAAGTGTTGGCCATCATCGAATCTGACCCCCACTATTTGTCTGTTTATGCCCCCATCATGATCCACCTATTCCATAATCGCAATAGGGTACGCTATAATTTGAATTATAGGCTTTGTATCAATAGTCTTTTGCTCGGTTTTCCTGTTCCAGATCCTGTGTGAATTGAGGCGTTTTGATGGGTGACTGTTTGTTTTGTCGGATTGTTCGTGGTGAAATACCGGCAGAGCGCGTTTATGAAGACGATATGGTCTTGGCATTTGAGGATATTACACCCCAAGCACCAGTCCACGTCTTGGTCATACCCAAAACGCATCATGAGTCATTGGGTTCGTTGTATCGTCAACCTGCTCTGTCTGCCGCACTGGTGGATGCCTGTGTGGTGTTGGCACAACACTATCAAGTGACTGACTCAGGGTTTAGGGTGGTAACCAACAGTGGAAAAGATGGTGGTCAGTCTGTGTTTCATGTTCATTTTCATTTATTAGGTGGTCGGCCAATGACTTGGCCGCCTGGATAGCATAAGGAGTTACGTACGATGGTCATGCAAGAAAAGCGTCCTGGGGAATCCATTGATTCGGTCTTAAGAAAATTCAAGCGGAAAATTAAAACCGAAGGCATCTTACAAGAACTAAAAAAAAGAGAGTATTACGAAAAACCGTCCGAAGAAAAGAAACGTCGTTTTAAGGCCGCCCAGCGGCGAACCGTCCAACAGCAGCGTTCGGAGGATACCTAACCCTTCACGATGGGTGGGCGATTGGGTTTAACCCGTTATGATTGGCAGGTCGCCAAGGATTTATTAGGGCCTTCCTTGGTGGCTTTGGCTTCTTTTGCGGTTGTAAGTGCGGTGGATATTTTGTTTTATTTGGTTGATCTGTCCGTCTTATCGGGGATATCGGTTTGGATTGTCATCAAGTTGATGGCCTTCAAATTACCTGCTGTGATGGTGGTGTTTGCACCCGTATGTGGCTTGTTTGCCATTATGTTGGCGATGATTCGCATGAACAAGGACAACGAATGGATGGTCATTCGGTTGGCAGGGGTTTCAACGGGTATGATGATTCGTCCTTTTTTATTGTGGGGGTGCCTAACATGGGGGGTGTGTTACACACTTAATGAGTCCGTGATTCCATTGCTCAATTACAAGTCCAATCAACTGATTCAACGTGAAATTGAGCGAAAACCACCCCCTCAGATTGCAGAAAAGGTGGTGTTTACTGGGTCTGAAAATCGCTTTTTTTACATTCAACGGATCAACCGCGATACCGGCGTCATGCAAGGGATGACCATTTTGGATCAGTCCCAACCGTCGCTGCGTGTGGTGATGGCCCAAACCGGGCGATGGGGAAATCAAAAATGGCGATTGTTTAATGGGTCTCTGTTTGATTTTGACCCTCAAGGGCAGTTGATATCGAGCACCCAATTTAATGAATTATCCATTCGGATTGTGCAATCATTGGGGGTATTTTATCAAGACAACAAAGCCCCTTCTGAAATGGATTCGGCTGAATTGGCCCACCAAATCACCCTACTAGCCGCTCGTGGGCAACCCACCCATGCCTTGCAAGTGGAGCGTGGGCTCAAACAAAGCATTCCGGCTGCCTGTATGGTATTGGCCCTGGTGGGCATTGCGTGTTGCCTTTCTTTTTTGGGAAATCCCAAAGAATGGCGCGATATCATGAAAGCCGTGGGAGTAGCCGTGATGGCGGTGTTGTTATATTACGTGATGTTGGCTATTTTGCGATCACTCGGAAAAAGTGGGGCGATATCACCCGCTCTGGCTGCCTGGGGAAGCCCCTTTTTGATGGCGTGTGGGGCCACTGCGAGCATCTTGTATCGCATCAGACTGTAATCCCATGTCATGGCATCATACCCGTCATCCTATGATTCAAATCGCATGGCAACACCTGGCCTCTCATGATGTGCACGGTGCCATGGCCATCTTAACTGGCGTTGCCAAAGATACCCCTTCCCTGATTCCTACCATGGTGACCCAATTAACCCGCCTGAGCATCCAACAAGATGACCCCTTAGACTTACAATTGGGGATTGCCTCATTACTCATCATGGGAGGGTATTATACCGATGCCCTCATGGAATTAGATGAGGCCCTAGACACCCATCGATTTGAAACCCGTGGGTATGAACTACTGGGTAAAATTTGGCACCGCAACCCTGATGTGTCAGGTTTAGAAGATATTTTAGAACGGGGACTTGCCTCACAAAATTTTGATCCCATTATTACCGATTTGCTGGCCCGGATTTACCTTCGACGAATGGATTACAACAAGGCCATTTACTTGTTTCAGCGGTTGGTGATCCATCATCCCCACGCCCCTCATTACCGGGCAACAGTGGCCAATTTACTCACCAAAGCCGGTCGCTATGATGAGGCCATTCAAGAATGGATGGGCCTCACCCAAGTGGCCCCGCTGCACACTGCGACTGTGGTCGAGCAATTGAATGGGTTGCGCAAACAATTGCCCAATCATTTGGCATTGTTGACCGCATTGATTCAATTGCATGCCACCATTAGTCAACCAGACGCCGTGGTAGAACGGGCCAAAGAATGGCTTACTTGGCACCCCGATCAAGCTGTACCGTTGTTGGGATTGTTACAAGACGCCCTGGGCGTGTTTCCTGACTCAATTCCCATTCAACTGGTGAAGGCCCATGCCTTGGTCGCTACCCATTCCTATTCTGATGCGATGGACACCTTGCAACAAGTGGTCGCAAACGGCGATGCGTCCTACTGGCCTGACGTCATGGACATCGCCCACACGGTCATACGGCTGTACCCCGCCCAAATGATGGCCCACCAATTGTTGTGTGACTTGTCCTTGCGCCAAGAAAACCATACCCAAGCGTTGTCTCACCTTGCCAGCATGTCCCATTATGAGCATCCCGATTGCCAACCCATGATTGAACAGTTAACCATCATCCAAGCCCACGCACCCGCCCATGCCACCGAAGCAGAATGGGTGA
>Ga0209358_10000211_pt1 | contig 53938 bp, 45 predicted proteins | sample LauGreFa1BDMLBSN_2_FD_187574 | JGI IMG/M metagenome (GOLD analysis project Ga0209358, IMG submission 187574) | Freshwater lake microbial communities from Lake Michigan, USA - Fa13.BD.MLB.SN (SPAdes) (version 2) | ecosystem: Environmental > Aquatic > Freshwater > Lake | place: Lake Michigan, USA... | reverse complement strand
CATCAACAGCGTAGACGTCAAAGCGCAAACCAACTCCATCATCGGCAAGGTGTTTGTACGCGACGGGCAGTTTGTCAAAGCTGGCGACGTTTTGTTTACCCTGGATGCGCGCACCGAAGAAGCCAACATCATGAAGGCGCAAGCCCAGTTGGCCAAAGACACTGCATCGCTGGGGGATGCCCAGCGTCAGCTCAAGCGCACACAAGAATTGGCGGCTCAAAGCTTTATCGCCCAGGGCCAAGTGGACACCGCAAGCGCCAATGTGGACGTCTGGACTGCCACGGTCAACTCTGACAAAGCGGCGATCGACGCGGCGCGTGTCGCCTTATCCTATGCGCGAATTTTGGCACCCCAATCGGGCCGCATAGGCACTGTGAACGTCTCCAATGGCGCCACGGTTCAGGCCAATATCACCAATCTGCTAACGATTACCCAAGTCAACCCGATTGCTGTGACTTTTACCCTACCCCAGCGCAATATATCGGATGCCCTGGAAGCATTGAAAGCTGGCGGTGCGCCGGTCACTGCTACCTTGGCCGACAACGGCGGTACTTTCAAAGGCAAGCTGCAATTTGTGGACAGCCAGATCGACGCCGCTTCTGGCTCTGTGAAGGCCAAGGCCTACTTCAAGAATGACGAGGAAAAACTCTGGCCCGGCGCTTATGTCGAAGTACAGCAAACCCTGCGTGAGATCAAAGAAGCCCTGGTGATACCCCAAGGAGCAGTGATTTACAGCGCGCGCGGCCCCTTTGCCTACGTGGTGGAAAACGGCAAAGCGGTAGCGCGGCCCCTGAAAATCGTGCAAGCGCAAGGCGCGGAAATAGCTGTAACCGGCGTCACGCTGGGTGAGCCGATTATTCTGGAGGGCAAGCAAAACGTGCGCCCTGGCGCCCCCGTCATTGAGCGCGCCAAAGACGCTGCCAAAGATCCCAAGGCCGCAGCCAGCAGCGCAGAGGCGCCTGCCGCTAAAGCGAGCGCACCATGAATTTTTCAGAGCTGTTTATACGCCGTCCGGTAATGACGGTGTTATTGAATCTGAGTATTTTCATGACCGGGGTCATCGGTTTGCGCAGCATTCCGGTTGCGGCACTGCCCAGCTATGACACGCCGGTGATCAATGTGTCTGCATCACTGCCCGGCGCCAATCCGGACACCATGGCCACCTCCGTGGCCTTGCAACTGGAAAAGCAGTTTCAAACCGTTCCCGGCCTCAAAACCATTAGCTCTTCGAGCACCCTGGGTCAAACCAACTTAACGCTAGAGTTTGAAGAAGGCCGCAATATCGATGCCGCCGCCGTGGATGTGCAGGCCGCCTTGCTGCGCGCCCAGCGCAGTTTGCCGCAGGACATGACCAATCCGCCGTCCTACCGCAAAGTCAATCCTGCCGATGCGCCGATTCTGTTCCTGACGCTTACATCACCCTCGCTGTCCCCACAGGAATTGCAGGACTATGCCGAGCACCTGATTTCCCCCACCATGTCCACCATCGAAGGTGTGGCTCAAGTCAATATTTATGGAGCCAAGCGCTTTGCCGTGCGGGTCCGTGTAAGGCCGGAATCTTTAGCCAGCATGAATATAGGGCTCGATGAAGTCAGCGCTGCGCTGCGCGCTGCTAACGTGAATACGCCTGTGGGTACGCTGGACGGCCCCACGCAGACCTTGGTCTTACAAGCGAACAAGCAGCTCAGCAGTGCGCGTGAATTCGCCAATCTGATCATCAGCAACAAAGGCGGCAACCCAGTGCGCCTTCGTGATGTAGCCAAGGTCGAGGACAGCGTGGAGAACATGCGCACCTGGGCGACCTTCAATGGCGAGAATGCCATCACGATTGCCGTCCAACGCCAACCTGGCGCCAACACCGTCAAAGTAGTGGACACCATTCGCGCCGCCCTGCCCAATTTGCAGTCGCAAATGCCCGGTTCGGTGGTCATGACCCCGATCAATGATCGCTCCATCTCGGTGCGCGACGCGCTGCATGATGTCTCGCTCACCATGGCCGGTACGGTGGTCTTGGTGGTGTTGGTGATATTTTTATTCCTGCGCCGCTTTGTGGCTACGGCCATTCCCACCCTGTCCTTGCCGATCTCGCTCATGGGCGCTATTGCCCTGCTGTGGGGCATGAGTTACAGCCTGGACAATATTTCTCTATTGGGTCTGACGCTGGCTGTCGGTCTGGTGGTGGACGATGCCATCGTGGTGCTGGAGAACATCATTCGCCATGTCGAAGACGGCGAAGCGCCCTTCAGTGCCGCCATCAAAGGTGCGCGGGAAGTGGGTTTCACCATTGTGTCGATTTCCACATCCTTGATTGCGGTGTTCATTCCCATATTTTTTATGCCGGGCGTCATCGGTTTGCTATTTCACGAATTCGCCGTGGTGGTGAGCCTCGCGATTTTGGTGTCCGCCTTTGTGTCTCTGACCTTGGTGCCTATGCTAGCTAGCCGCTACTTAACCGCAGAATCGCACCAAACCAAGCCGGGCGCCATCGTCCGCCTATTCGAGCGCGGCTTCGATGCCATGCTGGCTGGCTACACGCGTTTGCTCGACCTGAGCCTGCGCTGGCGCAAAACCATACTGCTGATTGCCATTGCCACCTTTTTTGGCACGGTGTATTTGGTCAACATCATCCCCAAAGGATTTTTCCCGGAAGAGGACATTGGGCAAATCACTGTCACGACCGAGGCCAACGAAGACATCTCTTTTGCCGCCATGATCAAGCTGCAAGAGCGCGCCGCCAATATCATCCGTAACGACGAAAACGTGGAAGCAGTGAACTCCTTTATCGGCGGCAACAGCGGCCAAAATTCAGGCCGCATGTTTGTGACGCTCAAACCCTCGTCCAAGCGCCTGCCGGCCAAAAAAGTGATTGAAAACCTGCGCAAAAAATTGCGCTCTATTGCCGGCTTGAATGTGTTCATGCGCCCTATTCAAAACTTGCAATTAGGCGGTCGTCCCAGCAAAGCGCAATTCCAGTACGTGCTGCAAAGCGTGCGCGCCGATGAGCTCAATACCTGGGCTGGTAAGTTGCAGGAGAAATTGCGCGCCGACCCACTGTTTCGCGACGTCACCAGCGACGCGCAATTTCGCTCCTTGCAAGCCCAGCTCAAGATCGACCGCGATCGGGCTAACAGCCTGGGGGTCAGTATGGAGGCGGTGCGCTCCGCGCTATTTAGCGCTTTTGGCGAACGTCAGGTATCCACGATATACCTGTCTACCGACAGCTACCAGGTCATCATGGAAGTGGCGCCCGAAGCCAAGCAGGATGAGCAGGCACTGACCAATATTTATGTCCGCGCCAACACAGGCGCGCTGGTACCGATTAGCAACTTCACCACGGTCGAACGCGTGATGGGCGCAACCTCCATCAACCACGTAGGCCAATTGCAGGCCGTCACTATTTCCTTCAATTTAGCACCGGGCACCGCTCTGGGCGACGCGACCACCAAAATCGACCAAGCGCGCGAGGCCATCCAATTGCCCTCGTCCATCATCACCTCCTATGGCGGCGATGCCGCGGTGTTTAAAAGCTCGCAAGGCGGCCAGGTGATTTTGGTCGTCGCAGCGCTGCTGGTCATTTACGTGCTGCTAGGCGTGCTGTATGAGAGCTACATCCACCCGCTAACGATTCTGGCAGGCCTGCCCTCGGCGGCGATGGGGGCGTTGGCGACTTTGATGCTGTTCGGGCAAGACCTGACTTTGATCGCCACCATTGGCGTGATGCTGCTGATCGGTATTGTCAAGAAAAACGCCATCATGATGATCGACTTCGCCTTGCAAGCCCAGCGCGAACAAGGTATGAGCCCGGAGGAAGCGATTCACGCCGCTTGCCTGATGCGGTTCCGTCCGATCATGATGACCTCGCTGGCGGCCTTGTTTGGTGCTTTGCCGATTGCCCTGGGCGTGGGTGCGGGTGCCGAATTGCGCCAGCCACTGGGCCTGGCGGTAGTGGGTGGACTGGTTTTTTCTCAGGCGATTACACTTTTTATCACACCGGTGATTTATCTGGCAATGAACCGCTTTAGCGGCACTGGCCCCATCACGGATCCGACCCTTGATGTCTCTTGACGGTCGCGACACCGGCAACTTTCTGAAACTTGTATCGCTTTCTGACGTTGCCTGAACTGGACCCGCTACCTTAACGCCAGAAGTGGCGATCCCGATGTCCGTAACCCCAAGGCACCATCACCCTAGGTGCAATCAATGGGCGGAAATGCGCGGCGGGGTAGTACACGCTAGGCGCCGGTACCGTTACATAGGTCACGCTGGGCTGCACGTATACCGGCGCGGGTGAGGAAATGATGGTGGTTGAAACAGGCGCTTGCGAGATCACGCTATTGGCGGGCGACACCTGGACTGCAATCGTGGAACCAGGGTCCTGTGCCATCTGCACGGTGTACTGTCTGCCTCCAAATTCATAGACGACCTGGTAGCCCGTGGTGCGGTTTTCCACGAAGTTTTGTACGGTGCAGCGCTCGACGTTTTGGATCCGTTCGCCGCCGGGGCCCTCTACCCGGTCGCCAATGACCGCTCCGCCCATTGCGCCGATCATGGTTGCCACCGCTCGCTCGCCACCGCGCCCTCCCACGGAATTTCCCAATAAGCCACCCGCAATCGCCCCTAAGGCTGCGCCAGCGCCACTGTTGGATTGCTGGTAGATCACCTGTTCGGTACTGCACACCCTTTGGGGGACGGACACCTGCTGCACGATCGGAGTGGAGGACAGGACACGCCCCTGATCCTGGGCCCAGGCAGCGCAAAGGGCAGAAATCGTCAATGTTCCAACAAGCCATGATTTCATTGGTTGCTCCTTAGGCAGAATTCGCCGCGGTTTGAATCTGCGGCACAAGCACCGCATGTGAGAACTTAACGTCGCTCGAGTGAAGCCGGTTGACAGCCTTTACGCGCCAGCCACGTGTTCTCGTCTGTCAGCCTGAGGCCATGGATAATCACCGGAGCAGCCTAGCGACGCCTCAAACATCGCGCCTACGACAAAACCATCCGATCAATCAGTGAGCCTCGTTCCACCTCCCACTTTTACGGCGCCAAAGGGCGCCCAGCCGCTTTTTTGGCGCATTTTGGTAATGCTTCTTGCCTTGGCACTGCTGCCCACCCTCTGGACAAATTTGGATCTTGAGGCCGCTGCCTGGTTCTACGGCCCGGGCAAAAGTCAAAATATCATCGCTTGGTTCTGGGTGGAGGCGATCAATTTGTATCTGCCCGCCGTTTTCCGTGGCTTCGTGCTCATAGCCCTAGCCGCCTGGATTTTTGCTATTTCTCGGCCGGCCTACCGCCATTGGCGCCTACCCCTGGCCTTTGTCGTACTGGGTGGCGCACTCGGTCCTGGCCTTTTAGTAAATCATGGGTTCAAAGAGAACTGGCAGCGTTCGCGGCCCTACGAAGTGCAAAACTTTGGCGGCACCCAGCAATTTACCCGTGCCGGCCTCATCACCGACCAGTGCAATAACAACTGTTCCTTTGTCAGCGGCCATGTGTCTTGCGGGTTTTTTATCGTTTCCCTGATGCTGGTGCATACCCGCCGCCGTCGCATCTGGGCGGGTGTCGGCCTGGCCGCATCAGCGCTGGTCAGTTTTGCACGCATGGCCGATATGGCGCATTGGCTCAGCGATGTGCTCTGGGCTGGTCCCATCACCCTGCTGTGCAGCTGGCTGGTATGGCGCATCTTGTTATGGCTTTATGCAAGGCCCGAACCAGACCCTGCGCAAGCCGTTTAAGCCTGGTGCCCCAACGCGTGGGTCGCAGATTGAAAACCAGCCAGGCTCGGGACCGTGAACCGACCCGACCGCCCAGCGTGTCTGCATTAACGAGGTCCGACCGCCAATCCAGTTAAAACGTCGCTGTAGCGCAATCGCATGCGCAATTCCTGCTTCATGCGCCGGTTATCCAGGCGGCGCGATTCGCCCATGAAACTCATTTGCATGGGCGAAAGCTCGCGGGCCAATGCCTCGCGGGCAAGCCTGGGTGGAGGCGGCAGGCCATACAGTGCAGCAGCGGCGTCCATATAGTCGCCCATTTTGAGCGCGGTGTCGTCGCTGACGTTAAAGCTGCGTTGCGCTCCGCCCCGCCAAAGCGCCAGCATGCAGGCGCGCGCCAGGTCGTCAGCGTGGATATGGTTAGTAAACACATCCTCCTCCTGCCGCAGTACGGGCGTCCTCTTTTGCAGCCTTGCCAACGGCGTGCCGCCCTCACGATCGGCCGCATAGATGCCGGGAATGCGCAAAACCCGGACAGAAGTCCCGGCGGCACGCCCGAAATGCAGCACGGCCGCTTGCGCATCGGCGCGGCGCTGGGCCCGATCGGTTTGCGGCTGCAGCGCCCGTGTTTCGGAAACCAGAACGCCCTGGCAATCGCCGTAAACACCGGTAGTGGACCCGTAGACCAAAGACTGCGGTGCCGCTCTAAGCCGCAGCGCAGCCATCAAATGCCGCGTGCGCTCATCGCGTGGCCCCAGGGCCGCAGGGGGCGCCAAATGCAGCACGTGGGACGCCAGTGCGCCAAGCCGACGCAGGGTGCGCACATCGTCCAGATTTCCGATAAGTGGAACGATGCCGGCTTCGCGCAAGGGGGCTACACGCGTGCTTTGCGAGGTCAATGCCAACACCCGCACGCGGGGTGTCAAGCGTCGCGCCACCCGCAAGCCCACGTCGCCGCAGCCGACAATGAGCACGCGGCTGCGTCGAAAGCGTGCCGGCAAGGCACCTAAAGGGCTTTGGTTTGAGGGCAAAATCAGGGCTGAGCTTTGATGTAAACCCCAAGGATAACCATAACGATGAATGCTAGCGCCGCCAGTTTTGCCATTTCAGTCCAGCCCAGCGGCATACAGTTTGAAGCCCAATCCAACGAAAGCCTGCTGGCCGCAGGTATCCGGCAGGGCATAGGCCTGCCCTATGGCTGCAAAGACGGCGCCTGCGGCTCCTGCAAATGCAAGTTGGTATTGGGCCAGGTGCAGCAGAGCAATTTCCAACGCAAAGCGCTCAGCGAAGACGAGGAGGCGCAGGGTTTTGTGCTGACCTGCAGCGCAAAGGCTCTGAGCGACATCACCCTCGAATCGCGCCAGGTCACGCCCGCTGGTGCGCTACCGATCAAAAAAATGCCGACCCGCGTGAGCAGCCTCGTGCGCCAAACCGAAGATGTGATGCGAATGCAATTGCAACTGCCGTCCAACGATACCTTTGTGTACCGCGCAGGTCAGTATGTCGAATTCATTTTGCGTGACGGTGCCCGCCGGTCTTACTCCATGGCCAATGCGCCCAGCCACGGCCCAGCCGTGGAACTGCACATTCGCCACATGCCCGGTGGCCGCTTTACCGATCTGGTGTTCGGCTCCATGAAGGAGAAAGACATCTTGCGCATTGAAGGGCCTATGGGCTCTTTCTTCCTGCGGGAAGAATCAAGCAAGCCCATGGTATTCCTGGCCTCGGGGACTGGTTTCGCGCCGCTCAAGGCATTGCTGGAGCACATGCAGCACTGCGGCATCACGCGCCAGGTCGCGCTGTATTGGGGCGGGCGCCGACCGGCGGATTTGTATATGGACGACTGGATTGGCGCGCAGTGCGCCGTTATGCCGCATTTGCGCTACGTGCCTGTGGTTTCCGACGCGCTGGCGCAGGATGCTTGGCAAGGGCGGACGGGTTTTGTACACATGGCGGTGCTACAAGATTTCCCTGACTTGTCCGGCCACCAGGTTTATGCCTGCGGCGCGCCGATCGTGGTGGACTCCGCTAAGCGCGACTTTTGCGCGCAAGCCGGTTTACCCGTGGAAGAATTTTTCTCCGACGCCTTTACTTCGGAGGCAGATAAGCACTGATCGCTTGGGCAGTGCCGCCCGCTGGCCCTGCGCTAGGGCGTTGGCTCAGCACCACAGCAACTACGACCACTAAAGCGCCCACCTGCGCCATGGGCGTCATCAATTCGGCCAGGTAGATCCAAGCAAATAAGGCCGCAAACACCGGCTCCATAGCGTAAATAATTGCCGCTTGCTCGGCCGACACATGGGTTTGCGCCAGGGCCTGCAAAAAGAAGGTGGCTGCTGATGCCAATGCGCCCAAAAACAGCAAACCGAGCCAGACTTCCAGGGTGATCACCTCGGGCAGGCTAAGTACGCGCGCCGGTCCGCTATCGAGCAGCATCCACACCAGGCCCATGGCCGCCATACACCAGACTTGGGCACAGGCCAAATGCACCGCCTTGTGCAAGCGCGCGCGGGCCGACATACCCATGGTGTACACCGCATAGGCCAGCGCCGCAAACAACGTGGCCGCGTCGGCCAACAAGTGGGCCTCGCCATCGTAGGACATCATGCCGATGCCCAGACATGCCAGCGCGGCGGCTACAAAAATCAGCCAACTGGGCCGCGCGCCCAGCAGCAAGCCCAGCAAGGGCACCATGAGGACATTGAGGCTCGTGAGGAAAGCACTGCGGTTAGACGCAATGAACTGCAAACCATAGGCCTGCGCCGCCATCGAAAAAAGCGCCAGCACGCCCAGCCAGAAACCATCGCGCCAGGCAGCGGCGCTAATGCCGCGTACAAAGGGCAGCATGCAAAGCGCCGCGATACAAAAACGCAAAGTGGTAATTTCCACGCCACTGAGGATGCCTGTGGCCACTTTGAGCACCGGAAACGTCATGCCCCATACCACCGTCACCAGCAGCAGAATTAAGGGGTAGCGGTAAGGCATGCGTCCCGGCGCCTGCGGCACTTATTCGCCCAGATAAGCCGCGCGCACTTTCGGGTCATTCAGCATTTGCTTGGCATCCCCGTGCATGGTGATGATGCCCGACTCCATCACATAGCCGCGGTTGGCAATCGACAAGGCACGACTGGCGTTTTGCTCTACCAGCAGCACCGTCACGCCTTGCGCATACACGTCTTGCACCACTTCAAAAATCTTGTCTACCATCAAAGGCGACAAGCCCATAGAGGGTTCGTCCAGCAGCAGCACTTTGGGCCGGCTCATCAATGCCCGGCCCATGGCCAGCATTTGCTGCTCACCACCCGACATGGTGCCTGCCAATTGCGTGCGCCGCTCTTTGAGGCGCGGGAAGATGGCAAACATTTTTTCGATATCGTCCTCGATGCCTTGTTTGTCATCGCGGATGTAGGCGCCCATGTACAGGTTTTCCATGATGGACATGCGCGTGAACACACCACGCCCTTCGGGCACCATAGCCAGGCCTTGTTTGACCAGATCCCAGGGGCCTTGGCCGCGTATGCTTTTGCCCATGTAGGCAATATCGCCCCCGGCCAATGGCAGCGTGCCGGTAATGGCTTTCATGGTCGTGGTTTTGCCTGCGCCGTTGGAGCCGATCAGGGTTACCAATTCGCCTTCGCGAACTTCGAAATCCACACCTTTGACAGCCTGAATACCGCCATAGGCGACTTGCAGTGCGCTTACTTGGAGCAATGTGTTGCTGGTCATATGCTTTCCTTCTAGGGCAGCACGCGCTACCCCGGTAGATGAAGAGGGTTTAGTGGCCGCTGGTGCCCAGGTAGGCTTCGATCACTTTGCTGTCTTTTTGTACTTCGGCGGGCGTGCCGTCGGCAATTTGCTTGCCGTAGTCCAGCACGGTGACGCGGTCGCATAAACCCATTACCAGCTTGACGTCATGCTCAATCAGCAAAATCGTGCGCTGGTCATTGCGGATGCGGTCTATCAATTCGCGCAGCATGATTTTTTCGGTGGCATTCATGCCTGCTGCCGGTTCATCCAGGGCGATGAGTTGCGGATCGGTCGCCAGCGCACGGGCAATCTCGAGGCGGCGTTGGTCGCCATAGCTTAGGGTGCGGGCTTTGTAATCGGCAAACTTGCCGATGCCCACGTATTCCAGCAGTTCCTGCGCACGTTGCGCAATCTGCGCCTCTTCGGCTTTGAAGCTGGCGGTGCGAAACATCGCACCCAGCAGGCCCGAATGCGTGCGCACATGGCGACCCACCATCACGTTTTCTAAGGCCGTCATCTCGGCAAACAGGCGAATGTTTTGAAAGGTTCGGGCAATACCGGCTTGGGCCACGGTATGTACTGCCGTCGGTTGGTACGCCTTACCGGCCAGGGCAAAGGTGCCGCTATCGGGCGTGTACAAACCGGTGAGCACGTTAAAGAAAGTGGTCTTGCCTGCGCCGTTGGGGCCAATCAAGCCATAGACCTGGCCGCGTTCGATGGTGATACCGACATCGCTTAAAGCTTGCAGGCCGCCAAAGCGCTTGGAAACGCCCGAGACTTGTAAAACAATGTCTTTGGAAGAGGATGTTGCTGTTGTTGTCATGTGCATCCCCTTTCTTACGCTTTGGGCGCGTTGGCCAAGGACTTGCCATGCTCGGGCGAGGGCCACAGGCCGCGCGGGCGCATGAGCATGATGGTCACCATCGCCAGGGCAATGAGTAACTGGCGCAAGATGGAGGCATCCAGGCGCCCATCGGTCATGGTTTGCAAAGGACCGGCCACATAGCGCAAAACTTCGGGCAAGGCTGACAGCAGCACTGCGCCCAAAATCACACCGGGCAAATGCCCGATGCCACCTAGCACCACCATGGCCACGATCATCACCGACTCCATGAGGCTAAAAGACTCGGGCGAAATAAAGCCTTGGAAGGACGCGAACATGGCGCCAGAGACGCCGCCAAAAGTAGCGCCCATTCCAAAGGCCGTGAGCTTGAGGTTGCGGGTGTTGATGCCCATAGCCTTGGCTGCAATCTCGTCCTCACGAATCGCCATCCAAGCGCGCCCGATGCGCGATTGCTCTAGCCGGTGTGAAATCAGAATACTGACCAGGACCAGCGCCAGGAACAGGTAGTAGTACAAGGACACCGACGCGAACTCGATACCCCACACCACCATTTTTTTGCCGATATTGATGCCGAAAAATTGCAAGGAATCAATTTGCCCTATGCCTTTGGGGCCGTTGGTGATATTGACCGGGTTGTCCATGTTGTTGAGAAACACGCGGATGATTTCACCAAAGCCCAAGGTCACAATGGCCAAGTAGTCGCCACGCAGGCGCAGCGTGGGCGCGCCCAGCAGCACGCCAAAAATACCGGCCAAGCCCGCGCCCAAAATCAGCACCAGCCAAATCGGGGTATGCATACCCGTGGGGTAAGCGGTGGCCAGCCAGGTAAAGGTTTCCGTCAGGTGGGGAGAATTGAGTAAGCCATAGCTGTAGGCGCCAATAGCAAAAAATGCAACGTAACCCAGGTCCAGCAAGCCGGCATAACCCACCACGATATTGAGCCCCAACGCCAGCAGCACATACAGCAAAGCCATATCGGCAATACGCACCCAGGCGTTGCCAAAATTTTGTAAAACCAGCGGCAGCAGCAGCAAGACCGCCGCAATCAGCGCATAACGAAAGAAACTTTTGGGTGTCATAGCCATCGCTCCCTTTAGGCCCGGTCTGCCACGCGTTCACCGAGCAGGCCCGAAGGCCGCAGGGTCAGGACGATGATGAGCACGATGAAAGCAAAAATATCTGAGTAATGGCTGCCCAGCACGCCACCGGTCCAGTCGCCGATATAGCCCGCGCCGATCGATTCGATCAGGCCCAGTAAAACGGCGCCAACCACCGCACCTGCCAAATTACCGATACCACCAAATACCGCAGCAGTAAAAGCTTTGAGCCCAGGCAAAAAGCCCATGGCGTGTTGCGCGGTTCCGTAGTTGGAGGCGTACATCACGCCTGCAATCGCCGCCAGCACGGCGCCGATCACAAAAGTGGCGGAGATCACCACATCGGGCTTAACGCCCATGAGGCCAGCCACGCGTGGGTTTTCGGCAGTAGCACGCATAGCGCGCCCCAGCTTGGTGTAATTGACCAGCCACGTCAGCAGCGCCAAGGCCACTGCAGTGAATCCCAAAATCATGACCTGCGTGGGCGTAATCACAGCGCCCAAAACATGGAAAGGTTCGCTAGGCAGCAGCGTAGGGTAAGACTTGTAATTAGGCTTCCAGATAATCATGGCCAGCGTCTGCAAGAGGATGGACATACCAATGGCGGTAATCAACGGCGCCAATTTGGGGCTGTTACGCAAAGGGCGGTAGGCGATTTTTTCGATGATGAAGTTAAGTACCGCAGCCACCAAGCAGGCCACCACCAGGGCGATCAACAAAATCACATAGCCTGGCCAATCAGGGTAGGCCGGGCGCAGCACACTGATCACGGTCCAGCTGGTAAGCGCCCCCACCATCATGACTTCGCCATGGGCGAAATTAATCAGGTTAATGATGCCGTACACCATGGTGTAGCCCAAGGCGATGAGCGCATACATGCTGCCCAGCACCAGGCCATTGATGACCTGCTGTACAAAAATATCCATAGATAACTCCGAAGTTGGATGACCAGGTCAGATGCGAATCCAGGCGTTCGATGCGCGTTTGATAGCAATAAACCGGCCAGTTGCAACGCAAGGCTGCGCGCCAGTCGCCGCGTGCGGGGATTCTAGCCAGTCGACTTGCTTCACAAGTTAATCATTGTTTTGGGGTTTACCCGCGTAGACAGTCCCTATTTATGATCAATTAAATAATTAAATAGATCCCTTTGCAATGGCATTAAGCGCCCGCAACTCGCGTAATTTCTCAGCAATCCGTATTTCCAGCCCGCGCTCCACCGGTTGGTAAAACTGCATGCCTTCCATGCCCTCTGGCAAATAACGCTCACCCGCCGCAAAAGCGCCCTCCTCGTCGTGGGCGTAGCGGTAGTTTTTGCCGTAGTCCAGGTCTTTCATTAACGAGGTGGGCGCATTGCGCAAATGCAGTGGCACCGGGCGTGTGCCCTCTTTTTTGACCAGCGCTTTGACTTCCTTGAAAGCTTTGTACACCGCATTGGATTTAGGAGCCATGGCCAAATAGACCACGCACTGGGCCAGGGTCAATTCACCTTCAGGACTGCCCAGGCGCTCATACACGTCCGCCGCATCGAGCGCCATGCGCAGGGCGCGCGGATCGGCCAGGCCAATATCTTCGCTGGCCATGCGGATCAGGCGCCGAGCTAAATAACGCGGTTCGGCACCACCATCGAGCATGCGCACGAACCAATACAGTGCAGCATCCGGGTCCGAGCCGCGCACCGATTTGTGCAGGGCCGAAATCGTGTCGTAAAACTGTTCGCCACCTTTGTCGTAGCGGCGCATGCGCTCACCGAGCACTTTGAGTAGCCAAGCCTCGTCAATCTGCAGGCGCTTTTCCTGTTGCGCGGCGGCGGCCAAAGTCTCCAAGGTATTGAGCAAGCGACGCGCATCGCCATCGGCATAGCCCACCAGGCGCTGCGCGGCTGCATCGTCCAAAGGGGGCACCGCATCCAAGGCACGCGCTTTGGCAATCAATTGCGCGAGCGCCTCTTCGCCTAGCGGCTGCAAGACATACACCGCCGCCCGCGACAAAAGCGCGGAGTTCACTTCGAAAGAAGGGTTTTCGGTGGTGGCACCGATAAAAGTAAACAAGCCACTTTCCACATGCGGCAAAAAAGCATCTTGCTGGCTTTTGTTAAAGCGATGCACCTCATCGACAAACACCAGCGTGCGCCGCTGCGTCAAACCCTCTTGCGATTGCTGCGCCCGCTCCACGGCTTCGCGGATTTCCTTGATTCCGCCCAGCACCGCGCTGATGCTGATGAAGTCGGCATCAAAGGCATCGGCCATCAAACGCGCGATCGTGGTTTTGCCGGTACCCGGTGGGCCCCACAAAATGCAGCTATGCGGCGTGCCCGATTCAAACGCCAGGCGCAGCGCCATGCCCTCGCCCAGCACCTGCGACTGACCAATCACCTCGGCCAAGGTGCGCGGACGCAGGCGCTCGGCCAGAGGTATGTGGTTGGAAGGCTTGGTGGACATGCCGATGGTGGCGCAAAAAATGAAACTGTAGAGCTAAGTACGTCTCAGCCTGCGCGGGCTAGTGCAGCGCAGGCTGTTTGGGGTGCGGCTTTTGAGTGTAGTGGAGGCGCGCAGCGTCTTCGTCAATCCTTATCCACCGTCCTGCCGTTGCGCATCCCGCGCGGCAAGGGGCCGGTCCATTTGCACTGCCTCGACCAATTGCGCCTCTAGCAGCGCTACCGCAGGCGCCAAAGTACCCGGCGCGCGGTGCAGGGCAATCTCTATTTCCGGCAGGCGCGGCAGTTGCTGCTCATCGCCCAGCACCCGCCACTGCGAAGGCACCATGCTTTGCGCCACGACGGTCAGTGCCAGCCCACCGGACACCGCAATCATGCCGCCGGCAAAACTCTGGCTGGTATAGGCAATGCGCCAGGGGATAGCGGCAGCGTCCAGCGCGGCCAAAGCATGCTCGCGAAACACACAACCCTCGGGAAACAGCGCCAAAGGCAAAGGTGTCTCCTGGTGCGCCAGGTGCTGTCGCGAGCCGGCCCATACCAAGCGCTCGGTTCGCAAGACCTTACCGCGCCGACGCTCGGGCTGGCGGGTAATGATGGCCACATCCAATTCGCCCGCCTCTACGCGGTCGAGCAGGGCACCGCTCAAGGCCCCAATCACTTCCAGTTGAACCCGTGGGTAAGCATGGGCAAAGTGCGTCAGCACGCCGGGCAAGAACTGGTGGGCATAGTCATCGGGCATGCCCAGACGCACATGGCCCACCGCATGCGGCTGGTTCATCGCGACCAGGGCTTCCTCATTGAGCCGAATCATGCGCCGCGCGTAGTCCAGCAGCACTTCGCCCTCTTCGGTCAGGCGGATCTTGCGCTTATCGCGCTGCAACAGGGCATGGCCCGTCAAGTCCTCCAGTTTGCGCAATTGCATGCTCACCGCCGACTGGGTACGGCACAGATAAACCGCCGCGCGGGTGAAGCTGCCACTGTCAACCACGGCGGTAAAGGCCTGCAGCAGGGCCAAGTCCAGGTATTTCAGCATCGCAGCCTCTCTTATCAGGATTCTTGATACCTAGCATAACAATTATTCGTTTGCGCTCAGATTGCCTAGCGCCTACATTGGTCGTGCGCGTCCTGACCGATGCGAAGTGATGCACCGCAATCCACCCACCTTAGAGGAGACCTCGCCATGTTCCGTTCCACTGACACCCCCCTGGCGCTGGACCGCCGCCAACTCATGAGCGGCGCAGCTGCTTTGGGCTTGGCCGGTTCGCTAAGCGCCCTGCCTGCCCTGGCCCAATCCACCCCAAAAAAAGGCGGCACGCTGCGCCTGGGCATGGAAGGCGGCTCAGCCTCCGACAGCCTGGACCCACGCACCTATGCCGACTCGATTCCGATCAGTTACAGCCTGATGTTTTGGAACCAGTTGGTAGAAATCGATGCCAAAGGCAACGCCACGCCGGAACTGGCTGAGAGCTGGGAGTCCAAACCCGGCGCCGCCGAATGGATTTTTAATATCCGCAAAGGCATCACCTTCACCTCGGGCAAAACGCTGGATGCTGATGATGTGATTTACTCCATCAATATGCACCGCGGCGAGACCAAGTCACCTGCCAAAGGCATTCTGGAGCCGATCACCGACATCAAAAAGCTCGGCTCGCACCAAATTCAGATCACTATGAAATCGGGCAATGCCGATTTGCCTTTTGTGCTGTCGGACTACCACCTGCTGATCGTGCCCAACGGCACGACCGACTTCTCCAAGCCCGACGGTACCGGCGCTTACACCCTGGTGGAGTGGACGCCGGGCGTGCGCATCCTGGCCAAGCGCAAGCCGGGCAACTACTGGAAAGCCGGGCGCGGCAACTTTGACAACATCGAGTTACGGTACATCGGCGATTCGGCGATCCGCACGCAGGCGCTGCTGACCGGCCAGGTCGATGCGGTCAACCGCCTCAATCCCAAAACCGTCGCACTGCTATCCAAGAATAAAGACATCAACATCACCCGCACCAAGGGCACCGGCAACCGCTATGGCTTTGTCGCCTTGCTCGATACCGACCCGTATAAAAGCCATGACCTGATGCTGGCGCTCAAATACGGTATCGACAGGCAAAAAATTATCGACAACGTGTTTTCAGGCTATGCGTCTATGGGCAACGACCAAACGGTCGGCCCAGCAGACCGCTTTTACAACGCCACACTCAAAGCCAAAAGCTTTGACGCGGACAAGGCCGCTTTCCACTTCAAGAAGGCCGGCGTGAGTACGCCCTTGGAAGTGCAGGTCTCCGATGGTTGCTACTCTGGCGCCGTAGATTCGGGCGTGATGTACCAGGAGTCGCTGAAGAAAGCCGGTATCAATATCGAGGTCAAACGCGTCTCGGGAGACGGCTATTGGGACAACGTCTGGATGAAAGCACCGTTTTGCTCGGTCTTCTGGGGCAACCGCCCTACGGCCGACTTGCAAATTTCCACCCAGTTCCTGGGGGGTGGGGCTTGGAACGACACACGCTTCAAGAGTGCGGCCATGGACAAACTGGTCATCGCAGCGCGTGTCGAACTCAACGAAGCCAAACGCCGCGAGATGTACGCTGAGGCGCAGCGCATTATTTCGGAAGATGCTGGCATGGTGTGCTTTGCCGTTGGTGACCAGATGGATGGTGGCAGCAAAAAGCTCATGGGCCTTGAATCGCATGCGCGCTATGACATGAATGACAACCGCCTTGCCGAAAAAGGCTGGTTCGCTTAAGTCAGTGACTCCCAAGACCAGTGAGCGCGGCATTTGCCCAAGCGGGCATTGCTGCGCTGGCAGGCACCTTTGTACCTATTGAGGAATACATTTTGAAAATCGGATTTATCGGCCTAGGCAATATGGGCTCGGCCTCAGCCCGCAACATCGCCCGTGGCGGCCACACTCTGGTGGTACACGACATCAACCGCGAGGCAGCCAATGCTTTTGTAGCGCAGGGTGCGCAATGGGCGGACACGCCTGCCCAAGTGATGGACGCGGCAGACATCGTGTTTACCATGGTGTTCGGGCCAGCCGATATTGACCAGGTGGTGCGCGGTTCGCTGGGCTTTCTCAGCACCGATTGCACCTGCAAGGCCTGGATCGACATGACGACCAGCAGCCCGCAATTGATGCGTGAGTTAGGCGCTGCATTTGAGGCCGCAGGCGGACTGCCTGTGGATTCGCCGGTCACCGGCTCCATCGACTCGGCCATCCGGGGCGACATGATTTTGTTCGTCGGTGGCAGCGACGCGGCTATCGCGCTGGTGCTCCCGGTGTTGGAGTTGGTCGGCGTCATCCGGCGTGTGGGGACTTATGGCAATGGTTATGTCGCCAAGTTGGTGAACAACCAACTGTGGCTGATACACGCCGCCGCCATCGGCGAGGCCATGGTCACCGCGAAGCTGGCCGGTCTAGAGCCGGACGTGTGGTGGGCCGCGATGAAGGGCGGCGCTGCCGAAAGCTTTGTGATGCAGCACGATGTGCCCTCGATTTTTGCCGGCCATTACGACCCTTCTTTCCGCCTGGAGTTGTGCCTCAAAGACCTGGGCCTGATCGCCGATCTGGTAGCCCAAACCGGCACCCGCAATGAACTCACCAGTGCCACCCACCAACGCTTTGCAGAAGCGCAGTCGCGCTACGGCAAAGACGCCGGTGAGATGACGGTTTGCAAAGTGCTGGAGGATGATGCAGGGATTGACTTACGGGTCGCTGGGGACTGGACGCCCCCCTGGGAAGTGCGCCACCCATCGGAAGCTTGAGACGTCAAGGCGACGCTGCGTGCGACTAGGCCGCCTCTGGCAAGGCACGACAACTTACTGACGCAACACATCCACGCCAGCGGGCGGTTTGAACTGAAAAAGTGCGTTATCGAGCGCCGGGTTGGCTTCGAACTGCGTAAATTGCATCACCGAACGCTGCCCGAAACTGTCCAAAATTTCCAGGGTCGCCAGATGGGTCCCTTTAAACCCGATGCGCACCATTTGCAAGCCGCCGTCTTTGGATCGCGGGCGCGCCTGCACCCAGTCTTGGCCCTCTGAAGCCGCTTCATTGCTCAACTCAAAGTCAGCTTCCATTGCGCGCACATCGCTAGCCGAGGCGATCAAGGCGGCGGGGGTGGAGCCCAGGGCCTGCGCCTGTTTGCGTGCGGTGGCCTGGGCCAGGTCCACGTCGTAAAGCCAAAGGGTCTGCCCATCGGCCACGATAGTTTGTTGCAAGGGCTTTTGGAAAACAAAACGAAAGCGGTTCGGCCGCACAAACTCAAAGCTTCCACGGCTAACGCGCACCCGCGCGATTTGCCCTTCTTTGGGTGGCGAGGTCACTTGCTGCACAAACTGGGCGCGACCGCTACGGGTGTTTTTGATGAAAGCGTCCAAGGCCTCCAATCCGGTGGTTTGCGACTGCGCGCTGACACAGCAAAACGCAAAGAGTGCGCTGCCGACACGGACGAGGGCTTGGTGGAATGTGATCACTAGCGAACTTTCGATCGGTGCGGCTTGTCAAGATGCACGTGCAGGTACCAAAATTTCGCGCTGCCCGCTGGAACTCATGGAACTGACCAGACCGGCGTTTTCCATGTCCTCGACCAATCGGGCCGCGCGGTTGTAGCCGATCTTGAGGTGGCGCTGCACCAGCGAAATGCTCGCCTTGCGGTTCTTCAAAACCACTTCCACGGCCTGGTCGTAGAGCGGGTCTTTTTCGCCGCCGGCATCGCCATCGAGCGCGTCTTCGCCATCCACGGTGCCCCCTTCGAGTAGGCCCTCTACATAGTTGGGCTCGCCGCCTTGCTCTTTCAGGTATTTCACCACCCGGTGCACTTCTTCGTCGCTGACAAAGGCGCCGTGTACGCGAATCGGCAAACCGGTGCCGCTGGGCATATACAGCATGTCGCCCATACCGAGCAAAGCCTCAGCGCCCATCTGGTCCAAGATGGTGCGGCTGTCAATTTTGCTACTCACCTGGAAGGCGATGCGGGTGGGAATATTGGCTTTGATCAGGCCGGTGATCACATCTACGCTGGGGCGTTGGGTAGCTAATATCAAATGGATACCGGCTGCGCGCGCTTTTTGCGCCAGGCGGGCGATCAGCTCTTCGATTTTCTTGCCCACCACCATCATCAAATCAGCCAGCTCGTCGATTACCACCACGATGTGCGGCAGACGGTCCAGCGGCTCCGGGTCTTCCGGGGTCAGGCTAAAAGGGTTGTAAACAAAGGTGCCTTGCGCTTTGGCTTCATCGATCTTGGCATTAAAACCAGCCAGATTGCGAACGCCCATTTTGCTCATCAGCTTGTAGCGCTTTTCCATTTCGCCCACGCACCAGTTCAGGCCGTGCGCGGCCTGGCGCATATCGGTGACCACGGGAGCGAGCAAATGCGGAATGCCTTCATAGACCGACATTTCCAGCATCTTGGGGTCAATCATCAACAAGCGCACATCGCGTGCTTCGGCCTTGTACAACAGGCTCAAAATCATGGCATTGATACCCACCGACTTACCCGAACCGGTGGTGCCCGCCACCAGCACATGCGGCATCTTGGCCAGGTCGGCGACGATGGGGTTGCCCACAATGTCTTTGCCTAAGCCCATGGTCAGCATGGACTTGCCTTCGTTATAGACCTGCGAGCCCAAAATCTCGGAGAGGCGGATGGACTGGCGCTTGGCGTTGGGCAACTCCAGTGCCATATAGTTTTTGCCGGGAATGGTTTCCACCACGCGGATAGACACCAGGCTCAGGCTGCGCGCCAGGTCTTTGGCCAGGCCCACAATTTGCGAACCCTTCACGCCAGTGGCCGGTTCGATTTCATAGCGCGTAATCACCGGGCCAGGCTGGGCCAGCACCACGCGCACTTCGACGCCAAAGTCCTTGAGCTTTTTCTCGATCATGCGGCTGGTCATTTCCAGCGTTTCGTTGGAGACGGTTTCCTGGCGCAGCAAGGCTTCGTCAAGCAAGGCCACTTGCGGCAGCTTGCTGTCGGGCATATCGGCAAACAAGGGCTTTTGCCGCTCTTTGGCCACGCGCGCGCTCTTGGGCACCTCCACCATGCGCTGCGTTTCCACCGGCACGCGCGGCTCGGCAAATACGGTGGGCGCCATCAGGGGTGCGATATCCGGGCTGTCGTCGTAAGGCGCCGCACCAACCGCAGCCCCATCCATCGTCGGACCTTCGGGGTGCAGAGAGACTTCGCGCTCACGCAAGGCCTGCTGGCCCATCTCCCGGTCCTGCGCCAACGCACGCCGCTCTTGGAAGGATTCCCAGCGCGCATCCAGCCAGGCGCCTATGGCCTCCGAACTGTGGAGCCAGGAAAAACGGAAGGCCCAGGAACAGCCCATCAGCCCCGCGCCGATCGCCAGCAGTCCCGAGCCCATGAAGCCCAGCAAGAGAACGGCACGCGTGCCCAAGAGATAGCCCAGCATGCCGCCGCTCGTGCCAGGCAAATACGGATCCAACCGGTAGAGACGGGTGTACTCTAGTGTGGTGCTGGCCGCCAACAACAGCACCAAGCCGATGCCCATGACGACTTGGGGATTGCGGTCCCATAGCGGGCTTGAATGGTCTACCCTTACAGGCGGCGTAAGACCGTACTGGCCCTGAAAGCGGCGTATTGCCAGGCGCCCCCAGGCCATGGCAGCTAAAGCCAAACACCACCAGACGGAGTACCCAAACAGCAAATAACCCCTGTCGGCCAGTGAAGCCCCCAATTGGCCACCCAAGTTGACAATGGGCCTGCCGGCGCCCGAAGTCGTCCAAGCCGCGTCGTGCACCGAATAGCTAGCGAAGGCCAGCAGCAGGAAAACCAGGCCAAAAAATCCGAGAAACAGGATAATTTCACTGGCAAAACGTACCCAACCAGCAGGGGCGGGGACTTCATCAATCGTGTCAGCGTGTAGCGTATGCAGTGAATAGGTCATGGGTTCTGTGAAATTGCCTTATCCGCTGGGCGGGCGTTGCAAGGCCGAAGCTTAACCCACACCGCTTAGTCGGGCACTGCGACGGGCTCCGTAAAATAGCGCCTCGCGCGCGCTTTTCTTGGCGCGCTTTTGCTAGTTCCACCGGGCGCCAAGCCTGGCCACTTGCACTTTCCATCCCACTTTGACTGCACTGCCTTCCCCTATGACCACTGTCGCCCCCCACGCCCGCGTCCTGATTTTGGGCTCCGGCCCTGCCGGCTATACCGCCGCCGTCTATGCCGCCCGCGCCAACCTCAACCCGGCGCTGATCACCGGCATGGCCCAAGGCGGCCAGCTCATGACCACCACCGACGTGGACAACTGGCCCGCCGATGCCCAGGGAGTGCAAGGCCCCGATTTGATGCAACGCTTTTTAGAGCACGCCGAGCGCTTTAAGACGGAAGTGATTTTTGACCACATCAGCAGCGTGGACCTGAGCCAGCGCCCCTTTACGCTCAAGGGCGATGACAAAAGCTACACCTGCGACGCGCTCATCGTCGCCACCGGCGCATCCGCCAAATACCTGGGCCTGCCCTCGGAAACCGCGTTTATGGGCCGTGGCGTGTCGGGTTGCGCCACCTGCGACGGCTTTTTCTACCGCGACCAGCTGTGCTGCGTCATCGGAGGCGGCAATACGGCGGTGGAAGAGGCGCTCTACCTATCCAATATCGCCAGCAAGGTGTATTTGGTGCACCGGCGCGACAAGTTCAAAGCCGAGCCGATTTTGGTGGACAAGCTGATGGAAAAAGTAGCCGCGGGCAAGATAGAACTCAAAACCTTCCAGACCCTGGACGAAGTGCTGGGCGACGCCTCCGGCGTCACTGGCATCCGTTTGCGCAGCACGGTCGATGGCAGCACCCACGACCTGGCGCTGCAAGGCTGCTTTATCGCCATCGGCCACTCGCCCAATACCGACATCTTCCAGGGCAAGCTGGCCATGGAAAACGGCTACATCGTGACGCAAGGGGGCCTCAAAGGCTTTGCCACCATGACCAGCGTACCCGGCGTGTTTGCCGCGGGCGACGTGCAAGACCATGTGTACCGCCAAGCTATCACCAGCGCGGGCACGGGTTGCATGGCGGCGCTCGATGCGCAGCGCTTCCTAGAGCAAGAATAAGCCCGGTGGGATAATCCGCCCCCATGACGATTACCTATAAAGACGCCGCCGGTATTGCCGGCATGCGGGTCGCCGGTAAGCTAGCTTCCGAAGTGCTGGATTACCTCACACCTTTCGTGCAAGCCGGTGTCACTACCAATGCGCTGGACCAACTGGCACACAACTACATCGTCGATGTGCAAGGCGGCATCCCGGCACCACTCAATTACAAAGGCGGCGGCAACACGCCTTACCCCAAGTCCATCTGCACCTCGGTCAACCATCAGGTTTGCCATGGCATCCCCAGTGACAAAGTGCTGAAAAAAGGCGATATCGTCAATATCGACGTGACCGTCATCAAAGACGGCTGGCATGGTGATACCAGCCGTATGTTTATGGTGGGCGACGTGTCTATCGCCGCCAAACGCCTGTGCGCCATTACCTACGACGCGATGTGGCATGGCATCAAAATGGTACGGCCCGGCATCCACCTGGGCGACATTGGCCATGCGATTCAAAAATTTGCCGAAGGCCAGGGCTTTAGCGTGGTGCGCGAGTTTTGCGGCCACGGCATTGGCCAGGTCTTCCACGAAGAACCGCAAGTGCTGCACTATGGCCGCCCCGGCACTTTAGAAAAACTGGTGGAGGGCATGACCTTCACCATCGAGCCCATGATCAATGCCGGGCGCAAAGAAATCAAAGACGGCCCGGAAAAAGACGGCTGGACTATCGTCACCCAGGACCGCTCTTTGTCCGCGCAATGGGAACACACCGTGCTGGTCACGCCCACTGGCTACGAAGTGCTGACCCTGTCGGAAGGCAGCCCAGCCACCCCGGCCTTTGTGACTGCCGCGCAGTCGCAGCCCGCCTAAGCACGGCGGCCAGCGGGCAGCGCATGCCATGAGCGAATTGAAAGCCCTGCGCGCCGCCTACCGCAGCGGCAAAGAGGTATTGCTCGCGCGGGTGCAGACCCCAGGTTTCTCGGCCCGCAGCGTGCACAAGGTGCTGCATCAATTAGCAGCGCTAGCCGATGGCTTACTCATTGAACTGTGGAACCAAGCCGGACTCGCTGCGCCTTGCGCGCTGCTGGCAGTCGGCGGCTATGGCAGGGGCGAGTTGTTTCCCTATTCGGATGTAGACGTGCTGGTACTCATGCCAGACGAGGCAGGCCAGAGCCCCGACCCGGAGCGTGCACGGCGCATTGAAGGCTTTATCGGCAACTGCTGGGACGCGGGCCTAGAAATCGGCTCCAGCGTGCGCACGCTGTCCGAATGCCTGAGCGAGGCGGCCAAAGACGTGACGGTGCAAACCGCATTGCTGGAGAGCCGTTGCATTACCGGCGACCCGGCGCTGGCGGCAGCGTTCAAAACCGCCTTTATGGCTGCGATGGACCCGCGTGCGTTTTTTGTCGCCAAGACGCTGGAGCTGCGCCAGCGCCACACCAAATTTGAAGACACACCCTATGCGCTAGAGCCCAACTGCAAAGAATCGCCCGGCGGCATTCGTGATTTGCAAGCGATTATGTGGGTGGCCAAGGCCGCGCAATTGGGCACCAACTGGCAGGAACTGCAAGCCACGGGCCTGGCCACGGCGCTGGAAATCCAGCATATAGAGCGCAACCAGGCACTGCTGTTTTTGATCCGGGTGCGCCTGCATCAGGCCGCGCAGCGGCGCGAAGACCGGCTGGTGTTTGACCTGCAAACTGCGGTGGCCCACAGCTTTGGCTACGCCAATAGCGGCGGCGAAGGCCGGGCGCTGGCGCGCGCCAGCGAGGCGCTGATGAAGCGCTACTACTGGGCAGCCAAAGCAGTCTCGCAGCTCAACCAAATTTTGCTGATGAATATCGAGGAGCGACTCAATCCCTCCACCCACAGCCTGCGCCCCATCAACGAACGCTTTAACGACAAGGCGGGCATGCTCGATGTGGCCAGCGACGATGTCTATCACCGCCAGCCGCACGCGATTTTGGAGACCTTTTTGCTCTACCAGCAAACCGTGGGTATCAAAGGCTTGTCCTCGCGCACACTGCGCGCGCTCTATAACGCGCGCGGCTTGATGGACGGCGCCTTTAGGCGTGACCCGGTCAACCGCGAGACCTTTGGCCAGATATTGATGCAGCCACAAGGCATTACCCACGCTATGCGGCTGATGAACCAGACCTCGGTGCTGGGCCGCTACCTGTGGGTGTTTAGGCGCATCGTGGGGCAAATGCAGCACGACTTGTTCCACGTCTATACCGTAGACCAGCATATTCTGACGGTGCTGCGCAATGTGCGGCGCTTTTTTGTGGTGGAGCATGCGCACGAATACCCTCTGTGCTCGCAGCTGGCAGCCGGTTGGGACAAGCCTTGGGTGCTGTACGTGGCCGCGCTGTTCCACGATATTGCCAAAGGCCGTGGTGGCGACCATTCGGAACTCGGCTGCGTCGAGGCCAGGCGCTTTTGCAAACTGCATGGCATAGGCCCAGAGGACACGGCACTGATCGAGTTTCTGGTGGCCCAGCACCTGACCATGAGCCACGTAGCGCAAAAGTCTGACCTCAGCGATATCGATGTGATCAGCGCATTTGCCAAGCGCGTGGGCAATGAGCGCAATCTCACCGCTTTGTATTTGCTGACGGTGGCCGATATACGCGGCACCTCGCCCAAAGTCTGGAATGCCTGGAAAGGTAAATTACTGGAAGACCTGTACCGCTATACCGCCCGCGCGCTGGGCGGGCGCGCGCCCGATGCACAGGCCGAAGTGGAAAGCCGCAAGCGCGAGGCCCTGGTGATGCTGGCCTTGCATGCGCTGCCCTTTGAAGCCCACAAAGCGCTGTGGGACACCCTGGAGGTGAGCTACTTCATGCGCCACGAGGCGGCCGATATTGCCTGGCACGCCAAACAACTCTCGCGCCATGTGGATGCCAAGACGCCGGTGGTGCGTGCCCGCCGCTCCACAGTGGGCGAGGGCCTGCAAGTGCTGGTCTACACCCCGGACCAGGCCGACTTGTTCGCGCGTATTTGCGGGTATTTCGATCAGGCATCCTTTAGCGTCGTCGATGCCCGCATTCACACCACCCGCAATGGCTATGCGCTCGATACCTTTGAAGTGGTCACCTCGGCGGGCATGGAAGAGCATTACCAAGCGCTGACTAATATGATTGAAGCCGATCTGGCGCAAGCGATTGCACAGGCCGGCCCGCTGCCCGAGCCCAGCAAAGGCCGGGTGTCGCGCCGAGTCAAAAGCTTTCCGATTGCGCCGCGCGTGACGCTGCGCCCGGATGAAAAAGCGCAAAACTGGCTGCTCAATATTTCTGCTAGCGACCGCCTGGGCCTGCTCTATTCGATTGCCCGCGTGCTGGCACAGCACCAGATCGTGGTGCAACTGGCCAAAGTGGCCACGCTGGGTGAACGCGTGGAAGACACATTTTTGATTCACGGCGCGCCTTTGCAGCACAATAAAACCCAGATCGCCATCGAGACCGAGTTGCTGGAGGCGCTGGCATCCTAAGCCTGCCAAGGCCGGGGGCACCAGTGTCAGCCTAGTGGCGAAGCTTAAAAAATTCACAGGAGACACCACTATGCAAACCCGTTTTTCGACATCGTCTGGCGCATTGTCCCGACGCAGCCTGCTTGGAGCAGGCGCTGCCACTGCCCTGGCCCACTGCCTGCCCGCCATGGCGCAAAGCAAAACCGTGTTGCGCATCTCCTCACCCGCGGTGCCGGACGACTGGCACGCCAAGATGTGGACGGTTTTCAAAGAGCACTTAGACAAAAGCGCGCCGGGCGAATTTGAGGTGCAGATCAATCTGAACGCCAGTCTTTTCAAGCAAGGCGCTGAGCCCGCCGCCATGGCGCGCGGTAACTTGGAGTTGACAACAGTTTCCGCCGCCGATATCGCCAAAATCGTGCCCGAGTTTTCCATCTTCACCGCCGGCTACGTGGTGCGCGACCCGGCCCAGCAACAAAAGATTTTTAACGGCCCCATTGGCGCCGAACTCTTCAAAGCTGTGTCCGAGAAAATGGACATCAGCGCTTTGTCCACCTGCTACCTTGGCACGCGCCAACTCAATTTGCGCGAAGTGCGCAATGTGCGCACGCCTACGGACCTCAAAGGTATCAAGCTGCGTATGCCCGGCTCCAAAGACTGGCTATTTTTAGGCGAAGCGCTCGGCGCCACAGCCACGCCACTGGCTTTTGGCGAGGTGTATATGGGCCTGAAATCCGGCACCATCGACGCGCAGGACAACCCGCTGCCCACTGTCAAGGCAGCCAAGTTTTACGAAGTGACCAAGCAAATTGTGCTGACCAGCCATTTGGTCGATGGCCTGTTTATCGCCATCTCGAATAAAGCCATGCAAGCGCTCAGCCCGGCACAGCGCAGCAAGCTGCAAGCGGCAGCCCAAGCCGCAGCGGCATTCAATAATGAAAACCGCCTGAAAGAAGAATCCCAATTGGTGGAGTTCTTCAAGAAAGAAGGCTTGCAAGTGAGCACGCCCGACTTGGACGCTTTCCGCAAAACCGTACAAGCGGCTTATCAAAACGCCGATTACGCCAAGACCTGGCCGGCGGGCCTCTTAGAGCGTATCAATGCGGTGCGCTAAGGCCCCGGCCTCACGATGAAAACCTGGCTGCACAAGGCCGCGCAGGCACTGGGCGGCTTGCTGTTTATCGCTTTGTTTCTGGTTTTTGTGGTGCAAATCACCGCGCGCTTTGGTTTTAACAAACCCCTGGCCTGGAGCGACGAGGCAGCGGTCATTCTGTACGTCTGGATTATTTTGTGGGCCGCAGCGACCATGGTGCCGCAGCGCGAGCATGTAGCTTTTGACCTGGTGTGGAATATGGCGAACGCGCGCTGGCGCCGTATCCTGCAAATTCTGGGCAATGCGCTGGTGGGCGGCCTGGCATTGGTCGCCCTACCAGCCAGTTGGGACTATGTGCGCTTCATGGCACGCGAGGGTACGCCCGTGCTGGGCGTGCCGCTGATGGCGGTCTATATCCCTTTTATCGTTTTGCTGCTGGGCATGGTGCTGCGCTGCCTGGGGCAGATCGTGCAGGCCTTGCGCGGCTCCATGGACAGCCCCATGGATAACTCGGCTGGCGCGTCCCTTGTAGGCGCATCCAGCAACAAGGGCATTGGCGGGGCGACACCACCATGAGCCAGCCCCTGCTGCTCTTGGTGGCGGTCATGGTGGCCACCATGCTGATGCGCATGCCCATCGGTTTTGGCATGCTAGCTGGGGGTATCGCTTACCTGCTCGCTAAAGGCCAGGACTTAGGGTTAGTGGCCGAGCAAGTGTGCAACGGCCTGTACAACAACTATGTGCTGCTCTCGGTACCCATGTTTGTGTTTGCTGCCAACATCATGAATGCGGGCACGGTGAGTGAACGCCTATTTGATTTTTGCCGCATTCTGGTGGGCCGCATGCGCGGCGGCCTTGCGCAGGTGGACATTGTGGTGAGCGTGGTTTTTTCTGGCATGAGCGGGAGCGCCATTGCCGACGCCGCTGGGCCGGGTTTGGTCACCATCCGCGAAATGCTCAAGAAGCCCGAGTACACGCCTGGCTTCGCCGGTGCGGTGGTGGTGGCCAGCGCCACCTTAGGTCCCATCATCCCGCCCAGCATTCCGATGGTGATTTACGCCCTGGTCTCCGGCACCTCTGTCGGCGCTTTGTTTTTGGGCGGCGTGGTGCCTGGGGTCTGCATGGCTTTGCTGATGATGCTGGTGGTCCACATCATCGCCACGCGGCGCAATATGCCGCGCGAAGCGCCGGTGCCTTTGCGCGAGTGGCCGCAGATATTTTTCCGGGGCGCCCTGCCCTTGTCCATGCCGCTGGTGCTGCTGGGCGGCATTTACAGCGGCGCTTTCACACCCACCGAAGCGGCAGCCGTAGCCGCACTCCATGCCTTGGTGTTAGCGGCGCTGGTGTTTCGCGCCTTAAGCTGGCAAAGCTTTTGGGCCGTGGTGTTGGAGTCCACGCGCAGCAGCGCCGTCATTACGCTGATATTGGCCGGCTCCTTTATCTTGAACTACGCTTTCACCGCCGAAGGCGTGCCCCAGGCCATGGCGCATTGGGTCGAGGGTATGCAGTTGTCGCGCCTGCAATTTTTGCTCTTCGTCAATGTGCTGTTTTTAGTGTTGGGCTGCTTTTTAGATGTATCGGTACTGCTGCTGGTGTTTGTCCCCATGCTGCTGCCTGCCGTCAAGCTGCTGGGCATCGACCTGGTGCACTTTGGCGTGCTGGTAGTGCTTAATATGATGATCGGCCTGATTCACCCGCCCTTTGGCATGCTGCTGTTTGTGATCAAAGCGCTCACCGGCATCCCGATTGGCGCGATGATGAAAGAGGGTTGGCCGTTTTTGCTGATGCTGCTGGCGCTACTGCTGGCCATAACCGTGTTCCCGCAAATCGTGCTCTGGCTGCCGCAGACCATGGGCTACGCCGCGCACTAAGACGCGCTGGAAACAGAGTGCAAAAATACGCGTTCAAAAAGAATCTTGGCGATACTGCCTGGCAGTGGGAGACGTTGTGGCACGCAATTTGCTCGGAGTCCGGCTAAGCGGCAACCATTGGTCGTCGCTTACAGGCATCCGCCCGCGCTCCAAGCTCCAAACTTTTGTGCTAGGGCGGATTCGTAAGGCGCGTAAGCGCTTTTGAGCCAACGCAGGAGTGCGCCATGGCACAAGGTATTGGAATCCAAGGCATGGGCTGGGATATACGCACCGGCCCTTATGGTGAGAACGCGGGCGACCGCAAAAAGCGGCGCGACCAGCGCCTGCGACAGCTTATTGCGGCACTGCAAACTGGTGGACTGGACGCCGCGCGGATGGCTTTCAGCGCCGTCGTTCGCCACGACGAGGACATGGCCCACAACGTCCATATTGGCAAAATTGGTGCCGCACTGCAAAGCAGCAACCTGGCCGGCGCCTGGCGCTGCGCCCAGGACTTAAAGCCGCTCTACCCCTGGGCCTTTCAAACACCGGCAAAAACGCCAGGGCACCCTTCCACCGTGCCAACTGCAGGGCAGCAAGTCAAGGACTTTACCGATGGCCTGACCGGCCGGATGTTTGACCTGATCGCCTAAGGCATTGGGGCGGTCTAGACGATTTTGACGCTCAGATTGGGCAGGCCATCGATGTGCATTTCGATCACATCGCCGCGCACCTGCGGGTACTGCGCCCACCCTTACCAAGGGTAGCCACCCGGCGGCTTCCAGCTTATATCAATCCGCTTATTCTGATAAAAAACTATATAAATCAATTAGATATAAGATTTATTCTATGTAATTTGTGAGGAATTAGACGGATTTATTCGCTGACCTGCACACCCTTCCAGAAGGCCACCCGGTCCCGAATCGAAGCAGCTTCAGGCTTGGGGTCCGGGTAATACCAAACGCAATCCGGGTTCAAGTCCCCATCGACCATCAGCGAGTAATAGCTGGCTTGCCCCTTCCAAGGGCAGCCGCTGCGGTGGTTGCTAAATTGCACAAATTCGCGGTTCAGCGCGCTGGCGGGGAAATAGTGGTTGCCTTCAACCATGACGATGTCGTCGCTTTGGGCTATCACAGTATTTTTCCAAATGGCTTTCATGGTGTTGCTTTCGAAATAAGGACAGGTGAGCGCTGGTGGGCAAGGGCTTTAAGCCTTGGCAGTGCCTGGCAGCCTTTGGCGCGATAGTATCCTGCCGCACTGCCCGCCCTCTCCCAAGCCATGGAAACCATCCCCCTATTTCCCCTCTCCCACGGTCTTTTCCCCGACGGTCGCCTGGATCTGCAAATTTTTGAAGTCCGCTACCTCGACTTGATACGCCGCTGCCATCGCGAGCAAACGCCCTTTGGCGTCGCTTGGATCGAGGAAGGCCAGGAAGTGACCGTACCCGGCCAGCAACCTAAGCTCTACAGCTACGGCACATTGGCCCATATCGACAAGTTGGAGACGGTGCAGGCAGCGCTGCTGCGCATACGCTGCCATGGCGGACGGCGCTTTGCACTTCACCACACCCAGGCCGGTCCGCTGGGCGTCTGGCAGGGCGAGGTGGAACTGCTGACGCCCGATGCCGAGGTGGATATCCCTACAGACTTGGAATACCTGGCCCAGCGCCTGGGCCGGGGCATCGCGCAGGCGCAAGCGGACGGGCGCCTGCCCGAGCTTCCCCTGCTAGCGCCCTTTCGCCTGGATGAATGCGGCTGGGTGGCCAACCGCTGGGCCGAACTTCTGCCCCTGCCCGCCATCTACAAACAAACGCTGCTGCAAGAGAGCGACCCGCTGACGCGCTTGCGCGCGATTGACCGGAGCATGGATCGGGAAGACAGGGCTTAGCGGACGGGGCTTGGTCCTCACCTCTCGCGCCAATGCTACTTGCAGCATAGCCGCAGCAGCCCCTGTGCGGCTGTGGCCATGGCAAATGGATAGTCATAGCCTGCCGTATCTCAATAAAACGGTCTTAGTAAAGCCCCATCATGGGTGGGCAATCCCCGATGGCCGCCACCCCCGCTGTGGGTTATCTTCGGGGGATGACACTAGCACTATCCATCCTTTTTATCCTCACCTACGCCGCCATTGCTTTTGAGCATCCGCTGGGCGTCAATAAATCGGCGACCGCCCTGCTAGGCGCGGGCGCGCTCTGGGTGGTGTACGCCATGGCCGGGCCCCAGGCGGGCGCGGTCAATGCCGAGCTGGCTGAATCGCTCACCGGTACCGCGCAGATTGTGTTTTTCCTGATTGGTGCCATGACCATCGTCGAGGTAATCGACGCACACAACGGTTTTGAGGTGCTGACGCGGCGTATTTCTACCACCCGCCTCCCGTTGTTGATGTGGATGATTGGGCTGGCGACCTTTTTTCTCAGCGCCATTTTGGATAACCTGACCACCACTATCGTGATGGTGTCGCTGATGAAGCGCCTGCTCGATAAGCGCGAGGACCGGCTGCTGTTTGCCGGCATCATCATCATCGCCGCCAATGCGGGCGGCGCCTGGACGCCGATTGGCGATGTGACCACCACCATGCTCTGGATTGGTGGGCAGATCACTACGCTGGCGGTGATGCAAGGCGTGTTTCTGGCCTCAATCGTCAATTTGCTGGTGCCTTTGGTGGCGGCATCCTGGATGGCCAGCGGGCGCGTGGTGGAGTCTCCCAAGGTCGTAGCCTCGGACAAGACCAGCACCACTGTATTTGAGCAAACCGTGATGCTGCTGCTGGGTCTGGGCGTGCTGGTCATGGTGCCGGTGTTCAAAGCGGTGACGCATTTGCCACCGTTTATGGGCGTGCTGCTGGGCCTGGGTGTCCTCTGGCTGGTGGGCGATTTAATGCACAAGCATAAGGATGATGAGGGCAAACAAGGCCTGACACTGGTCAGCGCACTGGGGCGCATCGACATGTCGGCGATTGTGTTTTTCATCGGCATTTTGCTGGCGGTGGCGGTGCTGGAGCACAGTCATATCCTGCCCGCCTTGGCCACTTGGCTGGACCATGCTGTGGGCCGCCTGGATGTGATCGTGCTCATCATCGGCTTGGTCAGCGCCGTGGTGGACAACGTGCCGTTGGTGGCCGCATCCATGGGCATGTACGATATGGCGCAGCACCCGCCAGACAGTTTTTTATGGGAATTTATGGCCTATTGCGCGGGCACCGGCGGCTCGATTTTGATCATCGGCTCGGCTGCTGGCGTAGCCGCCATGGGCCTAGAGCGCATCGACTTCCTGTGGTACCTGCGCAAGATCAGCGGCCTGGCCCTGGCCGGTTATCTGGCTGGCGCGGCGGTCTATGTGCTGCAATTTCATGGCATGCACTAAAGCCGCAGCAAGGGTAATCCCCATCCAGATGCCGCCAACCTGAACGGATTCTTACACCGTGCGCCAATAAAATGGCCTATCGGCTTTGCTTAGAACGCTTGCGCTGCAACTTACCTTGATGATTGACTGGAGAACTTATGAACTTTCTTTTATCCCTGTCCAAACGCATTGATGCGTTTAGCGAATGGATGGGCCGTTGGGTGGCCTGGCTGGTACTGTTGGCGGTGCTCATCAGCGCGGGCAATGCCTCTATGCGCAAGGCCTTCAACATGAGCTCCAACGGCTTCTTAGAGATTCAGTGGTATTTGTTTGCCGCCGTATTTTTGCTGGCCTCAGGCTATACCCTGTTGCGCCAGGAGCATGTAAAGATTGACGTCGTCTCCGCGCGCTTTTCCAAGCGCACCCAAATTTGGATCGACATCGTCGGTATTTGTGTTTTCCTGCTTCCCTTCACCTTCATGATCACCAAGCTGGCTATGCCGCTGGTGATAAATGCCTATGTGACCGGCGAGGTGTCCTCCAATGCCGGCGGGCTGATCCGCTGGCCGGTGTTTGCACTACTGCCCATTGGCATGACGGTGCTGGCCATCCAAGCGGTTTCCGAGTTAATCAAGCGCATCGCCTTTCTGCAGGGACTGGTGCCCGACCCCACCAAAAAGCTGGGCACCAAGACTGCCGAGGAAGAACTGGCCGAGTTTCTGCTGCAAAAAGAAGTGGCCGCCCGTGAAGCTGCACAAATGGGAGCTGCCAAATGAACGAGTTTCTGATCGCCAACATGGCGCCCATCATGTTTGCTTCGCTGATCATCTTTTTGATGTTCGGCTACGCGGTGACCTTCTCGCTAGCCGCCTGCGGGCTGTTTTTTGGCTTTGTGGCCGTCGAGTTAGGTGTCATCCAGCCCGCCTTTTTGCAAAGCCTGCCGCTGCGCATATTCGGCATCATGCAAAACGACACTTTGCTAGCGATTCCCTTTTTCACCTTTATGGGCTTGATATTGGAACGCTCGGGCATGGCCGAAGACCTGCTCGACACCATCGGCCAGTTGTTTGGTCCGATCCGCGGTGGCCTGGCCTATGCCGTGATTTTGGTGGGCGCCATGCTGGCCGCTACCACTGGCGTGGTGGCTGCATCCGTTATTTCTATGGGCCTGATTTCCCTGCCCATTATGCTGCGCTACGGTTATGACCGGCGCGTGGCCAGTGGGGTGATTGCCGCCTCGGGTACGCTGGCGCAAATCATCCCGCCCTCGCTGGTGCTGATTGTGCTGGCGGACCAATTGGGTAAAAGCGTGGGCGAACTCTACAAAGGAGCTTTCATCCCCGGCTTTGTGCTGACCGGCTTGTACCTCATGTACATCATGGCGCTCAGCATTTTTTACCCGCAATCCGTGCCGGCCCTTCCCGCCGAGGCGCGCACCATTCGCGAAAAGGACGGCACCTCGGGCTTGCGCTCCTTGCTGATTTTGGTGGTTTTGTCGACCGCTGCGGCCATCGGTTTTGCCAAATGGCGCCCGGCCAGCGTAGCGCTGGACGAGCTGATCGTCACCTCCATGTGCGTGGGTGTTGGCCTGGCATTTGTTGCCGCCGTGGTCAACCGGGTGACCAAGATGGGCCTACTATCCAATATGGCCGAGCGCGTCACCTTTGTGATGATTCCGCCGCTTGCCCTGATTTTCCTGGTGCTGGGTACGATTTTTCTGGGTATCGCCACCCCCACCGAAGGCGGCGCCATGGGCGCGGTGGGTGCACTGGTGATGGCGATTGCGCGGGGTCGTCTCGACCTCAAGCTGATGCGCCAGGCCATGGACTCGACCATGAAGCTGTCCTGCTTTGTGCTGTTTATCCTGATCGGGGCCACCGTCTTCAGCCTGGCCTTCCAGGCCGTGGACGGACCCATCTGGGTGGAGCACTTGCTCTCAGGCCTGCCCGGCGGACAATTAGGCTTCTTGATTGTGGTGAACATCATGGTGTTCCTGCTGGCCTTCTTCCTGGACTTCTTTGAGTTGGCCTTCATCATCGTGCCGCTCATCGCACCGGTAGCCGAAAAGCTAGGCATTGATCTGGTGTGGTTTGGCGTGCTGCTGGCGGTGAACATGCAGACTTCGTTTATGCACCCACCCTTTGGCTTTGCGCTGTTCTACCTGCGCAGCGTAGCGCCCAACGAGGACTATGTGGACAAAGTGACCAAAAAGCTGACCAAGCGCGTCACCATCGAGCAAATTTACTGGGGCGCCGTGCCCTTTGTGATCATCCAGATTGTGATGGTTGGCCTCATCATCGCCTTCCCTGGCCTGGTTTCCAGCGGTCTTACCAAAGACCCGACGGTCGATGCCGACACCGTCATGCAACAGCTGCAAACCGATTCACAGCAACGCACGGACGATAAGGCGGCAGCCGAAAAAGCCAATGCAGGCACTGCCGATGAACAAGAAGACCCCATGGCACGCATGCTGGAGTCTATGAAGGAAGAGCAAGGCAAGAAGCCTTGATTGGCCGAGCCCCAGCCTGCGCGTGCGTGGGCAGGGGCTGTATCTTCGCTATTGCTTCCTGGCTTTACGTTTCGACCAGACATAAAAAAACCCCGCCAAGGCGGGGTTTTTTTGGACCGAAAATCTTTGAAGGGATTACAGCTTTTGCGATTGCATGAAGTCGTCCATAGCCGCTTCAGACAGGCTGAACCACAGATTACCATCGCGGCGGTAAGCGGAGTAGTCAGCGTAGATTTTTTTCCAGGCGGGGTTGGTGTCGCTCAGTTCGGCGTAAATGTCCGTAGCCGATTTGAAAGCCGCTGCCAAAACGTCTTTGGGGAAACGCTGCAGCTTGGCGCCTTGACCGAGCAGGGTTTTGAGTGCCGGCATGTTGCGCATGTCGTACTTGGCTTGCATATCGGTGTGCGCATAGGCTGCGGCGCACTCCACAATGGCTTTGTACTCGGAGGACAGGCCTTCGTAGGCTTTTTGGTTCACGTACAGCGACAATTGTGGACCCACTTCCCAGAAACCGGGGTAGTAGTAGTTTTGCGCCACTTTGTTCAGGCCTAGCTTCAGGTCGTCATACGGGCCGACCCATTCGGCGGCGTCGATCGTGCCTTTTTCCAGGGCTTGATAAATCTCGCCGCCCGGAATGTTCTGGGGCACCACGCCCAAGCGCTCGAGCACCTTGCCGGCAAAACCACCGCAGCGGAACTTCAGGCCTTTCAGGTCATCCACACTTTTGATCTCTTTGCGGAACCAACCGCCCATTTGCACGCCGGTGTTGCCCATGGGGAAGTTGACGATACCGACTTTAGCGAAATGCTCGCGGAAGAGCTTCAGGCCATTGCCTTCATACATCCAGGCGGTCATCTGGCGGCTGTTCAGGCCGAAGGGCACTGCACAGTCCAGCGCGTAAGTGGGGTCTTTGCCGAAGAAATAGTAAGAGGCGGTGTTGGCCATTTCGATGGTGCCATTCGACACGCCGTCCAACACGCCAAAGGCGGGCATCAACTCGCCAGCCGCATGGGTGCTGATGGTGAACTTACCACCGCTCAACTCGCCCACCTTTTTCGCGAACACGTCGCACACGCCAAACAGCGTATCCAGCGCTTTGGGGAAGCTGGAAGCACAGCGCCAACGCAAAGTAGCCTGTGCATGAACTGCGGGTGCAGCACCCGCCGCCAACACGCCCGCGATGCCGGCATTTTTAATAATCGAACGACGATCCATAGTTAACTCCATTGAAGGGTGAAAGAAATTCAGGCCATCAGAAGGCCGTACGTCACCGTATGACCTGCCAATACGTCCAAGCGCGATTGTAGGAAGGCTTTAGGCCACTTTAAGCCGCTTTAGACAGGGGTTTTCCCTTGGAAGCCTGTGCTAATAGCCCTGCAAACCGGGTACCGATGGCCGCTTCGATGCCCGCAGCATCCAGGCCGTGCATGGCCATGAGCTTGCCCGGGTCGCCGTGTTCGATAAACAGGTCGGGCAGGCCCAGGCTCAGCACCGGCAGCACCATGCCTGCCGCCTGCAAGGCCTCTTGCACCGCGCTACCGGCCCCGCCCATGACGGCAGCGTCCTCTACCGTAACGATAGCCGCATGGCTACGGGCAAGCTCGAGCAATAGTTCTTTGTCCAAAGGTTTGACCCAGCGCATATTGACGGCCGTCAGCCCGAGTTTGTCGGCCACTGCGATCGCCGGGTACAAGAGCGTGCCAAAAGCCAAGATAGCGATGTTTTCGCCGTGCAGGCGAATCTCGCCTTTTCCAAAGGGCAAGCCCACCAAACTTGGCTGTACCGCGACTCCAGCCCCAGCGCCACGCGGGTAGCGCACCGCCACCGGGTGGTTTTGCTCAAAGGCGGAGCTGAGCAACTGGCGGCATTCGTTTTCATCGGCCGGGCAGGCGATGCTCATATTGGGGATGCAGCGCAGGTAGGCAATGTCGTAGTTGCCGGCGTGGGTGGCGCCGTCGGCGCCGACCAGACCGGCGCGATCCAAGGCGAACACCACCGGCAGATTTTGAATCGCCACATCGTGGATCAACTGGTCATAGCCGCGTTGCAAGAAAGTGGAATAAATAGCCAGCACGGGCTTAAGGCCCTCGGTGGCCAGCCCGGCGGCGAAGGTGACCGAGTGTTGCTCGGCAATGCCCACGTCAAAGTAACGCTTGGGGAAGCGTTTTTCAAACTCCACCAGGCCCGAGCCTTCGCGCATGGCCGGAGTAATACCCACCAAGCGTTCGTCCTGCGCCGCCATATCGCACAGCCAGTTGCCAAACACCTGCGTGAACGTGGTTTTGGGCGCGACCGAGGGCTTTTGTATGCCGATCGCCGGGTCGAATTTGCTTGGCCCGTGGTAGGCAATCGGGTCGGCCTCGGCCATTTGGTAGCCCTGCCCTTTACGGGTCACCACATGCAAAAACTGCGGGCCGGTCAGGTGCTTGATGTTCTCTAAAGTGGGAATCAGGGAGTCCAGGTCGTGGCCGTCGATGGGGCCTATGTAATTAAAGCCAAATTGCTCAAACAAGGTGGCCGGTACCACCATGCCTTTGGCGTGCTCTTCGATGCGTTTGGCAAGCTCAAACAAAGTGGGCGCCCCTTTGAGAACGCTTTTACCAACGCTTTTGGCCTTGGCATAAAACTGCCCACTCATCAGTTGCGCCAGATAGCGGTTGAGCGCGCCCACGGGCGGGCTGATGCTCATTTCGTTGTCGTTCAAGATAACCAGCAAGCGGCAATCCTCGACGCCCGCATGGTTCATGGCTTCAAAGGCCATGCCTGCCGTCAAGGCGCCGTCGCCGATCACGGCCACCGAATAACGCTTATCGCCCTGTATCTTGGCGGCCATGGCCATGCCCAAGGCTGCCGAAATAGAGGTGCTGGAGTGCGCGGTGCCGAAGGTGTCGTATTCGCTTTCCGCGCGCTGCGGAAAGCCGCTCAGCCCGCCCAATTGGCGCAGCGTGGACATGCGGTCGCGCCGTCCGGTGAGGATTTTGTGCGGGTAAGTTTGGTGGCCAACGTCCCAGACAAAGCGGTCGCGCGGGGTGTCAAACACGTAGTGCATGGCAATGCTGAGCTCGACGGTACCCAGGTTCGAGCTAAGGTGCCCGCCCGTCTGGGCCACGCTGTGGAGCAAATAGCTGCGCAATTCGTCGGCCACGCGGGGCAGGTCGGAGCGCGGCAGGCGGCGCAGGTCGTGCGGGCTGTTGATTTGCGAAAGCAAGGCGGTCGTGGGCTTGGCGTTATCGGGCATAAGGGTCAAATCGATGAAAAGTGTCAGCTTACGCGTACAAGACGTCTAGGCTATCCGTTTTTACGCAAATGGTAAAGCTTTCAATGGACACGGTGGATCACCATGTCCGCCAGTGCGGCTAAGGCAGAGGTATCGGGCAGGCCGCTGCCCTGTAGCGCGGCATGGGCCTGTGCGGCTAGGGTGGCCGCATACACGCGACTGCGCTCCAGCCCCATCAGCGCCACATAAGTCGGTTTGTCGTGGTCAGCATCCTTGCCCGCCGTCTTGCCCAGGGTGGCCGAATCGGCGGTCACGTCCAGCACATCGTCCACCACCTGGAAGGCCAGGCCAATGGCTTGGCCATAGGCCTCCAAGGCCTGGACGGCCGCCGCTGATGCCGTGCCACACGCCGCGCCCATCATGACGCTCGCTTGCAGTAAAGCGCCCGTCTTGAGCTGGTGCATGTGGCGCAGGCTGTCTTCGGTTAGCGCAAGGCCTACGCTGGCCAAATCAATCGCTTGGCCACCGGCCATGCCGACACGACCCGAGGCCCGGGCCAATATGGCACACAAGCGGGCCTGCACTGCTGGCTCCACGCTTGCGTCCATGGGCGTCAGCACCTCGAAGGCAAGGGTTTGCAATGCGTCCCCCGCCAGCAGCGCCCCGGCCTGGCCAAACTGCACATGCACTGTGGGTTTGCCCCGGCGCAGGACATCGTTGTCCATACACGGCATGTCGTCGTGTACCAAGGAATACGCGTGTATAAGCTCCACCGCGCAGGCCGCGCGGATGGGCGCGGCCTGCGCGCCGCTCGCCGGTGTGCCGCTTACCGCCTCAAAAGCAGCCAGCACCAGCAGGGGCCGCAGGCGCTTGCCGCCGTCCAGCACGGCGTAACGCATAGCATTATTCAAATCAGTCGGGGCGGCCCATGCGCTTTGCGGGGGTGCGTGCGGGGCTAAAAAGTCTTCTAGTGCACGTTCGACCTGGCGCAAGTGCTGCGCCATCCAGGGCTCTAGGGAAAAAGGCATAGGGCTTATGTGCCCTTCCAGGGTTTGATGGCGCCTTGGTCTAGTACTTTGATCTGGTCTTCCACCGCTTGCAGTCGGTCGCGGCAAACTTGTAGCAATTCGGCGCCGCGCTGGTAGCCCGAGAGCAATTGGTCCAGTGGCAAGCCGCCGCTTTCCATACGCTCCACCAAGCCCTCCAGTTCGGCCATGGCCTCTTCATAGGCTGGGGCGACAGCGGTGGCTGCGGTAACTGAACTGGTGGCCTTGGGCATGCAAGCTCCGTGCGCGTTGATCGGAAGTAAAAAATGCCGTCAAATTTTAAGCCACCAGCCCTTGAGGGGAAAAGCCAAATTTTGTGAAATTTACAAGGCTACAATCCCCCTCCCTTACGCCGGAGGCCGTGTTTACGCTGCCACCGGGTTTATTGACAGCGCCTTTTAGGGCGCGCCCTCCCTGTGGGGAGTCTTTAGGTCAGGTCCACCATGTCTGATTTAAGTCTTCAACTGCAGCCGGCCCTGAGCCAACTCCCCGTATCAAGCTACTTTGATCCGTCGCTGTTCGCGCGCGAAATGGAGAGCCTTTTCAAGCCAGGGACACGCTATGTAGGCCACGCACTGAGCGTTCCTGAAGTCGGCGACTACTACGCCCTGCCCCAAGAGCAGGAAGGCCGGGCGCTGGTGCGCAATGCCCATGGCATTGAACTGATTTCCAACGTTTGCCGCCACCGCCAGGCCGTCATGCTCAAAGGCCAGGGCTCTTTGCTCCATGGGGCGGGCAGCGCCGGCGGCAATATCGTCTGCCCCTTGCATCGCTGGACTTACAGCGGAAGCAATCACCCAGGCGGCTTGCCAGCGGGCAAGCTCATAGGCGCACCCCACTTTGCCGCCGACCCTTGCCTGAATTTGAACAACTACCCCTTGCAAGAATGGAACGGCCTCTTGTTTGAAGGCGGTGGCGCCAAGGTGGCTGAGCAAATGGCTGGCCTAGGCCCGCGCGCCGATTTGGACTTTGGCGGCTATGTGCGCGACCGGGTGGAAATGCATGTGTGCAACTACAACTGGAAAACCTTTATCGAGGTGTACTTGGAGGACTACCACGTAGGCCCCTTTCATCCCGGACTGGGTAACTTTGTCACCTGCGACGATTTGCGCTGGGAGTTCAAAGACAACTATTCGGTGCAGACCGTGGGCCCCGGCAGCCGCCTGGGTTCGTCGGACGCCAGTGGCGGCTCGCCGGTCTATGAGCGCTGGCAAAACGCGGTGCTCAATTACCGCAATGGCGTGCCCCCTCCTTATGGGGCGATTTGGCTGACGCTGTACCCGAATATCATGGTTGAGTGGTATCCGCATGTCCTTACCGTTTCCACTCTGCAACCGCTAGGCGTGGACAAAACCCTCAATATGGTGGAGTTTTTCTACCCCGAAGAAATCGCCGCCTTTGAGCGCGAGTTTGTAGAGGCGCAGCAAGCGGCTTACATGGAGACTTGCGTGGAAGACGATGAAATCGCCGAGCGCATGGATGCCGGGCGTAAAGCCTTGTTGGCGCGCGGTGACAACGAAGTAGGCCCCTACCAAAGCCCGATGGAAGACGGCATGCAGCACTTCCACGAGTGGTACCGCAAACGCATGGGCGATGTGAGCGCGGCTGCTGCATGAGTTTTGCCCGCAGCGGCGGCAGCGCCTGGCAGGCGCTGTGGATGGTGTTGGCCTCCTTCCTGTTTGCCACCATGGCAGTTGGGGTGAAGTCGGCCTCCAATAGCTTTACCACCTTCGAAATTATTTTTTACCGTGGCTTAGTTAGCGTCATCTTCATGGCGGTGGTGGTACGGGCACGTGGCGCCAGTTTGCGCACGCCCGTGCCCATGATGCACCTTACCCGCAGCGGCGTGGGCGTGCTGTCGCTGGGCTCGTGGTTTTATGCGATCGCCCATTTGCCCTTGGCCACGGCCATGACGCTGAACTATATGAGCGGCGTTTGGGTAGCGGCCTTTATTCTGGGCGGCGCCTTACTTTACGGACAGGCTGAAAAACAAGGCGCGCTGATGGGCACGGTAATGCTGGGCTTTGTCGGCGTGGTGATGACGTTGCGCCCCACCATCGACCACAACCAATTGTTCGCTGGCCTGATCGGCCTGCTATCGGGCATAGGCGCGGCCTTGGCCTATATGCAGGTCACGGCGCTGGGCAAAGCGGGCGAGCCCGAAGAGCGCACGGTGTTTTATTTTTCGGTGGGCACGGCGGCAGTCGGCGCAGTGGGCATGTTGTTCACCGACATGACGCCCTGGAGCGCGGTCAGCCCGCACGATGCGGCCTGGCTGGTACCGATAGGCGTCCTGGCCGCACTGGGCCAATGGTGCATGACCCGCGCCTACCGCAAAGGCGCCACGCTGGTGGTGGCCAGCATGCAGTACTTTGGCATTGTGTTTGCCAGCATGTACAGCTTGCTGCTGTTTGGTGACCACATCGCCCCACTGGGTTGGGCGGGCATTGCGGTGATTTTGGCCAGCGGCGTGCTGTCCACTGCGCTGCGTGCGCGGGCGCTGCCCGATACGCCGGCGGAGGAACATTAAGGCGCAAGGGTTGCCGCAAGCCCTGCGCTACAGTCAACGCCATCCTCCCGAGCAAACTTCACTACGGCGCTCGCCGTTTACGCCATGTACACCACATTGATTTCTGCCGAACAACTGCTGCAACTACAGCAAGCCACGACGCCACTGATGGTGTTTGATTGCAGTTGCGAGCTGACCCGCAACGATGCCGGGGGCGAGATGTTTGCGCAAAGCCATATTGCAGGCGCCGTGTTTGCGGATCTGGACCGCACACTCAGCGCCAAAGGGGACCGGGAAAGCACGGGCGCGCAAAGCGGCGGGCGCCACCCTTTGCCACCGCGCGAGACCGTGGCGCAGTGGCTGCGTGATGTGGGTTTTAGGCAGGGTATGCAGGCCGTGGTCTATGACCGCCAAGGCTCGAGTTTTTGCGGGCGCTTGTGGTGGATGCTCCAATGGCTGGGGCACGATGCCGTGGCGGTGCTAGACGGCGGGCTGAACGCGTGGGCGGCGGCAGGCGGCAGTACCGAAAGTGGTGCGATGCAGGCACTGCCAGTGCAGCAAGCTGGAGACTTTGCGCTACGCGAATCGCTAGTGACGTTGCTGCAAGCCGAGCAAGTGTTGCAAAGCCTGGGGCGCGCGACGCAAACGATTGTGGATGCGCGCGCGAACCCGCGCTTTAAAGGCGAGGTCGAACCCTTGGACCCGGTGGCCGGGCATATTCCGGGTGCCTTGAACCGCCCGTTCAATCTGAACTTGGATGCCGATGGCAAATTCAAACCGGCAGCGCTATTGCGTTCTGAGTTTGAAGCGCTGCTAGGTGCGCGTGGGATAGAGACCGTGGTGCACCACTGCGGCAGCGGGGTGACCGCCATTCCCAACATCCTGGCGATGCAAATCGCCGGGCTCGGGAACACGGCCTTGTTTGCGGGAAGTTGGAGCGAATGGTGCAGCGATCCGCAACGGCCGGTGGCCAAAGGTTGAGGCGTCTGCGCTAAGCCTTTGTTGCGCCGCGCGCAGTGGGATTAGCTCTGACCCAGAAGTGTGATCTGTCTGAGAGTTTTATAACAAAAAGGGCCGCTTGGTGCGGCCCTTTTTGTCCAGGCAAAGTTGGCTTAGAAAGACAAAACAAGCGAAGTCGCCATTGACTGCTTTTCTTTGCTGTAAGTCAGACCACCGGTGCTGAGGAAGTTATAGCCACTAGATTGATCTAGGCGGAATTCGGTTTTCCACTGGGTGGTGGAATTGACCTGGTAGTTGGTGCCCACGGTTAAGCGCATTAAGTTCGCACCTTTGGTCGCCAAGCCGGTGTCAGCGGCATAAGCGAAGCTGCCATCGGAAGCGCGCTCCGGGCCTAATCCGTTACCATTTATGCCACCGTTATCGTAATAAGTGCCGCCACCGTTCTCGCTATTCATCAGGTAGTCAGCGCGGGCCAGTAATTGGAAGCGGGGCACAATTTTGTAACCCACCAAGCCCGATACACCTTGCCAGCTGGTACCGCTGCCATTGGCACCGGCACGGTCCATACGACCAATGCTAAATTGCCCGTTAACCTGCCAGTCGCCACGTGTAATTCCGCCATCGAGCGCCATGATGTCAAACACCCGGTTACCACGTCCATGCAAGCCGGACAGCCCGACATAGGTCGTATCGTTAACATACCAATCACCGCGGTAGGCGAAGACAGCGGATCGCACATCTGAGTTCGCCGCCGCGAATGTAGTGGAGTTCTCGATAAGGGTGCTCGTGTCCACGGATGGCGCATCAAAAGTGGATGTCGACGCGTCAGCGCCGTGGTCCGCATTACCAACGACCCACTTGAACGCATACTTTCCGCCACCCAAGCTATAGGCCATACCCACTCCGGTATAGGCGGTGGCACCCGCCAAATCGTACAGAGCGTTGTGGGTGATTAACTGGTTACCCAAGGTCGGGTTGGCGTTAGGAAAGATATATTCATAGCCTTGAAAGTCCGGTATCAGGCCAGCAATGATGCGCGAGTTTTTATTAAGGGGAATCGACAGTGAAGCCTCCTGCACCAGCGGGTCGCCGCCGGGCAGAAGACGCAGCGTCCAATCCACGCCCTCGCCATCCTGCGATTCTTTGGTGATCTGAATCATGCCGAATTCATCTGCGCCGTAACCCGCACTGGCGCTGAACTCATTGCTGGCGCTGGTCGTGTTGCGCTTGAAAGCAGCCTCAATCACACCATTGATTTTCAAGCCCTTAAAGCCGGATTGTTCGGTGTCGTCTTCACCCAAATCCAAACGCTGCTCCAGGCGGTTGACTTGCTGGGACAGCGGCGTCACGTCAGGCTGGGCACTGATGGCCTCCACCTTTTGTTGCAAGGTTTGCAACTGGGCTTTCAAGGACTGAATTTCCTTTTGCAGCTCTGCGGCCGATTGGGCAAGGGCGCCAGCCCATGGGAGTACGCCGGCCAAAGCCACGATCCATAGTTTTTTCTTCACGTTCATTGCATACTCCTTTAGGTCAATAAATCTGTCTGCGCACGGTGCGCCCCGGCTAATCCACTTTGCGGTAGGCCGCTGCCATTTCCTGCGCCCTGCGCCTTTCACGGCGGGACATCCACACACTCGCCGTGAGCACGCCGATGCTGACCACCACCACCGTCAACGTGGCCACCGTGTTGACGCTGGGGTTCAGGCCCAGGCGGGCACGGCTAAATATCGTAATCGGCATGGTAGTCGAACCCGGCCCGTTCAGAAAGGCCGAAATTACCACATCGTCCAGGGACAGCGTAAAGGTCAGCAGCCAGGCCGAGGCCAGCGCCTGCGATATCAGCGGCAAGGTTATCAGGAAGAACACCTGGGCCGGCAGGGCGCCCAGGTCTTGGGCGGCCTCCTCCAGGGAGGGGCTCATTTCCTGCAAGCGCGAGAGCACCACCACGGTGGCGTAGGCCATGCCCAGTAAGGTGTGGCCCAGCCAGATGGTGGCAAAGCCCCGGTCAGGAAAGCCAAACAGTTTTTGCACCGAGACCAGCATGAGCAGCAGCGACAGGCCGATGATGACCTCGGGCATAACCAGCGGCGAATTGACCATGCCCGCAAACAAGGTGCGCCCGGGGAAGCGCTTGAAACGGTGCAAGGTAATGGCCGCCAGCGTGCCCAGCACCACCGAAGAGCAGCCGGTGGCAAAAGCGATTTTCAGGGACAGCTTGAAGCCTTCGATGATTTCGGTGTCCTGCATCAAAGCCTGGTACCAGCGCAGCGAAAAGCCGCCCCAGTTGGTCACCATGGGGCTGGCGTTGAAGCTAAACACGATCAAGGTGAAGATCGGCAGGTACAAAAACACATACACCCCGCCCATCCAGGCAAAGCCGGTGCGGCGGCCCAGCCTGCTCATACGCGGCCCCCAGCTGTGCTTTCGGCCTGGTATTTGTTGAACAAGGCCAGCGGGATGATGATGAGCGCGACCATGGCCACCGCCACGCTGGCGGCCATGGGCCAGTCGTTATTGCCGAAAAACTCATTCCACAGCACATGGCCGATCATCAAGGTCTCGGGGCCACCTAGCAATTCTGGAATCACAAACTCGCCGACACAAGGAATAAACACCAGCATGGAGCCCGCAATGATGCCGCTGGCGGACAGGGGCACGGTAATGCGCCAAAAGGCCTGCCACGGCTTAGCGCCCAAGTCCAGCGCCGCTTCCAGCAGGGTCAAGTCCATCTTCACCAAGTTGGCGTAGAGCGGCAAGATCATGAAAGGCAGATAGGTATAGACCATACCCAGCACCAGCGAAAACGGGGTGTTCATCATCTTGACCGGCTCGGCGATCAGGCCCAGTGCGATTGCGACGTTATTGAACACGCCCGCATCGGCCAGCAGCATCTTCCAGGCATACACGCGCAGCAAAAAAGAAGTCCAAAAAGGCAGCATCACCAGCATCAGCAAAGCCGGGCGCCTATCCGCCGGACTACGCGCCAGAAAATACGCGAAAGGGTAGGCGATAAACAGGCAAATTGCGGTCGTTATGGCCGCGATCTTGATGGAACTGAGGTAGGCGGTGAGGTAGAGCGCGTCCTGGGTCAGGCTGATATAGTTGCCATACTTCAGTGCCAGAAATACCGCGTCGTCTTTGAAGGTCAATACATCTTTAAAAAACACCGTGTCCATTTCGGACACGCTGATTTTGAAGACTACCAAAAACGGCAATAAAAACACCAGCAGCAAAAATACCATGGGCACGCTGATCACCGCCACCCTACCCCAGCGCCCTACCAGATGGGCGTAGCCGGGGCTGGACGCGGGCAAAGCGCTCATGCCCTTAGCGCGTTAGCACCACCACATCGCTGCCGGACCACCACACATAGACCGCGTCACCCCAGGTAAGGGACGAACTGCCGTGGCGTGCGTCGTTGGTATGCGTCACCTTGACCACCAGGCCACTGCCAAGTTTGACGTGGTAAGTGGTGAGGCTGCCCAAATAAGCCAGCTCTGTAATCACGCCCTGTGCCAGGTTGTAGCCCACCTCGGCAGCGAGTTCGCGCTGCGCGTCATTGACCGGTTCCTTCTGGACAGACATTTTTTCGGGCCGCACCGCCACGTGTACTTCCATGCCTTGGGTACCAGTGATGCCGTGGCTGACATAGTGTTTGCAATCTGCCGAAGCGATGATGACATGGTCCGCTTCATCGACCTCCACCGCGCCTTTGAAGATATTCACGGTGCCAATAAAGTCAGCCACAAACAAGCAATTGGGCGTTTCGTAAATTTCGGCGGGTTTGCCGATTTGCAAAATCTTGCCCTCGCTCATGACCCCGATGCGGGTGGCCATGGTCATGGCCTCTTCCTGGTCGTGGGTCACCATGACGCAAGTCACGCCCACGCGCTCGATGATGTCCACCAGTTCCAACTGCGTGCGCTGGCGCAGCTTGGCGTCCAGGGCGCCTAAGGGTTCGTCCAGCAAGAGCAACTTGGGGCGCTTGGCCAAACTGCGGGCCAGTGCCACGCGCTGCTGCTGCCCACCCGAAAGCTGGTGCGGCTTGCGCTTGGCGTATGGCTTGAGCTGTACCAAATCCAGCATTTGCGTGACCCGCTCTTCGATCTGGCCTTTGGGCATGCCGTCACGCTTGAGGCCAAAGGCTACGTTCTCCCACACCGTCAGGTGCGGGAACAGCGCATAGCTTTGGAACATCATATTGATGGGGCGCTCGTAGGGCGCCAGGCCCACGATGTCTTGCCCGGCCAGTAATATGTGTCCCGAAGTCGGCACTTCAAAACCAGCCAGCATGCGCAGCAAGGTGGACTTTCCACAGCCCGAAGAACCGAGCAACGCAAAAATCTCGCCCTGCGCAATGTCCAGGCTCACATCGTCCACCGCAAACACATCGTCAAATTGTTTGACGATGTGTTGGATTTGCAAAAAAGGCGCGGCTGGGGCCGCGCGCGCTAAAGGTTCGGTCGGTGCCACGCCAGCGTCCTAATTTGCTAACAGCACGCTTTAGATGCCGGTTTTGAACGAGGTGTAGGCCCGCGTGGCCAAGCGACGCACGTCATTGCTCAGGGCTTTAGGGGCGACCATCATGGCCATCTCCGCGCTCGTTGGGAAGACCGAGGGGTTTTTTGCGACCTCGGGATTGATGAACTTGCGCGACTCTTTGTTGGGGTTGGCGTATTTCACTTTATTGGTTAGACCGGCATGCACCTCGGGGCGCATGATGTAGTTCATAAACTTCAAGGCATTTTGCGGATGCGCGGCATCGGCGGGAATCGCCATCATGTCAAAGAACAGCACCCCGCCGGTCTTGGGCACAAAGGCCACCACGTCCTGGCCGGTTTTGCCTTCGATGGCGCGGGCACGGGCGATATTGATGTCGCCGTTCCAGCCTAGGGCCAGGCAAATAGAGCCGCTGGCCATGTCATTGATATAGCCCGACGAGCTAAACAGTGTCACATACGGGCGCACCCCTTTGAGCAAGGCCAAGGCTTCTTTGTAGTCGTCCGCGTTTTTGCTGAAGGGGTCTTTGCCCAGGTAATGCAAAGCGGCGGGCAATACTTCGGTGGCGCTGTCTAAGGTGCTGACGCCGCAGCTCTTTAGCTTGCTGACATATTTGGGGTTAAAGAACAATTCCCACACATTGGCCGGCATAGGCTCGTTACCCAGCGCCGCTTTGACTTTGGCGGTATTGATACCGATGGTGGTGTAACCCCAAAGCCAGTTGACCAGGTACTGGTTGCCCGGGTCGATGTTCGCGATTTGGGCTTGGATGTCCGGATCCAGGTTTTTCAGGTTGGGCAGTTGGGCTTTGTCCAGCTTGGCCAGCAGGCCGCCATCCATCTGCAAGCGCGCAAAGGTGGAACTTGGCACCACGATGTCATAACCCGTTTTACCGGCGACCAACTTGGCGTGCAGGATTTCATTGTTGTCATAGGTGTCGTAGCGCACCTTGATGCCGGTCTCTTTTTCAAAATTGGGAATGGTGTCTTCAGCCAGGTAGTCCGACCAGTTATAAATATTGAGGACCTTTTCCTCTTCGGCTTGCGCCGGGACTGCCACAGCGAAGACGCTGCACGCTAGGGTCAGGCCGAGTGCCAACGTGCGCCCGAATGCGAAATCATGAGGTTTAGCCACAACAATCTCCTTTACAACAATCAAAAACACAGCGAAGCGAGGGCCCGCCAGCTACGAGCGCCCACCATAGTAATGCGCTTTGGCGCCCCCGGCCGCCAAGCAAGCACCTGGCATACGCGAAAAAAATACGTTTCTGAACCCATTCAAACCGGCGCTGCCGATTCGGAAAATGCCTGCTGGGCCTCTTGCGCCCGCCGCCGCGCTTGACGCGCCACCCGAAGACTGTAAACGATTACAGCAATCGTGATCGCACTGATAAGCAAAGTCGCTGCGGCGTAAATCGTCGGGTTGATACCTCTCCTAGCGTACCCGAATATCACCTGGGGCAAGGTATTGACGCCGGGACCGGACAGAAACTCGGAAATCACCACATCGTCAAAAGAAAGTGTGAAGGACAGCAAAAAACCGGCCACGATCGCCTGGGCGATATTGGGCAGGGTCACCAGAAAAAACACCTGCGCCGGGCGCGCGCCCAGATCCATGGCGGCTTCTTCGATGGATCGATCCACTTCCAGCAGACGCGATTGGACGACCACCATGGCATAGGCCATACCCAAGAGCGTGTGACCCAGAATAATGGTGAGCAAGCCCCGCTCGGGCCAGCCAAATACGTTCTGGATGCCGACCATCAGCAACAGCAGCGAGAGGCCGATCACCACTTCAGGCATGACCAAGGGCGCATTGACCATGCCAGAGAACACGGTGCGCCCGGCAAAGCGCTGGTAGCGCACCAACACGAAGGCGGCAAAGGTACCGAGCACCGCTGACAATATTCCTGTGGCCAGGGCGATCTGCAGGGACAGCCAGAAACCCTCCACAATTTTGTTGTCCCGGCCCAATGCCTCGTACCAGCGCAGGGAAAAACCGGTGAACACCGCATCCTGGCGGGTACCATTGAAGGAAAACACTACCATGAACAACAGCGGCAGGTAGAGGAACAGGAAGATCAGGACCATCCAGGCGCGGCCAAAGTAATCTTGTACAAGGCGATACATGCTTAGGCCTTCCCGGGCGCGGCCTGCGCCGCGGAGCGGTAGTACAGGGCCAGCGGCACGACGATCAGGGCGATCATGCTCACCGCAAGTGCGCTGGCGCGCGGCCAATTGTTGCTGGTGAACATTTCGTCCCAGACCACACGGCCCACCATCATGTTTTCCGGCCCGCCCAGCAGCGAAGGAATCACAAACTCACCCACTGCCGGGATAAACACCAGCATAAAACCGGCGATGATGCCGGCGCGTGAAAGCGGTACGGTCACCAGCCAAAAAGCTTTGAAGGGCGAGGCGCCCAGGTCGTGCGCCGCCTCCAGCAAACGCATGTCCAGCTTGACCAGGGTCGCATACAAAGGCAACACCATAAAAGGCAAATAGACATAAGTCATGCCCACCAGCATGGACACATTGGTGTAGAGCATTTGCACCGGCTCATCCACCACTCCTAGCGCCATCAACAAGCGATTGAGCACGCCTTGGTCAGCCAATATGCCTTTCCAGGCATACACACGCAACAAAAATGAAGTCCAAAAAGGCAGCATCACCATCATCAGCAGCGCCGGGCGCACGGCGGGGGACGAGCGGGCAATCGCGTAGGCAAAGGGGTAGCCCAGAAAAAGACACAGGAAGGCGGTACACAAGGCATACGCCAAAGAGCGTAAGTAGGCTTCGACATAGATGGTTTGCACCAAGCCGCTGCCTTCGGCATGGGCAAAAATACTGCTGTAGTTTTCGTACTTCAGGCGCAGCACACCGGCTTGTGCGTCCCACAAGGGCTTGAAGGGATGGATGTCCTTGCCCATATCCACAAAGCTGATGTAGAGCAAGACCAAAAAAGGCAGCATAAAGAAAAACAGCATCCAGGCCATGGGCACGCCAATGACAAAACGCCTGCCAGGTGCGGGCAGGCGTTGAAGTAAGCCGGTGAACATGTGCATGGCAAGGCTTCAGGCCGCAGGCAATAAAAAAGGACTGTTCACGCAGCGCATAGAACAGTCCTGATGCCTAGGGCACGCGCAATTATTTGCCTTTTTTGAAGCTGGTAAATGCGTTGGACATACCTTCGCGGCCCTCGTTGGTGAACTTGCCGGGCTTAACCATTTTGGCGGCTACGGCCGGCTCGATGAAGATGGTCTTGTTGCCGGAAACCTCAGGTTTCATCTTTTCCATAGCGGCTTTGTTGCCGGTGGGGTAGCTCATTTCATTGGACACCTGGGCACCGCTTTCGGCACGCAGGTAGAAGTCGATGAAGGCATGCGCATTGCCGGGGTGCTTGGCGTCTTTGGTAATGGCCATAGTGTCAAAGAAGATCATGCCGCCGGTGCTAGGCAGCAAGGCTTCGATCACGTCTTTGGAGCCATTTTCCTTGGCGCGACCGGCCGCGATATTGATGTCGCCGGACCAGCCCACCACAGCACAAGCCTTGCCACCGGCGATGTCGTCAATCATGGTAGAGCTAAAGATGCGAACGTCTTTGCGTACTTTGGACAACATGTCCACCGCCGCTTTGTGGTCTGCCGGGTCATTGGAATACGCGTCTTTGCCGATGTAATGCAAAGCAGGAGGAATGATCTCGGTGGGCGAGTCCAGGTAGGCTATGCCACAGGACTTGAGCTTGGAGGTGTACTCGGGCTTGAAGACCAGGTCCCAGGCGTTTTCCGGCATGGGCATCTTGCCCAGTGCTTTCTCCACTTTGGTGCGGTTGATGCCCACGGTGGTGAAGCCCCAGGCCCACGGGACCAAATGCTTGTTGCCTGGGTCGGCATTGGCAAGGGCTGCCATGATGTCGCTATCAAGGTTGCCGTAGTTTTTCAGCTGGGCGCGGTCCAGCGGCTGGAAAAACCCTGCTTCGACCTGGGCAGGGCTAAATGCCGTGCCTGGCACCACGATGTCGTAACCCGTGTTGCCGGCGACCAGTTTGGCATTGAGCGCTTCGTTGGTTTCAAAGGTGTCGTAATTGACCTTGATGCCGGTTTCTTTTTCGAAGGCAGCGATCATGCCTTCAGGGATGTAGTCCGGCCAGTTGTAGATATTGAGGACTTTTTCCTCCGCCGGGGCACTGGCAGCTGGCGCCGGTGCGGGTGCTGCTTCTTCTTTCTTGCCGCATGCAGCAAGCGCCAGCGCCACCAGGGTCAGGCTAAATAGGTATTTGGACATCGAGAAAACCTCCACAAAAAGGCGATTTAAAAAAAGAATGTAGCCACGCGGCGGACGCCAACAGGCGGTGAGCCGAAATTATAGGTTTGGCTAGAGCCAGCCAAAGCGCCTTGCATCGGCAAGGGTTTTATCCAAGGCAAGGCGGATCAAGCCCATCATTTCATCGATCTGGGCACGCGTAATGGTCAGGGGCGGCGCAATAATCATGCGGTCGCCTACGGCGCGCATGATCAGCCCATTGGCAAAGCAATGTCCGCGGCACACCATGCCCACCGATAGCTCGGCGGGGAATACGGTGCGGGAGGCCTTGTCCTTGACCAGTACCAGCCCGGCCATCAGCCCGCAGGTCTCGGCCTCGCCCACTAAGGGATGATCGAGCAGCGTAGCAAACTGCGCCGCCAAATAGGGGCCCACGTCGTCGCGCACCCGGCTCACCAGGTTTTCCCTTTCCATGATGTCCAGGTTCGCCAGCGCTACCGCGCAGGCCACCGGATGGCCGCTATAGGTGTAGCCGTGGTTGAACTCGCCGCCCTGCTCTATCAAGACCTTGGCCACGCGGTCGCCCACCATCACGCCACCCAAAGGGATGTAGCCGCTGGTCACCGCTTTGGCAAACGTAATCAGATCGGGCCGGTATCCAAATTTTTCATATGCAAACCAATGCCCCAAGCGGCCGAAAGCGCAAATCACTTCGTCGCTGATCAGCAAGATGCCGTACTTGTCCACAATGCGCTGAATCTCGGGCCAATAACTGGCGGGCGGGATGATGACGCCACCAGCACCCTGCACCGGCTCAGCAATAAACGCCGCCACTTTGTGCGCACCCAGGGCCAAAATGCGCTCTTCCAGCCATCCAGCGGCACGGATACCAAAATCATGCGCCGACTCGCCAGGCTCTGCATTCTCAAAAAAATAGGGCTGGCCAATATGGCTGATATTGGGAATGGGCAAATCGCCCTGCGCATGCATGCCGCTCATACCGCCCAAAGACGCGCCAGCCATGGTGCTGCCGTGGTAAGCGTTAGTGCGGCTGATAATTATTTTTCGCTCGGACTGACCCAGCAAATCCCAGTAGCGGCGCACCATGCGCACATTGGAGTCATTGCTCTCGCTGCCGCTGGACGAATAAAACACATGCTCAAAACTACGCCCACCCACCGTGGGCGCTAGCGAAGCCAGCCGGGCCGCTAGCGTGGCCGCAGGCACGTTGGTGGTTTGGAAAAAACTGTTGTAGTAAGGCAGCTTGAGCATTTGCGCATGCGCCGCATCGGCCAATTCCTTACGGCCATAGCCCACGTTCACGCACCACAGGCCGCTCATCGCGTCCAGCACACGGTTGCCTTCGGAGTCCCACACATAAATATCTTTAGCCTCGGTCATCACGCGCGCACCGCGCGCATTGAGGTCTTTGAAATCAGTAAAGGGATGCAAAAAATGCGCGCTATCGAGGGCTTGGATATGACTGGTATCGACAATGGAATTCATGACAGCTTCCGTAGACAAGACAAGGTTGAATCAGTAAAAAATAAGCGGCAGCGGCATTTGAGCAGACTGCGCGCTACACGTGCAACAGCAAATGCTCGCGCTCCCAGGGCGAAATCACCTTCATGAACTCTTCGAATTCCAGTTCTTTGATTTCAGAATACACCGTGATGAACTCTTTGCCCAGCACTTCGTGCAAATCAGATTCGCGGCGCAACCAGTCCAGCGCCTCGCCCAGGCTGCGCGGCAATGCGTAAGGCGACAAATAGGCATCGCCCTTCATCTCGGGTTTGGGGGCAATTTTGTTCTTGATGCCCAGGTAACCGCAAGCCAGGGTCATGGCCATAGCGACATAGGGGTTGGCGTCCGAGCCGATCACGCGGTTTTCCACCCGGCGCGCCGAGGGTTCGGAAATGGGGGAGCGTATGCCTACCGAGCGGTTGTCATAACCCCATTCGATATTGATGGGCGCTGCCGAATGGCGGGTTAGGCGGCGGTAGCTATTCACATAGGGCGCCACCAAAGCCATGGCCGCAGGGATATAGCGCTGCAAGCCGCCGATGTAATGCATAAACATGTCGGAGGCGCTGCCGTCTTCTTTGCTAAACACGTTTTTGCCGGTTTGCACATCCACCAAACTCTGGTGCACGTGCATGGCACTACCCGGCTCACCGGCAATGGGTTTGGCCATGAAGGTGGCGTACATATCGTGGCGCAATGCCGCTTCGCGCACCGTACGTTTAAAGAAAAACACCTCGTCGGCCAGGCCCAGAGGCTCGTTATGGAAAAAATTAATTTCCATTTGTCCTGCGCCTACTTCGTGGATCAAGGTATCGACATTGAGTTCCATCTTCTCGCAGTAATCGTAAATTTCTTCAAACAGCGGATCGAACTCATTGACCGCGTCGATGCTGTAGGCCTGACGCGAAGTTTCAGCGCGGCCACTGCGGCCAATGGGCGCTTTGAGCAAGGTATTGGGGTCGGTGTTGCGCGCGGTCAGGTAAAACTCCAGCTCCGGCGCCACGATCGGTTTGAGCCCTTCGGCGGCAAACAAATCACACACTTTGCGCAGCACGCTGCGTGGCGCAAAAGGCACTAACTTGCCCTGGTGGTCAAAGCAGTCATGAATCACCTGGGCTGTCGGGTCGGTCGCCCAGGGAACGATGCGCACGGTGGAAGGGTCGGGCCGCAACTGCATGTCGCGGTCGGTGGGTTCGATCACGTCGTAATAGGGCCCGCTTTCCGGAAACTCGCCGGTCACGCCCATCGCAACAATGGCTTGCGGCAGGCGCATACCCCGGTCTTCGGTGAATTTGGCTCGAGGCAAAATTTTGCCGCGCGCCACGCCGGTTAAATCAGGTACCAAGCATTCGACTTCAGTCACGCGGCGCTCGTTGAGCCACTGCTCCAGGTCATTGAAAGTCATATTTTTGGGTTCGGACATGGTGTTTTGCCTCCGCTGCGGGCGAGCCTGCAAGGCCAGCCTGGCGCTCTATCGTTATGGGCACCTATTTTGCACCGGTTTGGCAGAGCCTTATAAATAGTCCTTAATGCGGTGGTACAGCATGCCCAGCACCAGACTGGGGGCGCGCAGCAAGGCGCCGCCGGGGAAATCCCGATGTTGCAGGCGGGAAAACAATTCAAAACGCGCGGCCTCACCGGCCATAGCCTGCGCCACCAGTTGCCCGGCCAGACCCGTCAGCGCCACACCGTGACCGCTAAAGCCTTGCAAGTAATAGACGTTTTTGCCCAGACGACCGAAATCCGGTGCGCGGTTCATGCTGATATCAACAAAGC
>Ga0209358_10000210_pt1 | contig 53981 bp, 57 predicted proteins | sample LauGreFa1BDMLBSN_2_FD_187574 | JGI IMG/M metagenome (GOLD analysis project Ga0209358, IMG submission 187574) | Freshwater lake microbial communities from Lake Michigan, USA - Fa13.BD.MLB.SN (SPAdes) (version 2) | ecosystem: Environmental > Aquatic > Freshwater > Lake | place: Lake Michigan, USA... | reverse complement strand
GGACCGTCGGCAGCACCCAGGGGCGCGAAACCGTACTTCTTGCGCATGTCTTCCGGAATTTCCAGGCGGCGCAGCGCTTCGATCTGCCATTGCGGCGCACCGGTCCAGACTGCGTCCGTGCCCCACACAATGCGATCGGCGCCGAGGCCCTTTACCAGTTGCCCCATCATCGCTGCGCACAACCGCGGTTCGGCGATGGTGCTTTGCGCGAACAGCTGGCCGACATCGCCATAGACGTTGCGCACGCCGAATTTCTCCGGGATATCGCAAAGATCGGTCACCCAGTCGATACGACCGGTCTGCTCGAACTGCTCCATGCCCACCTTGTACGCGCCACCGGTGAAGCGGAAGGCGGAGTGGTAACAGATGAAGTTGAGCTGAGGCCAGTCCTTCGCCGCCTTGCCGATGTCGCGCACGTCGGCATACTGCACCAGATCAGGGAACTGTTTGGTCGTCGCGGGCGGATACAGCCCCTTGTGGAAACAGACGTTGGCGAGGCTCGGATTGGTTTTCGAGGCCTTCACCAGTTTTTCATAGAAGGGGTACAGCAGCTTCTCGTCATCGAGACGCCACGGGTGCTTGGCGAGATGCTTGTTGGTGTTGTCGCCGACGGTGTAACCCTTGAACGAATCAGGCTTCAGCACTTCGAGGTCATGATCGACCTTGTCCAGCCAGCCCGGCATACCCGGCATGAAAATGGCATGCGAGTACATTCGCTTGGTGCCCGCCTCCTTGTTCACCTTGGTGCGCGCATCGTTTTTCATTTCGTTGGTGAGGAACCAGTCGCGCGGATCTTCCGAGCCCGAACCGGAGATCAGTGCGATCTTGGTATCGGAATCGAGATAGATTTCCTTGAAGTAGTTGGGAAACTTCAGATCCTCGATGGTCTGCGGCTTGCCGGCGAGCAGCGGATTCCAGCCGGCCTTGCCCACCGCTTCGCGCTGGGCGACAAAACCCATGATGCGGGTGTCATCGCGCAGGAAGTGGGTGTGCATGTCCATGATGAACTGGCTCTTCAGCGCGTTGGCGCGCTCATTGGCCATTTCCGGTGTGGCGGCTTCAGCGCGGCTGACGGCGTACAGCGGGCCGTACGTGTCGTTCATCGCAACAAACGCCGCCGCCATGCCCGCCGCACTCTTGAAAAAACGCCGGCGCGTAGTGCCGTGTTTTTTGGCCATTTCGCTGCCGATGGCTTTGACCCGCGCTTCGAACTCGCGCTGCTTCTCGGTCTGCGGCGTCGGCATGTATTCGTCACTGGAAATACATTGCGTCGGGATCGGTGATGGAAAGATCGTACTTTCTGCGGCAACGAGCTGTGCCAATTCTTCCTGGCTAAGCATGGGCAACTCCTCCTGATTGAGATTGCTGAGCGTGCGCTGTGCAGGATGCCGCCGGTGGCAGCTTTTTTTATGGGGGAATCAGATCCAGAACAGCGTCACGGCAGTGTGCAACGCGTGCCGGATGGTGTCAAATCACGCCGACAGCAGGGCTATTTGACGACCTGGAGACGCGGGCGACCACCCGGCGCGGGCGCGTCGGGCTTGGGATCATCGGGCTTGAACGGCGGCTCGGCACCGGTGCTTTCGACCGGGTTGCCGCTGTCGCCGATCGACTGGGCCTGGGTTTCTTCGGGGAAGAACAGGCCCTGCCCGTTTTCCCGCGCGAAGATGCCCTGAACCGCAGACACCGGCACCGAACATTCGCGCGACACGCCGCCGAAGCGTGCGGAAAACTGGATCAGGTCATTGCCGATGGTCAGCTTGTGCGTGGCGTCATAACCGAGGTTCAACACGATTTCGCCGTTACGCACATGCTCGGCAGGCACGCGGGTGTTTTCGTCGACCTTGACCGAGATATAGGGCGTCAAACCGCTGTCGCAGGCCCATTCATGAATGGCGCGGATCAGGTACGGCTTGGTCGAACGCTCGGCCACGACTGAAAACCTGCCCGCTTACTTACGCATCACTTTTTCGGAGGCAGTCAGCGCGTCGATGTACGCGGGACGGCTGAACAGCCGTTCGGCGTATTTCATCAGCGGCGCAGCCTGTTTGCCGAGCTGGATGCCGTAATGGTCCAAGCGCCACAGCAGCGGCGCGATGGCCACGTCGAGCATCGAGAACTCTTCGCCCAGCATGTATTTCTGCTTGGCGAACACCGGCGCGATCTGGGTCAGTGCATCACGAATGACCTGGCGGCCCTTGTCGGCCTGCTTCTGGGTCCCCTTCTCGATGTGGATCACGTGCGAGAACATTTCCTGTTCGAAACGGTAGAGGAACAGACGCGCACGGGCGCGCATCACCGGGTCCGCCGGCATCAGCTGCGGATGCGGGAAGCGGTCATCGATGTATTCGTTGATGATGTTCGATTCGTAGAGGATCAGGTCGCGCTCAACCAGCACCGGCACCTGGTTGTACGGATTCATCACCGCGAGGTCTTCCGGCTTGTTGAACAGGTCGACGTCGATGATCTGGAAATCCATGCCTTTTTCGTAGAGCACGAAACGGCAGCGTTGGCTGAAGGGGCAGGTAGTGCCCGAGTAGAGTGTCATCATGATCAGTTATCCGTGGCGGAAAGGCATCAATAAATCGGAAGGGGCGGGTGCATCAATTGCCCGGCGGTTCAGAAAGCCGGGGCCGTAACGCGTTGTCCGCGCACGGCCCCTGACAGTCAGGAAGGCGCCGTCAGTGCACGTCTTTCCAGTACTCCTTCTTCAGCGCATAAGCCAGAATGAACAGCAGGCTCAGCGCAAACAGCACAAAGATGCCGATGGTCGTGCGGCTGGAACGTGCCGGCTCGGCCATGAACACCATGTAGTTCACCAGGTCGGCAACCATCTGGTCATATTCCACCGGGCTCAGCTTGCCGGGCTTGTCGAGTTTCAGCACGTGCTCGGTCTTTTCGAAACCCGGGCCCTGCACCTTGCGCTCGGCCATCACCTGCTCACCCTGCAGCTCCCACAGCACGTGCGGCATGCCGACGTTGGGGAACACGGTGTTGTTCCAGCCGGTCGGCCGTTCGGCGTCGCGGTAGAAACTGCGCAGGTAGCTGTAGAGCCAGTCGGCACCGGTACCGGCGTGGGATGCACGCGAGCGTGCTATCACCGACAACTCCGGGGGCGCCGCGCCGAACCAGCTAGCTGCATCCTTCGGATCCATCGCGATTTTCATCAGGTCGCCGACTTTGGCATTGGTGAACACCAGGTTGTCGAGAATCTGCTGGTCGGTAAGGCCGATATCGCGCAGCCGGTTGAAACGCATATAGTTCGCGCTGTGACAGTTCAGGCAGTAGTTGACGAAATGCCGGGCGCCGCGCTGCAGCGAAGCCTGGTCGTTCTCGTCGATCGGCGCACGATCCAGCTTGATTTCGGCACCCGCAGCCAGTGCAAACGCCGGCGCGAGCAGCAGGACTGCAATCAGATGTTTGAGTTTATTCATGTTTTTGCCCATTACATGGTCACCCGGTCAGGCACCGGCTTGGTCTTGTCCATTGCCGAATACCAGGGCATCAGCAGGAAGAACGAGAAATAAATCAGCGTGCCGATCTGCGAGATGACAGTGCCGGCCGGCGTCACGGTCTGCGTGCCGTAGTAGCCGAGCACCAGGAACACGATGACAAAAATCGTCAGCGCGGCCTTGAACAGCGGACCCTTGTAGCGGATCGACTTCACCGGGCTCCGGTCCAGCCAGGGCAGCAGGAAGAAAATCAGCGTTGCCGCCCCCATCATCGCCACACCCCAGACTTTTGCTTCAATCGCCAGCGGACCGCCCTTCATCAGCACGATCACCACGAGGCCGATGGCCAGTGCAGCCATCTTCACCAACTGGTTGCGTGCCGTCAGCCAGATCAGCAGCGAGTAGGCTGCAACACCGATCGCCAGCACCAGCATGAAGTCTTCAGTGATGGCGCGCAGGATCGAGTAATACGGCGTGAAGTACCACACCGGCGCGATATGCGGCGGCGTCTTCAGAGCGTCAGCTGGGATGAAGTTGTTGAATTCGAGGAAGTAACCGCCCATCTCCGGCATGAAGAACACGACGCCGAAGAACAGGAACAGGAACACCACCACGCCGACCAGGTCCTTCACCGTGTAGTACGGGTGGAAGGGAATGCCGTCGAGCGGAATGCCTTTGGCGTCCTTGTGCTGCTTGATCTCGACACCATCCGGGTTGTTCGAACCCACTTCGTGCAGCGCCAAGATGTGCGCAGCGACGAGGCCCAGCAGCACCAGCGGGATCGCGATCACGTGGAATGCGAAGAAGCGGTTCAGCGTGGCGTCCGAAATGACGAAGTCGCCGCGGATCCAAGTCGACAGGTCCGGCCCGATCAGCGGCAGCGCGTCAAACAGGTTGATGATCACCTGCGCACCCCAGAACGACATCTGCCCCCACGGCAGGAGGTAACCGAAGAACGCTTCTGCCATCAGGCACAGATAAATCAGCATGCCGAAAATCCAGATCAGTTCGCGTGGCTGACGGTACGAACCGTAAAGCAGGCCGCGGAACATATGCAGATAGACGACGATGAAGAATGCCGAGGCGCCGGTCGAGTGCATATAGCGGATGAACCAGCCTGCCGGCACATCACGCATGATGTATTCAACGGAGGCAAAGGCTTCAGCCGCGGAAGGCTTGTAATGCATCACCAGGAAAATGCCGGTTACGATCTGGATCACCAGCACCAGCATTGCCAAGCCGCCGAAGAAGTACCAGAAATTGAAGTTCTTCGGTGCGTAGTACTGCGACAGGTGATCGCGCCAAATGGACATCAGCGGGAAACGCTGATCAACCCAGGTGAGCACGCCGCTGATCGGCGCGTTAAGCGGGCCGGCGCCGCTGAATTGAACGGGTTCTTTGGGTGCAGATGCCATGTTGATCAGGCTCCCTTGGTGTCTTCACCGATCACGATGCGCGTGTCGGAGAGATATTTATGCGGCGGCACCACGAGGTTGTCCGGCGCGGGCTTGTTCTTGTAGACACGGCCGGCCAGATCAAACAGCGAGCCGTGGCAGGGGCAATAAAAACCGCCCTGCCAGTTCGGGTCGAAGGTTTCCGCCTGCTTGGCGAATTTGCCCACCGGCGAGCAGCCGAGGTGGGTGCAAATGCCGACAACGACCAGGAATTCTTCCTTAATCGCGCGCATTTCGTTGGTCGCATACGCGGGCTGCATTTTTTTCTGCGACTTGGGATCGGCAACTTGACCATCATTGGCGCGGATGGTGTCGAGCATTTCCTTGGTACGACGGACAATCCACACCGGCTTGCCCTGCCACTCCACGGTGACCCGCTCTCCGGGTGCCAGCGTGCTGAGATCCACTTCGACCGGCGCGCCGGCGGCTTTCGCCCGCTCCGAAGGCATCATGCTTGCCACAAACGGCACTGCAGCCGCGCCGGCGGCGACACCGCCCGCTACGCTGGTGGCCGCAACCAGAAACTGTCGCTTACCCTGATCGGTATCTTGCTCGGACATGCCTTGAGTCCCCTTTAGTACTTGTTGCCGCGAAAAAGGGCATATTTTACACGCGGAGCAGGGGAAAAGTTAAGCAATAACTGAAAAATATCAAATAATTCAGTTAGTTACCCGATGTCGCCCAAGACAAAACCAGGGAATTTGCCGGCAAGGCCGGAATACCGGCCGCAAACCGACTCAGCCGTAGAGTTTTATTGCGGCGGCGGAAGCGGCGCGACGCGCTGCCAGGGTGAAGCGCAGGTCTGCGTGTAGGGGTAATAGGTCTGCGAATCCGCGCAGAAAAACCAGGTTGGTGCAGCGGCGGAAGGCTGCGGGCCCTGCGCCTGGTTTTGCGGCTGGGCCGGCGGTACCGGGTTGCCGCGCTCGTCGTAATAGACCAGCGGTTCGCGCACCACCTCACGCACGACAACCGGAGCCGGGGTGTAGTAGTAGGGATAGTACGAGGGGTAATACGCCGGATAATAATAGGGACGCGGAGCGCCCCACCAGCCGCCGATCACTACCGGCGCGCCGATGTAAACACCGACCCTCGTGTGCGAATGCCCGCCGCCGGCGTAAGCCGGGAGACTCGCAACGGCCAGCAGGGTTGCCACTATCGCAGAAAACCGGATTTTGCCCATGTCTGCATCCTCAACCGCATCCGCAACAGGCGGAAAAGTCCATGATAGACCTGCGGTACGCAGCTGGCGCGGACTAAATTGTTACAGACTGTAAACAGCCGGCGGACCGGTTCTAGACCGGGTTGTCGATCTCGATAAAACGGTGCTGCACGCCGAACCGCTGCGCCAGATGTGCGCCCAGCGCCTGCACCCCGTAGCGTTCGGTCGCATGATGGCCGGCGGCGATATAGGCGACGCCGGATTCACGCGCCAGATGCACGGTCTGCTCGGAAATTTCGCCGCTCAGGTAAGCGTCTACACCCAACGCAATCGCCTGCTCGAACATGCCCTGCGCCCCGCCGGTGCACCAGGCGATGCGGCGCAGCGGCCTTGCCGCGTCACCGATCACCAGCGGAGACCTTCCGAGTTTTTCAGTGATGGTATGCGTGAACGAAGCGACCGTACTGCCTTCGGCGATGCTGCCCAGTGCCGCGATGTCCTGCTCGCCGAAACGTCTCGTCACCTCGATGCCCAGTTGACGCGCCAGCGTGGCGTTGTTGCCGATTTCCGGATGGGCATCGAGCGGCAGGTGGTAGGCAAACAGATTGAGTTCGTGTTCGAACAGCAGCCCGATACGGCGGCGGCGCATGCCGGTGATGCGGGCATCTTCACCGCGCCAGAAATAACCGTGGTGGACGATCAGCGCATCCGCGCCATCGGCAACAGCCGCCTCGATCAGCGCCGCCGAAGCGGTAACGCCGGTGACGATGCGGGCGATTTCGCCGCGCCCTTCCACCTGCAGACCGTTTGGGCAATAATCACGAAAATCATGTACTTGCAGGTAATCTGCCAAGTATTCATCGAGTGCAGCGCGTTCCATCCCATCCACCCGTCATCAGCAAAAAGTCATTGTAACCGCGCCACTGCGGACCCCTCATGCAAAAACTCTGGCTCCTGTTCAGCCAAACCGCGACGATCTGCCTCGCCGCGCTGTTCGTGATCGGCACACTGCGCCCGGATCTGCTTAACGGCATGCCGCAGAACGCGGTGATCACCGTCGGCCAGCAGACGGCCGATGCCCTTGGCCAGGCGCCGCGCGCCGGCTCGTACAGCGAAGCTGCGAAAAAAGCCATGCCCGCGGTGGTCAACATCTACACGATGAAGGCGGTCAAGGCGCAGCAGCATCCCTTGCGCGAGGATCCGCTGTTCCGCTTTTTCTTCGGTGAGCAGCCCGAAGCGCAGTCGCAGCCGAGTACCAATCTCGGTTCCGGCGTCATCGTCAGCGAATCGGGCTATATCCTGACCAACAGCCATGTCGTCGAAGCCGCCGACGGCATTGAAGTTGCTCTTAACGACTCGCGGCGCGTCACCGCCAAAGTGGTGGGTACCGATCCGGAATCGGATCTCGCGGTGCTGAAAATCGATCTGCCGAAACTGCCCGCCATCACCTTCGGCGCACCGGACAGCGCGCGTGTCGGCGATGTCGTGCTCGCCATCGGCAACCCCTTTGGTGTCGGCCAGACTGTCACGCTGGGCATCGTCAGCGCACTGGGACGCAGCCAACTCGGCATCAACACCTTCGAAAATTTCATCCAGACCGACGCCGCAATCAATCCCGGCAATTCAGGCGGCGCGCTGGTCGATACCAGCGGCAATCTGATCGGCATCAACACCGCGATCTATTCGCGAACCCCGGGTGGCGCATCATTGGGCATCGGCTTTGCCATTCCGGCAGGCACTGCAAAGTCGGTGATGGAACAGATCATCGAAACAGGGTCCGTGCAGCGCGGCTGGATCGGCGTCGGCGTGCAGGACATGACGCCGGAAATCGCTGAATCATTCAAGATTCCCAATACCCGCGGCACGCTGATCACCGAAGTGTTCCGCGGCACCCCCGCCGATCGCGGCGGCGTCAAGGCTGGTGATGTGCTGGTTGCAGTCGATGGCAAAGCAGTGACCGACTCGGCATCAATGCTCAACCTGATCGCCGCGCTCAAACCCGGGAGCGAAACGACGCTGCGCCTGATGCGTGAAGCCAAGGCGGTGGAACTGCGGGTGACGGTGGGTAAACGCCCGACGAAGCAGGCGCGCAAGGAATAAAACGGGTGTGACGGGCGGCGTCAGCCGCTCAGGCGTCCGTCGGCGGACTGAAACTTTCGTCGGCAGCCGGCGCGCGCGGCGGCACAAAGCGCGCGGCAATCAGCCCGACCTCAAACAGCAGACACATCGGAACCGCCAGCAGCAGCTGCGACACCACATCCGGTGGCGTGACCACGGCGGCGATGACAAACGCAATGACGATGAAATAGGGCCGCGCCTCGCGCAGCTGCTCGATGGTCACCATCCCCATGCGGGTCAGCATGACCACGACAATCGGCGTCTCGAAGGTCAAACCGAAAGCCAGGAACATCGTCAGCACGAAATTCAGATAGTTCTCGATGTCCGGTGCCACCGAAATGCTTTTCGGCGCGATTTGGTTGATGAAGTGAAACACCGTGTTGAACACGAAGAAATAACAGAACGCGATCCCTATGACGAACAGCAGCGTGCTTGCAACCACGAGGGGCAGAACGAAGCTTTTTTCGTGGTTATAGAGGCCCGGTGCGACAAACGACCACGCCTGATACAGGGTGAACGGCAGAGTCAGTACAAAGGCGACCATCATCGCCACCTTGATCGGCACCAGGAACGGCGTGATCACGCCGGTGGCAATCATCTTCGAACCTTCGGGCAGCGCACTCATCATCGGCGTCGCCAGCAGATCATAAAGTTCGGCCGAGAACGGGATCAGCGCCAGCAGCACCACGGCAAACACGATCAGCGCGCGCAGCAGGCGATCGCGCAATTCGATCAGGTGGGAAATGAAGGTGTCTTCAGTCATCTGGGATACACGCCGGCGGATCAGGCCTTCTTGACCTCGCCGGCTGTTGCGGCTGTTACGGCCGTGTCGGCCGGCGGCATGGCTTCTGCTGCGGCGAGGGCTTCAGCGGTTTCTGCCGGTGAAGCCTCCGGTGCGACCGCGGCCTGGGTATCGCTGGCAATCTTGTTGAGATCGGATTCCACCGCACCGACTTCCTGCTTCATCGACTGTTCGAGAGAATTTGCGGTGTCCTGGATATTGGCCTGCAGCTTGCGCAACTCGTCGAGGGCCATTTCACGATTGATGTCGGCTTTGACGTCATTGACGTAACGCTGCATGCGGCCAAACAGCAGGCCGACCGTGCGCGCCACCTTGGGCAAACGCTCAGGACCGATAACGATCAGCGCCACAACGGCAATGACCATCAATTCGGAGAAGCCGATGTCAAACATGGCGCAGGAAAGGTGAAAGGTGTGATGCGGGACGCAACAACGCAGAGGCTGGGATCATTCCCGGCCTGCCGGCGTGCGCCTCAGAAGGCACGTTTCACGATTTCGTCGTTTCCTTGCGGACTTCGGCGTCGATGGTCTGCCCGGTCGACGGGGGAATTTCAGCAGCCTTGTCCTCGGCGCCCTTCATGCCTTCCTTGAAGCCCTTGACCGCGCCGCCCAGATCAGAGCCGACATTGCGCAGCTTCTTAGTGCCGAAAATCAGGACTACGACCACCAACACAATCAACCAGTGCCAGATGCTGAATGAACCCATAACACACTCCTGTTGAGCCGCTCAGATGAGCGGGGGTTTGCATTTCTTTACGGAAAATACTATTTGCGTGAAGCCTTTTCGGCGATACCAGACAACCCCTCGCGGCGCTGTAATTCTGCCAATACCTCTTCAGGTCCCACGCCATGCCATGCCAGCAGGACCATAGTGTGAAACCAGAGGTCCGCCGTTTCGCGGATGACATGCAGTTTATCACCCTCCTTCGAGGCCAGTAGGGTCTCTGTCGCCTCTTCCAGCACTTTGCGCAGGATGGCGTCCTCACCCTTGGTCATCAGGCTGGCGACGTATGAACTGCCGGCGTCCGCGCCTTTGCGCGCCGCAATGGTCTCACCCAGCTTAAGCAATATGTCTTTGTCTGCCATGTTGTTCAATCCGTCATTTGCCGTAAATCGACTGCGGATCCTTCAAAACCGGATCGGTTTCGACCCAGTTGCCGTCGCGCAATTCCAGGAAAAAACAGCTGTGCCGCCCGGTGTGGCAGGCAATGCCGCCGACCTGCTCCACCTCGAACAGCACCACGTCCTGATCACAGTCGGTACGGATTGCGAGCACTTTCTGCACATGCCCCGACTCCTCACCCTTGTGCCACAGCTTCTTGCGCGAACGCGACCAGTAATGCGCCTCGAGGGTTTCCGCCGTGCGTTGCAGGGCCTCGCGGTTTGCCCAGGCCACTGTCAGCACGCGGCCGGAGGCAGCCTCCTGCGTCACCACCGGGATCAACCCGTCAGCGCTCCAGTTTATGCGGTTCAGCCAGTCGGAAGCCATGGTCTCGGACGCATCCCGGAGGATGCCTCGATGAAATTTATAACTTATTGATTTTAATAAATTATTTTAACGACTACAAGCGGACTTCTATGCCCCGCATCGCCATGTGTTCTTTCGCCTGGCGCACGGTGAATTCACCGTAATGAAAAATGCTTGCCGCCAGAACCGCGTCGGCGCCGCCGATAGTGACACCCTCTGCCAGATGGTCGAGGTTGCCGACACCGCCGCTGGCGATGATCGGGATGTCCAGCGCGGATGAAAAAGCGTGAGTCAGCTCGAGGTCAAACCCCACCTTCGTGCCGTCGCGATCCATGCTGGTCAGCAGGATTTCTCCGGCACCCATCGCCTGCATTTTTTTGCCCCACTCCACCGCGTCGAGCCCCGTCGCCTTGCGGCCGCCGTGGGTAAATACCTCCCAGCGCAAGGGGCCGTCGCCAGGAACACGTTTGGCATCCACCGCGACAACGATGCACTGCGAGCCGTAACGGGCGCTGGCATCGGCAACGAGTTGCGGATTCTGGACCGCGGAGGTGTTGATGCTGACTTTGTCCGCGCCGGCATTGAGCAGCCGCCGTACATCATCGACTGCACGCACGCCGCCGCCGACGGTCATTGGAATAAACACCTGCGCCGCCACGGCTTCGATGATGCTGAGGATCAGCCCGCGATCGTCGCTGCTGGCAGTGATGTCGAGAAAAGTCAGTTCGTCGGCGCCCTGATCGTCATAACGCTTTGCGATCTCCACCGGATCACCGGCATCTTTCAGCTCGACAAAATTGACGCCCTTGACCACGCGCCCGGCGGTGACATCGAGACAGGGAATGATGCGTTTGGCGAGGCCCATAAGAACTGCCGTTCAGCGCGCGGGAACGCCGTGCGCAGTGCGGCTCAGCCTTTCTTGCCCAGTTCGTCGGCGAGCTTCTGCGCTTCGCCGAAGTTCAGCGTGCCTTCGTAAACGGCACGTCCGGTAATGGCACCCATGATGCCCTCGGATTCGACGGCGCAGAGTTTCTCGACGTCCTTGAGATCGGTAATACCGCCGCTGGCGATCACCGGTACGGTGAGCTGGCGTGCCAGACTGACCGTCGCATCGATGTTGACGCCGGTCAGCATGCCGTCGCGGCCGATGTCGGTGTAGATCACCGCCTCGACGCCATAGTCCTGGAATTTTTTCGCGAGATCGACAACATCATGCCCTGTCATCTTCGACCAGCCGTCGACGGCCACCTTGCCGTCCTTGGCATCGAGCGCAACGATGATGTGGCCCTGGAACGCAGTGCAGGCGTCCTGAAGGAAACCCGGAGTCTTCACCGCAGCGGTGCCGATGATGATGTAGCTGATGCCGGCATCGATATAGGCCTCGATGGTGTCGAGGTCGCGGATGCCGCCGCCCAACTGGATCGGCAGTTCGGTACCGAGTGACTTGACGATGCTGCGGATCGCCGCTTCGTTCTTCGGCTTGCCGGCAACGGCGCCGTTGAGGTCAACAACATGCAGGCGGCGCGCGCCCTGTGCCAGCCATTGTTTGGCCATGGCACCGGGGTCTTCCGAAAAAATCGTGGCATCGTTCATGTCGCCCTGTTTCAGGCGCACGCACTTGCCGTCCTTCAAATCGATGGCAGGAATGATCAGCATGGAATTAAACGAATTGCGAAGCCGGGTTTGGTCAGATGAGTGGGCGACGGAAAAACCGGATCAGGGTGTCATCTGCAAATGCGTTGGAATGGTCGGAATAATACTACAGCGCCTGCGGTTGCCACGCCACAAAGTTTGCCAGCAATTGCAGTCCGGCCGCGTGGCTTTTCTCCGGATGGAACTGCACCGCGAACAGATTGCCGCGCGCCGCCGCGCAGGCAAAACGGAAAGGATAGGCACTCCAACCGGCGATCTGCGAGGAATCCGCGGGTTCCGGATAGTAGCTGTGGACAAAATAAAAGCGGCTGCGATCCGGAATGCCCGCCCACATCGGGTGTTGGATCGCCTGCTCGACCTCGTTCCAGCCCATATGCGGCACCTTGAGCTTTTCGCCGTTTGCACCGACCATCCGCGCCTGCGGGAATCGCCGCACCACGCCGGGCAGCAGGCCGAGGCCGGGCGTGTCGCCCTCTTCGCTGTGTTCAAACAGCATCTGCAGGCCGATGCAGATGCCGAGGAAGGGTTTGCTGCGCGAAGCTTCGATCAGCGCAGGGCGCAGGCCGCGCGATTCCATCTCGCGCATGCAATCCGGCATCGCGCCCTGACCGGGAAACACCACGCGACCTGCGGCCGCGACTTCCACCGGGTTGCCGGTGACCACGACCTTGCGGCCGGGCGCGACGTGTTCAATGGCCTTGGACACGGAGCGCAGGTTGCCCATGCCGTAGTCAATGACTGCAATATCGATGGTCATCGGGAGCGTCAAAAATTCGGATGATGAAACCGGGGCGCGCGAGCCGCCGCGGAAAGCCTATAACTTTCCTTTGGTCGACGGCACACCCTTGACCCGCGGGTCGAGTTCCACTGCCATGCGCAGCGCACGCCCGAAGGCCTTGAACAGCGTCTCCACCTGATGGTGCGCGTTGACGCCCTTCAGGTTATCGAGATGCAGCGTCACCAGTGCGTGGTTGACGAAGCCCTGAAAAAACTCGCGCACCAAATCAACATCGAAATCGCCGACACGCGCGCGCGTGAACTTGCCGCTCATCTCCAGACCGGGACGGCCGGACAGGTCGATCACCACGCGCGACAGCGCCTCGTCCAGCGGCACATAGGCGTGTCCGTAACGGCGCACGCCTTTCTTGTCGCCGATCGCTTTGGCAAAAGCCTGGCCCAGCGTGATGCCGATGTCTTCAACGGTGTGGTGGGCGTCGATATGCAGATCACCCTTGGCCTTGACCTCGAGATCGACCAGTCCGTGACGTGCAATCTGGTCAAGCATGTGGTCGAGGAAAGGGATGCCGCTCGCGAGTTTCGCGCGGCCGCTGCCGTCGAGATTCAGCTTGACGCTGATCTGCGTTTCCTGGGTGTCGCGGTTGATCTGCGCTTGCCTTGCCATGATTGCCCGTGGATCTCGGTAACTTGTTGATTACAGAGTATAAACGAATTCGCGTCGAGCCGCCGCCGCTTTACGCCGGCTTGAGGATTTCACGCAGTGCCTCTACCAGCCCGGCACACTGCTCGTCAGTGCCGACGGTGATGCGCATGAACTCGGCAATACGCACCGGTTTGCGGAAATGGCGGACGATGATGCTGCGTTCACGAAGCTTCGCCGCGATTTCGCCCCCGTCGCGACCCGGAACGCGTGCAAACAGGAAATTGGCCGCTGAGGGCAACACCTCGAACCCCAGCGCCTGCAGCTCCTGCACCAGCTTTTTCTTGGTGACGATGACCTTGCCGCACATCGCCTTGAAATAGGCGTCGTCTTCAATCGCTGCCGCGGCGCCGGCCTGGGCAAAACGGTCCAGCGGATAGGAATTGAAACTGTCCTTGACCCGGTTCAGCGCCTCGATCAGGTCGGGATGGCCGATGGCGTAACCCACGCGCAAGCCGGCCAGCGCCCGCGACTTCGACAGCGTGTGCGTGACCAGCAATTGGGGATACCGCTGCACCAGCGGCACCACCGACTCGCCGCCGAAATCGACATAGGCCTCGTCAATAACCACCACCGAGCCGGTATTGGCGCGCAGCAGCCGGTCGATCTCGGCCACCGGCACAAAGCGCCCGGTGGGCGCATTGGGGTTCGGGAAAATGATGCCGCCGTTGGGCCGCAGATAATCATCCACCACGATTTCGAACCCGCGATTCAGCGGCACCGGCTCGTAGGGAATGTCGTACAAGCCGCAGTACACCGGATAAAAACTGTAGGTGATGTCCGGGAACAGTACCGGCTTGTCGTGTTTCAGCAGGCCGAGAAAGACATGCGCCAGCACTTCGTCGGAACCATTGCCGACAAATACATGGGCCGGCGTGGCGCTGTAGCGCTGCGCAATCGCTGCACGCAGCTTGTCGCTGGCGGGGTCCGGATACAGCCGCAGCGATTCACCGATCTCGGCACGCAGCGCGTCCAACACGCGGCGGCTGGGCCCGTACGGGCTTTCGTTGGTATTGAGCTTGATCAGGTTGGGCAGCTTGGGCTGTTCACCCGGCACATAAGGCGTCAGACCCTGCACCACCTTGCTCCAGTAGCGGCTCATGGTCAGCCCTTGCCCCGCAAGCGCAGTTCAGCAGAACGCGCGTGCGCCGTCAGGCCTTCGCCGGTCGCCAGTTCAACCGCAATCCGGCCGAGTTTCTCGGCACCTTCCGCGGAGACACGGATCACACTCGAGCGTTTCTGGAAATCGTAAACACCCAACGGCGACGAAAACCGCGCGGTGCGCGATGTCGGCAGCACATGGTTGGGTCCGGCGCAGTAGTCCCCCAGCGCTTCCGAGGTGTATTTACCCATGAAAATCGCGCCGGCGTGGCGGATCTTCGGCAGCAGTGACTGTGCGTTTTCAACCGACAGCTCGAGATGTTCGGGTGCAATGCGGTTGACCAGCGCGCAGGCCTCGTCGATATCACGCACCTGGATCAAAGCACCACGACCTTTGAGCGAGGCTTCAATCACCGCACGCCGCGGCATGTCGGGCAGCAGCTTCGCAATGCTTGCCGACACCGCATCGAGATATTTGGCATCGGGCGCCAGCAGAATCGACTGCGCGAGTTCATCGTGCTCGGCCTGCGAAAACAGATCCATCGCCACCCAGTCGGGATCCGTTGAGCCGTCGCCGACGACCAGAATTTCCGACGGGCCGGCAACCATGTCGATGCCGACGACACCGAACACGCGCCGTTTCGCCGCAGCGACATAGGCATTGCCCGGCCCGACAATCTTGTCGACCTGGGGAATCGTCGCCGTGCCGTAGGCCAGCGCCGCCACGGCCTGTGCACCGCCAATGGTGAACACGCGGTCCACACCGCAGATCGCCGCGGCCGCCAGCACCAGATCATTTTTTTCGCCACGCGGGGTCGGTACCACCATGATCACTTCCGTCACGCCCGCAACCTTGGCGGGCACTGCATTCATGATCACCGATGACGGATAAGCCGCCTTGCCGCCGGGCACATACAGTCCTGCGCGATCCAGCGCGGTGATCTGCTGGCCGAGTTCATTGCCGTCGCTGTCGGTATATCCCCAGGATTCCGTGCGCTGCCGCTGGTGATACTCACGCACACGCGTGGCAGCAGCTTCCAGGGCCGTGCGCCGTGCCGCTGGTATGCGCGCCAGCGCGGCCTGCAGTTCGGATTGGGGGATTTCCAGCGCCGCGAGCGTGTCGGCCTTCACGCCGTCAAACCGCGCGGTGTATTCGAGCACTGCGGCGTCGCCGCGGGTTTTGACATCGGCCAGAATCGCCGCGACCGTGGTGTCAACCTGCGGATCCTGTGCGGACTCGAACGCCAGCAACTCGGCCAGGCGCTGTTCGAAATCAGGCTGGGTGGTGGAGAACCGGCGCATGATCAGCCGACGGCACGGGTGAAAGTATCAATCAGCGGCTGCAGCTGCGCGCGCTTGAGCTTCAGCGCCGCCTGATTCACCACCAGACGCGAGCTGATCTGCACGATCTCCTCGACTGCCACCAGACCGTTCGCCTTCAGCGTGCCGCCGGTGCTGACCAGATCGACAATCGCGTCGGCAAGTCCGACCAGCGGCGCCAGTTCCATCGAACCGTAGAGCTTGATCAGGTCGACATGCACGCCCTTGTTGGCGAAGTGCTCGCGCGCGGTCTGCACATATTTGGTGGCGATCTTCAGCCGCGCGCCCTGACGCACGGCGCTGGCATAATCAAAATCCTTACGCACGGCAACCATCATCCGGCACTTGGCGATTTGTAGGTCGAGCGGCGTGTACAGACCATCGCCACCGTGTTCATCGAGCACATCCTTGCCAGCCACACCGATGTCAGCGCCGCCGAACTGGACATAGGTCGGCACGTCGGTCGCGCGGACAATAATCACGCGCACGTTGCGACGGTTGGTTTCGAGAATCAGTTTGCGCGAAGTCTCGGGGTTTTCACGCGTGACGATGCCCGCAGCTTTCAGCAGCGGCACGGTTTCGTCAAAAATGCGGCCCTTGGAGAGCGCAATGGTGATCATGGCTGGATGGTGTCCAATACCGGCGCCCGCAGGCGCTCGGAAAGTCATGAATTGTAACGTATTTCCAATGCAGCCCGGCGTGCGAACGGTTCACGAAAGCACCGCCAGCGGTTACACTGCAGCCTTGATTCCTGCTCTCATTGTTCAGCAAACCCTGACCCGAGCCGCTCCCCGACATGTCTGCCGAAAACGTCGTTGAAATTCAGGATCTCGCGTTCTCCTACGGGAACCGCGAAATCTTCAAATCCGTGAACCTGACCATCCCCAAAGGCAAGGTCGTCGGCATCATGGGTGCGAGCGGTTGCGGCAAAACCACGCTGATGCAGCTGATCGGCGCGCAATTGCGCCCGTCCAAAGGCAGTGTCAAGGTACTGGGCCAGGACATCCACAGCCTCAACCGCGATGCGCTGTACAAGCTGCGCCGGCGCATGGGCATGCAGTTCCAGCAGGGCGGTTTGTTCACCGACCTGTCGGTATTCGAAAACATCGCCTTCCAGATGCGCGAGAAGACGCAACTGCCCGAGGACATGATCAACGACCTCGTGCTGATGAAACTCAACGCGGTCGGCCTGCGCGGCGCGGCACAATTGATGCCTTCGGAATGTTCGGGCGGCATGTCCCGGCGCGTCGGTCTGGCCCGCGCCATCGCGCTGGATCCGGACCTGATCATGTACGACGAACCCTTCGCCGGCCTTGATCCGATTTCCTGCAACGTCGTCGGCAAACTGATCCGCCGGCTGAATGACGCGCTTGGCGTGACTTCGATCGTGGTGTCCTACGATGCGCAGGAATCGCTGAAGGCCATCGACTACGTCTATTTCCTCGCCGACGGCGCCGTCGTCGCGCAGGGCACGACGGAAGAAGTCAAAAATTCGGCCGATCCCTTCGTGAAGCAGTTCATCGGTGGCCTGCCCGACGGCCCGGTGCCCTTCCACTACCCGCAGAACACCTACGCCGCCGACCTCGAACTGTCGGCGTAAGCGTTCAACCGAACCGCAGTACGGCGTTGCGCCTCAGCGCTCGCGACGAATGCGTGCGCCCAGCCGGGACAGTTTTTCCTCGATGCGCTCGTAACCGCGGTCGAGGTGATAAATACGCTCCACCGTAGTCGTACCGCGCGCCACCAGTCCGGATATCACCAGGCTCGCCGAAGCACGCAGATCGGTCGCCATCACCGTGGCGCCGTTCAGCGCCGGCACGCCCTTGATCACCGCGGTATTGCCTTCGACCGCAATATCGGCGCCAAGCCGCTGCATTTCCTGCACGTGCATGAAGCGGTTTTCGAATATGGTTTCGACCACCCGCGCAGTACCCTGCGCCACGCAGTTCAGCGCCATGAACTGCGCCTGCATGTCCGTAGGAAACGCCGGATAGGGCGCAGTGCGTAGATTGACCGCCTTCAGCGCGCCATTGGCTTTGACATGAATCCAGTCGTCGCCGGTTTCAATATGGACGCCGGCCTCGCGCAGCTTGTCGAGCACGGCGTCGAGCGTTTTCGGCCGCGCACCGGTCAGCCGCACATCACCGCCGGTGACTGCGGCAGCAACCAGGAAAGTTCCGGTTTCGATGCGGTCGGGCATCACCGAGTGACGCGCGCCGTGCAGGCGCTCGACGCCTTCGATGGTAATCACATCCGTGCCGGCACCGCTGATTTTGGCTCCCATTGATATCAGGCAGGCGGCGAGATCGATAACCTCGGGTTCACGCGCGGCATTCTCGATGACTATCGTACCGTCAGCCAGTGCTGCCGCCATCATCAGGTTTTCGGTGCCGGTAACCGTGATGATATCCATGCAGATGCGCGCGCCCTTGAGCCGTTCGGCGCGGGCGATCATATAACCCTGCGACATCTCGATGGTCGCGCCCATCGCCTGAAGGCCCTTCAGGTGCTGATCAACCGGACGCAGGCCAATCGCACAGCCCCCGGGCAGCGAGACCCGTGCCTCACCCAGGCGCGCCACCAGCGGGCCGAGCACCAGCACCGAAGCGCGCATGGTCTTGACCAGCTCATAAGGCGCCACCGGTTCGGTGATTTTCGCCGCGCGCAGTTCGACGCCGCCCTTGTCATCGAGCATGGTGGTCACGCCCATCTGCATCAGCAGATTGAGCATGGTCGACACATCGCGCAGATGCGGCACATTGTCGACGTGCAGGGGTTCGTCGGTAAGCAGCGCTGCAGTCAGTATGGGCAGCGCCGCATTCTTGGCGCCGGAAATCGCGACATCGCCTTTCAGGGCAATGCCACCATCAATCACCAGTTTGTCCATGCCGGACTCAGCCCTGCCACTGGTCAGGGGTCAGGGTCTTCATCGACAGCGCGTGAATCTCCTCACGCATGCGATCGCCCAGCGCCTTGTAGACCAGCTGGTGCTGCTGCACCTTGTTTTTGCCGCGGAAGGCTTCGCTGACAATCACCGCCTCCCAGTGATGGCCGTCGCCGGTAACTTCGATATGACTGCAGTCGAGTCCGGCGGTAATGGATTGTTTGATGCTTTCGGGGGTGACCATACTCAGTTGTCCAATCAGGTTCTCAGTTTGTAGCCGCTGCGCAGCAGCGTCAGGTTCAGCCATGATAAGGCGGCGAAGCTGCCGCCGACAATCGTCAGGCTGAGCCAGGGCGAGGTATCCGCAACGCCGAAAAAGCCGTAGCGGAATCCGTCGATCATGTAAAACACCGGATTGAAGTGCGATACCGCCTGCCAGAACGGCGACAGCGAACGGATCGAATAAAACACGCCGGACAGGAAAGTCAGGGGCAGGATGATGAAGTTGGTGAACGCGGCGAGCTGGTCGATCTTGTCCGACTGAATGCCCGCAACAATACCCAGCGCGCCCATCACCGCACTGCTGGCAATGCCGAACAGCAGCACCCACAGCGGATTCGCCACCGGCAGGTCAACGAACCACAGCGTGGCAAGCAAAACGCCGCTGCCGACCACCACGCCGCGCGCCACAGCAGCCAGCAGATAGGCGGCAAAAAACTCGCGGTGCGACAGAGGCGGCAGCAACACAAACACAATGTTGCCGGTCATCTTCGACTGCATCAGGCTCGATGAGCCGTTGGCGAAGGAATTCTGCAGCACCGACATCATCGCCAGACCGGGAATCAGGAAACTGGTGTAATCGACACCAGGAAACACTTCGACGCGACCGCTCAGCGCATGACCGAATACCAGCAGGTACAGCAGTGCCGTCAGCACCGGCGCCAAAACGGTCTGCACGCTGACTTTCCAGAAGCGCAGCCATTCCTTGTAGAACAGGGTCCGGAAACCGGTCATGACTGAAAACCTTTTTTCATCATGATCGTTGCATGATCTGCACAAACACGTCTTCAAGATCGGGCTGGAGAATTTCCATTTCCAGCACAGCGACTCGCGACTCGCGCAGTGCCGCCAGAACACCTTCGACCGCCGCATGATCGGGCAAGGACAGCTTCAACGATCCGTCTTCGCGCCGCTCGGCCACTTTCGTCTCGAGAACTCCCGGCAGCATGCCATCGAGCCGCAATACGACCTGACAGCCGCTGTGGAGCTGCAGCAGGTTTTCGGTACGGTCCAGAGCGACCACGCGGCCCTGTTTCAGCATGGCGATGCGGCCGCACAAAGCTTCGGCTTCTTCAAGGTAATGCGTGGTCAGCACAATGGTGTGGCCGTCGCGATTGAGCCGCCGGATAAAACGCCACAAAGCCTGGCGCAATTCGACGTCGACACCGGCCGTGGGTTCGTCGAGCACGATCACCGGCGGCTTGTGTACCAGCGCCTGCGCCACCAGTACTCGACGCTTCATGCCGCCGGACAGCGCTCGCATATTGGTATCAGCCTTGGCCGTAAGGTCGAGGTTTTCCAGGACTTCGTCGATCCATTCGGCGTTGTCGCGAAGACCGAAGTAACCGGACTGGAAGGTCAGCGTTTCGCGCACCGTGAAGAACGGGTCGAACACCAGCTCCTGCGGCACAACACCCAGCGCGCCGCGTGCGCCTCGGTATCCATCGGTGACATCGTGACCCATGATGCGGGCAATGCCGCTGCTCGCACGGCTCAAGCCGGCGAGGATGCTGATCAATGTGGTTTTGCCGGCACCGTTGGGGCCAAGCAGGCCGAAGAATTCGCCGGGCTCGACGCTCAGGCTGACGCCGGCCAGCGCCTGCAGATCACCATAACGCTTGGTGACATCAATGATTTCGATGGCATGTGTCATCGCCGGATGCACAGCGGACGGTCGGCGCAGCGCCGGCCGTTAATCGGCAGCCACCAGTTCCGTGACGCCGTATAGCAGGGCCAGGCTGGTGAGATTTTCGGGCAGATTGACGTAGCGGATGCTGCGTTTCGCAGCGAGTGCCGCACGCCGCCACTCGAACAGCAGGCTGAGAGCGGTAGAGTCAACTTCAGTGACTCCGGAGAGGTCCAGCGTCACGTCGGCCGCAGTAAACAGGCGCAGACCCTCTTCACGAAGGGCAAGCGCGCTTTCAATGTTCACGGCGCCCTTCAGCGTGCAGCGCCCTTCGTTACACTCAATCATACATTCGGTCATGCTTGGCCGGTTATTTGGTCTGCGCCACCAGCGAGCGGTTTTTATCGCGCAGCGTTTTGATCAGACCGTCGACACCGCTTTTCTGGATTTCCGTGTTGAAAGTACCGCGGTAGTTCTCGACCAGGCTGATGCCGCCGATCTTGACGTTGTAGACCTTCCAGCCTTCATCGGTCTTCTCCATGCCGTAGTCGACCTGCACCGGTTCGCCGCCGCCGGAGGATTTCACCAGCGAACGCACCAGCACGTCGGTGTCATCCGGCGCGATCTTCAGCGGGCGATATTCGATTTTCTGATCCTTGAACAGCGTGATCGAAGCCGTGTAGGTCTGCACCAGCAGGGCACGGAATTCCTCGGTCAGCGCCTTACGCTGATCGGGTGTCGCGGAAGCCCAGTTCTTGCCCAACGCGAGTTTGGTCATGCTGGTGAAATTGAAATGCGGCGCAATCTTGGTTTCGATCAGGTCACGCGCTTTTTTCTGGCTGCCGGCCTGCAGATCCTTGTCGGTGCGCAGGATTTGCACCACTTCGTCGGTGACATTGCGCGCCAGCACATCAGGCGCCGTGGTGCTCGCAGCCGCGCCGGCGGCCACCGGCAGGAACAGCAAGATTACAGAAAAAACTAATGAAAACAATGACTTATTCATGGCATTATCTCTGTACGGAATTTGCGGGTTTACTTCTTTTTGGCATCGCCGCCCTCGGCGGCCTTGTCGAACAGGAACTGGCTGATCAGCTTCTCCAGCACCACCGCCGACTGCGTCAGACGGATGCTGTCGCCGGACTTGAGCATCTGGTCGTCACCACCGCCCTCCAAGCCGATGTACTGCTCGCCGAGCAGACCCGAGGTCAGGATCGACGCCGTGGTGTCTTTCGGAAACTTGAAGTTCTTTTCAACGGCCATTTTCACCTTGGCGGTGAAACGCTCGTTGTTGAACTCGATCGACACCACGCGGCCGACAACCACACCGGCGCTCTTGATCGGCGCCCGCGGTTTCAGGCCGCCGATATTGTCGAAATTCGCGGAAATTTCATAGGTCTCGCCGCTGCCCATGCTCGACATGTTGCCGACCTTGAACGCGAGAATCACCAACGCGGCCATGCCGGCGACGACGAAAATACCTACCCACAGATCCAGCATTGAACGTCCCATTACATACCCCTGAACATGAATGAGGTCAGAATGAAGTCCAGACCCAGAATTGCCAATGATGAAGTTACCACGGTGCGCGTTGTCGCGCCCGAAACGCCCTCGGCGGTCGGCGGCGCGTCATAACCCTCGAACAGCGCAATCCAGGTCACCGCCACCCCGAACACGAAACTCTTGATGACACCATTGACGATGTCTTCCCGGACATCGACGGCGCTCTGCATCTGCGACCAGAACGACCCTTCGTCGACGCCGATCAGCACCACGCCAATCACATAGCCGCCAAAAACACCCATCGCGCTGAACATCGCTGCCAGCAGCGGCATCGAAATCACCCCGGCCCAGAACCGCGGCGCGACCACGCGGGCGATCGGATCCACCGCCATCATTTCCATCGCTGACAACTGCTCAGTGGCCTTCATCAGACCGATTTCAGCAGTCATCGCCGAACCGGCGCGGCTGGCAAACAGCAGCGCAGACACCACCGGACCCAGCTCGCGCACCAGAGACAGCGCCACCAGCACGCCCAGCGCCGACTCGGAACCATAGGTGGTCAACGTCTGATAACCCTGCAGGCCGAGCACCATGCCGACGAACAGCCCGGAGACCAGAATGATGATCAGCGACAGCACGCCGGTGTAATACAGCTCGCGGATGATCAGTCGTGGCCGCGCAAAGCTGGTGCCTGAATGCGCGACCGTCAGCCCGATGAAGCGCGCCGCATAACCCAGCCGCAACACGATGTCGATGGCATTGGCGCCGATGCGACGGATCGAAGGCAGCGTTCTATGCGGCACGGCGGCCTCCCAGCCTCAAGTCATCTGCGAAGTCCTTGCTCGGATATTGGTAGGCTACCGGCCCTTCCGCCTCGCCATGCACAAACTGGTAGACCAGCGGGTCCTTGTTAGCGCGCATTTCTTCCGGCGTGCCATGCGCCATCATTTTTCCGTCCGACAGGTAATACACATAATCCACCACATCCAGCGCCTCCTGCACGTCGTGCGTCACCACCAGCGACGTCGTGCCCAGCGTATCGTTCAGTTCGCGCACCAGATTCGCGATGACACCCAGTGAAATCGGGTCGAGCCCGGTAAACGGTTCGTCATACATCATGATCATCGGATCCAGCGCAATTGCCCGCGCCAGCGCCACGCGCCGCGCCATGCCGCCGGACAGTTCCGCCGGCATCAGCTTGTACGCGCCGCGCAGTCCGACGGCATGCAGCTTCATCATCACCAGATCGCGGATCATGCTTTCCGGCAGTCCGGTATGTTCGCGCATCTGGAACGCGACGTTGTCGTACACCGACAGGTCAGTGAACAGCGCGCCGAACTGGAACAACATGCCCATGCGCCGGCGCATGCGGTAAATGCCCTGCGTATCGAGCTTGCTGGTGCATTCACCGTTGATCCAAACCTCACCCGTGGTCGGCTTCATCACGCCGCCCATCAGTCGCAGCAGCGTGGTCTTGCCCGAACCGCTGATGCCCATCAACGCGACAACCTTGCCGCGCGGGATCGACATGTTGATGCCCGTCAATATCGGACGCTCCGCGTAAGCGAAGTTGACGTCCTTGATTTCGATGAGGGGTTCGGAGGCCACAGGGCGGCTGTTGCTGCCGGAAACAAAGGGGGGATTCTAGCTGAGATTGGCAGTGCAACCAAACGCCGCGCAGCGCTTTGCCGTCGCCGGAGGCATCCTAGCCCATTGATTCAATTGCACTCCGGAACCCGCCCGGTGTTTACCCCCGGGATGCTTTACGCTAAGTTACGCCGCATGTCCGTGCCCGCCCTGCGCATCAATCATCTCGCAAAATCCTACGCCAGCGCCGCCGCGCTCACCGATCTCTCGCTCGAAATCGCCGCCGGCGAGTTTTTCGGGCTGGTCGGCGAGAACGGCGCCGGTAAAACCACGCTGATCAAATGCACTCTGGATTTCTGTGACACCGGCAGCGGCAGCATTGAAATTTTCGGTAAACCACACCGCCAGACGGCGGCACGCAGCCGCATCGCCTACCTGCCGGAACGATTCACGCCGCCCTATTTCCTCACGGGCCGGGACTTCCTGCGTTACACCGGCGAACTGCACCGTCGCCCCTACGATGAAGCCGCGACGCGCAGCATGCTCGAATCGCTGGAACTGGCAACCGACGCACTGGACAAGCCGGTGCGTGCCTATTCCAAAGGTATGACCCAGAAGCTGGGCCTCGCCGCCTGCCTGCTTTCCGGCAAGGATATGTACATCCTCGACGAACCGACCAGCGGCCTCGACCCGAAAGCACGCGCCCTGCTCAAGCGCGAACTCAAGGCCCAGCATGCCGGAGGTCGCACGGTGGTGATGACAACCCATGCACTGCATGACGTCGCGGAAATGTGCAGCCGCATGGCAGTCATCCACCGCGGCGAGTTGCGTTTTGCCGGAACACCGGCTGATTTCGTCCGGCAGCATGCAGCCCCCGATCTTGAGCAAGCCTACCTCGCCTGTATCGCCGGCCATTGAATCAGCGCGACACCGCGCCTGCCAACCCCACGCCGGCGCAGCAATCTGGCACAATGCCTTTTTGTTTCAGCCACTTATATAAAAAGACTCAAACGTGACAGAACCCGGAAAACCGGAACTGCTGATCGTCGATGACGATCCGGTCATCGCCGACACGCTGAGCTATGTGCTGAGCGGAGACTTTACGGTCACCACCGCGGAATCGCGCCCGCATGCCAAGGCGTTGCTGCGCCAACGCGACACGCCGCCGGCACTGGCGCTGATCGACCTCGGACTGCCGCCGAAGCCGCATCGCCCCGACGAGGGCTTCCAGCTGATCGCCGAGCTGATCGCGATCGCACCGACGATCAAGATCATTGTGCTTTCCGGGCAGAACGACGAGTCCAACGCGCGCCACGCCCGAACCCTGGGCGCCATCGATTTTGTCTCCAAACCGGCCGACCCGGCGCAGATCAAGGCGTTACTGCTCCAGGCGCTGGAAGTCACGTCCGCGGAAACCGGCAGCGATGCCTCGGGCCTGATCGGCAACAGCCCGCCGATGAAAAAACTGCGCGAACAGCTCACGCAATTCGCCGACGCACCGTTCCCGGTACTGATTGAAGGCGAGTCCGGCAGCGGCAAGGAACTGGTCGCACAGGCACTGCACAAACAAAGCCGGCGCGCCGGCAAACCTTTTCTTGCGCTCAACTGCGCGGCGATTTCGCCGACTCTGGTCGAACCCACCCTGTTCGGTTACGCCAAGGGCGCGTTCACCGGTGCGGTGACCGCACGCGCCGGTTACTTCGAAGACGCTGTCGATTCAACACTGTTTCTCGACGAAATCGGCGAACTGCCGCTGGAATTGCAGGCAAAGCTGCTGCGCGTTCTCGAAAATGGCGAATTCCAGCGTGTCGGCGAAACACAAAACCGGGTATCCAACGCACGCATCATCACCGCAACCAACCGCGATCTGCGCAGCGAAGTCCGTCACAACCGTTTCCGCGCCGATCTCTATCACCGGCTGTCGGTATTCACCATCGGCGTGCCGGCGCTGCGCGACCTCGGCGATGACAAGCAACTGCTGCTCGATCATTTCCGCTCGTTCTACGCGCAGCAGATCGGTGCGCAACCGGTTGAATTGAGCAAGGACGCGCTACGTATGTGGCGCGACTATCCCTTCCCCGGCAATGTGCGCGAATTGCGTAACGTGGTGATCCGCCTGTGCACCAAATATGCCGGCACTGAAATCACGCCGGTGCTGCTGCAATCCGAGTTCGACCGCGAAGTGCAGGCGCCGGCGGGACTCGCCGAACTTTCGGAAGAAAGCGTACTGCTCGACGCTGCGCGCCGGCAGATCGAAGCCGATCCGGATTTCAAGCTGGATGAAGTCCTCAAGCGCTGGGAACGCGGATTCATCGAAGCCGCGCTGGCAATGACCAACGGCAACCTGTCGCAGGCCGCAAAACGGCTTGGCGTCCAACGCACCACCCTGTACAGCCGCATGCAGACCCGCGGCGATGCCGCCGAGGACAAATAATGTATTACGAGCATTTCGGCCTGACCCAGCCGCCCTTCAAGATCACCCCGAACACTGACTTCTTTTTCGGCGGCGGCAATCGTGGCCCCATTCTTGAAGCGTTGATTTACGCGATCACGCAGGGTGAAGGCATCGTCAAGGTCACCGGCGAAGTCGGCAGCGGCAAGACGATGCTGTGCAGCATGCTGCAGACACGGCTGGCGGAGAGCGTCGAGACAGTTTATCTGGCGAATCCGAGCGTTTCTCCCGAGGAAATACTCCACGCCATCGCCTTTGAGCTGCAATTGCAGATCACCCGCGACGAAAGCCGTCTCGCCGTCATGCACGCGATTCAGGATTACCTGCTGAAGCGGCACGCCGAAGGCAAACGCGTGGTGCTGTTCATCGAAGAATCGCAGGGCATGCCGATCGCGACGCTGGAGGAAATCCGCCTGCTGTCGAATCTGGAAACCAAATCCGACAAGTTGCTGCAGATCGTATTGTTCGGCCAGCCCGAGCTCGACGAAAACCTGCGCCAGAACCAGATCCGCCAGTTAAAGGAACGCATCACCCACAGTTTCCGGCTGGAACCGCTGACCGGCCCTGAAACCCGCGAATACCTGATGTTCCGGCTGCGCACCGCCGGATACCGGGGACCGGACCTGTTCAGCGACGCCATCATCCGTGAAATCGCACGTGTTTCCGGTGGCCTGACCCGCCGCATCAACCTTATCGCCGATAAGGCGTTGCTGGCCGCCTTCGCCGAAAACACCCATACCCTGCGCCAGAAACACGTCGAAGCCGCCATCCGCGACAGTGAATTTGCGCATCAGCAATACCAGCCGGCACCCAAGCCCCGGTCACCCTGGATTTTGGGGGTCGGACTCCTGACTGTCGGCATGGCGGCCGGCGCTGCGCTGTTTGCGCTGCTCGGCGGTAGCCGGCAAGCCCCGTTGGCAGCGCCCGCAGCAACGCAGGCGCCCTCAGCGTCCCCCGTGCCCACAAACCCGGCGCTGAGATCAGAAAATTTATCAAATAAAACAAATATTTATAGTGAACCCGCGAAATCCGGTGGAGTGGTCGAACGCGCACCGGAAACCGCAGCCGCGCCCCTTTCCGCTGCAAGCGCAACCCCGCAACCGGTGGCAGCCACCGCGGCCGAAATCGCCAAACCGGCGACTCCTGTGAGTGCGCCGGCGACGGCAAAACTGCTACAGGAAAGACTCACCGCAACGACGGCCTGGCTGAGCGCATCGCCCCCTCAGACTTACACCATCCAACTGCTCGGCGCTCGCGACGAACAACAGCTGAACCAACATCTCAGATTTATCTCGAATATCATTGAAATAAATAATGTTTTTGTGTATCGTACCCTCGCAAAAGGTGAGCCTGCGCTGACCATGACTTGGGGCAGTTTTGACAGCCAGCGAGCCGCGCGTGAGGCAATGGCACAACTACCGGCCCGACTGAAGTCATACCGGCCGCTGTTGCGAACCGTGCAGGGGATCAGAACCGAGGTCGCGAGTAATAACCCGTCATGACGGCGGTAAATCCCCGTCACGATACGTAATATCACCCGTGTAGCTAGGGGAGTATGCAAAAAATGTCCGAACGGCAGCCCACCCGCCGACCGTCCGCCACAGCTACCGGCACCCGTCTGCCCAGAGCCGCCCTTCCGGCTGCGATGGCCTGCACTGCTGTGCTGTTTTCCGCATGCGCCCAGTACAAATCCCAGGTTCAGCCCTCGCAAGGCCACATCGTTGCGCCACCGGTTGCAGCCAAAGCACCCTCTGCTCCGATTCCCCAGCCCGCACGCGTGCCGACGCTGGTGCCGCCGCCTACGGCACAGATCAAACCGCAGACCTACAGCGTTGTTGTGAATGAAGTCCCGGTCAAGGAACTGCTGCTGGCGCTGGCTCGTGACACCAAACAGAACATCGACATTCACCCCGGACTCTCCGGGCTGGTCAGCCTGAATGCCATCAACGAAACGCTGCCGGCAATCCTGGAGCGACTGACCAAACAGGTAAACTTACGTTATCGCACCGAAGGCAACACGATCATCGTGTCGCCCGATGCAGCCTACGTCAAAACCTATCGCGTCAATTACGTCAACATGACGCGCGACACCACATCGTCGATCGGTGTCGCCGGCGAAATTGCCACCGGCGGCTCTTCAGGTTCCAGCGGCAGCGGCGGGTCCACATCCGGCTCGGCGACCATGGTGCGCTCGACATCGACCAACAATTTCTGGGTCGAACTGCGTGACAATATCCGCGGCATCCTGAATTCGACCCGTCTCCAGGCCCTGAGCGAAAACGCGCGTGCCGACCGGCGAGAACTGATCAAGCAGGAGCAGGAACTGCGCGTGCGTCAACTCGAGGCCGCGAGCAAGGCCGCCGCAGGAGCGGCACCGCTTGCTGCCGCAGTCATCACGGCACCCGGCGCAACACCGACTCAGGCTTCGCTGGTCCCCGATGACGTAGTGGTCAATCCCGTTTCAGGAACCATCACCATCAACGCCACGGACTACCAACACCAGTTGATTCAGAAACATCTGGACAGCGTAACCTCGGCCATTCAGCGGCAGGTATTGATCGAAGCGACAATCGTTGAAGTTCTGCTCTCTGACGGATTCCAGGCCGGCATCGACTGGAGCCGACTGCCGATCAGCGGCGGACTTTCGATCACGCAGACTCTCCTGGGCGGGTTCACCGGCGCCGCGACCGCCGCGGGCGCCAGCCCCGGTAATGCGATGACCATCGCTTACACCAACCCGACGACCAACGTCGGCAACATCAGCGGCACGGTCAAACTGCTCGAAGAATTCGGCAGCTCCAAAGTTCTGTCGAGCCCGAAACTAATGGCGATGAACAATCAGACCGCATTGCTCAAGGTCGTCGATAACCTCGTCTACTTTGAAATCAAGGCGGATACCACGACGACGTCGACCGGCCCCTCGCAAACCACCTTCAACACCACCGCAAAAAGCGTTTCGGTCGGTGTGGTCATGGGGGTCACGCCGCAGATCAATGAAGACGGTCGCGTGCTGCTCAACGTACGTCCGACTATTACACGGCTGAATACGACCCAGCCTTTCGTCAACGACCCCAATCCGAGCCTTTGCGACGTCACTCGGACAACCTGTATTGCAAACCCGGTGCCGCAGATCCAAGTGCGAGAAATGGAATCCGTACTCCAGGTGGTCAGCGGACAGACCGTCATTCTCGGCGGACTGATGCAGGACAATGCCTCAACCTCGCGCGAACAGATTCCCGGTGCCGATGCCCTTGGTGCCGCGGGCGACCTGCTCCGCTTCCGCGCCCAAGGCTCGCGCAAAAGCGAACTGGTCATCTTCCTGCGCCCGACCGTGATCACCAACCCGACGCTGGAGAGCGAAGAACTGAAGTTCTTCCAGCGTTTCCTGCCCACTGCTGAATCCGTCGCTGCGCCCAAGCCCGCCGCCCCATGAGCCTGTTGATGAAGGCCTTGGAAAAGGCCGCCAAGGACCGGAACGAATCAGCACAACCCGCTGCATCGCCGGAATCAACCGCGCCTGCTGCGCCACCGCCGGGTATGGCGCCGATACCGCGCAGTGCCGCGCCCCGTCCCGCCGCTTCATCCAAGCTGGAACTGGAGCTGGAACCGCTGTCGGCTGATGCCCCTGCATTGCAGGAACTCCCCGCAACTCCGGCACCTTCGGTAACCTCCAGCAAACCTTCTTCCGGAAACAAGGCCACCGGGGAGCAAGCCCGGGCCGCCGCCGTGCTTCAAGCGACCGCGAGCACGCCGCTGCCTGCCCACTCCGGTAAACGCTTCAAACCTGTTATCGCCCTCAGCATCGCCGGCGCCGTTGCCGTCATCGGCCTGGGCATCTACGTGTATCTGCAGATCACCAATCCCGGTCTGTTCATCCGCCAGCCCGCGCCGGCACCGAAACCGCCGATTGCGCAAAAGCCGGCGCCTGCACCACAAATGCCGATCGCCACCGAAACGCTGGTGGCACCTGCCAACGCAGACAGTGCCGCAACCGGTGAAAAACCGGCCGCTGCAGCACCAGCGAGTCCGTCCACGACCGCCCCCGTAGCGCCTGCCGCCCCCGCCGCGGCACGCGCTGAAGCACCACGTGACAACATCAAGATCAGTGCCGGCTCCACCGATGCACAACTGGATCCGCGACTGGGTGAAGCTTACAGCGCACTGCAGTCCGGAAGACTCGACAGCGCGCGCCAGCTTTACGGTGACGTCGTGCGCAGCGATCCGAAAAACATCCAGGCCCTGCTCGGCGCCGCGGCCGTCGCGATGCAGCAGAATGGCGCCGATGAAGCCAGCCGCCTGTACTTCCGGGTATTGGATCTGGAGCCGCGCAACGCCTATGCCCAGGCCGGCATTGTTGCCCTTATGGGACGTGCCGATCCTGCCGCCGCAGAAGCCAAGCTCAAGCAACTGATCGCCCGTGAACCGCTGGCGTCGTTGCATTTCACGCTGGGCAATCTGTATGGCGACCAGTCTCGCTGGGCCGAAGCGCAACAATCCTATTTCCAGGCACATCACCTGGAACCCGGTAATCCCGACTATGCCTACAACCTGGCAGTCGGCCTTGAACATGTCGGTCAGGCCAAACTGGCAAGCGGTTACTACCGGCGCGCAGTCGAACTGGCGCAGGCGCGCGGCCGTGCCGGTTTCAATCTGAACCAGGCGCAGGACCGCATCCGACAACTCGCCGCGCAGCCCGAATAAACGGCCGGACAAGCGCGATGTCCGAACAACGAAAAAAACTGCGGCTCGGCGAGCTGCTGGTCCAGCAGGGGCTGATCACCAAGGATCAGCTTGCCATCGTCCTTGCCGAACAGCGCAACAGCAACGTCCCTCTTGGCCGCTTGCTGGTCCGTCTGGGATTCGTCACCGAAACCGCGATCCGCGACATCATGGCGAGGACTGTCGGCCAGGAGTCCATCGACCTTGCACAGGTTGTCGCCGACCCAGAAGCGCTGAGCCTGGTCCCAGAGGATTTCGCCCGCCGCAATCACCTGCTGCCGATTGCCTATGACCAGACGGATCATGTGCTGACGATCGCCACCACCGAAATCTTCAACGTGGTGGCGCTGGACCAGTTGCGCGCAATGCTGGGCCCGCATGTCGAACTTAAAACCCAGCTTGCCGCGGAAGCGCAGCTCGGCGACTTCATCGACCAGTTCTACGGCCATGAACTTTCGGTCGACGGCATCCTGACCGAGATCGAAACCGGCGAGATTGATTACGACAGCCTGCAGGCCGGCGGCGATGAATACACCCAGCCGATGGTGCGGTTGGTCAATGCGATTCTGGTCGACGCCGTCAAACGCGGCGCCTCAGACATCCATTTCGAACCGGAATACGCCTTCCTGCGCATCCGCTACCGCATTGACGGCGTGCTGGAAACGGTACGCAGCTTGCACAAGACCTATATGCCGGGCATCACCGTGCGCCTGAAGGTCGTCAGCGAAATGAACATCGCCGAAACCCGCGCACCGCAGGACGGACGGCTGTCGCTGACGCTGAACGGCCGCCCAGTTGATTTCCGGGTATCGACCCAGCCGACGATCTACGGCGAAAACATCGTGCTGCGCGTTCTCGACCGCGAGAAATCCATCGTCAACCTCGACCGGATGAACCTGTCGAAAGAAACGATGAGCAAGCTGGATGTGATGTTGTCGCGTCCCGAAGGCATCCTGGTGGTCACCGGGCCGACCGGCAGCGGCAAAACCACCACGCTGTATTCACTGCTCGCTCAGGTCAATGACGAAACCGTCAACATCATGACGCTGGAAGACCCGGTCGAATACCCCCTGACGCTGATGCGCCAGACCTCGGTCAACGAAGTCGCCCGGATGGACTTCGCCAACGGCATCCGCTCGATCATGCGCCAGGATCCGGACATCATCCTGGTCGGTGAGGTGCGGGACAAGGAAACCGCTGAAATGGCCTTCCGCGCCGCGATGACCGGTCACCAGGTGTTCACCACACTGCACACCAACTCGGCTCTCGGCGCGTTCCCGCGTCTGCTCGACATCGGCATCCAGCCCGACATCATGGCCGGCAACATCATCGGCATCATCGCCCAGCGTCTGGTACGGATGCTGTGCTCCCATTGCAAGGAAGCCTACGCACCATCGCAGGACGAACGCCTGCTGCTCGGCCCGGCCGCAGACTCGGTATCGTTCCTTTATCGTCCGGTCGGTTGCAAAAGCTGCGGCAACAAGGGTTACCGCGGCCGCACGCCGATCATGGAACTACTGGTCATGGACGGCGATCTGGACGAACTGGTGGCACGCCGCGCGACCGCCAAGGAACTGCGTGCCGAAGCGGTTTCGAAAGGCTTCCGGTCGCTGGCCGAAGAAGGCATCACCCGCGCGCTCGACGGCATCACCAGCCTTGCCGAAGTTGCACGTACGGTAGACCTGACCGGCCGCCTGCGCCAATGAGCGCGCCGTCCCCGGACGACCGCTGACCCATGCCCTCATTCGAATACAAGGCGATCGACAAGACCGGCCAGCCCGCGCGCGGCGGCCTTGATGCGGTAAACGAGGTAGATCTCGAGCTGCGGCTGCGCCGCATGGGCCTCGACCTGATTACCTGCAAGCAAGTCGACCGCCGGGCCAAATCAATCGGAGCCGGCGGCGCCATCACCCGCCAGGATCTGATCAATTTCTGCTTCGACATGGAGCAGATGGTGCGCTCCGGCATCCCCATCCTCGACGGCCTGCGCGACATGCGCGATTCCATCGATTCGCCGCGCTTCCGCGAAGTATTGACGGTGATGACCGAAGACATGGAAGCTGGCAATGTGCTATCGCAATGCATGTCGACTCACACGGATGTTTTTGATCGCGTGTTCATCAGCCTGATCCGCGCCGGCGAGCAATCCGGACAGCTGCCGGAGGTGTTCAAGAATCTGGCGGAAACCATCCGCTGGCAGGATGAACTGCTGTCGCAAACACGGCGTCTGTTGATGTATCCGATGTTTACGCTGGTCGTCGTGGTCGGCGTGATGGCCGCGCTGCTGATTTTCCTGGTGCCGCAGATTGCCGGGTTGTTCAAATCAATGGGCATGGCCTTACCGATGCAGACCAAGCTGCTGCTCGCGGTTTCGGAATTCACCAAAAACTTCTGGCTACCGATACTGCTGCTGCCAACCTCAGCGGTTGTCACCGTGATGGTTGTGGTCAAGCGCTCGCCCAAGGCGGCTTATCTCTGGGATCACGCCAAGCTGCGCATCCCGGTGATCGGCCCGATCATCCAGAAAATCATTCTGTCCCGTTTCACCAACACCTTCGGACTGATGTACCGGTCGGGCATCACAGTGCTCGATGCGATCCGCATCACCGAAGAAGTCGTCGGCAACCGCGTGGTCGCCGACGGCCTGAACCGCGCCGTACAACAGGTCGCATCGGGAGAAGGACTCACCGACGCCTTCAACAACCTTGGCCTGTTCCCGCCACTGGTCATCCGCATGTTGCGTGTCGGCGAGAGCACCGGCGCGCTCGACACAGCACTCGCCAACGTGACCTATTTCTATAACCGGGACGTCAAGGATGCGGTGGACAAGGGCATGAAGATGCTCGGACCGGCACTGACGCTGGTGCTGGGCGGCATGATCGCTTTCGTGATCTGGGCGGTGCTGGGTCCCGTCTATGATATTCTCGGAAAAATGAAGTTCTAGCCGCGCGCCCGCCACACGACCGCGAATAATTCCGACTATGGCCGCCAAGCTCCTCGTCTATATTTCCGCATCGGGTGCAGTTGCATCCCGCGCCGGCGGACGTCGTATCAGCGACGTTCAGCGGTTCGCCAATGACGAGTCCGGCATCGAGGCTTTCCGGCAGTACGCAGCGGCAAACAGTTCCACACCGGCTTTCCTGCTCGTCGATGCCATCGAAGAGGATTACCGCTTCGAAACCCTGCCCCATGCCTCGGGCTCCGATCGCGACCAGATGGTCGAGCGCAAACTGCGCCAGCACTACCGCGGATCAACATTCAGCTCATCCCAACTGATGGGTCGCGACAGCACCAAGCGCCGCGATGACCGTTTCCTGTTCTGCGCGCTCACCAATCCCGACCTGATTACCCCTTGGCTGGATGCGCTGACGGCTACCAAACACCCTGTCGGCGGCGTATTCCTGCTGCCGCTGGTAATGCCGCAGTTGGTCTCAGCGCTGGCGCCAAAAACTGCCAACCTGCTGACCGTGGGGTCGCTGGCAACCGGCATCCGGTTATCGTTTTTCCGCGAAGGTTCTTTCCGGCTGAGCCGTCTGAGCCGCGCGGATACCGCCATCACTGGTCTGCCGCGGGCCGTTTTCGATGAGATCAGCAACACCCGGCTGTATCTCCATGCACTGCGTGCAGCGACGCTCGACGAACCGGTCACCGTATTGCTGCTTGATCACGCCAACGCCCTGGAACCCGCGGCCCGGCTGATACTGGCCGAAAGTCCGGCCCTTACCTGCCGGCGCATCGACAGCAAGGAACTCTCCGACAAGCTCAATATTTCACAAGAGCTGATCGAAAGCACGCCGGAAAGCATTTATCTGCAGTTGCTGGCCGGCACTGTTCCCGCCAGCAATCTGGCCGCCCCTGCAATCACTGCCGGTTACCGCCGGTTGCGGACACGGCAACAGCTTTATTCCGCCAGCGCAGCCGTCGCAATCATCGGCATTTGCTGGGCGGGATACAACCTGACGCACCAGTTTTCACTGGAAGCGGAAAAAGAAGATGTGATTCGCAGCACCAGCCGCGTCAATGCCGAATACGAAGCGGCAACCCTCCAGTTCCCTTCCGCGCCGACCACTGCGGAAAACCTTAAACGCACGACCGAACTCGCAGAAAAGCTGCGTGCCTCCGCTAAAACGCCCGCGACTTTTTATGCCGTGTTGTCACGTGCTCTGACCCCAGACCCCGATATCACCCCTTTGGAAATCACCTGGCAGTATTCCGCCAGCGAGATTGCCGGAACGGACCGCGGTACGCAGAGCACGGCCGGTCAGCCTCCGACTGCGCCACCGCCCGCCCCGATTCCCGGCGTCGGCGCGCGTAAACAAAGCGGCTTGATTGCCGGTGAACTGCGCAATTTCAAGGGCGATTACCGCAACGCCATCAACCGCATCAACCAGTTGGCAGAACGTCTGCGTGCTGATCCCGCCGTCGATCAGGTGAAGGTCACACAATTGCCATTGAATGTCAGCCCCGGCCTCGCACTGACCGGCAGCACATCGGAGACGCCGGGAAGCGGTGGCTCCACCGAATTCCGTCTCGTGGTTGTACTCAAGTCAACGCCATGAACAGCGAAGATCTCAAGGCATTACGCACCCCGCTGGCGGTCCTGGTGACCATAATCGCGCTGGCCGGCGGCGCCGTGTACTACACCGACAAGCTCGCCAAGGCTGCGGTAACCGACCTGACCCGGCAAAAAGGCGTGCTACAGACCGCCCAGTCACGCATGCGCCAGTCCGGCGATGAAAAAGACACCATCGTGAAGTACGTTGAAGCTTATCGCGAGCTGGAAAAATCCGGTTTTGCCGGCGAGGAGCAGCGCATCAACTGGCTGGACGCCCTGCGCAACGCCAATACCCGCGCCGAGCTGTTCGGCGTGAGCTACCAGATCGGCGTCCAGCACCCCTATCCGAACGCCGGCGAGTTCGATGCGGGATCAATTACCCTGCAGGAATCGATTATGGAACTCGACATGCGATTGATGCATGAAGGGGATCTGCTGCGATTTCTCGATGAGCTGCGCGCACAAAAGGTGGGGCTGTTCGATGTCAAAGAATGCACGCTGATCCGTACTGAACGCTCGGAAACCCTGCGCAACGCACCTTACCTCAATGCGCAGTGCGATCTGGTCTGGATTACCGCACGGGCCGGTGCGGCCGCGCCGGGAGCCAAGCGATGAGAATACTGATCTCCCTCGGGATTCTGCTGCTGCCGCTGTCGACTCTTGCCGCAGAGCCGCTGGGGCGCCTGTTTTTCACCCCGGAGCAGCGTGCCCAACTGGATTCGCTGCGCACCAAAAAAGTGGTGGCCGCCCAGGCCAAGGATGAACCGGCGCCGGAGTTTGTCAGCTACAACGGACTGATCCGACGCGGCGACGGAAAAACAACGGTCTGGGTCAACAACAAGGCTTTATCCGAAACCGAGCTGCGTGATGCCGGCTCTCTTGTCGGTCGTATTGAACGCGACGGCCGCATCGCCGTGCAAACCGGCCCAGCGAACAGTACGCAATCAATACGCCTCAAGGTTGGCCAGCGCGCCGATTTGGTTACCGGGCGGGTTGAGGAAAACTACGCCATCACGAATGTGCCGCCCGCACAGGCTTCGCGCGGAGATGGCAAAAAACCGCAGATCGAAGCCAAAGAAAAAGACAACGAAAGCGCTGCCGACAGCGTTCGCGACGGCCAGAAGCCTGTAGCGCAATCCGCCGTACGTCCGGAAAAATAATGGCCGCCGGCGCTTCACGCCAGAAAGGCTTCGGGATTTACGTCATCATCCTGATGCTCGGCGCGGCCGCTGCCGTTACCGTCATCTCCGTAATGTCCGCGCGCTCGCTGCAAACGCGCGAACTGGTAGAACAGGCCAGCATCCTTGGAGAAGCCAAACGCGCCTTGCTGGGCTGGACCATCACACGGGGCTCAACCAGCAGCCCGGGAGCTGACCGCCCCGGTGATCTGCCAGCCCCCGATGTTCTCGACAACACAGAGAGTCCGGGCAACTACGACGGCGATCCGGAAACGCGCTGTATGGATTCCAGTCAGAGCAATGGCGTACCGCTGACTGCGTCCAGCGTCAACGTACGCTGTCTGGGCCGACTGCCTTGGCTGACACTGAAAATGAGCCTCAACAACCCCTCCGAACAGGATGCCGAGGGCAAGATGCCGTGGTACGCCGTGTCGGCGAATCTGACCCGCGTCGACAGTTGCCTGACCGTGCTGAACTCCAACACCGCAGCACTGCCCTACAGCGGCTTTAACTGCGCCAGCGCCACCAACCTGCCCTACCCCTGGCTGACCGTCCGCGATACGCGCGGCAATGTCCTCAGCAATCGCGTTGCGTTTGTTGTGCTGTTGCCGGGGCCGGTGGTCGGCAGCCAGGAAAGACGGGCCTCTCCCAATCTGGGCGGTGCTTCACAATTCCTGGATTCAATGACCGTCGCCAATGGCTGCGCGTCGCCATGCGTTCCCGGCACTTACAGCAACGCCGACCTCGACAATGATTTCATTGCCGGCGACATCACCGATTCATTCAACGACCGGCTGGTTTACACCACGATTGACGAATTGATGCCGGCGATTGAGAAACAGGTCGCCTCGACAGTCCGTGGCATCATCACCGATTTCGCCAAATGCACCGCCGGCGCCAACTGTACCTCGAGCGCCGCAGCCGCGCCGTCCAGTTACTTCTGGCTGCGCCCCTTCAATCCGACTACGACGCCGACGCCCTCCGGTCCGGCCACTGTGGGTACACTGCGCGGCCTGCTGCCTTTTGTAGGTACTTCAGACACCTTCGGCTCCAACTTTCAAACGGGATTTGTGTGGTCAACGACCCTCACCCCATCAGTCTCGGTTTCAGGAACAGTGACCGCAACTGAAGTCCGCGGCTACACGGTTGGCTCAGCCTACGGTTCCTGCGGCTGGTCAACGTTCTATTCCAGCACGCCTTTTCGCAGCGTGGATTGTTCTGCGACGATACCCAACCCGAAGACAGGCGTAGCTTCACGTACGATCGCGCTGCGCTATGTCGGCAGCACCGGCACGATCACCTATAGTACTAATGCCGCCGCCAGCAATATGGTTATTTCTCCGGCAACAGTAACCGATCATGCGACGCGCTCTGTGCGGCGCACCAGCATTTCCGGGGTTACCCTGAACATTCGGGATTACAACGCCTCGGGCACACAGATTGGTTCTGGCACATTCAGCGGCAGCACCGGGCGCATCCGCACCCAGGGCATCGCCGTTTATCCCGAACGAGAGAGCACCAGTGGCCCTTCCATCACAGGGCGCTTCATCCCCACCTGGTTTTTCACCAACCAATGGGATCGCATCAGTTATATCGCCCTCTCATCCGATTTCGCACCAGGGGGAACGGGCAGTTGTGGCAGCAACTGCTTCAGCGTGCTGAAAAACGGAACTGCCGACAAAACCAATGTGCGCGGCGTGGTCGTCATGCCGGGCACCGCCTTTGCAACCCAGAGCCGGCCCAATACCACACTGTCGAACTATTTCGACAACGCCACCAACCAGAATGCGGCGACACTGGTTTTTGACCACGCCAATACACTGACCGGCACGTTCAATGACCAGGTCATCGTCATCGCACCCTGACATGAAATCAAAACTGATAAAAAAACCCGGGGCTGGCTTCACGCTGATTGAAATCGCGGTCAGCCTGTTCATTTTGACGCTGGTCATCAGCGCACTGCTGGGACCGATGGCGGTGCAGATCGAGGAGCGCCAGGTACGCGAAGCCGAGCGCACGATGAATGAAATGCTGGAGGCGCTGGTCGGTTATGCCGTCACACAGACGCCGCCGCATCTGCCATGCCCGGACCGCACCAGCGGCGGTGCCGGTACGGCAAATGACACGGCCAATGACGGCATTGAGGATTTCAGCACGGGCACCGGCGCTTGCGCCGTGACCGACGGTAACATCCCCTGGGCCACGCTCGGAGTCAGTGCCACTGATGCATGGGGCAATCGATTCCGCTATCTGGTCACCCCGGCATTTTCGAACCGCTCACCGGCCGCAACAATGACGCTGGCATCGGCGGGCACGTTGAAGGTTTGCGCCGCAGCGCCCACCAGCGCCACTTGCGGCGGCACAACCTATGCCGCAGACAACGTACCGGCAGTCATCCTGTCTCACGGGAAAAACGGCTATGGCGCCATGAACGGCAGTAGCAACACGCAGATCTCGACCACCGGTGCCTCCGGGCATGAAACCGAAAATGCCGCGGGCAGCACCTACGCTGACAGCGTGGTCAGCAAAACCCGCACCGATGTAACCGGTCAGCAGTTTGACGACATCGTGGTCTGGCTGTCGCCCAACGTTCTGTTTAATCGACTGATCACCGCCAACAAACTGCCGTAAAAGGCTGGGTTATCGCACTAGCGTTTGGGCAACAATTCGAAACACACGCTGCCGTGGCGGTTTAATGACAGCACCAGCGTATACCCTGATTGCGCGGCAAACGCCGCGGCCTGGTAAAGACCGACACCCAAACCGCTTTCCGAAGGCACAGGGCCGCGGAACAGGTCTTCCGCCAGTTCAGCCGGAACCGCTGCGCCGTCATCACAAATCCGCAGACGGGGGCCTGCCAACAGCGACACATCCACACGTTTGGCTTGCCCCTGTGAAACTTTATACAAGGCGTTTTCAATCAGGGTGTCGCTGGTACTGTCGAAAAGTTCCGCGATCAGACGCATGTTCTCGGGTACCGGCTCGGTACCGAATCCAACTGCACGACCGGCGTAGCGCGACTGCAAACCCTGCCACCAGATTGCTGCATCAACATCCTTGGTTGCAGACGCCTCAGGCGATTTCAGTTTCTCCAGTGTAGTACTCAGACGCTGCGTAATGTGTGGCAATTGCCGTTGCACCAGGGAACGGAAAGCCGTGTCATCTGCGCCTCGCATTTCCGCTGCAGCACAAATAGAGCGCAGTGACTGCAACAGATTTTTGACATCATGGGTGAGCCGGGCGCCGGTTTCGTAGATGGCCTGGGTATAGGCAGACTGCTGCCGCTGCTGCTCACGCCGCTGCGCTTCATAAAAATGCCCGACCATCTGCATCAGCAGTTTCTGGTGCAACAGAATAGCGGGGCTCAACTGCCTTGTTGCATGCATGGTCAGCAGCAGCACGCCGGTCTCATGCTGCTCGGCATGCCCCTGCGAATTGCCGACATGACCGGAAGAAGCCGCAGTAACCCAGGAGTAGCCGTTGATCCACGGCAGGTCGAGCATATCGGTCAAGGCCGCACGCAGGAAATGCTCGGGCCGGGTTTCGGTTTCGGCAAGTTCCGCCAGCCGCCGCATACGCTGCTCGAAAGGCAGGCCCAGACCCAGCAGGTAGCGCGACAACAGGGTGCCAATCCCGCTGAAACCGGCGCGGGGATTCCACAGCCAGGCAAGTCCCAGCATCAAGCCCGCCATCACCATCAGCGCCTGGGTAACACCGATCAGGTATTCACCTTGTGATGCCTGATGGTGATGAATCACAAAACTGCCCAGCGCCAGAACCACCACCAGCAGAAACAATACCAACGTGTAAAACAGGTCGATGATCACCGGTGAACCGCGCAGGCGTTCGCCACCGGGTATCAGCATGATCGCAAGGGGGAGCACCGGCATACCGTAACGCACGAATGGCGTAACCTGGTTGGCAATATAACGGTCACTGAACAGCTGTGGCAGTACCCACATCAGCAGCATCGTCACCAGATAAATTGCGGCCAGCAAGGTGGCCACACGCTCTCCCCGCGCATCGGTCGAAGGCACACCGCCACCGACCAGTCCGCACAATGCCGCGATCCAAGCCGCAATCAGCCACCAGTTGCCAGCAAACGCAAATAACGTTCCCAGGCCCAGCACCATCAGGGCATGCTGCAGCGGTATGCGCCGCCCCCCGCGCCATACCGGCTGCCAGATCAAAAACAGTCCGAAATGGGCCATCAGCAGGCCGCGGGCCCACCATTCGCCACCACCCCATGCAATGGCGCCATGCAGCGTCAGCAATGCAGCTGCCAGCAACACGTTCTGATGCCGCGGGGACTCCACGGATTTGACCCGCAGCGAAAAGGGGGCGTCTTTGGTATTGATCAAATCGGCGGGCATCGTGATTGGCTATACTCTCGATTCAGTTAAAAACCGGCAAACGCCTTGCACATCACCACCATCGGCAAATACACAGCGCTTGAAGCGCTGCGAACCCGGGTTCCCGGAACCGCACTGCTGGCACTGGTGCTGCTGGTCTGTGCCAGCCTGTTCATCCGCGAGCTCGCGGTCTTCGAAGCGATGCGTTTCCAGACCGGGTTTTATGCCGCCGCTGCCCGACTGGTCGCCGTATTTCTCACCAGCGTCTACGTACTCGCCAGCATAACGCGGGAATTCAACGACAAAGGCCTGGAAGTCGTGCTCGCGCTCGACGTGCCGCGCACCCATTATATCTGCGGCAAGCTCGCCGGCTTCATGGTCGTCGCGGTGTTTATTGCCATCATCATTTCCCTGCCGCTCTGGGTTCTGGCCCCCGCCGGTGCGGCCTGTGCATGGACCGTTTCGCTGACGGTCGAGCTGGCGCTGATCACCGCGCTGTCACTGTTTTGTGTGGTCACCTTCAGCCAGTTGCTGCCGGCAGCCGGATTCGTTGCGGCGTTTTACCTGCTGGCGCGCAGCATCACCGCCATGCGTCTGATGGGCGCTCACCCAATCTCCGGTGAAGGCACCCCCTCCCAGCAGATTTCTTTGGTACTGGTCGAAGGCCTGGGCTATCTGCTGCCCGCGCTGGATCAATGGACCGCAACCACCTGGCTGGTCGATTCACCGCCGGAACCCGTGCAATTGCTGGGCATTTTTCTCCAGGGCATGGTCTACCTCGCCTTGCTGACTGCCGCAGCCCTCTTTGATTTTCATCGCAGGAGTCTTTAGGTGAGTGCGCTGTTCCGTGAGAGTGAAGAACGGACCCTGCATGCCGTTCCCTTCATGGTGCCGCTGCTGCTGGCCCTGGCGCTGGCCCTGCAGATCATCATCCATTCACAACAGGCGACGCCGCAAGCGCGGGCTGAAGCCCTTGAGCCGGCGCCCTCCGCAAACGTGCTGCGTGCCGCCAGTTTCGGGGAATCCATCGTAGCCGCACAATTTTCTGTTCTTTACCTGCAGGCTTTTGATAACCAGCCGGGCATCAGCATCCCGTTCCGTGCGCTGGATTACAACCTGGTGATGAGCTGGCTGCAAATCGCGCTGCAGTTCGATCCGCAAAGCGGCTATCCGCTGATGATGGCCTCACAACTCTACGGGCAGGTGAACGATGAACCGCGACAACGCATGATGTGCGAATTCGTTCACGCCCGTTTTCTCGATGCACCGGACAAGCGATGGCGTTGGCTGGCACATTGCGCCATCATGGCCAAACACCGGCTTCGTGATCAGACACTGGCTCTTCGCTACGCCACCGATATCACGCGTTACGCCGGTACCGCCTCGGGCTGGGCCCGGCAGATGAGGATTTTCATCCTGGAGGACATGGGTGAGCTTGGTAGCGCGAAGGTGCTGCTGGGTGGACTGCTCGCTACAGGAGAGGTCACCGACCCCAGCGAATTGCATTTCCTGACCGAACGGCTAAAAGCCCTTGAATCTGCAGAAAAATCCTCCAGCACGACGAAAAATCGACAATGAAAGTCGTGTACTCGACAAATCGTCATATCCAACCCTCAATTCTTAATAAAACTTCAGTTCAGAGAGCTCCGAGCGGTTGAAAATTAGTTATTAATAATCAAATATTTAACTTATTATTTTGGTTCGGATCAACTGTCATTTTCCGGAAATATTTCGATTTGCATAGTTTCGCATGATGGTACGGAGTTTGCGTATTTATCAGCGCACATTCCCGCCAAATCAAGGCAAGGAGAGAAAAATGCGTTACCAAAAAGGTTTTACCCTGATCGAAATCGCCATCGTGCTGGTCATTATCGGCCTGCTGTTGGGCGGCGTCCTGAAAGGCCAGGAGTTGATCACCAGCGCCAGGGTCCGCAATATGATCTCGACGCAGGACGGCGTGAAAGCCGCTTACTTCGGCTTCCTGGACCGTTTCCGCGCATTGCCCGGCGACTACACCCAGGCCACCACCAACATCACCGGCATGTCCGCCAACTCGAACGGTAACGGCAACGGCCGTATCGAAACGGTTGCCACCCCGGTTGCCAGCAGCGTTGTCGCTGAAGACATTCTGGTCTGGGAACATCTGTCCAAAGCGGGCTTCATCAACGGCACCTACACTTATGCCGCAACTGCGTCGGCCACCACCAGCCCGACCAATCCCTACGGCGTTTACATGCAGGTTGCGTATGACGGGGTTTACGGTGCAGGCACCACTGCTGTTCCTGCCGCTCTGCGCCACAACATCAAGACCGGCTCCCAAGTGCCCGTCGAAATCATCGTTGAAGTTGATCGCAAAATTGACGATGGTGCTCCGAATACCGGCGGATTCCAGTTCTCGGAATACCAGGGTAACGGTGCCGCAGCCCCGACCAGCGGCTCGACCACCACGCCGGCCTGCACCAGCCTGACCACTGCAGCAGGCATCTGGAATGCAACGAACGGCAGCACGAACTGCGGCGGCGCCAGCCTGCTGTAATCGTTACCTGCCCCGTAAAAAAGCCCGCTTCCAGCGGGCTTTTTTATTACCTGTGGAATGACTGCTGCACATCACCCCTGCAATAACCGGATTTCAGCAGCGGCCACCGCTGCTTCTGACCCGAGCAGCACAATCACATCACCCTCTTCGATACGCAGTTCGGGACCCGGCGCCGCAGTCCTGACATTACGCCGGCGGATTGCAGTCACTTCCACACCGGATTGCAGCAGATTGAGCTCTTCGATGCGTTTACCGATCGACTGGGCCCCCGCAGTCACCAGAACCGAGTGCAGGCGCGGCTGCAGCGCCTGATCCTCGCCCTCGGCCGCGTCCGTCATGCCGCGATAGAAGCCGCGGAACAATTCATAACGGCTTTCACGGGTTTCTCGGATCCGGCGCAGCACCCTCGTCAGCGGCACACCGACCAGCATCAGCGTGCTCGAAGCCAGCATCAGGCTGGCTTCCATCAGATCTGCGACAACTTCCGTCGCACCGGCATTACGCAGCTTCTCGACATCGCTGTCATCGACCGTGCGCACGATCACCGGTAATCCGGGCCGGGCTTCCTGCACATGGGCAAGAATGCGCAGGGCGGATGCGGTATCGGCATAAGTCACAATGACCACCCGGGCGCGGGCCAGACCCGCCGCCAGCAGCACCTCGCGCCTTGCGGCATCCCCGAACACCACGCGTTCGCCGGCGGCAGTGGCATCACCGATACGCTGGGGGTCATTGTCGAGCGCGATGAAAGGCACCCCCTCCTGATCCAGGAACCGGGCCAGATTCTGGCCGCTGCGCCCGTAGCCGCAGATCAACACGTGTTCATGCGCGCTCATTGTCTGCACGGCGATGTTGTGCAGTTGCATCGCCCGGCTCATCCACTCGGTCGCGCTCCAGCGGCGCACGATGGCCTCACTGCGCTCAATGACAAAAGGCGCAATCAGCATCGATAACACCATCACAGCCAAAACCGGCTGCAATACCTCCGTTGCAACCAGTCCACTGGCACCGGCATGCGCCAGAATGACGAAACCGAATTCGCCGCAGGCACCCAGCGCAAGGCCGGTACGCATGGCGACTCCGCTGGAAGCGCCGAACAGGCGGCTCAAACCGAGTATCAATCCTGTTTTGGCAATGACCAGCGTCACCAGCAATACACTGACCCAGACATTTTCCACAACGATGCTGACATCCAGCAGCATGCCGATCGTCACAAAAAACAGGCCCAGCAGCACATCACGGAAGGGCTTGATGTCTTCCTCGACCTGATAGCGGTATTCGGTTTCAGAAATAAGCACGCCGGCGACAAAAGCGCCAAGGGCCAGCGACAACCCGGCCATCTCCGTGATGAAGGCGACACCCAGCGTGACCAACAACACGTTGAGCACAAACAGTTCGGAGGATTTCTGCCGTGCAACCAGATGGAACCAGGCGCGCATCAGCCGCTGGCCGAAAAACAGCAAAATGGTCAGCACAATTGCGGCCTTGAGAAGGGCGTAACCCAGCGTCGCAATCATTTCGTCGGCCGGCGCCCCGAGCGCAGGGATCAGGATCAGCAATGGAACTACGGCAAGATCCTGGAACAGCAGGATTCCGATGATCTGGCGACCATGCGGCGAGTTCAGTTCGAAGCGCTCGGCGAGCAGCTTGGCAAGTATGGCGGTGGATGACATGGCCAGCGCGCCACCCAACACAATGCCGTCCCGCCAGGACACCCCGACGGCAACCGCAACACCGACGACCAGTAACAGTGTCGCCAATACCTGCGCAGCACCAAGCCCGAACACGATACGACGCATGGTCATCAGCCGGGTCAGACTGAACTCCAGTCCGATGCTGAACATCAGGAAAACCACGCCGATTTCGGCAAGACTGCGCACTTCGTCAGTGGTGGTAATCCAGCCGAGCGCATGGGGGCCGATGGCAACCCCGACAATCAGATATCCCAGAAGCGGCGGCAGTCGCAGCGTACGAAACACGACCACCACCAGAACGGCGGCCGCGAGCAGTACGAGCACAGGTTGCAGGGTATTGTGCATAGCCGGATCAGCAGGGGGAACCATCCGAATATTGCCTTTTCTTCAATGAATTGCAAGCGAATGGCAGCAAATCCCGGGCGGGGTGTTTGTTATAATTTCGGTCATGACTGCCCCCGCCGAAACGAGCCCCGCCAGTTCCGCGATTGCGGCGGCCAAGGAAGTACTCGCCATTGAGGCGCAGGCCATCACCGATCTGGCCGGCCACCTCGACGAGCGCTTCGGGGAAGCCATCCGCATCCTTCTGCAATGCCGCGGCCGCGTCGTCGTCAGCGGTATCGGCAAATCCGGCCATATCGCCCGCAAAATTGCAGCCACCTTCGCCAGCACCGGTACGCCGGCGTTTTTTGTTCATCCGGCTGAAGCCAGCCACGGCGACCTCGGCATGGTCACCCGCGACGATGTGTTTGTTGCGCTTTCCAACTCCGGTGAAACCAGCGAGTTGTTGACCATCATTCCCGTACTGAAGCGTCAGGGCGCTCGACTCATCGCGATGACCGGGAATCCGGCATCGACTCTCGGACGAGAAGCCGACGTACACCTGTATGCAGGCGCCAAACAGGAAGCCTGCCCGCTTAATCTCGCGCCGACTGCCAGCACAACGGCAGCTCTCGCCCTCGGTGATGCGATTGCAGTGGCGCTGATGCGCGCACGCGGTTTCACGCAGGACGAATTCGCGCGATCCCATCCCGGCGGTGCACTGGGCCGAAAACTGCTGACCATGGTGCGTGACGTGATGCGTTCCGGCGATGACGCGCCGCGCGTCCCGATCACCGCAACGCTGACCGACGCCCTGCTGGAAATGTCGCGCGGCCGCATGGGCATGACCGCTGTCGTCGACCAGGAACAGACGGTCAAGGGCGTTTTTACCGATGGCGATTTACGTCGTGCAATCGGCAAGGGACTCGATCTGCGCAAGACGCCGATCAACGACATCATGTCGGCCAATCCACGCACCATCGGACCCGACCGGCTCGCCGCAGAAGCCGTTGAAATCATGGAACGCAGCAAGGTAACGCAATTGCTGGTTGTTGATGACGGTGGTCACCTGGTCGGCGCCTTGAATATTCACGACCTGTTCCGCAACAAAGTCGTCTGACATAAACGGTACCCTGACGATGATTCCGCAAGCCCGACTGGTACGTGTTGCGATTTTCGACGTCGATGGCGTCCTATCCGACGGTGGTCTGCACTATGCCGAGGCCGGGGACGCGATGAAAACCTTCGACGTCCGCGACGGCATGGGCATGAAACTACTGCAGGACTCCGGCGTCGAACTGGCGATCATCACCAGCCGTCGTGCAGGCAGCGTGCGCGAACGAGCGGCGGATCTGGGCATCCGGCATATTCAACAAGGCGTTGCGAATAAATTCACCGCCTTCGAAACATTACTCGCCGAACTGGAATTGAAGCCCGATCAGGCCGCGTTCCTCGGCGACGATCTGGTCGACCTGCCCGTGTTCAGGCACTGCGGCTTCGCAGTCACGGTCGCCGATGCGCCGGCTGTTCTGAAGCGGCATGCTGATTACGTCACCCGTGCCAAAGGTGGGCACGGTGCGGCGCGTGAGTTCTGCGAAATCATCCTGCACAACCAGAACAAGCTCGCCGGGCAGACTGCACGCTTTCTCGGCGCAGCCTGAGCACCAAGTTCGCGATGAACCGCCTGTCACAGATTTTTCCCCTGCTGCTTCTGGCCGTGCTCGCCACGCTGACCTTCTGGCTGGATCAGGCAGTACAGCAGAGCGCTCAATCCACGGAAAACGAGCGTGACGACCCCGACTTCATCGTCGACAACGTCGTCGCGCGCCGGCTCGATGCGAACGGCAAGGTCAAACACACCCTCTACGCCTCGAAGATGTCGCATTTCCCGCGGGACGACAGCACCCATCTGGTATCGCCGCGATTCGTCAGCAATGCCTCTACTGCCCCGGTCACCATCACCTCAAGAACGGCGCGTGTCTCCAGCCGCGGCGAAAACGTGTACTTCGAGGATAACGTCAGGGCGATCAGGGCCGCCTATGACAACCGCAGCGAACTGATGCTGGAAACCAGCTTTCTCCACGTACTGCCGGATGAAAGCATCGCCCGTACCGATCGGCCCGTAACCATCACCGACGCCCATACCGTTGCCACGGCGATTGGCTTAGAATTGAACAGTGAAGCCCGTACCGTCAAATTCCTATCTCATTTCCGCGGCACCTATCATGATCCGGCACGTGCAGAAAAACGCCGCTGAACTGCACCGTCACCCTCTCGCCGGTATTGCCGGCCTGGCGCTGATGCTGCTCATCGTGGGCACTGCCCATGCAGAAAAAGCCGACCGCGAAAAACCGATCAATCTGGAAGCGGACAAGGTTTCCGTCGACGACGCCAAACAAATTTCGAATTTCGAAGGTCGCGTGGTGCTGACTCAGGGCACGCTGATCATCCGCGGCGACCGCATGGAAGTGCGTCAGGACAGCCAGGGCTTCAAGACCGGCACCACCTGGGGCAACCTGGCCTATTTCCGTCAGAAGCGCGAAGGTTATGATGAATACATCGAAGGCTGGGCTGAGCGCATTGAATACGACAGCCGCGCCGACAAAATGCAGATGTTCAACCGCGCATCGATGAAAAAGGGCAGCGACGAAGTACGCGGCAATTACATCTCCTACGATGCCAATACCGAGTTTTTCCAGGTCACCGGCGGCGGCAAGCAGGCCAGCCCGGACAACAGCGGCCGCGTGCGTGCAGTACTGCAACCCAAACCCAAGGAAAAGCCTGCAGCACAACCGCCGGTACCGCTGAAATCCTCAGCTGATGTCAATGCGCCGCGGGATGCCACGCCCGACCAGGCGCGCTGATATGGACAATCTGGCACAGCCGGATCGCCCCGATGCCCCGCCGGCTGCAGGCAGCCATGTACTCAAGGCCGAAGGCCTGAAAAAGCGCTATCGCGCGCGAACTGTCGTCAAGGATGTCTCGCTGGAAGTACGCAGCGGCGAAGTCATCGGGCTGCTCGGCCCGAACGGCGCCGGCAAGACCACCTGCTTTTACATGATGGTCGGACTGGTGGCGATGGACGGCGGCGAACTCCACCTTGACGGCACGCGCCTGACGCACATGCCGATGCACAACCGCGCCCGCCTCGGCCTGAGTTACCTGCCGCAGGAAGCCTCGATTTTTCGCAGACTGACTGTTGCAGAAAACGTGCGCGCCATCCTCGAGCTGTATCACAGCGATGCCGCGACGATCGAAGCCCGGCTCGACACCCTCCTGCAGGATCTGCACGTCGAACATCTTCGCAACAACCCCGCCATCAGCCTCTCCGGCGGCGAACGTCGCCGGGTGGAAATAGCACGCGCCCTGGCGACGGAACCGCGATTCATCCTGCTTGACGAGCCTTTTGCCGGCGTCGACCCGATCGCCGTCATCGAAATCCAGAAAATCATCGGTTTTCTGCGCGAAAGGGGCATCGGCGTAGTGATCACCGACCACAACGTCCGTGAAACTCTGGGCATCTGCGACCGCGCCTACATCATCAATGACGGCACGGTGCTGGCCTTCGGCAAACCCGACGAGATCGTCTATAATGAGCGTGTCAGAAAGGTCTATCTCGGTGAACATTTCCGGCTTTAAGACCACAGGGCGCCGCTAGCGCACAATTACCTGTCCGGGACGCGATTTTTCCCATCCGGCCCTGCATGAAACATTCCTTACAGCTCAGACTCTCGCAACACCTGACATTGACGCCGCAATTGCAGCAGTCGATTAGGCTGCTGCAACTGTCGACGCTTGAGCTCAACCAGGAAATTGAGCGCCTGCTGCAGGACAACCCACTGCTCGAGAGAATCGACGGCGCTTCCGACCCCTCATCACCGCAGCGCGAAACACCGCAATCCGAGAATGCCGAAATGCCGGCGGTTCCGGAGGACGGCCCACAGGAGCCTGCATCCGGTTCCGAAGAATCCGCTTCATTCGATGTCGAAGACGGCCCGTCCTACAACAGTTCCGGCAGCAACGACAACGAAGATGATGACTACGCACCGCTGGTCGAACAGCCGCCGAGTCTGAGCGCACACCTGACAGCGCAGCTGTCGCTACTCCACCTGTCGGAACGCGACAAGCGCCTGGTCTGCCTGCTGATCGACTCGCTCAACGACGACGGGTACCTGCCCCAGACCCTTGAAGAGATCGGCGAGATGCTGCCGCAGGAACTCGATGTCGACCAGGATGACCTGGCCATCGCTCTGCAGCACCTGCAGCACCTTGAGCCGGTTGGTGTCGGCGCGCGCAACCTGGCCGAATGTCTGTCATTACAGCTGGCCGCCATGCCGGACGACACGCCGCAGCGCGACGCAGCGCTGGAAATCGTCAGACACCATCTGGATGTGTTGGCCGCGCGCGACTTCACCCGTCTCAAGCGCACACTCAAATGCGATGACGACTGTCTGCGCATTGTGCAAAAACTGATCACCAGCCTCAACCCCAAGCCGGGCCGCGATTTCTCTTCCGAGGAAACGCGGTTCGTCATCGCCGACGTCATCGTCCGCAAAATCAAGGGCCTGTGGCTCGCAACGCTAAACCCCGACGCCATGCCGCGGCTGCGGGTCAATCGCATGTATGCCGACATCCTGCAGCGCAACCGCGGCGGCAGCGCACAGCAGCTGAATTCCCAGTTGCAGGAAGCCAAGTGGCTGATCAAGAACGTGCAGCAGCGTTTCGAAACCATCCTTCGCGTGTCCCAGGCCATTGTCGACCGCCAGCGTAACTTCCTGGAACACGGTGAGGTTGCGATGCGGCCGCTGGTTCTGCGGGAGATCGCGGAAACGCTGACACTGCATGAATCAACGGTGTCGCGGGTTACCACGCAGAAATTCATGCACACGCCACGGGGCATTTTCGAACTGAAATATTTCTTCGGCAGCCATGTCGCCACCGAAGCCGGCGGCGCGGCGTCGAGCACGGCCATCCGCGCGCTGATCAAACAGCTGGTCAGTGCAGAAAACACCCGGTCACCGCTCAGCGACGGCCAGATTTCGGAATTGCTCGGTCAGCAGGGTATAGTGGTGGCGAGGCGTACCATCGCAAAATACCGTGAATCGATGCAAATCCTCCCGGTGAACCTCAGAAAAACGCTTTAAAAAAGGAGAAGCCATGAACCTGCACCTGACGGGCCACCACCTTCAGATCACTCCTGCAATCCGCGAACATGTCGCGCACAAGCTGGAAAAGATCACCGCTCATTTCGATCATGTTATCGATATCAGCGTCATCATGACGGTGGAAAAACTCCAGCATAAAGTCGAAGCAAAGATGCACCTGAGCGGCAAGGAAATCTTCTGCGAAGTCCACAGCGAGGACATGTATGTCGCCATCGACCATCTGGTCGGCAAACTGGACCGCGCGGTCATCAAGCACAAGGAAAAAAACCTCTCCCATCGCCATGACGGCGCGCCGATCAAACACCGCGCAGTCGAAGAGTAAAACCGCCTCACTGAATCGCGACTCCCGCACGCCATGAACCTGATTGCCAAGCTCCTTCCCGCCTCGAACATCCTGCTGGACACCGACCTGACCAGCAAAAAACGGGTTTTTGAACAGGCCGGCCTGCTGTTCGAAAACAACCAGCAGGTCGCGCGCAACGTGGTCTTCGACAGTCTGTTCGCTCGTGAAAAACTCGGCTCCACCGGCCTGGGCCAGGGTGTCGCGATTCCGCACGGCCGCATCAAGGGTCTCAAGGCAGCTGCGGGGGCGATCATCCGCATGCAGAACCCGATCCCGTTCGATGCACCTGACGGCCAGAACGTGAGGCTGGCGTTCGTGCTGCTGGTGCCGGAACGCGCCACCGACGAACACCTGCAGATCCTCTCGGAACTGGCGCAGATGTTCTGCGACAAGCCCTTCCGCGAAAAACTTTTCACGGCAGCCACGCCTGATGATTTTCTCCAGTTGATCACACAATGGGATCCCAATGCCGCAGGTCAGCATAGCCCGGCTGTTTGACGACACCCGCGAGAAACTGCAGCTGACGTGGGTTGCCGGTCGCGACGGCGCCGACAAGGGCCTCGACAGCGAGTTGACCAAGGACTCGTCAAAGGGTCTGGTCGGTCACCTCAATTTCATCCATCCCAATCTGATCCAGGTGCTGGGACAGTCCGAAGTCAATCACCTCAACGGCCTTGATCCGGCCGAGTGCCGGGAACTGCTGAACCGCACAGCCACCCGCGAACTCTCCTGCTTCATCATCGCCGGCGCCAACGGCATACCGCCGGCGCTGCTCGAAGTCGCCGAAGCCACCCATACACCGCTGTTTACTTCGCCGATCCCCAGCGTTGAACTGATGTGGATCCTGCGTCCGCACCTCGCGCGCACGCTGGCCGATTCAACCACGGTGCATGGCGTGTTCCTCGATGTACTCGGCGTCGGCGTGCTGATCACCGGCGACTCCGGCGTCGGCAAAAGCGAACTGGCACTGGAACTGATCAGCCGCGGCAGCGGACTGATCGCCGATGACGTGGTCGAGCTTTACCGTGTCGGGCCTGAAAGCGTCGAAGGCCGTTGCCCGTCGCTGCTGCGCGATTTTCTTGAAGTGCGCGGCCTCGGCGTACTCAACATCCGTACTATTTTCGGTGAAGCCGCGCTACGCCCGCGAAAAAACGTAAAGATTGTCGTCCATCTCGAAAAACCCTCGGGCTCCGATCCGACTTTCCTCGACCGTCTGCCGCTCAAACCCGGTAGTGAATTGCTGATGGAGGTCGAGATCCGCAAAGTAACGATTCCGGTAGCCGCCGGCCGCAACCTCGCCGTGCTGACCGAAGCTGCCGTGCGCAACCATGTGCTGCAGATGCGCGGCATCGACAGCACCCGGGAATTCGTCGAACGGCAGTCGCAGGCAATGCAGAACCAAGACGACTGAACGGCGCTGATGCGATGCAACTGATCCTGATCACCGGGCTTTCCGGTTCCGGCAAAAGCGTGGCACTGGCGGTGATGGAAGACGCGGGTTTCTACTGCGTCGACAACCTGCCGGTGAACATGGTTGGCGCGCTGGTCGAAACACTGCGCAACTCCGGCACTGAACGCGTCGCACTGACCATTGATGTGCGCACCGGCGAAGCCATCACCGGACTGCCCGATCTGGTGACCCGCCTTCGAGAAGACGGCGTTGAAGTACGCGTGATGTTCCTCGAAGCCAAGTCCGAAACGCTGATCAAACGCTACTCGGAGACCCGCCGCCGCCACCCGCTGTCGGCGACCGGACTGACGCTGCCGGAATGCATCGCCCGAGAAAAGGAACTGGTCGCCGGCATTTCCGATATGGCCCACCACATCGACACCAGCGATCTCGCCCCCAACACACTGCGCAGCTGGATCAAGGATTTTGCCGCGGCGCCGGTGGCCGGCCTGACCCTGCTGTTTGAATCCTTCGGCTTCAAGCACGGCATTCCGCTGGACGCGGACTTTGTGTTCGATGTGCGCTGCCTCCCCAATCCCCATTACGATCCGCAGCTGCGCCCGCTGACCGGCTGCGATGAACCGGTTGCCAGATTCCTGCGCGCGACCCCTGATGCGATGCGCATGCTAGAAGATATCAGCCGGTTCATCAGCGACTGGCTGCCTGCCTTCGAACGCGACAACCGCAGTTATCTGACCGTGGCCATCGGGTGCACCGGCGGCCGTCACCGTTCGGTGTTTTTCGTCGAAACCCTGTCTGAGCGCTTCCGCGACCGCACCCGCACGCTCGCCCGCCATCGCGAACTCGGCGCATGAGTGACGTACGCGAAGTACCGCTATTTCCGCTTGGCACGGTGCTGTTCCCGGGCGGCCTGCTGCCGCTGAAAGTCTTCGAGCAGCGTTATGTCGACATGACCAAGGCCTGCCTGCGCGACAGCACACCCTTCGGTGTCTGCCTGATCCGCGAAGGCCAGGAGATCGGCCAGCCGGCGACACCGCAATCCACGGGCTGCTTGGCGACCATTGAGCAGTGGGATGTGCCGCACCCCAATCTATTCACGCTGATTGCCCGCGGCGGCGAACGCTTTCGCGTTCTCGACACCACCGTCAACAGCAGCGGACTGATCATCGGCAAAATTGAAATGCTGCCGCAGGCCACGGTAACCGCTGAAATGGACGCCGCCTGCGAAGAAGTGTTGCGCCTGGCGATCAAACGCGCCGGCGCCGACAGCGTGCCCGGCCCGATCCAGCTCGACAATCCGGTGTGGGTCAGCTACCGGCTCTCCGAAATCCTGCCGATCACGCCGCAGGAAAAACAGGGGCTGCTGGAAATGGATGACACCGACGCGCGCATGGCCCGACTGCGGGAACTGCTG